>Ga0111201_1028_pt1 | contig 24759 bp, 24 predicted proteins | sample DeeMarSWOR324_28_FD_80375 | JGI IMG/M metagenome (GOLD analysis project Ga0111201, IMG submission 80375) | candidate division Zixibacteria bacterium SM23_73_2 | reverse complement strand
AAGAAGAGTTGACCGAGATAATAGAGTTTTTAAAAGATCCCAGCAAATTCCAGAAGCTGGGGGGGAAAATACCCAAGGGAGCCCTGCTTTTAGGAGCTCCGGGCACCGGTAAGACCCTTTTGGCCCGGGCGGTTGCAGGCGAAGCCGGGGTGCCCTTTTTCAGCATGAGCGGTTCCGATTTCGTGGAGATGTTCGTGGGGGTGGGAGCATCCAGGGTGAGGGATCTATTCGAGCAGGGTAAAAGAAGCGCCCCCTGCATAATATTCATAGACGAGATAGATGCGGTGGGAAGGCACCGGGGTGCCGGCTTGGGCGGAGGGCATGATGAGAGGGAACAGACTTTAAATCAGTTGCTGGTGGAGATGGATGGGTTCGAATCCACCGAAGGAGTGATACTTCTGGCAGCTACTAACCGGCCCGATGTTCTGGATCCAGCCCTTTTAAGACCGGGCAGGTTCGACCGCCGGATAGTCGTGGACATTCCGGATGTCCGGGGAAGGGAGGGAATTCTAAAAGTTCACGTCAAAAATATAAAAATCGGGAAGGATGTGAATTTATCGGTTTTAGCACGGGGGACTCCCGGGTTCACCGGGGCGGACATAGCCAATATGGTGAACGAGGCAGCTTTGTTAGCAGCCCGGAGGGAACGCAATGAAGTCATTATGGATGACTTTGAGAATGCCAAGGATAAGGTGATGATGGGAGCGGAGCGCAGAAGCCTGGTTTTGTCCAATGAGGAGAAGAAGATCACCTCCTATCATGAATCCGGACATGCGCTGGTATCCAAGCTCATCCCCGGCTCGGATCCGGTTCACAAGATGACCATCATTCCCCGGGGCATGGCTATCGGGGTCACCCATTATCTTCCCATTGACGAGCGACATACCTATTCCAAGGAATACCTGGAGACCAAACTGATTCACCTTCTGGGAGGCAGGGTAGCGGAGAAGCTGATTTTTGATTCCTTGACCACCGGAGCAGGAAACGACATCGAGAGGGCTACTGCCCTTGCCCGCAAGATGGTATGCGAATGGGGAATGAGTGATGAGGTGGGTCCTTTGACCTTCGGAAAAAAGGAGGAGGAGATCTTTTTGGGCAGGGAGATAGCTAAACACCGGGATTACAGTGAACAGACCGCTCAAAAGATCGATGAGGAGGTAAGGAAGATCGTTGAAAATGCGGAGAAAAAAGCCACCGAGCTATTGAGCAAAAATCTGGAAAAGCTTCACCGTTTGGCTAAGGCTCTTTTGGAAAAAGAGATTTTGGGCGGAGACCAGATCGATGCGATATTAAAAGGGGAAGGGGAAAAACCTCAGAAACTGGAGGTTGAAAAAAAGGGGAGCAAAGATCAAAAGTGATGGATCAGAAAAAAATAGAGAAGGCAGTAGAGTTAATCCTGGAGGCGATAGGGGAGGATACCCGAAGGGAGGGTTTGAAAAAGACACCCGCAAGGGTGGCAGAGCTTTATGGGGAGCTTTTCTCCGGTATTGAAAGGGACCCTAAAGAAGAGATTAAGCTTTATTCTTTTCCCCAGCATGATGAGATGATTGTTGCCAAAGACATCACTTTCTGTTCTTTTTGCGAGCACCATCTTCTCCCTTTTTTCGGTAAAGCTCACATAGTTTACATTCCGGATAATAACAGGATTACCGGATTTTCCAGGTTGGCCCGGGTGGTGGAGGTTTTAGCCCATCGCCCCCAGCTTCAGGAGAGGCTCACCTCCCAGGTGGCGGACGCTCTTTTGGAGGTTTTAAAGCCCAAGGGTGTTTTGGTGATATTGGAGGCAGAGCAGCTCTGCCTGACTGTAAGAGGGATCAAAAAGCCCGGGGTTGGTATCATCACCTCTGCCTCGAGAGGAGTCTTAAAGAATGAGGAGAAGAAGGCTTTTGCTCTGGCGTTGATTAAGGATAAGAACTTGTCTGAGTAAATTCATGGGACTGAAATTTCGAAATAGGGAGATAACATAAATTACCATGAAAGAAGATAAACTGACATGGAAGGATGTTGTGAGGAATGCTTTATTAGAGTTGGATGGTGAAGGTCATCTTAAAGAAATCAACAAGATAGTAAAAGCAGATCCAAGAGTAAAAACTAAAATGGAAAATAATCGCACTTGGCGAGCCACGATAAGAAGAGTTGTCAGGCAATATAAGATTTTTGAACCGATGGGAAAAGGTGTTTACAAATTACTGGAAGAACTCCCCATAAAAACCAAAGAGCAGGAGTTTACTGCAAAACCTGACATAGATCATGGAATAGCACAGGGGATGTTGATAACACTTGGAAAATTATATGGATATGAAACTTATGCTCCGCCTCATGATCAAACTATAAGAGATTTTCAGGGTAAGCACTTAGGGGATTTCGTCACGGTATCAGACTGCAAATACATTTTTAACGGTCCCAATTTACCGAAAATCAGAGAAATCGATGTTCTTTGGTTTGATGAAGACGATCATGGTTTATTTCCAGTTTTTGCATTTGAGATTGAACACACCACTGGCGTAAAGAATGGATTGGATAGGCTTTTGAAAATCCCACAAAGGTATCGAGAGATGAAAAGGTTTAAAAGTTACATTATCGCTCCAACTGAAAAAGAAAAGGATTTGTTCGAAAGATATATAAATCAAACTCCATTTAGAACTTATAAAGATGAGTTCTTTTTCAGATATTACACAGACTTAGAGGAACTTTATAATTCCGCCTTGACCCATAATGATAGGCGGGAAGAATTCGGAGTTATTGAAAGAGGGAGGTAAAAAACATGGTAGAATTTGAAGCTGATATTTTGTCTGAAGTTATCGGTTGTGAAGGGTATCATAAAAAAGCACCTGAGTTTGGATCAAGAGCATGGGTGATGAATGGAAAAGATGTTGATGTGGTCTACTGGGATACTGGAAACGGATGGTGTGCAATTATGCAAATTATTCCTAAAGGTGATAAGGAACTATTAAATATGACAATAAAATTCTATGAAAGGTTAGGAGAAGAAATAGAGAAAAATTACGACGAACATATGCAAAGATTAGATTAGCAGTTATTGAAGGCTATAGAATAACATGTTTAATATTGAGATTCCCAAATGTTGAAAACGGAAAACCAAATAATTGAGATAAAAAACCAAAAATTGGATTTCTCTCAGAGAACATACCTGATGGGTGTTTTAAACGTAACTCCGGATTCTTTTTATGATGGTGGAAAGTTTTTTGACAAAAAAGAGGCTATAAAGCAGGGAATAAAAATGGCTGAGGAGGGTGCGGACATAATCGACATTGGAGGAGAATCCACTCGACCCGGATCTGAATCTATTTCAGTTGAAGATGAGCTTTCAAGGGTGATTCCGGTTATGGAAGGTCTGGTAAAAGAGGTTGATGTTCCATTATCCATAGATACTTATAAATCAGAGGTGGCGAAAAAGGCTTTGGAGGCTGGTGCTTCGATGGTCAATGACATATCCGCCTTGAGATTCGATCCCCGGATGAAAAACGTAATCAAAGATTATGAGGTTCCGGTTGTGCTTATGCACATAAAGGGAACGCCGAAGGATATGCAGAAAAATCCACATTACGATAACCTTATGGGAGAGATAACCGGCTATCTGAGTGAAGCAATAAACGTTGCAGAAGAATCGGGAATCGACGAAAACAAAATCATAATAGATCCGGGGATCGGGTTCGGTAAAAGATTGGAAGACAATTTAGAGATTATAAAAAAACTTAGTGATTTAAAAAGCTTGGGCAAGCCAATTTTAGTTGGGGTTTCCCGGAAATCATTTATCGGTAAAATACTTGAACTGCAAGAGAACGAAAGACTGGAGGGAAGCCTGGCTGCCCTGGCAGTGGCAATAGTAAACGGAGCAAATATAATCAGGGTACACGATGTGAAGGAAAGCAAAAGGGTGGCAAGAATAGTCGATTCGATCAAAAAAGGTTGTTGAGTTATGGAGCTTCTAAGATTTGGATTTTTGAAATTGGGGATAATAGATATAATTGACATAAGTATCGTGGGATACTTTTTTTACCAGTTCTTGCTTTTAGTCAAAGGGACCAGGGCAGTCCAGATTCTGACGGGGCTTTTTCTTTTATTTTTGATTTCATTCAGCGCCTACTGGTTTAACCTCGAGGGTTTGAAATGGTTGATCACCAATATCGCCACCGTGGGTATTATCGTGATGGTGATTCTTTTCCAGCCGGAGATAAGAAGCGCTCTGGCTCAGATAGGTCACAGTAAACTGATAAGAAAGCTTTACCGTTTTGAGGAGCAGAAGACCCTGGATGAGATAGTCAAGGGTGCTTTGAGGTTGTCCGAGCTTCGCTACGGAGCTTTGATCGTTTTAGAGAAAAGCGTTGGGTTGAAAAACTTCATCCTCACCGGAAAGTCGCTTAACGCCGAGGTATCATCTGAATTCCTGGTAACCCTTTTCACCCCCTACACCCCTTTACACGACGGAGCGGTGGTGGTCAGAGGAGACACCGTGGTGGCAGCGGCATGTACCCTCCCTCTGACCTCACAGCCGGAGTATAGACATCTTTACGGGATGAGACACAAGGCTGCCATAGGGATAACCGAGGAATCGGATGCGGTATCGGTTTGCGTCTCCGAGGAGAACGGGAAGGTCTCTTTGGCTTATGGCGGAAGATTGCAAACAGCGGTGGAGCCAGACCAGCTCAAGGAGAGTTTGCTAAACCTTTTGAAAATCTAAGAAATTTTTAAGATGTTCGTAGATTACGCTGAGATTTCGGTTAAAGCTGGAAATGGAGGAAGAGGATGCGTGAGCTTCCGGAGGGAGAAATATGTGCCTAAGGGCGGACCTGACGGCGGGAGTGGAGGGAAGGGGGGAGATGTGATTTTTCATACAACCTCGGGTCTTTTTACCCTGAGGGATTTCAAATACAGAAGGAGTTATCGGGCTAAAAACGGCGAGGGCGGACAGGGGAAAGAAAAAACAGGCAGAAAGGGGGCTGATGTTTTGATTAAAGTTCCCCTGGGAACGGTGATTAAGGATATGGAAACCGGCAGGGTTCTGGCAGATCTGGTTAAGGATGGCGAAAGGAAGATTGTAGCTAAAGGAGGCAAAGGTGGAAAAGGTAACGCTTCCTTTAAAACCCCCACCCACCGCTCTCCCAGAAAAGCTGAGTCCGGGGAGAAAGGGGAAATCAAAAAGATATCATTGGAGCTAAATTTGCTGGCGGATGTGGGGATAGTTGGATTTCCCAATGCGGGAAAATCAACCCTTTTGGCTAAGATATCGGAGGCAAATCCAAAGGTGGGTGACTATCCCTTTACCACCCTTTCACCTAATCTGGGTATGGTGAAATCTGAGGATTTTTTCAGTTTCGTTGTGGCAGACCTTCCCGGTTTGATCGAGGGAGCCCACCAGGGAAAGGGATTGGGTTTGCAATTTTTAAGACACATAAAAAGAACCAAATTGCTTTTGTTTCTTCTGGATGTCAGCCAGAAAAATCACGAAGAACAACTGGCCACCCTGAAAAAAGAACTGAGATTTTATGATCAGGAGCTTTTAAAGAAAAAGATTTTTGTGGCTTTAAACAAAATAGACCTTCTTTCCGAACAAAGGAAGAAAAAAATCAAGTTGAATGTGGATATCCCCCAAATAATGATCTCAGCTTTGACCGGAGAAGGGGTGGGTGAGCTTTTGAAACTTCTGGAAAAAGAACTTAAAGGAGAAAAAAAGGTTGTTGGATTTTGCTGAGATAAAACGCTGGATTGCCCTCTGGACCGTTGAGGGCATCGGTCCCAGGCGATTCGTTAGTTTGGTTGAGCATTTTGGCTCACCGGGTAACGTATTTTCAGCCTCCGAAGAAGAACTTTCCCGGGTACCAGATGTGGGGAGGAAGCTGGCATCGAATATCAAGAAAAACGCGGACTTTAGGCTGGCTGAAAAGCAGGTGAGCCTTTTAGAAAAAAACCGGTTTTTCTTTCTGACCTATAAAGACTCCAATTATCCGGAGAATTTGAAAAGCATATTTGATTTTCCACCGTTTCTTTTTGTCAGAGGACAGATAAAAAAAGAGGATAAAAAGGCAATAGCCATAGTGGGAACCAGGCTGGCCACCCATTACGGTAAAACCATAGCCAAAAGTATTGCCAGAGAACTCAGTCAGATGAAGGTTACGGTGGTGAGTGGGCTGGCCCGGGGGATCGACTCAGTGGGACACAGGGCTGCTCTGGAGACCGGAGGTAGAACCATCGCGGTTTTCGGATCGGGATTGGATCTGGTATATCCCCGGGAACACAGAGGACTGGCGGAGAAAATCTCTGAGAGCGGGGCATTGATATCGGAGTTTTTATTGGGAACGAGGCCCTTAGCTGAGAATTTCCCGAAAAGGAACCGTTTGATCTCCGGACTTTGTCTGGGGGTGGTGGTTGTGGAGGCTCCCAAAAGAAGTGGCGCCCTCCTTACCGCAAAGTATGCCCTTGACCAGGGGAGAGAGGTGTTTGCTGTTCCCGGTAACATCGGCTCCAGGAAATCGGAGGGGACCAACTGGTTGATCAAACAGGGTGCGGTGCTGGTGAGCTCAGTGGAGGACATCCTTTCCGAGCTGGAGGGTGTTTTGAAACTCTCCCCTGAAAAAAAAGAGGAAAAGAAATTAAAGCTTTCTTCTGATGAGAAAAAGATATACTATCTTTTGTCCCTGGAGCCCTCCCATGTCGATCGGATTGCTACCCAGGGAAACCTGAGCACAGCGAAGACATTGACCGTCCTTTTGTCTTTGGAGCTCAAAGGCTTGGTTAAGCAGCTTTCAGGCAAAATGTTTGTTAAGAATGGGAGTTAGTTTGGTTGAGAGAGAAGTTCAGATAAAAAATAAATTAGGACTGCATGCAAGGCCTGCAGCTATGGTGGTTAAAAGCGTATCAAGGTTTAAGTCGGAGATAAGATTTATTAAAGATGATCTGGTGGTCAACGGGAAAAGCATCCTGAGCGTTATGGGTTTAGCTGCGGAAAAAGGGAGCATTATCAAGATAAGAGTCGAAGGTGAAGACGAGGACCAGGCTTTGGAGGAGTTGGTCGGACTTTTTGAATCGAAGTTCGGTGAGGAATAGATATGAAAAAAGAAATTTTGCTCTCAGGTATACCTGCTTCCCCGGGAATAACTATGGGAGAGGTTTTTCTTCTGGATAAGGAAGAGATCGGGATAAAAAAAAGGAGATTAGAAAAAACTGAAGTCGAAAAGGAAATCCAAAGATTTGAGAATGCCCTACAGAGAACCAACGAGGAGCTCCAGGTTATAAAGGAGAGAATTGGTAAAAGGATTGACCCGGAACAGACCAAGATCTTCGACGCTCAGCTTCTGATATTAGAAGATGAGGTGATTAAAGGTGAGGTGGAAAGAAGAATCAGGGAGGAGAAGATAAACGCTGAATGGATTTATAAGAAAACCATAGAGAAAACTGTGAATTCGATCTCCTCTTCCAGGGACGAGTATCTGAAGGAGAGGGTCTACGATATAGAGGCGGTGAGCGAAAGGCTTTTATCCAATCTTCTGGGGAAAAGAAGAATAGCTTTGGACAAAATAAAAAGGAAAGCGGTTTTGATGGCCCATTCCCTTTCCCCGGGTGACCTGGTTAACATAAGAAAGGAAAAGATCTCCGGGTTTGCCACTGAGGTGGGAGGAGGAACTTCCCATGTGGCTCTTTTGGCCAAATCCCTGGGATTCCCTGCGGTGGTGGGATTAAAGGATGCGCTTCGGAGAATAGACCGGGGAGATTTCGTTATCATAGATGGTGATAGGGGGTTGGTTATACTTTCGCCAACGGAGAAAACCGTTTACCAATATGAGAAAAGGCAAAAAGACCTACTGAAACAGAAAAGGAAGCTTTTCAGGCTGAAGTCCCTACCCGGTGAGACAGAAGACGGAAGGAAAATAGAGATACAGGCGAATATCGAACTAATCGAGGATATTGAGGAGGCTTTGAGATATGGAGCAGAGGGAATCGGACTTTACCGTACCGAATACCTGTATTTAGCCAAATCCGAGCTACCCTCAGCCCAGGAACAAAAAAAAGCGTATCAAACCATAGTTGATAAGATGTATCCTAACCCTGTGATCCTGAGGACCTTCGATCTGGGCGGGGATAAATTCGCGGGGGAGAAGACCGACATGGTGGAGGCTAACCCTTTTTTAGGATGGAGAGCTATCCGAGTCTGCCTTGACGTTCCCGAGCTTTTCAAGGTCCAGCTTAGGGCTATGCTCGAAGCAAGCGTTAGGGGAAACCTCAAGATTATGTTTCCCATGGTCTCGGGAGTGGAGGAGCTCAAGGAGGCTAAATCGGTTTTAGATCAGGTAAAGGAAGAACTCGAGTCCCAGGGAATCGGTTTTGATCAAACCATCGAGTTAGGTATAATGATGGAGATACCGTCCGCATGCCTTATGGCTGATTCATTGGCAACCGAATGCGATTTCTTCAGCATCGGAACCAACGATTTGATTCAATATACACTGGCAGTCGATCGTGGCAACGAGAGGGTTGCCCATTTTTACCAGAGCTTTCATCCCTCGGTTTTAAGGCTGATAAAGCAGACAGTTGAAGCGGCTCACCGGAATGGAATCTGGGTGGGGCTGTGCGGGGAGATGGCAGCCAATCCTTTGGCAACTGTTCTTCTGGTGGGGATGGGAATCGACGAGCTATCCACCTCACCTCTATCCATTCCTCAGATAAAAAGGATAGTCAGGTCGGTGAATTTCAGTCAGGCAAAGGAATTTGCCCAGAAGGTATTGGAGACCACAGATCTCCAGCATATAAAAAGGCTTCTGGAGGAGGATTACAAGAGACGATTCGGTGCCGAGGAGATAATATGTCTTTATTAGATGAAAAAAAGCTATTGGGAAAATTCGATCCCGGGGGAATGTATAAAAAGATCTTGAATTTTCCCTCGCAGTTAGAGGATGCTTTAAAAATAGCAGAATCGGCTGATATCTCCGAGATCGATACAGGTAAAATTAATAATATCATAGTGGCTGGAATGGGAGGCTCTGCCATAGGCGGAGATTTGGTGAGATCTTATCTTTTTGACCAGGTAAAGCTTCCTTTTTATGTTTGCAGGAATTACTTTTTACCCAATTCTGTGAATGAGAATAGCCTAGTTTTTGTTTCCAGCTATTCCGGAAACACCGAGGAGACTCTGTCTGCCTATGATCAGGCCAAAAAAAAGAAAGCGCAGATCTTGTGCTTGAGTTCGGGTGGGAGATTGGAAAAAAAAGCAAAAGAGGATGGCTTTTCTTTGATTAAAATTCCAACTGGATATCAACCCCGGGCAGCTTTGGGTTACTCCTTTGTTCCCGTTCTCTGGATTCTTTCAAAATTAGGATTCTGTTCGGATAAAAGAGGTGATATACAAAAGACCGTGGATTTTTTGTCTGAGAATGCGTCTTTATACGCATGGGAGACAAAGACACAGGATAATCTTGCAAAAAAACTGGCAGAGAAGATAATGGGGAAGCTTCCCATAATCTATTCCTCCAATGATTTTTTCGATGTGGTGGCATACAGGTGGAAAGGTCAGCTGTGCGAGAACTCAAAGGTTTTGGCATATTCCAACGTTTTTCCGGAGTTCAATCATAACGAATTGGTGGGCTGGAATATACTCTCAGGCTTGGAGGACAAGCTGATAGTAATTATTTTAAAGGACGAGGGGGATTATCTGAGAATTGAAAAGAGAATGGGAATTGTGAAAATAATAATTCAGGACAAAAAAGTGGAGGTGGTGGAAGTTGAAAGCAAAGGTACCAATCTTCTTTCCAGGATTTTTTCTTTAATCCAGTTAGGCGATTTCGTAAGCTTGTATCTGGCTATTTTGAACCGAACGGATCCTACTCCGGTTAAAATTATCGATTATTTAAAAAAAGAGCTTCAAAAAGATTAAATGAACTTTTTTCCCATTTTAAAAATAAAAGTTCTAATTTTATTTTTTCTGTTTATATCCTCAAAAGCTTTACCTCAAGAGACTCAGACACTTTTACCCCCATCCAATGTGGTGGCAGAAGACGTTCTTTTGGATGAAGGGAAAGCTTTAAGGATATCCTGGAAATTGTCCCCTGAGGATAAGGGGGTGAAGGGGGATATCGATGGTTACCAGATTTTGAGAGCGACTAAAGCTGATTCGGTTTACCAAGAGGTTGCCTTGGTTGAGGATAACATAAGCGAATACGAAGATGAGGGGTTATCCGATACAGTAGAATACGTTTATGCTGTCCGGGCAAAAAAGAAAGATTTAATTTCCGGCCTTTCCTATTCCAACTATGCTAAGCCTGAGGTCAACTGGTTCAGGGCTGACCGGATAAACATGTTTATTCTTTTGACAGTATTTTCCCTGAGTGTGATATTATATATTCGTCGGGCTAAATTGGGAAAGCCACTTTTTATAAGAAAGATAGGAGGTATGGAAGCAGTGGAGGAGGCTGTGGGAAGAGCCACTGAGATGGGTAAACCGGTTTTGTTTATCCCCGGAATTCAGGAGATCGATGAGATTCAGACCATAGCCGGACTCTCAATATTAGGGAGAGTTGCCAAAATCACCGCCACCTATGATACCCCGCTAATCGTTCCCATTCTGTATCCCATGGCTTTTGCAGCCGGTCAGGAGGTGGTCAAAGAGTCCTATCTGGATGCGGGCAAGCCGGATAGCTACAAAAAGGATATGGTCAAATACGTTGCCGGGGAACAGTTCGCTTACGTAGCTGCTGTCAGCGGGATAATGTTCAGGGAAAGACCAGCAGCGAACATCTTTATGGGAGCTTTTTATGCTGAGTCTTTGCTTTTGGCTGAAACCGGGCAGTCAACCGGGGCAATTCAGATAGCCGGAACAGCCAATCCCCATCAGCTTCCCTTTTTCATCGCCTCCTGCGATTACACCCTGATGGGAGAGGAGCTTTATGCTGCCTCAGCCTATCTTTCCAAAAAACCGGTTCTTCTGGGAAGCCTGAAAGCCCAGGACCTTATGAAGATCATTTTAGTTTTGATCATAGCTTTTTGTGCAGTGGCAATCACTCTGGGCTGGGATCAGGAATTTTTCTATAAACTGTTTTTGGAGAGATGACCGAAAAGATATGAAACGTCAGTTTCCAGCTTTTGTTGCATTTCTTTCCGGATTTATTATGGTCTTTGCATTCTTCGTTCCCCAGAAGGGGGTGGTGAAGTTCAGTCAGGGACTTTTAACCTGGGTGATCATCGTGGGAGGGTTTACCCTTCTTTTGGGTATAGTGAACATCACCAGGGCTAATTTAGTTGCCATAAAAAGAAAAGAAAAAGGCTGGGGCTATAAGGTTGTCCTTTTGACCTTTCTTTTCGCCATGGCAGCCTCAGCCATAATCTGGGGGGCTCAGAAGGATACTCCCTACGATTTTCTTTTCCACAATATTCAGAAACCGATGATGTCCACTATGTTTTCGATTCTGGCATTCTTCATTGCCTCGGCAGCTTACCGGGCTTTCAGAGCCAGGACGATGGAGGCGACCCTCCTTCTTTTAACCTCGATAGTGGTGATGATGGGTAGAACTCCTCTGGGTCAATTCATCTGGAAGGGATTGCCATCTGCAACCGATTGGCTTATGGCTTACCCCAGCATGGCGGTTCAAAGGGGCATTCTGATCGGTGCAGCCCTGGGTGCTGCAGCGATGTCTTTGAGAATCCTTCTGGGGATCGAAAGGACCTACATGGGAAGGGGGTAGAAGTTTTAACCTTGTATTTTTTTTCACCTCGCTTTAAATTCAAAAAAATCCTTTAAACCTTTTTGAAGATTTTTTGTCCAAATAAGTGAAAAGATGAACCGGGATTCGGATTGGGTTTTAGTTAAAAGCTTTAAGGATGGAGATCAGAAGGCTTTTAACCAGCTGATATGCAAATATAAAAAAGAGGTGTTCAGATTGATCTTGAAGATGATAAGGAATACAGAGGATTCCAAGGATCTGTCCCAGGAGGTCTTTGTGAAAGCATATAGGAAATTAAAAGATTTCAGAGAGGAGTCGAGTTTTAAAACCTGGCTTTTTAGAATTGCTATCAACTCTTGCATTAATCACAATCGGAAGAAGAAATTGAGATCCTTTGTATCCTTCTTTGAGATTGCCAAGCCCCTGACCTCAAAGGATTCTCCTCTTAAGGAAATGGAGAAATCTAAGATTCAAAAGGATATCGATCAGGCGATCCTGAAGTTACCAGAAAAACAAAGGCAGGTTTTCGTCTTAAGGCATTACCAGAACCTTTCGCACAGTCAAATTGCTGAGATCACCGGTAAAACCGAAGGGGCGGTGAAATCTAATTATTTTCAGGCGGTAAAGAAACTTAAAAAATATTTGTCCGAGTACCGGTAGGTGAAAATAATGGATTGTAAAAAAACACTTAAGCTCTTGGTTGATTTCTATGAGGGTAACTTAGCCCCCGAAGAAAAAGAGAGGGTTGAAAAACACCTTCAGGTCTGTCCCCAATGCAGGTTGGAGTTTGAAGAGATTGAAAATACATTCGAGGTTCTGAAAAGTGAGAAGTCCGAAGAGCCGGAAGAGATTTTCTGGACTAATTTTGTACCTGAGGTGAGAAAAAGAATCGAGGGTAAAAAAGTTTCTAAAAAAGCTTTTGTTTTCAAGCCGGAGCTTATCTCATTTTCCGCGACGGTTTTGATGATTTTACTTTTGGGGACTTTCCTTTTTAACAAAGATCATAAAGGTAAGGTGAAACCGCTTTATTACCAAGACACATATTATACTTTTTATTCATACCAAGGCTCAACCGAGAGGCTATCCGAGCTTTTGTCCTCTGAGGAGGATTTGGATTTAGCCTTGGTTTTTTCAGAGGATGAGCTGGAAAGCTCAGAGGTTTTAAAGGAAGCGCTGGAGGAAAGATATTGGGAGGAGGTCGAGGTCTCAACGATTTTGAATGATTTAACTCAGGAAGAACTTTTAATACTTGAAGAGAAACTTGAACAAACAAAGATATTATAGGGAAGGAGAAAAAATGTTTAGGTTAAAATATTTAATATTAATTTTTGTGATTTCTTTTACTTGGATATCCGGTAATGAGCTTTTAGCTCAAAGACCTCCTCATGGAGGAGATTGGAGGTTCCAGAGTGGACAAGAGATCAGGGAAAGAATTGAGCAAATGAGGATGTGGAAGCTTCTGGAGGTTTTAGACCTTTCCGATGAGGAGGCCGAGAAATTCTTGTCTATTTTCAACGCTTTTCAAAAGGAGCAGAAAGAGCTTGAGCAAAGGAAAAGGGAAATCTTAAAAGAGCTGGAGGATGAATTAAGCGAAGAGAAGGTGGATTTAAAAAAGGTTCAATCGTCTTTGGATGATTTGGAGGAAAACAGGATTTTGTTTGAGAATAATAGGGTAAGCTTCCTTTCTAAGGCAAAAGAGGTTTTGTCTTTGGAACAGCAGGCCAGGCTGGTTCTTTTTGAGGAGAGGTTTGCTGAGCGGGTGAAGGATATGATAAGGAAAGTGAGAAGGGGGAAAATGGAGGGATGATCACAAAAGCTTAAATTTGTGGAGTGTAAAAGAGAATGAAACCAGATAAAATCAAAAACAATCATATCACCACCGATGATTTGGCATTTTCAGCCTATCTGAAAATGAAAGGTTATCTTCTCATCAAATCGGATCAAAAAAAATCAAAAAGCACCTTCACTTTCGAAGTCGATGAAGATGTTAGTCAGCTGAAGGTGGAATTCATCAACAGTGAGTTCGTTAAGTTCTACAATGAAATGAGAAATCTAAAGAAGATGATTTCCGTAAAATAGGAGGTAGAAAAAATGAAAATGTATCGCATACCTGTTGGAATTCTTTTGTTTTTTGCACTTCTCTTTGCCAGCCCCTGGAACGATGTTTTGGGTCAGCGCAGCAGAGACCATAGGGTCAATAGATTTATGTCCAACCTGACTGAAGAACAGAGGGTAGATGTTCGGGAGAAGATCGATGAGATGAAGAGCCAGGGTGCTACCCGGAAGGAGATTCATACTGCAGTGGCTGAGATGCTTGAAGTTTACGGTGTGGAGTTGCCTGAGAAGTGGGGCAAAGGGCATCGGGGTGGTCACATGCGTTTTTTGTCCGAGCTGACCGATGAGCAGAGGGAAGCTGTTCGGGATAAGATCGAGGAGATGAGAAGTCAGGGTGTTACCCGTGAGGAGATTCATACTGCAGTGGCTGAGATGCTTAAAGGGTATGGGGTGGAGTTACCCGAGAGGTGGGGCGAAGGACCTCCAGGCGGCCACATGCGTTTTTTATCTAACCTGACCGAAGAGCAGAGGGAGGCTGTTCGTAATAAGATTGAAGCGATGATAAATCAGGATGCTACTCGTGAGGAAATTCATACTGCGGTGGCTGAGATGTTTGAAGGGTTCGGTATTGAGTTGCCCGATGACTGGGGTGAAAGGCATCGAGGAGGTCACAGGCGCTTCTTATCCGAGCTTACTGATGAACAAAGAGAAGCTGTTCGGGAGAAGATCAGAGAGATGCGGAATCAGGGAGCCACCCGCGAGGAGATTCGGGCTACAATAGATGAATTGCTGGAGGGATTCGGAATCGAGTTGCCTGACGAACCGGAAAACACTTCTTCTGAAAAAGTGTCCACCCAGCCAGGTCTTGAGGCTCAAAATTATCCAAACCCTTTTAACCCACAGACTCAGATTGCTTACAGTTTGCCTGAGGATTCTTATGTTAAGTTTACCGTCTATAATATTCAAGGAAAGAAGGTCAAGGTTTTAGTGGATGAATATCAGACCCAAGGAGCAAAGACGGTGATCTGGGATGGGTGTGATGAGAGTGGAGAGAAAGTGGCAAGTGGAGTGTATTTTTACCGTATTGAAGCTGGTCCTCACAGCGTGGCAAACCAGATGATTCTGCTTAAATGAGCAAGAGGTCTTAGCCGGTTTTATCCGATTGGGATGGGTGACTGATTATTACAGTCACCCCCAGTTTTAACAGGCACAGAATGGAGTGAAATAAATGAGTCAAAAACATTTCAAAAGCTCAATTGTAAGGTTTTTGCTTTTCTTAGCATTGGTATGGCTGATCCTGATTTTAAACTGCAAAACTCAAAAGATGCCCGCTCGCTGGTCAAAAAAGCCGATCGAGGTCGATGGTCAACAAGCTGACTGGGATAATACATCGATTGGCTATTTTGAGGATATGGGGGTGCAATTAGGGCTGTGCAATGACACCGAGAGGCTATATGTCATCTTTCGATTCAGCGATCCCCGATGGGCACAAGCCATCCTGATGGGTGGGGTGACTCTCTGGCTGGATAATTCCGGAAAAAAGAACAAGGACTTTGGAATTCGCTACTCTGGTGGTCCCTCACTTTCTGTTTTGCAAAATCTGGGAAAAGGAGGATTCTGGGATAAGCTGACCTCAGAGCAAAAAGAACGCTTAATGGATAAGCAAACTTCGATGGCCGATCAAGTTACCGTTGTCTATAAAGAAAAGGATCAGGGAATAGCATTACCAGCCGATGGTAGCAGCGGTCCTGCTGTGGCATTTGCCGATACCCAGAATATCTACACCTATGAATTCAGTATTCCTTTAAAGAAAAGCAGCGTGTTTAGTCATGCTCTCGGCGTAGCACCGGGACAAACCATAGGTATTGGATTGGAATGGGGCGGCATGGATAAGGAAGAGCGCCAGCGTATGATGAAGGGGATGGGTGGTGGAAGGGGAGTTCCTCCTGGTGGTGGAGGCGGTGGCCGTGGTGGTGGTAGGGGTAACAGACCTGGAGGTGGTTTCCGTCCGCAGACACCGGAAAAGCAGGAGGTCTGGGTGAAAACAAAGCTAGCCTTACCACCACAAGAGCAGGGATAGATAGATGTGCAGATCTCTTAGATGCATGGTACGGTGGGCAGTGGCTTTTTGTATCCCGATTCTAATCCCGGTATTTTTAAGCTCCTGTGCCACCGTGCCTTCCTCTCAAAAATATGTAGGCTCGGTCCTCGATTCAAAAAGCTCTACTGGGATGGAAGAGTCCTTCCAGACTTTGTGGGATAAGTGGACGGTGTATTTTGGTCAGGGGAAAATGGGAGGAAAACCTTTGAATTTCAGCATCCCTTTTGCAATGGCTGGGGGACCAGGTGGAGAAAGCCAATTTCCTCTTCAGATTACTGCTACCTTGATGGATAGCATGCTCATTCAAGCTGGTTTGAAGCACTACGCTGCAATTCTGGATATGGTCCCAGAGGAAGAAGCAAAGTTTCGCAGCTCCTATTACCGGGGATACGATCCTGAAAACCATCTTTTAATCTGGTGTGAGCTGCGTACCATGTGGAACGAAATCCACCTGGACATCGACCGCTGGATTGTCTTCATTGAGGATGATGCTGGTAATCAGTATGAGCCTGTGCAAATAATGGAGGAGTCTCAACCCTTTCGACAAATGAAGATGGATAGTTTCTCTGAATACAAGCCCTTACAAAAAAGCCAGGGATGGGAGGTTAATCAAAAGATTTTGATGCTTTGTTTCCCCAGGCACGATTTTTCAGGAAATCCCATTCTGTCCGAGAGGGTGAAATTCTTGAAATTGGTATTTCAACTTGATGCGGAAAGAAGGGAAAAAGCGGAAGGAGTCTGGGTGTTTAAAGAATAGACATTTTTTATCAAATTACCAATAAGATGAAATTCCATTAAAATCAGACATAACTATATTGCTAAAGTTCGGGACATACATAAAATATTTTTCTTTAAACTTTTTCCGAAGGTTTTTGTCCAATTAGAAAGAAAAAGAAAGGGAAAATTGTGATAACAGAAAATGATATTCAAGAACGATTTGATCAAAGGCTAAAGGAGAGGATAAAGTGAATCTTAGAGTTTTTTATTTTTTGATCTTATTTTTGATGACTTCCAATAGTTATGTTTTTGCCCAGCAAAATCTGTCCCTAAAGGATTGCCTTTCTCTGGCAAGAGGCAATAATCCCAAGCTCATTCAGCTAAAAACGTCGATAGAACAGTCCCAAGTAGGTGTAACTTCTGCTTATTCATCCTATTATCCAAGCATAAATCTCTCCAGTTCATACAGAATCAATGAAAGCTCCTCAGGTGAAAGGAGAGATAACTACTCAACAAGCATCGGGGTTTCCAGTCCCTTATACCAAGGAGGGAATATTCGTGCTGGCGTAAAGATTGCAAAAGCTAAAGTAGAGATAGCTGAAGAGAATTATCGTCAGGGAGAGGATGAAGTGATTCTCTCAGTAAAGGAGGCTTTTTTTAGAATCCTGCAGAAGCAGGAACAGATTGCTCTCTCAGAGGATGTCCTTAAAAGACGAAAAGAGGACCTGGTACTTATCAGATTGAAATACGAGGCTGGCAGGGAGAGCTCTCCCGCAGTGAAGGAAGCAGAAGCCAGTCTATTACAGGCAGAATATGATAAAACTCAGGCAGAAGAGGATCTCTCCCTTGCCAAAATTGAGCTCAATTTTCTCCTTGGAAGACCCAGAAGGGCTGAAGTATCCCTAAGGTATGAAGATGAGGACATAAAGTTTCCATCTTTGGATAGGCTAATTGAAGAGGCGAAAACTCAAAGACCAGATATTCGCTCTCAGAGGGTTGACACCGAGGTGTTGAAAGCTCAGGTTACTCAAGCCAAAAGCAACTATTTTCCCAAGATTTCCCTGTCCTCGTCATATGGATGGCAGGGTAGCGAGTTTATGGACCAGCAAGGTAGTTGGAGTGTGGGGATAAGCCTGTCCCTGCCTATTTTCGAGGGTTTTTCGAGGAAGGCGAAGGTGGAGGAGATTACTTTGTCACTTAGGAATCAGAATGCAAGAATTTTTGAGCTGGAGCAGCAGATAGAGGAGGAGATTGAGCAGGCTTGGGTCAGCTGGGAACTCGCAGAGAAAACCATTGAGGTAAATGATAAAACTCTGCAGGCTTCCCGTGAAATGTACCAGCTAACCAAGCTTCAATATGAGCAAGGGCTGACATCTTATTTTTTCCTGCAACAAAAGGAAAGCGATCTTACCAACGCAGAAAACAGATACGTTAATGCTCTATATAATCTGCGTGTTTCTATCGCCAGATTAGAAAAGGTCTGGGGAAGGAGGAGCTGATGAAAAAATTATTCATAGGAATCATTTTTGTAATAATCATCCTGGCTGGATTTTTCTATTTGCGAAGAGGAAATTCCGATAATCCAGCTCAGCCAAATTTACAGATGGTTAGCGTAGAAAAGGGTTCTATAGAGATTAAGGTCCTTTCCACCGGGACCATCGAACCCTATACCAGAGTGGAGGTTAGTTCGTCTGTTAGTGGGAGGATAGACCGAGTGGAAGTGGATGAAGGAGATGTAGTCAAAAAAGGTGATATACTTGCCTGGATTTCCAGCGAGGATAGGATCGCACTTATGGATGCGGCACGTTCAGCTCTGGAATCGGCTAAAAAGGGGAATGATCAGGAGGCAATCAAAGATGCTGAGATGGCTTATGAAATTGCAGAAAAAGCTTACAAGCCGGTACCTCTTACCAATTCAATATCCGGCGAAGTAATAGTTCGCTCCTGTGAGCCGGGACAGAACGTCTCTATCCAGAGCGTCCTCTTCGTAATTGCTGACAGATTGGTGGCCAGCGTGGAAGTGGATGAGGTGGATATAGGCAAGATAGAAGTAGGTCAGGATACCTGGATTACGCTCGATGCTTATCCCGATGAACGGCTGAAAGGAAGGGTAACCAAGATTTCCCGAGAGGGCAGTTTGGTCTCGGATGTCGTGGTCTACGAGATAATGGTAGATCCTCTAAAAGTGCCGCGTCACTGGGCATCAGGAATGACAGCCAACGTAGAGTTTATGCTGGAAAGAAAAGATAGTGTACTGGTGATTCCAAAAAGTGCAGTAAAGGAAAGAGAAGGCAAAAGCTTTGTTATGGTGTTGGAAGAAAAGCCGGTGCCTCGTAGGATAGAAACGGGCATCACTGACGGAAGGATGCTTGAGGTAATCGAGGGTCTAAAGGAAGGCGAGCTAATAATCCCAGGTGGGATAGAGAGCGACTCAAACCAAAGAGATGCTGTCCGGGATCAAATGAGGATGATGAGGAGGTTGAGATGATAGAGTTAAAAAATATCAGCAAAACCTACAAGATGGGTGATATAAAGGTCCCTGCTTTGAAAAATGCCTCGTTTAAAATTGAAGATGGGGAATTTGTTGCCATTATGGGTCCCTCGGGTTCCGGCAAGTCCACACTACTTAACATCTTGGGATGCCTGGATGCTCCTACCAAGGGACAATATCTGTTTGATGGCATAAATGTGAGTGAATACTCCGATTCCCAGCTCGCCCATATTCGGAATGAGAAGATAGGGTTTGTCTTTCAAACTTTCAACCTGCTGCCTCGTTTAAACGCACTGTCCAATGTCGAACTTCCACTTATATATTCGGGAAACAATAATAAACGAAAAGAGACGGCAATCGATGCACTACGGGCGGTAAATCTCGAAGATAGAGCTTATCACAGACCAAGGGAATTATCCGGTGGACAACAACAGCGTGCTGCCATAGCCCGGGCGCTGGCAAACGAACCATCAATAATTCTTGCGGACGAGCCGACAGGTAATCTCGATTCCAAATCCGGCCAGGAGATAATGTCAATCCTCTCTGAACTTCATAAGAATGGAATCACCATAGTTCTGATAACGCACGACGATTCGGTAGCATCCCATGCTCAAAGGATCATGCGTTTGAAAGATGGTGAGATTGTAGAAGATAAGAAAACCTCAGATGGAGAGGCGGTTAGCCAGGCTTTTGTACCAGCACGCAATGAGAAGAAAAAGAGAAGGTTCTCCATGGTTGAAATGATAGAGAGTTTGTCTATGGCAGTGTCTTCTATCTTTTCAAATAAACTTCGCAGTTTTCTGACCATGCTTGGAATTATCGTGGGGGTGTCCGCTGTGATTACAATGATAGCCATAGGTCAGGGCGCCAGTGCTCAAATCACAGAACGCATCAGTCAGCTGGGAGCAAATCTTTTGATGGTGCGTCCTGGGGCTTCTCAAAGGGGACCAGCAAGATCAGCCAGTGGAAGCATTACCTCTCTCACTTACGAGGATGCTCAGGTTATTGCCCAGCAGTGCCCCTCCGTTGCCAAAGTGGATGCAGATTATTCCAGAAATTCTCAGGTGGTTTTCGGAAATAAGAATACCAATACCTCCATAAACGGGGTGACACCGAATTATCCTGAAGTGAGGAATTTCACAGTTGCCCAGGGTTCTTTTTTGACTGAGGAAGATGACCGACTCATGCGTCGGGTGGCGGTTTTAGGGAAGACGGTGGTGGAGGAACTATTCGGAGAAGAGGACCCCATAGGGCAATACATCAAGATAAAGCGTAGCAACTTTCAGGTTATTGGCGTGATGAGCGAAAAAGGGGGCAGTGGGTGGAGGGATGAAGACGATATCATCTTCGTTCCCCTTAAAACTGCGCAGAAAAGGCTATTCGGGGTGGATTATGTATCAATTATCAATGTTGAGGCCAAGGGTGAAGCTGTTATGGATAAAGCATCAGCTGAGCTCTCCTCCCTTTTGCGTGAAAGGCACAAGATTAGAGAGGGCAAGGAAGATGATTTCAATATCATGTCTCAAGCAGAAATCCTATCTACCATGCAGGAAACCAGTAACACATTCACTATGCTGCTGGCCAGTGTTGCCGTGGTCAGCCTGATCGTTGGAGGAATCGGTATTATGAACATTATGTTTGTCTCCGTTACCGAGAGGACCAGGGAAATAGGCATACGCAAGGCAATTGGCGCGCAGAGACGTGACATCCTCAGCCAGTTTCTTATTGAAGCGGTCATAGTATCTCTGACCGGAGGTGCAATTGGCATTCTCATGGGTATAATGGCCAGTGAACTGGTGAGTAGATATGCAGGATGGTCAACGATTATCACTCCTACCTCCGTGTTGTTGTCCTTCTCATTCGCCTTTGCTGTGGGGTTATTCTTTGGATTCTATCCAGCCCGCAAAGGTGCGCTTCTGAACCCTATTGACGCATTGAGATATGAGTAGAAATTTATATGATATTGCCATGACAGAAAAAAACCAAAAACCTAAAGGAGGTGTCAAGATGAGAAAACCCAAGTTATTAAAAGTTGTCCCTTTAGTTTTTCTAATGGTCCTTTTGGTCTTTTCTTTTTCCTACAGTCAAAAGCAAAAATCTCCCTTTAAAGCTGATAAGCTGGAGCTGACTTACCAGCAAAAAGAAAAGATGAGGGATCTGAGGACAGACTCTCAAAAGGAGAGAATCAAACTTAAGGCTGATCTGAAGATAGCCAGATTGGAGCTTAAGGACCTTATGAGAGAGGAAAAGCCTGTCAGAAGGGAAATCTACAGAAAGATAGAGGAGATGGGAGATCTAAAAGTAAAGCTTCAGAAAAGCAGAGTTGATCAGAGATTGGCGATGAAGGAGATTCTTACTCCCGAGCAGCTGGATAAACTGCAAGATTTAAAACGGAAAAGGTTTTTTCACAAAGGAATGGAAGGACGAAAGAAAATGGAGCACAGAGGACTGAGAAAAAGGACGACGTTGGAAGGATTTTTGGATCTTCCGCAAGAGGAGGGGCTTCCCCGGCTGGAGGAGAAACTGGGGATGCTGGAAGAGGAACCGGACATTTGATTTCGGGAAATGTTTAATATCGTTTAAAAGCCCTGCTTTCTGCGGGGCTTTTTTTATTGAGTAGATGGTTGATCTTCTCTTCAAATTCAAAAGATATTTATCAAAAGCGTCTTTTGATTTTAATAATTAAAAAAACATTTCCGTTTTTTGTTTGACAGAAGGTTTTGTGTATGTATTTTTGTTAAAGGAGTTCTTAAAGGTTATGGAGATAGACAAGGAAAAGATACTTAATTTCATCTCAGAGAAAACATACCGTCCCTTAAAGATCAGGGAGTTAGCCCGGGCGATGGGAATTGATGAGACCAAATACCGAGCCTTCAGAAGGATGGTAAAGGAGCTTTTAATGGAAGGGACTGTGGTCAAATTGAAAAAGAACAGGCTGGGTCTGCCGGAGAAGATGAATTTGGTTGTGGGCACCCTTTCCACCAACAGAAAGGGATTCGGATTTGTGTCTGCCGAAAATGACAAGGAGGTTTTCATCAATCCCCAGGATACAAATAAAGCTCTTCATGGCGATAGAGTTGTGGTGAGGATCAAAGGGAAAAGAAAAGGGGAGAATCCGGAGGGAAAGATAATAAAAATCTTAGAGAGAACGCAAAGGAGAATAGTGGGGACTTATAAAAAGCAGAAACATTTTTCCTACATTGAGCCGGATGATCCAAGGATATTGAAGGCGATATACGTTGCCAAGGAGGATTCGAAAGGCGCCAGATTGGGCCAGAAGGTAATCGCTGAGCTTGAGGATACAAAAGATCTTCATTTAAATCCCCAGGGTAAGGTGGTCAGGATTTTGGGGGACTCCACTGATCCGGAGGTTCAGGTTCTGTCTTTGATGGCGGAATTCGGATTGACCGATTCTTTTCCCGATGAGGTCATAAAAGAGACGGAGGAGCTTAAGGATAAAATCGATGTGAAAGAGCTCAGGCGAAGGATCGATCTGAGAGGATTGAGATGTTTCACCATCGATCCTTATGATGCCAAGGATCATGACGATGCGGTTTCTCTGGAGAAGACAAAAGAGGGCAACTTTCTTTTGGGGGTTCACATAGCTGATGTATCCCACTACGTTCAAAAGGACTCCAAGCTTGACCAGGAGGCTTGCCGGAGAGGAACCAGCGTATATCTTTCCGACAGGGTTGTCCCCATGCTTCCGGAAAAGCTCTCCAATGAGATCTGCAGTTTGAAACCCAAAGGTGATAGATTAGCCTTGAGCTGTATTCTGGAGATCTCCCCAAAGGGGAAGGTTATAAAATACGATTTAGTGGAATCGGTTATCAAAAGCTGGGCAAAACTGAATTATCAACAGGTGCAAAAATTTTTCGATACCCAGAAAAGTGAAGGGGATTTAATTAGCTTGGAGGAAGATTTAAATCTTATGCTAAATTTAAGCAAGGTTTTATACCAGAACAGGATGAGATCGGGAAGTTTGGATTTCGATCTTCCGGAGGCTAAGGTAGTTCTGGGAGAGGAGGGAGAGGTTCTGGACATATATCAGGTGGCCAGGCTGGAAAGTCACAGACTGATCGAGGAGTTTATGCTATTAGCCAACAGAACCGTGGCCAAGCATCTCACCTCGCACAGAATTCCTCTCCTTTACCGGGTTCATGAAAAGCCGGAAAAAGAGAAGATAGAATCCTTCGGTGAATTCGTTTCCCATCTGGGTTATCACTGCGATCTGGATGACGGCTTGACACCCAAACAGATTCAAAAATTTTTAAAAACGGTTCAGGGAAAACCGGAGGAGGAGCTTATAAACGAGCTTCTTTTACGCTCGCTTGCCAAGGCATGCTACCAGCCTAAAAACATAGGGCATTTTGGTCTGGCTTTCAAACATTACACTCATTTCACCTCTCCGATAAGAAGATACCCCGACCTTTTGGTTCACAGAATATTAAAAGGATTGATTAACCAGAGCTTATCCACCCAGAGGTTGCTGGAGTTGAAAAACGCCTTGCCCGAGATCGGGAAAATCGCATCGGAGAGGGAAAAAACTGCGGATGAGGCTGAGAGGGAATCTCTGAGGCTCAAACAGCTTGAGTATATGGAAAGGAGATTGGGGGAGGTCTACCACGGGATAATCTCCGGGGTAAAGCCTTTTGGCTTCTGGGTTAAATTAGACCACATTCTGGCGGAGGGTCTGGTCCACTTAAGCTCGATCTCGGATGATTACTACATCCACGACCCTGCAAGACACCAGCTAAAGGGAAGGTATACCGCAAAAGTTTTCAGGTTGGGAGACAAAATTAAAGTCCAGGTGGCCAAGGTGGACAGGAAAAACAAATTCATAGATTTCGTTCTTTTAAAGGAAAATCACCCTTTCAGAAAAAGGGGTAAGAGAAGAAAAAAATTTGCCAGATGAGTTTTTTGTATTTAAATTTATAAGTAAACAGAAAAAAGATCTCAGATGGAAAAACTCCTTTTAATAACAAAGAGCAGGGATTTAGCCCAGAGGGCAAAAGACAGTTTAAGCGGCTCCAACCTCATGCTAAAAGAGGCAGAGAGTTCGGCTTTTGCTCTTAAACTTTTGAACGAACAGAGTTTCGATTTCATCCTTCTGGACTCTGAGATAGAGGATTTACCCTGTGAAAGCCTTTTGAGAAAGATCAATTTGAAAAGTCCCCAATCCGAAATCTTTGTTACCCTGGAGAAAAGCGGTGATCAGACAGCTTTAAAGAATTGTGGGGCTGACGACGTGATCGGATTTCCTCTGGATAAAGAGGAACTTCACCTGAAAATAAATAAAGCCTCAAGGGAGAGAAGCTTTTTGAGATCATGCGGGCTGGTTGGGAAATCGACCGAGCTGAAAAGGATTGCCGAAGCGGTTCTGCAGGCAGCTCCGACCGATATAACCATCCTTTTGACCGGGGAGAGCGGAACTGGAAAGGAACTCATAGCCCGGGCAGTACATAGAAACAGCCAGAGAAAAGAAAAACCTTTCGTTGCTGCCAACTGTGGGGCTCTGGCAGAGGGGGTATTGGAATCCGAGCTTTTCGGTCATGAGAAGGGAGCTTTCACCGGTGCCATATCCAGACGGGCAGGGCTTTTCGAGAGGGCAGATAAGGGAACCATATTTTTAGACGAGGTGACCGAGATCCCTCCCCAGACCCAGGTGAAACTTTTAAGGGTTTTGGAGGAGCGAAGCTTTTTAAGGGTTGGAGGAACGGAGGATG
>Ga0111201_1043_pt1 | contig 25313 bp, 19 predicted proteins | sample DeeMarSWOR324_28_FD_80375 | JGI IMG/M metagenome (GOLD analysis project Ga0111201, IMG submission 80375) | candidate division Zixibacteria bacterium SM23_73_2 | reverse complement strand
GAACAGGTGATCGTATCCCTCATCCGGTTTTCTCTCTCCTCCGAATTTTCTCTGAAAACCCTTAAATCCCAGCGATTGGAATAATTTTACCTGAGAAAAAATCTTGTAATCGGCAAAAACACCCAGATTCTGGGTATGCACATCCCTCCCCTCAAGAGAGCTTACATCATATAACAGAAAACCACCCCAGGAGAGCTTCTCATTTGCATTATAGGTCAGCTTCAAATCAACATCCCCGCTCTCCTGCCACCTTTTGCTTGTATCTTTACCGGAGCTTTTTATCATAACCGAGTTCCCCCTGCTTTTTATCTCCAGGCTGGTTTTTTGGTTAAAGGCTTTCTTGTAATTGAATCTCTCCTGCCATGTGTAGGTAAGGTTGTCCTGGAAAAAAGAGAGATTAAGCTCTCTTGTGTAAGAGTTTGCAGAGAAGAATAAAACCAAAAGGGTGATTAAAAAAACCTTACGCATATTAATTTAACACATATTGATAAGTCGAATTTTGGATTGTCAAGCTTCAGCTTGACTTTCATTTGCTAAAAGTTTGCCATTTTTATTATTTGGAGCGCAATAACTTGTTGTTGCAATCTGATTTTCTTGAACACAACAGTCACATATCTAGTAGCCGCAACCTTTCCGCCTTAGGCGGATCCACCTCTGGTGGACAGGGTGCGAGATTCTTTATTCATCCAGCTTCTTGCGGGGCGCCTACCATTTCCAAAATATCCTATAATACAAAATTCCTTCTAACTCCCAACTCCCCAAACTCCTCCAAACTCAAAGACTCCGCCCTTCTCTTCGGATCTATCTTCGCCTTATTTAAAGCTAAAAGAACAACCGATTTTTCTAAACCTAAATTTGATGACAAAGAATTCAAAATGGTTTTCCTTCTCTGGGCAAAGGATGCCTTGACAACTTTTAAGAAAAACTTTTCATCCTCTATTTTCACCCTGGGCTTTTTTAAAAAGACCATCTTTATGACTTTTGAAAAAACTTTGGGAGGTGGGAAAAAAGAAGTAGGCTTTAATCTGAATAACATCTTAACATCCGAATAAAGCTGAACAGCGACAGACAAAGACGACCAGTTTTTTGTCCCCAGCTCAGCACAGAGCCTTTCAGCCACCTCCTTCTGAACCATCAGAACACACTGCTTAATTAAATCTTTTTTATCCAGAAGTAAAGACAAAACCGGGCTGGTGATCTTGTAGGGGAGATTACCGACGATTTTTATTTTATCATCCCTTGAAGCGAAATCATCCAAATTGATTTTCAGAACATCCTTGTTTACAACAATTAGATTTCTTTTGTCTTTAAATTTATCCTCAAGAAATTTGCAAAGATTCTTATCGATCTCCACCCCTATCACCCTTTTTGACTTCTTAACCAGATGTCTGGTCAAAGCACCCTTTCCAGGTCCGATCTCTAAAACTATCTCATCTTCTTTCAAGTCCAGAGAATCAACGATCCTTTTCGCAGCGAAATCATTTACCAAAAAATTCTGGGAAAGACTCTTCTTTGGTCTCATCCTATAACCCATTACCTACGACCTATTACCTACCTCCTATTGCCTACCACCTATAACTTACAACCTATTACCTAATTTAAACAATTTGAAAGCATTTTCCTCGGTGATTTTTTCAATCTCTTCAAAACTTTTATCAGGAAAAAGCTCAGATAGTTTTTCTAGAACAAATCTTACATAGGAAGGCTTGTTCCTTTTTCCCCTGAATGGAGTAGGTGTCAAGTAAGGACAGTCGGTTTCGGTTAAAATGAAATTTATGGGGGTGTTTTTTGCTATATCCTGTGCTCTTGATTTTGGATAGGTTAAGGTTCCGTTGAAGGAAAGATAGAATCCTAAGGAAAGACCCTCTTTTGCCTGCTCAAGATTACCTGAGAAACAGTGCAATACCCCACCAATTTCTTGAACATTATTTTTTATTAAAATTGACAAAGCATCGTCATATGCATTTCTGATGTGCACAACGATGGGCAAATTAAGCTTTTTTGCCAGTTCAATTTGCTTTTCAAAAGCTTTTATCTGAACATACTTGGGAGACAGGTTCCTGTAAAAATCCAGCCCGATCTCCCCTATTGCCACAACCTTTTCGTTTTTGGCTAAAACTTCGATGCTTTTCAAAACATCGTCATTCAAAGTCTTGGCATCGTGAGGATGAACTCCAACAGTTGCATATACAAAGTCATATTTTTTCGCAAGCTCAACCGATTTTCTGCTGGATTTCAAATCCACTCCGATATTGATAATATTTTTAATCCCGGAAGCCTTCGCCTCAAAGATAATCTTTTCCCTGTCAGGGTCAAACTGGGGAAAATCAAGGTGTGCGTGAGTGTCGATCATAAAAAAAAATCTAGCCGAACTTTAGTTTAAATGTAGGGTTTGTAGGCACGAATTCATTCGTTCATTTCTGCACAGATAGAATCTGTGCCTACAATTTCAATCTCCTCGCTTCTCTTAAAACATACAAAGCATCCACAGTTACAAATTCGTTCATTTTTTTCTTACTCGTCACCCCCCAATCCACAAGAGATCGACCAGTGGTCTTTATTCCGGTAACCCTGAAATATTTCTTCTCCGCAGGAAAACCCCCATCAGGCAAGCGTTTGGATTCCAATAAATCCAAAGCTTCTTTGCATCTTTTATCTTTTATAAAACCCGCCTCTGCCATAACCTTTAAACCAAAAAGCATATCATAATGCCAATAACAGGGATAATGAAAAGTTATGAAATCGTTCGATATGATTTTGCCATCCTTTTGCCTTTTGAACATATTGCGTTTAAGAAAAATCTCTGATGCCTTTCTTGCAGTTTTCTTCGCTTCTTTATTACCTGTTAACTCAGCATAAAGTGAAAGCCCCAGAAGAGGAATTAGGGATTCGTGAAAAGAAGAGTTTATGGCTTCAGGATTTTTATCGCAGTTCCATCCACCGTCAGGCCACTGCCATTTGATAAGTCTATGAGCCAGCTCATCAGTACGCTCATCTGCCAAGCCCAGTATAAGAAGATACCACAAAGCATTCCCCTCCTGTGAAGCACACCTTCTCACCCTTCCATAGATATTTTTTATTTTATCTTGATGCTTTTTTGAAAAAAGCCATTGGTAAACCTGCCCCCTTAAAGGAACAAGTGATCTGTCACCTGTAGGATAACCCAAATCCGCAAGACATGAAAGAACCCAGTGAGCACCATACCATTTCTTATAGGGATGATATGAGATTCCCTCATCCTTACCCTTTTCAGAAAGAAGAGTTTTTACCCTTTTAGATATTTTTATTTCCCGTTGAAGCTTCTTTATATCTGATGATTCTTATTTACCAGTACTTTAAATCTGATCGACGGCTCATTTGATTTGAGTAATCTGTCAATTAGGTTCTTCATTAATCTTTAATTCTTTAGATAAGTTATAAGTCAATCTAAAGGTTGACATTCCAAAACAACTGGAGTGTCAAGCTTTAGCTTGACAGATATCTAACTGAAAAGATACCCTTTCACCGAAGGCTTTTTTAAATCACCTGGCTTAATTAATCTCCTTGGTTGATAGCCCAAAATAAAGTGCCTAGTACCTCCCAGGCTAATAAAATCAACGTCTTTAAAAAAGGTCCACAAAAAAGCCCCCACCTCTGCCAGACCCCACATAAATACCTCCATCCTCACTGGCTTTTTAGGATCGTTGAAATTAACATAAGCCTTCTTACAGGTTCCCCTGTTGAAATCGTAACCGGTATGAAAGCTGACCACGAATTTATCAGGGTCCAGCTCCTCTGCTAAAGCCCACTTGTAGCCCTGCTCCAGGAATATCCTGAACCTTCTGTCAGCCTCATCCACCACCAAAATACCGTCATCGGTCAAAACCTCGCCAACCGAGGAAAGAAGTTTGACCAGATCCCAGGGATTGAAATGCGGGGTTGAAAGACCGTAGATCAAACAGACATCGAATTTCTCTTTTAACTTCCAAGTTTCTCTGGCATCTACAACCAAGACTTCCACCTTCTTTTTCAGATAATCTTCAGCCCATCTCTGGGCAAGGTCCAGAGAATCCTTTCGCAGATCGGTGATTAAAAGATGCCAGTTGACCTTCTTTTTCGCAAAAGCCCTGGACAATGCTATACCTCCAAAGCCGGAACCTCCGCAGATCTCAAGGATTTTAATTTTTCTCTTTTTTGATATTAGCTTTTTTATCCAGGTATGTTCAATCAACGACTCCATAAAACTCAGCGCCATTTTGAAATATTCTTCTCCCAGCTCGCTTTTGGGATCATGGGGCCAGGAAAAAGTGGAGTAGAACTGGGTGAGTTGATCGGATTGTTTGGGTTTTTCCTTATTTTTATCTTTTTTATTTTCCATACTTCTGACTCCTCTAAATTCTGATTTTTAAATGTATCACAAGATTAATTTTTCAGCTTAATGAAAAGGATTGAAGACATGCACTTTCTTGTTTCCTGAACCACTGAATTGCTGAATAATTGATGAAAACGATGAATAAATCTATTTTTATTCTTTCTTTTTTGTGTTAATCAATCTTTTTATCTCTATCTTTTTTGAACCAAAGTTAACCAATAAACCTAACTCAAAGCCCGTGGCTTTTAGATAGGACAAAGCTTGGATATAATCCTCTGGATCAAATTTACTTTTAGCCTTAATCTCCAGCATACAGTTGTTGACTATAAAATCTACTCTTCTTGAATCAATCTGTTTCCTTTATAATAAACCGGGACTTTGACTTCCCGCTCAAAATCCAAGCCTGAGCCTTCAAGCTCCAAAGCTAAAGCCCTCTGATAAGTTATCTCCGTAAAACCTGACCCTAAATTTTTATGAACTTCTATACAAACTCCGATTATTTTCGAAGTTAATTCGGAATCTTTATATTCAGGTTTAATATGTTGGTTACTCATCCGCTATTTATCAGCGATCTCATGAATTTCAGATTTTCAGTGATTCAGAAACTTCATTTATCTAAGCAGCAGACTCTCCCCGGTCATCTCCTCCGGCTTTTCTATTTTAAGATACTCCAGAATCGTGGGAGCTATGTCGGCTAACCTTCCCCCCTCTCTTAACTTTCCCTTGAAATCATCATCCACCAAAATGAAAGGAACCGGATTGGTGCTATGGGCGGTGAAGACCTCTTTATTTTTGGAAGCTATCATCTTCTCAGCGTTTCCGTGGTCAGCAGTGACCATACACACTCCCCCGACCTCCTTCACCGCAGAGGCTACCCTGCCCACGCACCCATCCACCGCTTCAACCGCTTTTATCGCAGCCTCCAGAACACCGGTATGACCCACCATATCCCCGTTGGCGTAATTGAGAATTATCACCCCGTATTTTTTCGATTTTATCTCCTCCACAACCCTGTCGGTAACCTCATAGGCACTCATCTCCGGCTTTAGATCGTAGGTAGCTACCCGGGGAGAGGGAATAAGCATCCTGTCTTCCAGAGGAAAAGGTGTCTCCTCCCCTCCGTTGAAAAAGAAGGTAACATGAGCGTACTTTTCGGTCTCCGCTATCCTGAGCTGGGGGATTTTGTTCTTGGATAAAATCTCTCCTAAGATACCTTTCAATTTTATCGGAGGAAAAGCTACCCTGGTTTTCAGATTATCCTGGTACAAGGTCAAGGAGACTAAGTCAATGGTAAAACCCGCTGGGTCGAACTCGGAGAAATTCCTGTCGGTGAGAACCCTTGAAAGCTGGCGTGCCCGGTCCGCTCTGAAATTGAAAAATATCCCCACATCCCCCCGCTCTATCCTCCCATTTTCTGGATTTTCGTCATCCTGTACAACTATCGGTTTGACGAACTCATCGGTCACCCCGCTCTGATAGGAGCTCTTTAAAGCAGCTTCCGGATCTGAGGTCTTCTCCCCTTCTCCATAAACCATAGCCCGGTAAGCCTTCTCGATTCTATCCCACCTTTTGTCCCGGTCCATGGCATAGTATCTTCCCTCTATGGTGGAGAGCTTTCCTATTTTGTATTCCTTGAACTTATCCAGAAGCTCGTTTATATAACCGACCCCTCCGGTCGGCGAGGTATCCCTTCCATCCAGAAAGGCATGAACCCGGAGTTTTTCCAATCTACATTCTCTGGTTAACCTCAAAAGCGCATAAAGATGATTGGGGGAGCTGTGAACACATCCGTCCGATACCAAACCCATAAGATGCAAAGAACAGTTTTGTGTTTTAGCTTTATCTATTACTTTTAAAAGCACTTCGTTCTTAAAAAATGACCCATCCTCGATCGCTTTATCTATTCTGGTGATCTCCTGGTAAACGATCCTCCCCGCACCTAAGTTCAGATGACCGACCTCGGAGTTTCCCATCTGCTCCTGGGGTAATCCAACATCCAGACCGGAGCATCCCAAAAGCGTATGAGGATAGTTTTTAAAAAGCTTATCCAGATTAGGCTTTTTAGCCAAAAAAACAGCATTCCCCTCTTTTTGATCTGATATTCCGTACCCATCCATTATCAGAAGTAAAATCATCCACTCTCCTTTAACCAATATTCAAAAGCTTAACCCCTCTTTTCCCGGATACGATTTCACCGATATGATAAACTCTCTCTTTTCTTTTTTTTAATTTTTTCTCAACTAGCTCCTTCTCTTTTCCCGATACTAAAAGCACCAGCCCTATCCCCATATTGAAAACCTTATACATTTCCTCCGGGTCAATATCTCCTGTTTTTTGAATAAAAGAAATAATTGGAGGTTTTTTCCAGTTCTTAGTATCGATTATCGCCTTGCACCCCTCCGGCAGGATGCGATAGAGATTGCCGGATATTCCCCCTCCGGTGATGTGTGCCATCCCTTTGATTTTATGTCTTTTTAAGATATTAAAAATAGAAGGGGCATAACATCTATGCACTTTCAAAAGTTCTCTCCCAATTGTTGTCCTCAGGTCATTTACATAATCACCTGCTTTGAATTTTCCTGCATCGAAGATGACCCTGCGAGCCAAAGAATACCCGTTGGTATGAAGTCCATTTGACCTCAAACCTAAGATCTGATCTCCAGGTGAGATAGAGGAGCCGTCGATTATCTTTTCCCTCTCCACCACTCCCACTATAAAACCCACCAGATCATATTCACCCTTTTTATAAAATTCAGGCAGCTCCGCCATCTCCCCACCTACAAGAGCGCAGCCGACTCTCCTGCATCCCCGGGACAGTCCGGAGACGATATTCTTCACCACCTCCGGCTCTAATCTGGAGGTTCCGATATAGTCCAGAAAGAAAAGTGGTTTGGCCCCGTGAACCAGAATGTCATTAACGCAGTGATTCACCAGGTCCTCTCCCACGGTATCATGCAGGTTAAGCATAAAAGCCACTTTCAGCTTGGTCCCCACCGAGTCGGTGCTGGATATTAAAACCGGCTCTTTGTATTTTTTCTTCAGGGCAAAAAATCCGCCGAATTTACCCAGCTCGGACAAAACCCCGGGAGTGAAAGTGGACTGGGCTAAGGATTTGATTTTCCTCAAAGCCAAATCGGCTTTACCGATATCAACACCGGAACTTTTGTAGGTGATTTTCTTTGGCATCTCCCAAAAAAGATTTTTTAAAGAAGCCTTTGCCCGTTGATCTCCAGCTCGAACCTCATCTTCAAAAACTCAGCTGCCCGGCGGCAGACCACCATCCTGGACAAAAATATCTCGAAGTACTCCATCACCTGGGAGACCGAGGTGTCGATTTTTATCTCTAAAGCTATGGTCTTTTTCTCGGGGTCCACCCGGAGAAAAGAGGATTTGGCAGCGTAGTTTACCCGGTCGTGAATATCCTGCTTTATCATCTCCAGAGTTCTCACCCGGGAGGAATGAACATCCGATTTATCCGCCAGGATAACTGCGGCGCAAATATCCGAGATGGGCTGGCCATCCTTCTCGTCATGATTGCCGATGGCAGCTACCACATCCATGATGTCGTCTATGGGTATCCCCATATCCAAAAGAATGTTATATGAGATAATTGCTCCGGTCTGGGCATGATAATCCCGGTTTATAACGTTGCCGATGTCGTGGAGGTAAGCAGCTATGGCAGCCAAGTTAGCTTCCCTTTCGGTTTTTTTCAACCTCTGCATTATGTTATGAGCTATCTTTGCGGAAAGTGAAGCATGACGTTCCCCGTGCTCGGTGTATCCAATCACCCCCAGATACTGGTCCGATTTGGCTATCAAGGACTTAACCTGAGGATTTCTCTTCAGCTCCTCTATGGTAATCATCTTCTTAGGCAATTGCTTTTCTCCAAAAGGTTTTGAATGAATTTAAGTTATCTCCATGGGATCGACATTAACAGATATACGGACAGTTTTTTTTCTTTTAAAGCCTTTATCCCCGAAGACGGATCCAATCAAACTCATAATCTTTTTCAAAGGTCTGGCCTTGAGCAGGATCTGATAAGTTTTTTTTCTTTTTACTCTGAACCTGAAAGCCAGAGCAGGACCCAAAATCCTCTTTGGGTCTATTTTTTCAGATTCGAATCTTCTTTTAAGCATCCCTGAAAACTTATCTGAGGTTTTCTTTACCTCGGATAGGTTCTCCCCTGAAAATTTGATCAAGACCAGATGGGTAAAGGGGGGATAATCAAGTTCTTTTCTTTGTTCGATCTCTTTTGTAAAAAATTTAAGATAGTTTTTCTCACCTGCGGACCTGATTGCCAGCTCCGAGGGATAATGAGTCTGGATAACCACCTGGCCCTCCTTATCTGCTTTTCCAATCAACCGGCAAAGAATTTGGAAGGTCTTTTCCCTTGATCTGAAATCGGGAAAATCGATTCCGAAATCAGCTGAGATAATCCCCACCAGTCCGACATCCGGAAGATCAAGTTCTTTCTGGATCATCTGGGTGCCAAAAATCAGCTTGCATTTTTCTTGATCAAATATGGGAGTGGTTTTAAGATGAGCACTTTTGACGGTATCGCTGTCCATTCTACCATAAAGGATCTGAGGGTGATATTTTTTAATCTCCTCCTCAATTTTCTCTGTTCCAAATCCTCTATAACTTAAATTGAAACTCCTGCAATCCGGACAGGTACTCCCCGGGGTTTCAACGTATCCGCAATAGTGGCATTTAAAGGACCTGAAAGCAAGATGATAGGTTAAACTTATCCCACAGTGGGGGCATTTGAAAACATACCCGCAATCCTGACATTTCACCACTTTTGAAAATCCTCTTCGGTTCAAAAAAAGAACGATTCTCCTTTCCTTTTTTATATTTTCCTCAAGAAGCTGGTTCAACCTGTTTGAAAAAGGGCTGAGATTTCCCCTTTTCCTTTCCCCTCTCATATCCACGATGCTTACCCTGGGAGAAAACCGATCTTCTTCTGAGTGTAATGGCAAAAGGGTATATTTTTTTCTCTGAACATTTAGAAAGGATTCCATACTGGGGGTGGATGAACCCAAAATGGCAACGCAGTTTTCCATTTTTGCCCGCATCACCGCCACGTCTCTGGCGTTGTATCTGGGATTTTGATCCTCCTGTTTAAAAGAGGGATCCTGTTCCTCGTCCACAACTATCAAACCTAAATTCAAAAGTGGAGCAAAGACGGATGACCTGGTCCCCACAACCACACCTATCTCACCCATCTTTATCCTCTGCCATTCTCTGAATCTCTCGCCAGAAGAAAGCCCGGAATGAAGACAACCTACTTCTCCACCCCAAAAGGATTCGAAGTACTGAATGGTCTTGGGGGTCAAAGATATCTCGGGAACTAAAACCAAAGCGGTCTTGCCCTTGTTTATAATTCCCTTTATCGCCTCAAGATAAACCTCAGATCTTTTTAAGGATGTGCCTCCGAAGAGAAGAAAAACCCTGGGGGCATTCTGAGTCGTTGCTTCCTCGATCTCCCCCAGAGCTTTTTTTTGAGAGGGATTTAAATCCAAATCCTCTGGTGGATAGAAATCCTTACAAATTTTTTGGTCTTTTTTCTTTAAGACCGCCTCAATTAAATTTCTCTTCTTTAAGCTTTCTAAAATCCTGTGGGGTGATCTGGATATGGTCTTCAATTCCTTTGGTGAGACCTCCCCTCTTTTCAAAAACTCCTCAAGAAAGGATGCCTGGGTGGGAGCTTTTCTTTTCAGATGCGAGATTTTCTCCTCAAAGTAATTTCTCACCTCCTCTATCCCATCAGGTTTTTTTAAAGCGTACAGCTTATCCATCCCTGCCCCTGGTTTAAAACGGGGAATTCTGTAAAAAAGCCGGAGAAGTTTTTTACGCTCCAGGCTTTTCAATATATCAGTGATTTTATCCCCGGGTAATTTTCTGCCTAAGGAGGATACTTTAAACTCGCCTTTTCGCCTCAAGAATTCCAGGACTTTTTTTTCCTTTAAAGTAAGCCTTCCCAACCTCTGCATTTCAGAGGAGGAGGCAAGCCTAACCCACAATTGAGTCTGAGCATAAAGCTGAGGGGGCAAACAGGCTTGCAGGCACTCGCCCAGAAAGCAGAAATAATACTCGCAGACCCACTCACAGAGGGAAAGCGTCTGTTCTGAAAAAACTGATTCTTTCTCCAAGAGGGAAAGTATTGGTTTTGCGTTGGGCAAAGTTTCTTCCGTGGAGATACCAACTACAAATCCCAAAAGCTCCCTTCTACCCAAGGGGACCAAAACCCTTTGACCTATCCAGATATCCTTTTTTAGGGGTTCCGGAATCAGATAGGTTAAAGTTTTATTCAGAACCCTTGGTAGTACTATCTGGGCATACATATCGTTGTGAACCCGTACCCGAAGAAATAAAAAGGCAGCTTAGGGTACGCTGCCTTAAAAAAAAGCCAATCGAAAGTCCTATCGACCCTCTGCTTTTTTCTGTGCCTCCTCAGCCTCTTTTTTCATCCCCTTCTTGGTATAGGCAATGGCTAAAGAGCTCCATGCGTCTTTGTTAACGGGATCGAGCTCGATCCATTGTTTCAGAACTCCAATAGCCTTGTCGGTCTCATCCAGGCTCAAAAGACAATAGGCTAAAAACTGCATGGCCTCCTGATCCTGGGGATCCAGCTCCAAAGTCTTTTCGAAATCTTTTTCGGCTTTTGAAAACAGCTCCTTTTGTTTCTCGATTAAAACCTTTGAACTATCTATCAGGGTTTGAGTATTGGGATCGTTCTCCAGCTGGTCCCTTATATCCACTAAATACTTATAAATACCCTGAGCCCGATTCCAATCTAAACCACCACGGTTAAAGTAAGCATCCCTATATTCCGGGTCAATTTCTATTATCCGGGAATAGATCACCAAAGCACTGTCCGGCTGCTCGGTCTGTTCATATATCATAGCGATGTTTACCAAAACGTTAACATTTTTTGGATCTTTTTCTTTTACCTTGAGATATGTCTCTAAAGATTTGGCGTATTCCCTGCAGTTGAACGATACCTGGGCATAGGTGTTCAAAATCAGGATATCCTCGGGTTTTAACTGGTAAGCTTTGTCCAAAAAACTCATCCCTTTCTGACAATCGTTCAACTTCATGGCTTGAACTCCACCGTTGAGCCAGGCTTCATACTTGGTAGAATCAAGCAATATGGCGGTTTCAAATTTCTCCAGGGCTTTTTTAACACTGTCCCGGCTGGCGAAGCTCACCCCCGAATTAAATGCGCTTATCCACTTCTCGCTGATGATATCATCGATATTGGAATTCCACTTAGGATCCAGACTCTTGCACTTTAAAAAAGCCTCAACCATTTTTTCATTGTCGTATTTTCTCGAGTAGATGGTCCCTAAAAGATAATATGCTTCGGCATTATCCGGACTGTGTTCCAATTCAAGTTTCAACTGTTCCAGTGCCTTTTCGTAATCCGGTGGGGATAAGCCCATATATATCCTGGCTGAGGTAATATACTGACTTTTAACCCCACAGCCAATGATCAGAATAACGAATAATAAAAGTATAAAATAAAATTTTAACAAACTTCTTGAGTTTCTCATTTATTCCTCCACAGTTTGAATAGTTGAAATTTTTTGAATATCCTTTTAAATTAGCATTGTTTCTCCTTTTTTGAAAATTTTAATAAATCTTTTCTTTATCTTAACGGACATATCTTACCGTGTAGTTTAAAATCTGTTCCCCATCCTTCTCCACCGGTAGCTTGAACTCTATTGTGTGAGAGTCCTTTTTAATGTAATCGAGGTTGGTTTCTATAATCTCCCATTCGGTATAATAATACAGATGTTCCACCACCGTCACCTCAACTATCTCCTCCTTGTGATTTCTGATCTTTACCTGGTAAGATTCCTCCCACACATCCTCTGATATCTTTTTATAGTCCGTTCGTTTTCTTTCTCCCACCACATCAAAGGCATCTCCTAAATAGACCCTCACCTTTTCATCCTTGGGGGTATGATCGATCAAATCCTCGCCCACAAACTCCAAAGACCTGTCCACATCCTCCTTGTAGACCCTTAATTTCCCCTGGGGTAGAGGTATCCCTAAACCCTGTTCCTCAGAGTTGATAAATTCCAGATTCACCTTGACCCTCTTGGGATCTCTGGCTCCATCGTAAACAAGGATTTTACTCACATTGACTTCTCTGCTGGGGAACAATGTGATTTGTTTGATTTCATTATCTTTCAGAGTGGATGAACGTTTTAAGGTATACAGGTGATATTCGAAGAATGGCTTCTCTTCAAAAGCAACCTCCCTTCGAGCTGCCGCAACATCAGCCAGAGCCAATTGAGGAAAAACCTTTTTTTCCTCAACCCGATGAACCTCACCAGCTATAAGCTTTATTTTGGCATCGGCGTAAGTTGCCCCGGATCTGTTATCGATGGATACCCAGCCGGAGAGCTCTAAACTTTTATCATCCTTACCCACCACCCCAACATATTCGGCATGCCAGTTAACTCCCTGGGTCAGATAACTCACCTCGGTTTTGTTACTCCCGGACACGTCTGAATCCAAAAGCCAGACCAGAGTCGGTCGGGTTATCAAACCTTCGGGCAGGGAGGGAAAATAAAGGTCTAAAATCTCGGCCCTGGACACGATCCTGATTCCGCCATTCTCCTCACGCAAGGTCAGACTATTTGAAGAAAAAGACAAAAGCTTTCCCTGGTACACTTTTTCCTCTTTGGCCTTGACTTCTATTTTTTCTTCAACGTACTTCTCTAAAATCTTCTCCGAGCTCACCAGGTCATATTGATAGTTCTGCTCCAGGATAACGACTTCCTCGGGATAATCCAGAGATTTGAAATGGACCGAGGTGGGATCGATCTGGGATGCGACATCGGTGAATTTAATCTGGTTAATTCCTTTTTGAAGCTCCAGAGCCCTCTGGTCTTTAACCAAAGCCAAGTTCTGGTTGTAGATGGTTATGGCAACCTTGTTGTTCTGGGCAGAAGCTAAAGAGAAAAGCAGAAGAACGAGTATGGTTAAATAGGTAATCTTTTTTCTCATATAAAAACCCCTTTTTTTAATTTACCATCCTACGATTGCCTCTAAATTCTTCTCCAGTTTTTCAATTATTTTCCGGTAGTCTTCTTTTTTGGCTTCTTCCTTTTTGATGATCTCCTTGGGTGCCCTTTTCAAAAAATCGTCGTTGGAAAGTTTCTTTACTGTCTTATCCAGAAGCTGGGTGTATCTCTCGATGTCTTTTTGAAGCCTTTTCTGTTCTTTTTCCGGATCGATCAAATTCTCCAGAGGTAGGAAAATCTCTGCGTTTTTTGTCACAGCCGAAGCACACTTAACTGATTTTTTTATCCTTTTTCCCACCTTTAAGTTCTCGACTTTACCCAAATTCACTATGTAGTGCCTGTTTTCTTCAATCACCTTAAGAACATCTTGATCCTCCACCTTAAGCAACACATCTGCTTTTTTTTGAGGAGGTACGTTCATTTCCGATCGGATGTTTCTTATGGCATATACTATGTTCTGAATGGTTTCCATCCTCTCCTCTAACCCATAATCGATTAATTTCTTTTTGGACGAGGGCCAGGGTTGCTTCATCAGGGTGCTTTTAAGATCGCCTGCATCTATCTGAAACAGGTGATGCCAGATCTCCTCGGTTATAAAGGGCATAAATGGATGCAGAAGCCTCAGGATCTGATCCAGAACCCAGGTGGCGACCTCTTTGGCCTTTAAATGATCGGGGTCATTCTCAGGTAACTTCAATCTGGGCTTGACAATCTCCAGATACCAGTCACAGAAATCATGCCATACGAAATCGTATAGCGTCTTTATGGTTGAATTGAATCTATAGTCTCTTAAGAGTTCCTCGACCTGGAGTACGGTTTTATTCAATCTGCTTAAAATCCAGCGGTCTGCCAATTCCAAACCTTTGGAGCTTTCGATCCTTAACTTGTCCTTCTCCGGGGTCCAGCTCCCCAGATTCAAAAGTACAAATCTCGAAGCATTCCACAGCTTGTTGCAGAAATTTCTTCCTATCTGAAAGGTGTTAAACGAGATACAGGGATCCTGCCCCTCCGGGGTAACCAAAATCATGCTCACTCTCAAAGCGTCAGTCCCGTACTCGGTGATGATATCTAAGGGATCGATACCGTTACCCAGGGATTTGCTCATCTTTATACCCTTAGCATCCCTCACCGTGCCGTGAATGTAAATGTCGGTGAAGGGAACCTTGCCCATGAATTCCAAGCCGGACATCACCATCCTTGCCACCCACAAAAATATGATCTCCGATGCGGTAAAAAGAGCTTTGGTCGGATAGAAGCTTTTCAAATCCTGGGTTTTCTCGGGCCAGCCGAAGGTGGAGAAGGGCCAAAGCCAGGAGGAAAACCAGGTGTCCAGAACATCCTCATCCTGTTTCATCTTTTTAGATTCACAACCAGGACAATTTTTTGGTCTTTCCTTGGAAACGACGATCTGGTTACAATCCTGACAGTACCATACCGGTATCCTGTGTCCCCACCACAATTGTCTGGATATGCACCAATCGTGAATATTCTCCATCCAGTGGAGATATACCTTAGCCCAGTGTTCCGGGTAGAATCTGATCTTCCCCTGTCTTAAAACCTCGATCGCCGGTTGAGCCAGGGGTTTCATTCGTACGAACCACTGCTCCGATAGATACGGCTCCAGGGCAGTATTACACCGATAGCAGAGGGTCAGCGGAACCCGGTAATCCTCGGTTTTCTCTAAAAGCTTTTTTTTCTTAAGTTCGGATAGCAAAGCTTTTCGGCACTCGAATCTGTCCATTCCCTCGAATTTCCCAGCATTTTCGTTCATGGACCCGTCTGGATTTATAACCGAGATGGTTTCCAGATTGTGACGTTTGCCCATATCGAAGTCATTAGCATCATGGGCTGGGGTGACTTTGACTGCTCCTGTTCCGAATTCCGGATCTACCAGTTCATCGGCAATTATCTTCAGCTCCCGGTCCAGAATGGGTAGAATTGCAGATTTACCTACCAATTTTTTGTACCTTTTATCATCTGGATGGACCGCTACCCCCGTATCGCCCAGCATGGTTTCGGGTCTGGTGGTGGCGACCGTTATGTACCGGTCGCTTCCCTTTATCTTATACTTGATATACCAGAGATGTCCGCTCTCTTCCTTTCGCTCGGTCTCATCATCGGATAAGGAGGTCTGGCAACGAGGGCACCAATTGACTATGTATTTACCGCGGTAGATTAAGTTTTCCTTATAAAGGTGAACGAAAACCTGATATACTCCATTGGAGAATCCCTGATCCAGGGTGAAGCGGGTCCGGTCCCAATCACAGGAGCACCCGATCTTTCTCAGCTGATTCAATATTGCCTCCCCGTTTTTCTCCTTCCATTCCCAGGCTAACTTCAAAAACTTCTCCCTTCCAATATCCTCCTTTTTTTTACCCTCCTTAGCCAGATTCCTCTCTATCACTACCTGGGTTGCGATTCCAGCATGATCTATTCCGGGAAGCCATTCAGCCTCATATCCCTCCATCCTTTTCTGTCTTACCAGAATATCCTGAAGGGTGTTGTTCAGAGCATGTCCCAGATGAAGAATGTCGGTCACGTTGGGAGGTGGTATCACCACGCTGAAAGCCTTTTTGCCATCCAATTTATCCACGTGGAAAAATCTCCCCTTAAGCCAGAATTCATACCATTTATCCTCAACTACTTTCGGATTGTACTGCTTGGGTAAATCTTTTTCAGCCATGCTAAAAACACCTCCAAAAACAAAAGAATTTAATAAATAGGATTTTTTTTGTCAAGACTAATAAATTGTTTATCCCTAACCTTATGATTTTACTTTTTACGGTTATCGAATAGTAAAACCATACCATAAATAGAGGGTGACCTGCTTGGTAAAAGTTAATTTTTTTCTTTTTCCCGTTAAAAAATTTATACGTATCCTTCATTAAAATAATAAAGTTACCACGAAATTTTATCCCCGGTCAAATTACTGACTTCCTTATGGGTAAATCATCCGATTTTTGTATACTTCCCTTAGATACCAGTGATTTTTCATAATTTAAATTTTAAATCGATTTTTTATCTTTGCTTATACTAAACGATAAAACATCAACAACAGCTTGCAAATAATAATCTTGTTTTTCTGCTTTTTATATCTATATTCAAAGGAACTGCTATTTTTTAAACAGGTTCTTTTATGAAAAATAATTTTGAGAAGCTGGTCGAGATCATGTCTTTGCTTCGATCCGAAAATGGCTGCCCCTGGGACAGAGTTCAGACTCATCAATCACTTTTGCCCTATCTGATCGAGGAAGCATACGAGGTTCTGGATTCGGTGGAGGCAGAGGACGATTCCAAGTTAAAAGAGGAGCTCGGCGATCTTCTTCTTCAGGTGGTTTTTCATTCCCAGATAGCCCGGGAGGAAAGGCGATTTGACATAGAGGGGGTGATCGAAAATCTGATCTCTAAATTAAAGATTCGCCATCCCCACGTTTTTAAAAACAAGGAAAAATTGACCCCCCAGCAGGTGGTGGACAACTGGGAACACATAAAGAAGAAAACAAAAAACAGGATGGTCTTATCCGGAATACCCAGAGAGCTTCCAGCTTTAATAAAAGCCTTCAGGGTTCAAGAAAAGGTGGGAAGGCTCGGTTTCGACTGGCAAAAAGCTGATGATATTTTCGAAAAGATCGAAGAGGAGATCGGGGAATTCAAGGATGTCCGCAAAAAGAAAAATAAAAAAGAGTTAGAAGGAGAGTTGGGAGACATTTTCTTCTCCTTGGTTAATCTCTCCAGGCATCTGGGAGTAAATCCTGAGATGGTGTTGAGAAAAACCATATCCAAATTCATTAAAAGATTCAACTATATCGAAAAGGAATTATCCAAAAAGGGAAAAAGCTTAAAGGAGACAAGTTTAGCCGAGATGGATAGATTGTGGGAAGATGCTAAAAGGATTTGATATTTAAGCGTAAAGTTAAAATCCCTTTAAATCAAATAGGTATTATAAGCTCGATAAAAATTTAAAAAAAATCAATCAAATCGAACTTAAAAGTGTATATTTTGATAAACTGAACTTGAAGAGAGGCAGGTTAAAGAAAACACAAAGAGGTTATATACTTATAATGCTTAATTTTCTTTTCGGAGGTTTTCTATGTCTCCTGGTTTAAAGCTCAGGAAAGCTGGAATAACCGTATCCTTGCCCTTAAGTTTCATTTTGGTCTTTATCTATGTTGCCCAGAGCGTTACCATCGGATACCTTCTGCACAACAAATTCGAAAAAGAAAAAGTTCTAAAAGAGCAGCAGCTTAAAATAGAGGAGCTTGAGGAAAAGCTTAAGATTTTAAACATAATCGAGGATTTTCAGGTGGGATTCAAGGACGAGGAGGTAGCTGAGCTTACCCAGGTGATCCACAAGGAGAGCAAACGCTATGGCTATGATCCTTTGTTAGTTCTGGCTTTAATTATCACCGAGAGCTCTTTCAAAAAAGGTCAGGTTTCCAGGATGGGAGCCCAGGGTTTGATGCAGGTCAAACCATCAGTGGGATATGCTCTTGCCCAGAGGAGAAACTTAGGGTGGAATGGCAATCTTTCCCTTTTCCAGCCAGCTTTCAACATAAAATTGGGAACGCTCTATCTATTTGAATTAATCCTTAAATTCAAAGACGTTAAAAAGGCCATTGTTGCATACAATCTTGGTGAAAATGCCTTGAGGTTGAAAATAAAAAATGGCCAAAAGGTCCCCACTTTTTATCTCTCAAAGGTATTAAAAAAATACAAGCACTTAAAAGAGAAATATGCTACATAGAATTTTTAGACTTTTTCCCGTATTGGTCTTGTTTTATTTTTTCATAAACTCCATCTCAGCCCAATCACCGGACTCGGTTTCCAATAATGAGAGATTCTTAAGCCAGTCGATCAGGATTGCCCTTAAAGGTAACTTCTCCGATTTCCCCAAAAATCAAAACAATTTGATATTTTTGGAAAAGGAGGAAAATCATCCGGCTTTCTGGCTCCTGGAGAAGGAACTTTATTCTTTTCTGCAGGAACTTAACTGCCAGGTAGGTATACAAACGAACGACAAGATAAGGGTTAAGGATAGCTGGAGATTGTCCTACAGGGTCTTGAATTTGAAACTGTCATATCCGGAAATCAAAAGCACCGGCTTTTTGAAAGAGAAAAAGGTCACCCGAAGATCAGATCTTAACTTCTTTTTCAGGTTAACAGACCAAAACTCAGGTAAAATCCTCTGGACGAAAAAAGTCGAAGACTCAAGGGAAGACCAGGTGAAAAAAGGATGGGTTAAGAGTTTAAACAACCAGGATTATCCTTTTTTAAGTCCACAATTACCCCAGAGCAAACTGGAGAAATACTTAGAACCTGCAGTGGTGGCTTTCTTTGTGGGAGGGCTGGTATATCTTTTCTTCGCTAACCGATGAAAATGGAAAAGATTTTGAAAATTAAGATTTTTTATCTTTTGATTTTTCTTTCATCGATCCTTTTTATATCCTGCGGTTCAAAAAAGATAAAACCCATCCCCGATGCGGATACTCAATTCCAGTTAGCTTTAAAGGAATTCAACAATAAGCACTTCACTGAGGCAGTAACAGAGTTTCGCAAGTTGATCTTCAACTATCCCGGATTCGCCAATATCGACTCAGCCCAGTATCTTCTAGCTCTGTCCTACTATGAGGATGATGAGTATGCCTATGCCATTGGCGAGTTTAAAAAACTTATCTCCTCCTTCCCCTCAAGTCATCTGGCTGACGACGCCTCCCTGATGATTGGAAAAGCCAACCTCAAACTTTCTCCCAAGCCCTCTCTTGATCAAACCTATACCCGTTATGCAATCGAGACTCTAAAAAGCTTTCTGGAGGATTATCCAGAATCAGATCTAGTGCCTGAAGCTAAAAATCTTCTGCAAAAATCAAAGGACAAACTTGCACAGAAAGCTTACAAAAACGGTGAGCTTTATGTGAAACTGGGATATTACCAGGCAGCTTTGATATATTTGGAGGAGGTACTGGAGAATTATCCTGATAGCCCCTGGATGAGCTGGGCTTTGTATCAAAAGGGAGAGGTCAAAAGGCTTCAGAAGGAAAATGGTGAAGCTGAAAATTACTATCGAAAAGTCATGGATGAATATCCGGAAAGCAAAGCAGCCCAGAAGGCAAAAGAGAGACTGGAGGAGTTGAAGTAGTACTGAGATAAATTGAAAAAATGAATTCTTAAACAATACTCTGTTTCTAGTTGGTTCGGGAATAGGAATTCCCGAACCGTAAATATCTTGCAGGAAATTAAATTACTTCACAAGCATATGTATTTTGATTTAAAATGAACAAAAAACAAAAGATGGGGATTTTAGGTGGCACTTTTGATCCCATTCATCTGGGGCATTTGATCCTGGCAAAGCAACTGGCTGAAAAGCTAAAACTGGATAAGGTTTTGTTTATTCCATCAGCTTCCCCTCCTCACAAGGATTTAAGTGAGGTCTCGGATGCAAAAATCAGATTTGAGATGACCAAACTTGCGGTTGAGGATAACCATCTTTTCTCGGTATCGGATATAGAGCTTAAAAGGGAGGGAAGATCATATACTGTAATAACAATTCAGGAATTAAAAAAACTTTACCCCGATTCAGAACCTTATCTTTTGGGTGGCTCAGATATCTTAGACGAGATAAATACCTGGAAGGAGCCTGAAAAAATCTTTGAACTTATAAAAGTCGTTATCGGGGTTCGCCCCGGTTTTAATAAAATCGATAAGGATAACGAATTTTTAAAAAAATCCATCGTTTATCCGATCAACGGTCTGGAGATATCCTCTTCTCAGATAAGGGAAAAGGTCAAAAAAGGGGAATCAAGGATCAATCCTTCGGATCGACCTACTTAGCATGCTATTAATTTATAAATGCCATTTTCTAATTCTAATTAAAAAATAAAATTTATAATTAATGCCTTCTAATACCGAAACCAAACACATCTGGATCATCTCCGACGGCTCCGGTTTTACCGGTGAAAGAGTGCTCCAGGCGTCCTTGATTCAGTTTGAACGTAAAAACATTGTGGTGGAGCGCATTCCCAATGTAAACAAAGTGGCACAGATCAGACAAGTTGCCAAAAAGGCAAAACAGAAAAACGGTTTCATCGCCTACACTCTGGTCACCCCGAAGCTTCGCAAAGAAATCGCTACGGTAACCAACGAATACAACGTTCCGGCAATAGACCTCTTAGGACCTCTTTTAACCAACCTGAGCAAGTTCTTAGCAAAGGCTCCGGGTGCCAAACCAGGTCTTCTATCTCATTTGGACCACGATTACTTCAAAAGGGTGGATGCGGTCGGTTTTGCGGTAAAACATGACGATGGACTAAAACTTAAGGATCTGCCTCAAGCCGACATAGTTATAATCGGGGTTTCGAGAACCTCAAAAACCCCGCTATCCATGTATTTAGCTTATAACCGAGGGCTTCTGGTAGCCAATGTTCCTATTATATTAGGAACGAATCCACCTCCCCAGCTTTCTGAAGTCGAGCCCAAAAAGATGGTCTGTTTAACCATAAACCCGGAAATCCTAATGAAACTCCGCAAGAGCAGGCTTGCACAGCTAACCCATATGGATATAAACTATGCTGATCCACAGCATGTGAGGGAGGAATTAAAATATAGCCACGAGATTTTTCATAAAAAACCACTCTGGTCCGTGATCGATATCACCGGAAAAGCCATCGAGGAGATGGCTGATGAAATCTGCAGTTTGACTGTGGAGAAGATTTGAGCTGAAAAATTTAAGATTTGAGAAAGAGAAAATGTCTGCGCTTTAGTGTTTTTGACAGCCAGTTTTTTTTAATCCCACACAAAATCCCTTTTTAATCTTGGTTCCTCTCCAATTTAGTTGCAACAGTTCTTGATAAGAGGAATAGATTTATAAATTTAGGTCGTTTAGCAAGGTAGGTAACTCACCCCCTATCCCCCTCTTTTGTAAAGAGAGGGGGAATGAAAAGGGGGTGAGTACAAGTAATCCTGTTTGTTTTCTGTATATCAGCGGACATAAAGGATTGAATACTTTTGTATGAATGCTTCGCACCAGCCATTTCTTAGCAGCTCTTTTGGAGAAGTTCCTTAATCTTTAAAACCAATTTCAAACATCTTTCAAATAGAACAGATCTAAATCCTTAAACTCAACTTCTGAGAACAGGATAAAAAAGTTGACTAGATAAAGATTCCTCTGTATCTTCCAAATGGATAAGATCATGTTAAAAGGTAAAGAAAAAAGGCTTTTTTTAATCGATGGGTCAGCTTTGGCTTACCGGTCTTATTATGCCTTTATAAGAAATCCTCTAATAAACTCCAAAGGCGAGAACACCTCAGCCCCTTTTGGCTTCACCAATTCGATGATGAAGATACTCCGGGAGGAAAATCCGGATTATATAGCAATAGTTTTTGACACCAAGGCTCCAACCTTCAGGCACGAGATATTCGAGGAGTACAAATCCACCCGGGCGAAGATGCCTGAGGAGATGGAGGCTCAGCTCCCCAGAATCAGGCAGATCGTTGATGCAATGAACCTCGTGGTCATCGAGATGGAAGGATATGAGGCGGACGACATAATGGGAACCCTGGCCGTTCGGGCTAAAAAGGAGGGTATGGAGGTGATTCTGGTTACCGGTGATAAGGATTTTCTCCAGCTTGTGGACCAGAAGGTGAAGATTTTGAATCCCAGAAGATCAGGTCAGGAGATCGAGCTAATAGATAAGGATAACGTTGAGGAAAAATTTGGCGTTTTACCCCAGAGGGTGGTGGACGTATTGGGACTTATGGGTGATGCATCCGATAACGTACCCGGGGTACCAGGCATAGGCCAAAAGACCGCTCTGGAACTGGTGAAGAAATTTGGCTCTTTGGAAAATGTCCTGGAGAACTATGACAAAATAAAAAGAAAAAACGTCAGGGAAAGCTTAAAAGAGCATAAGGACATTGCCCGACTATCCAAAAAGCTGGTCACCATAGATATCAATGTTCCCCTAAAATTGGATCTGGAAAGTCTAAAAAGAAAAGGGTTCGATCACTCAGAATTGAAAAATATCTTCAAGGAGCTTGAGTTCTCAGCCTTTTTGAAAGAGATAACCCCGGAGGAAAAGAAGGAAAAACTAAATTACAGGTGGATCAAAAACAAAATGGAATTTCTTGAGTTTCTGGAGGTGTTAAAAGGTAAAAAAGAGGTTGTCATAGATACTGAGACCACCAGTCTATCCCCCACAGACAGCCAGCTGGTGGGGATCTCCTTTGCATTTAAAAAAGGTGAGGCAACCTATATTCCACTGGGGCATCAGGATAAAAAGAAAAACCTTGATCTGAAATTTGTTTTGGAATCTTTGAAACCAATTTTGGAAAACCAAAAGACTAAAAAGTGCGGGCAAAATCTAAAGTATGACCTGGAGGTTTTTAAACAGTATGGTATCGAGCTAAAAGGGATAGCTTTTGACACCATGATCGCCTCCTATCTTTTGAATCCCGGGGAACACCTGCACAACCTTTCCCATCTGGCATTGAAATACTTAGATCATAAGATGATTCCCATCTCAGATCTCATTGGAATCGGAAAAAAGCAAAAATGTTTTTCAACCGCTGGGATCGAGGATGCCTGTTTATATTCCTGCGAGGATGTTGATTTCACCTTAAGGCTCAAAGAGATATTCGAACCCAAACTAAAAGAGCTTTCTCTGGAGAAGCTTTTCTATGAGGTTGAACTTCCTTTGATCGAAGTTTTAGCTGAGATGGAGCTTTCCGGGGTAAGCATAGATTTTGATTACCTTAAAAAGCTCTCCAAAATTTTGGGAAAAGAGCTGGAGGGTTTAACCAAAGAGATATTCGATTTAGCTGGAACCGAATTCAACATAAATTCTCCCCAGCAGCTCTCAAAAGTCCTATTTGAGGATCTTAAACTTCCTCCTGTTCGAAAAACCGCGAAAAAAACAGCCCTATCAACCGACTGGGGAGTATTGGAGCAGCTCTCCAAAATTCACCCCCTACCCAGGATATTGATGGAATACCGGGAGCTTTCAAAATTGAAATCAACTTATGTCGACGCGCTTCCCCAGCTTCTAAGCCCTAAGACCAAAAGAATTCATACGTCCTTTAATCAAACAGTAACGGCAACTGGAAGGTTGTCTTCATCAGATCCCAATCTTCAAAACATACCCATAAGAACCGAGTGGGGCAAAAAGATAAGAAAAGCCTTTATCCCTCGGAGTAAAGATTATCTTCTTTTGTCAGCAGATTACTCCCAGATCGAGCCCAGGATCTTAGCCCATTTTTCAGAGGATAAAACCTTAACCCAATCCTTCTTAAAAGGTGAGGATATACACAAAAGAACCGCCTCCGAGGTATTCGGTGTTCGGTTATCCGAGGTTACCGAGGAGCAGAGAAGACTGGCAAAAACCACCAATTTCTCCATAATGTACGGGGTCTCAGCCTATGGTTTATCCCAGCAAACCGATATGACACCTCAGGAGGCAGCTGCATTTATCGAGGTCTATTTCAGGCGTTATCCCAGAGTCAAAGAGTATTTGGAGTCAAGTATTCTAAAAGCAAAAGAGCGAGGTTTTGCCACAACCCTTCTGGGGAGGAGAAGATACATTCCGGAGATAAACTCCACCAACCGCCAGAAAAGGGAATTCGCAGAGAGGGTAGCGATAAACACACCAATCCAGGGTTCCTCTGCTGACCTGATCAAGGTGGTGATGATCGAGATCTCCAAAGAATTAAAGGAAAAGAAAACAAAGATGATCCTTCAGGTCCATGATGAGCTGGTATTCGAGGTATCAAAATCGGAGCTGGATTCGGCAAAAAAGATGATAGAGGATAAAATGGAGAATACCCTGAAACTTAAGGTTCCGGTTAAGGTGGACATAAAGGTCGGAGATAATTGGCTGGAGGCAAGCTGAGTAAGTAATAGGGTCAAGATACAAGATTCAAGATGCAAGTTGAAAGAATAAAAAACTGATTAGCCCGCTTCCACAACAAGGCGAGTTTTTTTTGTCTGGATTACAAAAACTTTGGTTTTTTATATTGCTCCCAAAGGTCGGGTTGGGATAAACCCCTCCACCAAGCTCAAACAAAAAAGATTAAAAAAAACTTTTTTTGCTGAAGTAAAAATATATTATTGCTCAATTTTTATATTTCTAGACTTCTCTTGCCATTCCAAAAATTTCACTTTAATTATCCAGAAATGATAACTTTAAAACCAAAAGGAGGTTTTATGACCCGCCTTTCTTTAATCTTAGGTTTTATCATCACAATTCTTATAGCTGGTTCAAGCTTGGCAAAAGCTCCCCAGTTGATCAATTACCAGGGATTGCTAACCCAATCGGACGGCACTCCTCTTAATGAACCCCATGATTTAACCTTTAAAATTTATGGCTCTGAATCAGGAGTTGATTCCCTGTGGTGGGAACACCATACCGGTGTTACGGTTAACAATGGACTTTTTAATGTGATTTTGGGCAGCATAAGTTCACTTTCCCCCTCTGTTTTCGATGATACCCTCAGGTATATTGGAATAGCTGTCGACTCAGATCCGGAGCTTTCCCCCAGGTCGAGGCTCACCAGTGTGCCCTATGCCTATCATGCAGCTTCTGCAGAACCCGATAGTGACTGGGAGATATCGGGCAGTGATATATACTCAGCTGTCTCCGGGAACGTGGGTATCGGCACCACCAGCCCGGGATATAAGCTTGACGTTGACGGAGACATACAAGCCTCCGGCTACTTACGGGGGAGCACATTCGGATTATACTTCCCCAATTTGGGAAAAATCCAAACCGGAAATGGCAATTTGAACTTCAATTCGGTTAACGGGAATCTACTTTTCAGCACCAACGGCCTTGAGAGAATTCGTGTTGACCTCTCAGGCAACGTCGGGGTTGGGACCGCAAGTCCAAACTCGAATTTGGATGTTTCAGGAACAGTTCAAATGACCGGTTTCAAGA
>Ga0111201_1027_pt1 | contig 25492 bp, 18 predicted proteins | sample DeeMarSWOR324_28_FD_80375 | JGI IMG/M metagenome (GOLD analysis project Ga0111201, IMG submission 80375) | candidate division Zixibacteria bacterium SM23_73_2 | reverse complement strand
TCTATCCTAAATATCAAGCATTTTTTATATTGTAATTTACTAACCCCTCATTTTCCTATTGACTCAAAAAATTATTCCATTAAATTCTAACTTAAGATAAGACAAAAAAAAATCCGAAGAGTTAATAAAGGGACTCTTTGAGAAAAAAGATAACCAAAGCATATAACAATCAGAAATGGGCTTTATCTCAAGATTAGCTGGAAGAAGAAAAAAAGAGATTTTTGGAATTTTATTTTTAGCCCTAACCTTTTTGGTGGGCATAAGCCTTTTCACCTACGATCATACCAGCGATTTAAAAATAATTCAGGAAAAAGAAGCCAAAACCTTCCAGGATCACCTTTCCCAGAAATTCAAAAACCAGGCAGGGCTGGTAGGAGCATACGTATCCTATGGTCTTTTATATGCTTTGGGTTTCTCCGCCTTCGTTATTCCAGTGTTTTTACTCCTTTTCGGAACCAACCTCCTTTTTGGCCTGAGTACAAAAGATGCGTCAAGAAAACTCATGTACATCTTCTTTCTGGTCCTTTTATTCGGAGCAGTGCTGGACATAAATCCCATCACCAAAACCCAACATTATACCTTCGCTGATCTGGATTTCGGGGGATGGGCAGCTTTTAATCTTACCAAAATCATCTGGGGACTTTTCGGAACAGCTGGAACCTATATAATAGGAATAGCAGCCCTTTTTGCCCTGGTGGTAACCATATCACCGTTCAGATTAGGTCAGTGGGTATCGGGGATCGGATTTGTTTTAAAAGAAATCGGAAAGTACTTAAGCTCGGTTATCCGGAAAGGCAAGAAAGAAGCGAAGAAACACAGGGCGAAAAAAGAGCTGAAAAGAAAACGCAAAGAGAAAGTCGAGGAGGAATACCAACCTGAATATTACCAGGTCGAAGAGGAGTCAGTCAACGGAGATAAAAAAACATTGGAGCTTAAGAGAAAAGAATACAAAACCGAAGATTTCGAGTTCCCCTCCCTAAATCTTCTGGAGGATCCTCCCAGGGTTAAATCCTCGGTATCAAATGAAGAGCTAAACCAAACCGCAAGCGCCTTGATAGATACCCTGTCCACCTTTGAGGTGGAAATCGAAGGGGATAAAATAGAGAAATTTCCAGGACCGGTGATCACCAGATACGAGTTCAAACCAGCTCCAGGGGTGAAGGTTAATCAGATCATGGGATTGTCCGATGATTTAGCTTTAGCTTTGCAGGCTAAAAGAATAAGGATAATAGCTCCGGTTCCGGGAAAAGCTGCTGTGGGAGTTGAAATCCCCAACCGCTCCCCTCAGATAGTCTATCTTAAAGATATCTTGGATTCAGAGGGTTTTCAAAAGACATCCTCAAGATTATCTCTGGCACTGGGAAAGACGATATCAGGTGAGACCTTTGTAACTGATCTATCGCTCATGCCTCATCTTCTCATTGCCGGGTCAACCGGCTCGGGCAAAAGCGTTTGTTTGAACTCGATCATAACCAGCCTGCTTTTCAGGCTTCACCCTGACCAGGTCAGGTTCGTGATGATCGATCCCAAGATGCTGGAGCTGACCTGCTACGACGGGATCCCCCATCTGGAGAAAAGGGTGGTGACCAATGCTAAGCTTGCCGAGAAAATCCTCTCGGAGATAGTGGTGGAGATGGAGGTAAGATACAGAAAGTTAGCAGAGGCAGGAACCAGAAACATAGAGGATTACAACCGCAAATCGGAAAAGATACTCCCCTACCTTATCATAGTGGTAGACGAGCTGGCTGATCTGATGATGGCTGGCTCAACCCGGATCGAAGCCCTGATAACCAGGTTAGCTCAGATGGCCAGGGCAGTTGGCATTCATCTTATCCTGGCCACCCAGAGGCCCTCGGTCGACGTCATCACCGGACTTATCAAAGCTAACTTTTCAGCCAGGATAGCTTTTCAGGTAGCCTCCAAAGTAGATTCCAGAACCATACTGGACATCAATGGTGCGGAGAAGCTCCTGGGAAGAGGAGATATGCTCTTTATCCGACCGGGTCACCCTGAACCGGAGAGGGTACACGGAGCGTATGTCTCCAGAGAAGATACCGAAAGGATGGTGGATTTTCTAAAAAGCCAAAACTACTCGCCTGAACCTCTGGATATCTTCAAAAATGAAGAGGAACGACAACAGGAGATCTATTTAAGAAATAAAGGGAAGGATGACCTTTTCCTCCAGGCAGCTGAGCTGGTGATAAGGCACAAACAGGGTTCGGTCTCCCTTTTGCAGAGAAGGCTGGAGATAGGGTACCAGAGAGCAGCCCGGTTAATCGACCAGCTGGAGGAGGAGGGGGTCGTGGGACCCTATGACGGAAGCAAAGCCAGGGAGGTTCTGGCAGACACCTCCTATCTTGAGAAAAAAGGATTTTTCAAACGTAAAGATTATGATGAGAGATAAGATCCTTTTTCTGTCAACCGCGTTCCTTTTTTTTCTTTACTCCTTACCCCTTGCCCTCACCTCCGAGCAGTTAGCCGAAAAGATCGAGGCGAATTACAGATCCTTTGAGGACATCTCAATGGAGTTCATCCAGTTGATCGAATCCCCGGTTTTCTCTGATACCCAGAAGGTCTGGGGAAAGATGTATCTCAAAAATCCGGATAGGTTTAAGATTCAAACCGAAGGCGAGGTGATAACCACCAACGGTGAAACCCTCTGGGTATTCTCCGAGAAAAACAAACAGGTCAGAAAATCATTGATAGACCAATCAAAAAGAATCTTCAAGCCCAACCAGTATCTTTACAATTTCAGAGAGAATTACTTACCTGAGCTTTCCAAAGAACAGAAAATCGAAAACACCTGGTTTTACGTATTAACCCTATCCCCCAGAAAAAACCAGGAGAAGGAAGAGGAGAAAGATCAGCTTTTTGTAAATGACCTAACCCTCTGGGTGGATAAAAAGAGCTTTCTGGTTAGAAAACTAAAATATCAAGACCTAAACGATAATCTGGTAAGCTTTATCTTCTCCAAAATAAAAACAAACTCAAAGATAAAAGACTCGGAATTCATCTTCAATACCCCAAAGGGTATAGAAATAGTTGATCTGACCGAATGAATTTTCTCCTGGTCGGGAAAACAAATTCAATTTAAGCACAGGCCAAACCCCCTGTGCTTTAAATTATGGTGAAAAAGGTAAAGGTCATAACCTTAGGCTGTGCCAAAAACCAGATCGATTCCCAGAGGATAAAAGCTTATCTTTGCGACTGGGGATTCGGTTTAGTTGAGGATGAGAGAAAAGCGGATATTTTAATTTTGAATACCTGCGGTTTTATCCAGCCAGCCAAAATCGAATCCTTGGATGAGATCTGGAGGTTAGGAAAGCTTAAAGCCCAGGGTAAAAAACTGGTGGTGTGCGGATGTCTGGCTCAGAGATATTCAAAACCCCTGGTGGATGAAATTCCTGAGATAGACGGTATTTTCGGGATATCGGACATTCCCAGAGTTGGTTTGGTATGCCAGAATGTTTTAAAAGGAAAAAAAATAGTTCTTGAAAATCCCCCGGAGGGGAGAAAAATTCTAAAATATGAAAAAAGGATAATAGAAAATAAAACTTCCGCATACCTCAGAATAGCAGATGGATGCGATAACCTCTGCTCCTATTGCGCCATTCCCTTAATCCGGGGAAAATACAGAAGCAAACCCATCCCCCAGATCTTAAAAGAAGCGCAAGACCTTTCCAAACTGGGGGTAAAGGAGGTCAATCTGGTTGCCCAGGACATTACCCTTTACGGAAAAGACATATACAAAAATAAAAATTTAACCTCCCTTCTTTCTGTTATTTCCAAAGAAACCAAAATCCTTTGGATCAGGCTCCTTTACACCCATCCGGCTCATTATAATGACGAACTGGTAGATGAGATCTCTAAAAATCCAAAGGTCTGTCACTACCTGGACCTACCCCTGCAGCATGTTTCAAACAAGATACTTTTGAAAATGGGAAGAAAGACCACCAGGGAAAAAATTGAGGTACTGATCGAAAAGTTAAAAGGAAAAATCCCTGACTTAACCTTAAGGACAACCTTTATGGTAGGTTTTCCAGGCGAGACCGATAAAGATTTTGAAGAGCTTCTGGAGTTTATTGAAGAGACGGATTTCGATTGGTTAGGAGCATTCATATATTCAAAAGAGGAAGGGACAAAAGCCCATTTTACGGGAAAACAAATTCCACTTAAAGTAATACATGAAAGATTGGATAGGCTTTTGCTTTTACAGCAGGATATAACTTTTAAGAAAAATAAAAAAAAGGTTGGCAAAACATTTAAAGTTCTGGTTGAAGGTAAATCCAAAGAGAAAAAAGGCTATTATGTTGGAAGATCTCAATATCAGGCACCGGAGGTAGATGGGGTGATTTTCATCAAGGGGAAAAATCTCAGAACAGGAGATTTTGTCTGTGTGAAAATCACCAAAGCCCAGGAATACGATCTCATAGGAAAAGCAATAAAATAGGTTATGTTAAGCCGTAGCGCAAGAAATCTCATCCTGGTACTTCAAATTTGACAATCAGCGAATGCTACATCATCTAAATCAAATCCAAGCCTTTACCTTTAGTTCATTTTTGTTGACAAAATGAGTGAATTACTTATATTTCTTTTAGGGAAGTAGGTGATTTACCATTTGTGTGTATATCAGATTAAAAACATAACTACTACAATGACGAAGCTATTAAGTTACATTTTGTTTTTTTTGACTTTTATCTATTCAAGCAATTTTACATTTGCTGATGCAGATAAGTTGGTACAAAATGAAAGTAACCTATCAAAAGATTCTGAAAATCACTCAACTTTTTACAAATCTTTTGAAAAAAGAATCGATCTGTCCCGGACCAAACCGGACTCCATCCCCTTTGCACCACCGGTACACTACCCCACCGAGAGGTATCCGGTGTCTCTTTTCTGTGCTGACCTGGATGGTGATTTAGATTTGGATATTGCGGTGGCAACCTGGCCCTACCAATCTTCAGAAAACATCTCGGTTTTAAAGAATTTGGGTGACGGGATCTTTTCCGATCCGACGAACTATACCTCCGGTAACCTGCCCTATTCCGTTTTCTGTGCCGATCTGGACGGGGATCTGGATCTGGACATAATCACCGCTAACATCTGGAGCAGTAATGTCTCGGTGTTGAAGAACAACGGGGATGGAACCTTCCAGCAGCCGATAAACTACGACGCAGGAGAAGGTCCTCATTCGGTCTTCTGCGCTGATCTGGATGATGACAACGACCTGGACCTTGCCCTGGCCAACGAATCCAGCGACGACGTCTCCGTTTTGAAAAATCAAGGAGATGGAACCTTCCAGCCTCCGGAGAGCTACCCAGCCGGAACCATACCCACCTCGCTTTTCTGCGGGGATCTGGACGCAGACCAGGATCTTGATCTGGTCACCGCCAATCTGGGGAGCAACGACGTCTCGATTTTAAAAAACCTTGGGGATGGCACCTTTCAAGCCAAAACAGACTACCAGGCAGGCAGCGGTCCCATATCCGTCTTCTGCTCGGATCTGGACGGTGATCTGGATCTGGATTTAGCCGTGGCTAACTGGGGCTGCGACAGCGTCTCGGTTTTAAAGAATCACGGGGACGGAACCTTTCAAGCTCCCCAGAGTTATCAGGTTGAGCAGGATCCCTATTCGGTCTTCTGTGCGGATCTGGATGCGGATGGAGATTTCGAGTTGGCTGTGGCAAATTGGGAAAGTGACAACCTCTCCGTTTTTAAAAACGCAGGCGACGGAACTTTCCCGGAAAAGGTTAACTACATTGCAGGAGAAAATCCACATTCGGTCTTCTGTGCTGATCTGGATGGGGACAAAGACCTTGACCTGGCTATGCCAAACGAACAGGGAAGCGACGTAACCATTCTTTTAAACCTTCTTAATTCCCGACCCCAACCTTACTTTTTGCTTTTTCCGAAAGATCAGGACACCTCATCCAATCCGGTCGATCTTGATTGGGAAGATGCCCCGGAGTCGGATTCAGGTGATACCGTTTTTTATACTTTATTTGTTAGCGAATCAAATGTTTTCCATCCCGACTCAACCATAATCAAAGATAGCCTGCTTGAAAGTCAATACCAGGACACCATGCCAGTTGGTCTGTACTACTGGAAAGTAAAAGCCGAGGACAGCTGGGGTGCGGAAAGGTGGTCCCAGCAAAGCTGGAGCTTTCATGTCTTTTCCTATCCCGCTTCTTTCTCACTGCTATCTCCTCAGGACCTTGATTCCGTTTCCCTCCCGGTGAATTTCGATTGGGAGGATTCCTCAGACCCCGATCCCCAGGACACAGTCAGCTATGCTTTGCTTTTAAGCAAATCCGAGGTGTTTCATCCTGAATCAACCACAATCTACGATAGCCTATCCCAAAGCCAGTACACCGGTATCACCTCAACGGGCTCACATTACTGGAAAGTAAAAGCAACGGACAGGTGGGGCGGAGTAAGGTGGTCGGATCAGAGTCGGAGTCTTTTTGTTTTCCTGTGTGGCGATGTTGACGACGACGAACAGATAAATCTATCAGATGTGATATACCTATCCAACTATTTCCTCAGAGGAGAAGAGCCCCCGCCCGATCCTCTCTGTCGAGCCAATGCCAATGGAGATGACTCCATCGATCTATCTGACGTGGTATACATAGCTAACTACATATTGAAAAACGGTCCTTCTCCACATGACTGCGAGAACTACTAAATAAAACGGGTCTTCTCCAAAAGAGTGGCTAAGAAATGACTGGTGCGAAGCATTCATACTAAAGTTTTAAATCCTTTACGCCCGCTGATATATGGAAAACAAACAGGATTACCTGTACTCACCCCCTTTTCATTCCCCCTCTCTTGTAAAGAGAGGGGGATAGGGGGGGAGTTCCCCACCTTGCCAAACGACCTAAATTTATAAATCTATTCCTCTTATCAAGAACTGTAGCAACTAAATTGGAGAAGAACATTAAATAAAAACAAAAAAACTAAATTAAAAAGACAGAGGCTAATTATCGCTCTGTCATGTTACCTATCTTTGTTTTTATTATTTCTCTCAAATACTAACAAGAGGTTTTTTCAAAATCAAGTTAAAATATAGTGTTTTATTTCTACAAAATACAGGTTATCCAACCCATCTCTACCTTATCCCTCCGTTGACAAACCAGTGCATCTTATTATATTTGGTAAAAAGCGTTGCAGGTTCAAGCTGATCTTTAACCTCTATCGGGAAGGTTGAAAAAATGACTCTAAAGTTAAAGCCTTTGGTTTACCTCTTAGTTTTTTTATCTATCCTTTTTTCTGGCATTTTTGCCTTTGCAGATTTAGATGCTCTTCTTTTGAAAAGAGAAAAGTTTTTGGAGAATTTCAAAAGCCGCAAAATCTCTTTTCCAGTTTCAGAAAACAAGGAAAACCAATCGCAAACGACCATTGATTCGGTTCTCTTTTCACCACCTGTAAATTACTCCACGGAAAGGTACCCGGTCTCTGTCTTCTTTGCTGATCTGGATGGAGATAAGGATTTAGACCTAATAGCAGCCACCTGGCCCCACGATTCTCCTGAGAATATCTCCGTTTTAAAGAACAATGGAGATGGCACTTTCGGCTCTGCGGTCGATTATCCCTCTGGAAATTTACCTTATTCCGTTTTCGTTGCTGATCTGGATGGTGATTCCGATTTGGATCTGGCAACGGCAAACGTTTGGAGCGATGATGTCTCCATCTTAAAGAACAATGGAGATGGAACTTTTCAGGAACCGGTTAATTACCGAGCAGGAGAAGGTCCCTTTTCCGTTTTTTGTGCTGATTTAGATAGGGATTTGGATCTGGATCTGGCCGTAGGTAATCTGTACAGTAACGATGTCTCCGTTTTGCTAAACCGTGGTGATGGGACCTTCCACCAGGCAAAAAATTATGAGGTAAATGATTTACCCTCCGCTGTGTTTTGTGCGGATTTGGATCATGATTTTGATCTGGACATAGCAGTGTCAAGTTTCAACGATGATGACGTTTGCATTTTAATAAACTCAGGTGATGGAACTTTTCAGAAGAATGGAGCCTACCCCACGGGAATCGGGCCTCGGGCTCTTTTCTGCGCAGACCTGGATGGAGATCTGGACCTTGATCTGGCAACAGCCAACATGCTCAGCCATAACGTATCCGTCCTGCTTAACTCCGGGGATGGAACTTTTCAGAGCCGATCGGATTACGGGGTCGGCCATGATCCCTATTCCGTCTTTGGTGCGGATCTGAATGGGGATCAGGATCTGGATTTAGCCGTTGCCAATTGGACCAGCTCTTCGGTTTCAATCCTTTTGAATTTGGGGGACGGGAATTTCCAAAAAGCGGTCAACTACCCTGGAGGAGATCACCCCCATTTTATTTTCTGTGCCGATCTGGATGGTGACCTGGACCTGGATCTGGCTACCGCAAATGAGCACGGAGGTAACGTCTCCATCATGAAAAACCTGTCTCAGGTTCCTGCCAACCAACCCCCCTATCCATTTTCCCTCTTCTCCCCGGAGGACGGAGACACCCTGTCAGCTATAGTTACTTTAGGGTTCGAGGCTGCCTATGACCCCAACTTCGGGGATCAGGTAACCTACGATCTTCACCTCAGCACCTCTCCCGATTTCCCGGAAGAGCTCACCACAGTTCACAGCGATCTGACCAAAAGCCAGTATACCGACACCCTGGGTGAAAACACTTATTTCTGGAAAGTGAAAGCCAAGGATAACTGGGGAGGGGAAAGCTGGTCAGTTCAAACCCAGTGTTTTAACGTGGTGTACATTCAGGGAGATGCCAACGGAGATGCGGATGTGAACTTAAGCGACGTAGGTTGCCTGTTCCATTACATATTCAAAGGCGAAGCCATGCCCTGCCCCTCCGAGATCGGGGATGTCAACTGCGATAACCTTATAAACCTCGCAGACATAATACATATCGCTCTATACGTATTGCAGGGAAAGCCCTTCCCCTGTTAGGTTTTTAGATTAACTGAACTTGTTAAGAATGGTAAACCCACCTTGCCTCAAGGTGGGTTTAATTTCACCTGGGTTGCCTTCCCAGTCAAGGGAGAGAAACCTGAGTTATGACATTGCGAGGAACGAAGTGACGAAGCAATCTGTCTCTTCATTAGAATATTACTTTGCTAACGCTTGCAATAACCTGATTCGCTCCGTCATTAAAGTTACGGCGGGGTACCCTTACCCCGCCAACATTTCGGTCAAGGGTGAGGACACCCTTGACCAACCTTCTGTAAGACATGTGGTGTCAGGAGGAAACTCCTTACACCACCTTCAATCCCCTTTCGTTGGAAATTACCTTGCTTATGCTTGTACTGATATCCTCGAAAATATGTGCTGTTTGGGTACCACTGACCCGAACAATTCTTTCCGCCAAGTCAGGGGACCTGTCGAGCACAAAAAAAGATTGTTTAAATGTGGTTATAAATCTTTGGATTGGTCCAAAAATAGCTGTAAACCCACCTTGCCACCAAGGTGGGTTTTAATTTCCAATCCCAGGTTGGGGGCAACCTGTGTTTACTTATTAATGATAGATAGAATTATAGAAACAAGAAGGGAGGGGACAAGCCCCTCCCCTACTTCTTTATCTGTATACTGCCAACTGTCTACTGCTTACTTTTCCCTCTTTCTCAAATCTCAACTCTCTTTCTTGTTCCCCGTTTACCATTTTCTGTGTACCGTGTACTGAAAACTGCCTACTTACAAAATATACCTGCTCAAATCCTCATCCTCAACTATGTCCTTAAGCCTATCCCTCACCATCTTTCTGTTAACCTCAATCTTTTTAATCTTCGATTCGGGGATGGAAAACATAACGTCCTCCAGAAGGGTGGTCATAACCGTGTGAAGCCTTCTCGCTCCGATGTTCTCGGTTCTCTCGTTAACCAAATTCGCAGTTTTGGCAACCTCCTCAATAGCATCCCGGGTGAAGCTTATCGTTACCCCTTCGGTACCTAAAAGAGCGATATATTGTTTCATTAAAGCGTTTTTTGGCTCGGTCAGGATACGGACGAAATCCTTGGTGGTGAGGCTGTCCAGCTCAACCCTTATTGGAAATCTACCCTGAAGCTCAGGAATTAGATCAGAGGGTTTGGAGGCGTGAAACGCGCCTGCGGCTATAAAGAGTACATGGTCGGTCTTTACCATACCGTATTTGGTCATAACCGAGGTTCCCTCAACGATGGGCAGAAGGTCTCTTTGAACCCCCTCCCTGGAAACGTCCGGGCCATTTTTTATCTTCTCACCGGCAATCTTATCCAGCTCGTCCACGAATATGATTCCGGAGTTCTCCACCCGGTAGATCGCCTCGGAGATAACCTCCTCCATATCCACCAGTTTCTGGGTCTCCTCCTGGGTTATGAGCTTTCTTGCTTCTTCTACGGTTACCTTCCTTCTTTTTGTTTTTTTGGGCATCATCCCGCCCAGCATTTCCTGGAAGTTCACCCCCAACTCCTCGATTCCCTGGGAGGAAAAGACCTCGATTATGGGAAATTTATCGTTGGGGCGCTCGATCTCGATCTGCCTTTTCTCCAGTTTTCCCTGATGCAACTTCGACCTCAATTTCTCCCTGGTGTTTTCCCTTTTAACCAAAACCTCCTCCTGTTGTATTGAGGAGGATTGTGAGTTTATCTGTTTTCTTCTGGGAGGCCGGGGTAAAAGCAAATCCAGTATTCTTTCCTCAGCTAATTTTTCTGCTTTCTGGGCAACCGCAATGGATTTCTCCCTTTTAACCATGCTCACCGAAAGGTCAACCAGATCTCTCACCATGGATTCAACGTCCCTTCCCACATATCCAACCTCGGTGTATTTCGATGCTTCCACTTTCAGAAACGGGGCATTGGCTAAATTGGCTAACCTTCTTGCGATCTCGGTCTTCCCGACTCCGGTGGGACCGATCATGATTATGTTATTGGGCATGATCTCGTCTTTTAAGTCCTCTGTAACCTGTTGCCTCCTCCACCTGTTCCTTAAGGCAATGGCTACAGATTTTTTCGCTTTGTCCTGCCCAATTATGTACTTATCTAACTCCTCCACGATCTGTCTTGGAGTAAGCTTTTCCGTTTGTAAACTCACCAAAGTTAAAGCTCCTCTATGTGGAATTCGTCATTGGTAAAAACGCAGATCGATGCTGCGATCTCCAGGGACTTCCTCACAATTCCCTTAGCATCTAAATCCGAATACTCCCTCAGAGCCTTTGCAGCTGACAGGGCATAAGGACCACCGGAACCAATAGCAATAATTCCGTCCTCCGGCTCTATGACATCCCCGTTACCGGATATTATCAAAGCATGATCCTTATCCACAACAGCCAAAAGCGCTTCCAGACGCCTTAAAAATCTATCGGTTCTCCATTCCTTGGCTAACTCCACTGCTGCCCGGGGAAGGTTCCCCCTGAACTGCTCGATTTTTTTCTCAAATCTCTCAAAGAGAGTAAAAGCATCAGCAGAGGTTCCGGCAAAACCAGCCAGTATCCTGTTGTCATATAACCTACGAAGTTTGTTGGCACTGTGTTTTAAAATAGTATGCTCGTAGCTAACCTGTCCATCCCCTCCTATGGCAACCTTGCCTTTGTGTCTTATTCCGATAATGGTGGTCGATCTTATCATCTCAAGTCCTTTGATTTCACTATCAACTTAAAACTTTCAACTATTATCTGATTTTTCCGCCCTGGGATGAGCTTTCCGGTAAATCTTTTTTAATCTCCCCACCGATACACTGGTATATACCTGAGTGGTGGATATGTTCTTATGACCTAAAAGCTCCTTCACCGCCATAAGGTCTGCGCCCGAGTCTAAAAGATGAGTGGCGAAGGTGTGCCTTAAGATATGAGGGCTTTTTTTCTTCAACTCGGAGACCTCGGATAAATTCTTATTTACAATCCTGGCAATACCCCTGCCGGAAAGCCTTTGTTTTTTTGGATTAATAAAAAGAGCTTCTGTACCTACATCCTTTAAAGATCTTCGAAAAGAAAGATACTCCGAAACAGCTGAAATCGCTTTCTTGCCCACCGGAATAATTCTCTCTCTTTTACCCTTACCTAAAACCCTTATCGTCTCTCCATGATAATCGATGGAGGATAAATCCAATCCAGCCAGCTCCGAGAGCCTGATGCCGGTTGAATAAAAAAGCTCCAATATGGCACTATCCCTTCGAGCCCGGAGATTCTCCTTGTGTGGTCTTTCTAAAATCCCTCTCATCTGTTCCACCGATAATTTCTCAGGAAGTTTTTTTCCTTTCTTAGGCGTGACCAGGAAAGAGGAAGGATTTCGTCTGAGTAGATTTCTCCTTTTTAAAAATTTGAAAAAAGACCTCAGGGCAGATACTTTTCGACCAATGGTAACAAAACTTCTTTTTTTTCTGGTTAAGCTAATGATAAAATCACGCAGATCGTCTTTATCCACCTCCTTGTAATTTACTTTTCTTTTGCTTTTCCTCAAAAAATCCTCCAGCTCCTTAAGGTCGGTTCCATATGATATCAGGGTATGTTCGGAAAAATATTTTTCTTTTTTGAGGTAGGTTAAAAAGCTTTTTATCTGGGAAGACAGACTACTCATCTTTTTCTTCTGTTTTTTCTTTTTCCTCGTATCCGCATTTCAAACACTTCAAAATATCACCTTTGGATTTGCTTTTTTTCAAAACCATAAATTCCACCCCGCACCCAGGGCAAACTCTGGCAAGGGGCTTGTACCAGGTTGCGAAATTACACTCAGGATAATTGGAGCACCCGAAAAATACTTTACCCCTTTTGGATTTTCTCTCCACTATATGACCACCGCAATCCTTTTCAGGACATTTTATTCCCAAGGATAAAGGCTTGGTGTTTTTACAATCGGGATATCTTGAACAGGCTAAAAACCTACCAAATTTTCCAGTTTTAACAACCATGGGAGAACCGCAGAGCTCGCATTTATGACTTTCGGCTATCTTTTCTTCCTCCTCGGAGATCAGGGGTTTGGTGTTTTTACATTCTGGAAATCCGGAGCAGGCTAAGAATTTACCATTTTTACCCCATTTTACAATCATTGGTTTTCCACATTTTTCGCACAGAACATCGGTTTTCTCCTCAAGGCCATTTTTTATTTTGGTCTTTTCCTTTTCAACCTTTTTAAGGGTAGCTTCAAAGGGTGTATAGAAATTCTTTAATACCTCAATCCACTTGTCCTCGCCCTCCTCTATCTTATCCAGTTCAGATTCCATAACAGCGGTGAACTCCACGTTGAATATATCGGGAAACCTTTCAACCAAAATCCTGTTAACGGTCAATCCCAGCTCAGTGGGAATGAGCTTCTTGTTCTCCGAAGCCACGTATTTTCTCTGTTTGAGAGTGCTCAGGATCTGGGCATAAGTAGAGGGTCTGCCGATCCCGTTGGCCTCCAGCTCCTTAATCAAGCTGGCCTCGTTAAACCTGGGAGGTGGTTTGGTGAAGTGTTGTTTGGGCTGAAGATCCAAAAGGTTCAAAAGCTCACCCTCTTTCAGCTCGGGGATTTTCTCCTCCTCTTCCTCAGAGGAATTATTCTCCTTTATCTCCTTGTAAACCTTTAAAAATCCATCGAAAATAAGGTTTTTGGAGGAAGCTTTAAATAGATACCTGTCAGCTCCGATCTCCGCGGAAACGAAGTCATACCAAGCCGAACTCATCTGGGAAGCACAGAATCTATTCCAGATCAACTGATAAAGCTTGAATTGATCATTGGTCAGATACCCTTTGATCTCATCAGGGGTATATTCAACAAAGGTAGGTCTAACAGCCTCGTGTGCCTCCTGAGCACCTTTTTTGGAGCGGTACTCCCTTGGCTTTTCTGAAAGATACCTATCCCCGAAATTCTTACCAATATAGTTGCGAAGGTTTTTCTTAGCCTCCTCGGAAACCCTGACCGAGTCCGTTCTCATGTAGGTGATAAGTCCAACCGATCCCTTTTCACCCAAATCCACCCCCTCATAGAGCTGTTGAGCTACGGTCATGGTTTTTTTTGGCGAGAAGAAAATCCTTCTGGCGGAATCCTGCTGAAGGGTGCTGGTGATATAAGGGGGATAGGGATGGCGTTGTTTTTTCTCCTTTTTGAGCTGGGAGACGACGAATTCTTTGGTCTGGATGTCATTTACCAATCCTTGAGCCTCTTTTTCGTTTTCGATACTGAAATCTTTACCATCGATTTTAAAAAGCCTGGCATGAAAGGACTTTTTCTTCTCAGTCTCCAAAAAAGCGGTTATGCTCCAGTATTCTTGGGATATGAATTCCTCTATCTCCTTTTCCCTCTCAGACAAAATCCTTAAAGCCACCGATTGAACTCTGCCTGCGCTCAGGCCGCGGTAGATGGTTTTCCACAAAAAAGGGCTGACTTTGTATCCCACCAGACGGTCCAAGATCCTTCTGGCTTGCTGAGCGAAAACCTTTTTCATATCTAAAGGTCCAGCACTATCAATACCCCTTAAAACTGCTTCCTTGGTAATCTCATTGAAGGAAGCTCTAAGAACAGAAGAATTAATCCCGTCGATCTCCTGGGCCACATGCCAGGCGATAGCTTCACCTTCTCTATCCGGATCAGGTGCTAAAAATACTTTGGAAGCTTTTTTAGCCTCAGCCTTGAGTTTCATGATGATTCTTTTTTTCCCCTTGATCACCACATATTGGGGCAAAAATCCTTTATCTATTTCAACCCCCAGTTTTCTCTGGGGGAGATCCTTGATATGCCCCTTGGTAGCCTCCACCTGCCAACCTTTGCCCAGAAATTTCTTAATGGTCCTGGTTTTGGCAGGCGACTCAACGATTATTAGATTTTCAGCCATAAGTATAATTATTTTCGTGGGAAATCGAATTTGATCTTCCCCTCCAGAAGATCCCTTAATGCCTCTCCAATTACTTTGGTGGAACTCTCGATCTTTGTTTCCTCAGCCTCTTCTTCCCCGTATGATTCCATACGTTCCTTCTCGTTCAGCCTTTCCTTATTTAATTTTCTTGCATGTTTTGCTACTATTAAAACTGCAGCGTACCTGTTTTTGGCTAACTTCTCTAATTTCTCGATGGGTATCTGTTCCATTTTATCCCCTCCATTTATCTTGTCCCCTACCCCAGATATTTATATCGAATCTTTTGGCTTTTCTTTTCTCAGCTGAGATTATGTTCTCCACATCTCTTACTGTCTGGTTTAAGTCCGAGTTCACCAGGACATAATCATAATTCGACCAGAAAGAGATTTCCTTTAGAGCGGATTTAAGCCTTTTTTCGAGATCATCTTTTTTATTGGTGGCTCTTATCTTCAGTCTTCTTTTAAGCTCACCTAATGACGGGGGTAGCATAAATATCAATACGCTTTCAGGGTATAACCGTTTGATTGCGCTTCCTCCTTGAACATCTATAACCATAATTAGGGTTTTGTTTTGTCTTTTTGCTTTCTCAATTGACCTTTTAGGAGTTCCGTAATAATTACCGTAAACACAAGCCCACTCGGCAAACTGCTTTCTTTTTTTCATCTTTTCGAACCTGTCCTTATTCACGAAATGATAATCCCTTCCATTCACCTCTCCTTTTCTTCTCTCTCGGGTGGTAAAGGATACCGAGCGAACGTATTGGGGATGCTTTTTTAAGATTTTTTTACAGATAGTCGTTTTCCCCGTTCCCGAGGGGGAGGATATTACTACAAGTAATGGTTTTTTTTTCACCGCGATTTTAATTTCGATTTAGAGCATTTAAAGGACAAATACACTTATCTGAACTGAGAAAAAATAAAACCTCTTTATTCGATTAATCCTTTTGCTGTTTTTTGTGTGTGTATGTTTTCCCTTATAATACTATGCCAAAACGATCTTTCTGAACACAATCTCTTTGTCGATTAAGACCATATCAGTATCATTCTATGTTCTGAACCTGCTCTCTTAACTTCTCAACCTCCTCCTTTAAGAATATCACCTTTTGCACTATTTCGGGGTGAATGGCTTTGGAGCCGATGGTATTAGCCTCCCGGTTCATCTCCTGGAGGAGAAAGGTTAATCTTTTGCCTACTGCTTCATTTTCACTTAAAGCCGAAAGAAACTGATGGTTATGAGATCTTAACCTTACGCACTCTTCGGTCACATCCGCTCTCTCAGCCAAAATCCCGGCTTCCACCGCGACCCTTTGCTGGTCCAGTTCGAAATCGTCCAGAATCTCGGATATCCTTTTTTTCAATTTCTGATGATAGAATTGGAAGTTTTTCTGGGATAACTTCTCGATCTCAGCTATTGCATTTTCAAGTTTTCCCACCCTTTCTTTCAAATCCTCGGCCAATTTTCCACCCTCTGCTCTTCTCATTTCATCCATTTGTTTGAGGGCAGATAAGGTCGCTTCCCTGGTAATCTCCCAGGCTTTTTTTAGATCGTATTCCTCCTTCTCAACTTTGAGAATGTCCGGGAGGTTTACGAAATCCTTAAGTTCCAAATCTCCCTCCAAATCGTATTTCTCTTTCAGTTCTTTAAAAACCGAATAGTAAACGTCCGCAACCTCAGAATTGAGTTTAACCAGAGAAGAGGGAGCGATCTCCTCCTCCCACCCCAAAACGAAGTTTATCTTTCCTCTGGTTATCTTAAACAGGATAAGCTTTTTGATTTCCCCTTCAAGTTCTGACAAAAACTTGGGTAGCCTGAACTGAATATCACAGAAGCGATTGTTGACCGAGGATATTTCCACAGTTGCTTTCACTCCCTCCTTTAGAACCTCGGATTTACCGAATCCTGTCATGCTTGCAACCATTTTACACCTCTCAAAGATTTATACTATAACTATTAAGAAAAATTTGTCAACATTGTTTTAACTGAAGAACCGGCCTGAAGGATCTTTTCCTACCTTGGTTTAAAAAAAGATGTGACATTATAAACAGGCTGTATCGATAACAGTCGCGTGGATTCATCCCATATAAAAAATGTTATAACTTTGCCCAGGCAATCTTTGATATTCAAGCATATTATATGCTAAGACCGAGACAACCATTTTTAAACCTATTATGTTTTCTACAAAGAGAATGGAGCTTCTTCTTATTGTAGAAAGCTTGAACTTTCAGAAGCTACCTTATCTTTGTTGATAAAATACAATTGTCTTCTCAATGCCTTCATTTAAATCAAACTTGGGTTCCCATCCTAAGATCTTTTTCGCCTTTGAATAATCCAGAACGCTTCTTATCTGCTCGCCGGGGATAGGGGGCCCGTGGATTTCCTTTTGACCTGTACCGATCTTTTGTTTCAGGAGGTTAAAAACGGTGTTAACCGTTGTCTCTTTTCCGGTTCCGATATTAAAGGCACCGCTTCCTTTATATTCCAAGGCCAAAGCATTAGCCTCAACCACGTCCTCCACATAGACGTAATCTCTGGTCTGTTCCCCATCACCGTTTATGATCGCTTCCCTTTTGTTGAAAAATCTCTCGCAAAATATAGCTACCACCCCTGCCTCCCCCTCGGGATTCTGACGGGGACCGTAAACGTTGGAATATCTCAAGCTCAGGTAACGGGTCCTGTAGGATTTCTCGCAGAACTCCAGGTACCTTTCGATCACGAACTTGGAAAACCCATAAGGGGATTGCGGTCTTATCGGATGTTTCTCGTCCGCTGGAAAATAGTCCTGCTCACCATAAAGGGCACCGCCGGTGGAGGCGAAGATGAATTTAGAGACTTTATGCTTAACGCAATTTCCCAAAAGGTTCATCGTTCCTGATACGTTGATCTCGGAATCTAAAAGCGGATCCTCTAAGGATTTTCTTAAATTTATCTGAGCAGCATGATGACAAACCACCTCGAATTTCACATCCTTGAAAATCCAATCCAACTCCCGGCTCCTTATATCCATATTATAAAATTCTGCTTCAGGATTTATGTTCTCCTTTTTCCCTGTGCTTAAATCGTCTAAAATAAAAACCTGATGCCCTAAGGATATGAACCTATCAGCCACATGAGAGCCTATAAAGCCAGCCCCACCGGTAATCAGAATTTTTGACATTCCTCACCTCTTTGAAAGGCCTTCATAATTTTCTTCTCACTTACCATCACCAGAACTCTTTATACTTTTCACCACCTTTATAAATACCTTTGTCGGTTTTGTCAAGGGGAAATCAAACATTTGCCTGTTGTTTGAAAATTAGATAACTCCTGTCGCTCTTTCTGCCTGAAGTGAGAATTCGATTTACAATCAGGTGGTAAGAAGTCAGTAAAAAGATTAAATCTATATTTTGTAGATCAAAAGCATGCCCTTGGGTAATTTATATTGATTGGTTAAAGTCGCCCCTTCCGTTGCCTGGGGATAATTTTTCCTGAAAAACTCGCCTTCCCAGCTCACTCTTCCCCCTATCAGGAAGACAACCAGGTGAGTGACTCCAAACCTCTCAATGAGATTTTCCGTATTGGCCCAATTTTGAACTATTATGGCTCGGTGACTGTTCTCCATACACACTGTACCAGCCCAGGGCCCTGCAATTACGCTTCCCGAAGGGAGTGACCTCAGATCCCTGGAGATATGGGTTAGAGTATTCTGCGTATTTGAAGCCCAAGAGGAGTACTGGTTTAACTGTATCAAGAAGAAAAGAATCAATAATAAAAATACTGATAATGCTCTCAGTCTAACTCCGATTTTTACTCCTTTTCTAAACGGTTTCAATGAGTAGAAAAGAAATAAGAGCAAAAGAATTAGAGAAGCCAAAATAATCGATTTAAAAACCATAGCTTGATAAACGCTAATCAACCTCAGGAGGTTATAGCTGAATGTAAAAAGAATTACCCACCAGATTATCAAGGTAAAAAGTGTTAATCTACCTTTGGTCTTGAAGAACTCCATCCCGGATAGCTTTCCCAAAGCCAATCCAGCTAAAAGGCAAAGTGGTGGAATCAAAATCATCTGATAGCGAATGGGATGGTAGTTGGTGATGGATAGAAAAAGCATACCCAGAAAAAGCCACAACACAGAGATGAATTCAATTGATGAAGAGTTCTTTAGATTCTGCTTGAGATTTTTGAACCAGTAAAGAAAATAGCAGAAACTCAGAAAGAAAATCAAGGGCATTCGATTAAATAATCTATCATTGGTGCCCAGATTCAAAAAGTTTTTTATGTATTCAAAAATATTCTCAGGTCTACCAGCTGAGGTACCGGTAAGAATCTTGATTACCACCTCTCTGTAAGGCGCAAATATTAAGACCAGCCAGACTATAAGAACTAAGAATAATCCCAAAACGAAATAAAAAAGTGGCTTGATTTTAACTAACTTTATATTTTTAAAAAATGAACCCGATTTCCTTCTGAAGAAATCCAAGATGATTATAAGAACTAATCCTGAGAAAAGTCCCAAGGGCTTGACGAACAAAGTGGCACATCCTAAAGACAAACCCGAGCATCCGTAAAACAGAAGTTTCTCTTCACCTTTTTGCCAGAAAAAAATCGAAAGAACAAGGAAAAAAATCAGGGTGGTCTCCTCCAAAGCCAACCGGTTGTGCATCAGGTAAACATAACAGAATGCCAGAAAAAAAGAGCCCAAAAATGCGAATTTTGAATTGTGTTCCTTTTTAAGAACAATAAAAACAAAGAGTATGGAAAGCAAGCTGAAAAGGATGGGAACTAATCGGGCTTGTGCAAAACCGGAGCCGAAGAGTTTAAATACGATGAAGGTCAAAACCGTTACCAAACCGGAAACTCCCATTCTGAAAAAGTCATCCAGGTTCCATCCCCCAAAAAAAAGCTTGTCCCGGGCATCGGATACCACATGCCCCTCGTCTGTAAATGGACCCATGCTCCAGGATAAATTCAGCGCTGGATCGGAGCTCAGGTGATTCAATCTGAGAAATAAAGCCAGGATGATAACCAACAAAAAAAGGGTATAGAAAGTTTTATCACCAAAAGGAAATCCAGCTGGTTTGGGGCTTTTTTCTGTCTTTTCTTTTGCCTTTCTCTTTTTGTCTTTGGTCATATTATGATTTTGGCTTAAGATATAAAATAAAAAACTTATATTCAGGAGGAACTTTTTTTCTCCTCGTGATATTCCGCTTCCACGTTCACCGCCCAGATATTATCCTTACTTTTAATCCCCTCAACGACATTCTCAACAGCAATCATGGCGGAGAGCATGGAATGGTCCTGATTATTGTATCGGTGCATTCCATTCCTTCCTATCAGGAACAGATTCTCGAATTCGTTCAAAAAGTTTTTGACCACATCGATCTGATCATAGGTGCCAAAATAAGCCGGGTAGGATTTGGGAACCTTAATCACCACTCCGTCGATAACATCTTCCTTTTGGATGATATCTATCCGGGAAAGTTCTTCCTTTGCCAACTCGACCAGCTTTTGATCACTGCTTTTCCACAGCTGGTCTCCCTCATCACAGAAATACTCAGCCCCGATCCAGACCTTATCCGGATCAGCCAAAAGGTAGGGACTCCAATTATTGAAGATCTGCAGCCTTCCTACCTTAACCTCCTTCTCCTGAATGTAGATCCAGTTATCCGGAATTATGTCGTTAACCGTCTTTATCTGGGATTGGTTTTTTATCTTGAGCTGGTTTAAAAGCAATCCCACAATCAGAAAACTGCGGTAACTCAAACCGGAAGCTATGCATTTTACCTCCTCAGGAACATCCTTGCCCATGGCTTCGATCAGGTCTTTAATTGCCATAGTTGAGAAGAAAAAATCCCCTTTTATTCTTTTTTTCTCTTTCGTCTGCGGATTCTCAACCTCCACTTCATAAACACGGTTATCTCTGTAAAAAATATCGCTGACTTTCTGGTTCATATGTACCTCACCGCCATTTTCATTAACCAGCCGGGCAACCTCCTCCCACATCTGCCCCGGTCCGAACTTGGGATAGATGAACTGTTCGATCAGACTTGTCTCCACCCTCTTTTGTTCGATGCTTTTATCCCTGGTAACCAGACGCTTGAGGGCATGCCCCAAAGCCCTCTTCACCGAGAGCCCCTTAACCCTCTGGGCACCCCATTCCGGTTTGATCTCTTGACAGGATACTCCCCAGACTTTCTGGGTATAGTCTTTGAAAAAAGTCTGGTAGAGCTCTTTGCCGAAGCGGTTGATAAAAAAATCCTCTAAATTCCGTTCATTTTTGATGGGAAAAAGCTTCGCCCAAAGATAACTCAAGCCGATCTTTATAATCCTTATAAGTCCGAGATTGAACAGAGTATCTTTACTAAGGGAAATTGGGTAATCAAAGAATTTTCTCAAGAAATAGATTCTCGAAAGCCTTTGCCTTACCAGCATGACCCGGTCTTTTTTTTCCGGATCAGGAGGCTCGATCTCCCTTTTCTCCTTTTCCCCTAGGTCCCTGAGATAAACTTTTTGGGCAATCGGAACCTCTCTTTTAAGTATTCTATCATCCCTTGCCGGAGCACCCTGTAAAGGAAGGATATTCTTCCACCAATCCATCACCCGGGGCGATTTTGAAAAGAACCGGTGTCCTCCGGTGTCAATCCTGTACCCCTTGTACCGGGCGGTTTTTGAAATGCCCCCGATCTCCGGGGTCGCTTCCAAAACAACCGGCTTTATGTCGGTCTTATCCAGAAGCTCGTATGCAGCGGTCAGTCCTGCTGGACCTGCACCTATTATTATCGCAATTCTCTTTGACATTCGGTTATCTATCTGAAAAGGATGTATTTTCTGGCAAAGAAATTCCAGAGATATACAAATACCGTAGAGACTATTTTTGACAAAAGGTAATGCAGATTAACCCTCTCGGTGAAAAACCAGATAAAAAGCTCGTTAAACCCCAGGCCCACCACCCCGATTAAAGCGAAGATGTAAAGCTCAAGCCATCTACTCTTAAGAGTCCTTCTGGAGAAAACCCAAATTATGCTTAGAAGGTAATTGGTTACCAGTCCCAGGATGAAGGCGATCGCAGCGGAGATCAAATAGTGTACGCCACAAAACTCGGTGAGAGCAAAAAGTGATCCGAAATCCACCAGAAATGCAATCCCGCCTACGAAAGTGTAACGGAAAAGCTGGATCAACAAACTATCGGTTTTATCGGTGAACAGCTTTGAGAGTACCAGTTCTTTTTTCGATAAAAGAGACATAGTTTATAAGTCAATAATAACTTCTGAGCACCAGATGTCAAGGATTAAACTTTTGAGGAACCCCCATGCTCTTTTGGTGTATCCCTTTTCTCCTCTCTGACCTCTTTTAAGGATAGATGTTCTCTTTTCAGGTAATAAAATCCTAACGCAGTTACCGGAAGGTATTGGCTGATCCACAAAACAACCGAGAAGGAAAAAGCTACGCTCTTTTCAATCCCGAAAATCCCCAAAGCCAAAATGCAGGCGTATTGAAAAGTCCCAATAAAACCTGGAGATGAGGGAAGCATCACCCCCAGGGCAACTATCACCAGAAGAATAAATGAGGCATAGAATGGCGGCGTAAAGCCGAAGGACAAAAATATGAAATAGTTACTGGTTCCCACGATAACCCATACCATCAAGGATAGAAATATTATCCAGAGCATGTTGGGAAGGTCCCTGAAGATTTTCAAACCGGTGGTGAATTTATAAAGTAACTCGCTGGCTTTAGAAGAAACCGGGCGGGGAAAAAGCTTCAGTATCTTTTCAAAAAAACTCAAAGTCGGCTTGGTCTTAATCTCCAAAAAGATCAAAACCAGAAGAAGAATCACATTCAAAACCAAAGTCAGATTCCCGGCTTTCTTAACTATCTCCGGAAACGGAGCGAAAAGAAGGGTTATCCAAAGGATCAAAAGCAGGGAAAATCCGTCGAATACCCTCTCCACGACAATGGTGGCAAAGGAAGCGGTTTTCGAAATCTCAGCTTTACTTCCTAATGAATAAGCTCTCACCACCTCACCCAGCCTTACTGGAAGAACGTTGTTCGCCATAAAACCTATTATGGTTGCGGAGAAAAGTCGATTCAAGGAAAGCTTTTTTATAGGATTGACCATGAACTTCCACCTGTAAGCGCGCAGCCAGTAGCTGAACATCATCAAAGCCATATTGGGTAAAACCCAGAGATATTCGGCATCCTTCAGAGCCCTCCAAAGCTCAACCAAATCAACTTTATGAACAGCAAGGTATAAAAAAATTGCGCTTATTATCAGTCCAAAGATAAATCTTTTCTTCAGCTCCATCTTTTCCCGATAATGTTTTCAATTAAAATCATCGTTTCCAAAGCCGCTTTATCCCAGCTGAAATTCTTCGCCCACCTAAGCCCTCCTTCAGACAGCTTTTCCCTCAGCTTTCGTTTTGTGAACAAATCCAGCATCAGCTCAGACAATTTTTTAGAATCCCCGTAGGGAAATAAAAAACCTGATTCCCCGGCTTTCACTGAATCTTTTAAACCCGGAACGTCCGAGGCCAAAACCGGGGTACCACAGGCATTGGCTTCGATATTGGTTAATCCCCAACCTTCTTTCAGAGAAGGGTAAACCGATACCCAGGCTCTCCGAAGCCATCTCAGTTTTTCCTCCAAAGAAACATACCCGGTAAAAACAACTTTTTTGTCCAGTTTCAATCCCCTTACCCTCTGTTTCAACTGAGAAGCATAGTCTCCATCACCAACAATGGCTAAATAAGCCTCCGGTATCTTTTTGGAGACCAAACTGAAGGCATCGATCAAAAGGTCGATCGATTTATATTTCTTTATTCTTCCCACGTATAATGCCAGAGGATTTTTATCCCTGGGTACCTCCTGATTCGGTTTATAAAGGCTGTGCTCGATCCCGCATTTTATCACCTGAACATTCTCAGCAGGGATATTTCTTTTTACCAGATCAATTTTGGTGCTTTCGGAGATGACCAAAAAATCCTTATTCCTATAAATTCTCCGAATGGGTTTTTCGGAAAGAAATATATAAAGTCCCATAATGTAATTTATCTCCTGGAAAACCGAATCAGCGAAAAGATGGGGAATTATAATTAAAGTTGGCAGATTGTGCAAAAGTGGCAGGTAAAAGGGAATCTTGTTTATATCCTCAATGACTAAATCGGGTTTCTCCTGCCTGAGAAGGGAGGGGAAAACACTGAAAGCGACCAGGTTAAAATTGTATCTTGAACCTTTTCTGATTATCTTTAAACCATCTCTTCTTTCAATTCTTTTGGCACCAGGATAAGAGCTGCAGAAAAGGGTAACATGGTTACCTCTTTTTGCAATCCTCTTCATGATCTCCTCCAGGTGGATCTCCGCTCCTCCTGCCTGGGGATTAGAAATATCTTGCCAGTTTATCGTCAGAATTTTCACGAAAAACTCTTTTTATAAGTTTTGTCTTTTTCTTAAGGATTTTGACCTGTGGATTCCGAACTCGGGAATTTAAAATCCGGGGACTTCATTTGATTTAAAGCCGAGATGGCATTGTTATCGTTGGGATTGCGTGCAATCCACCTTTCCAGCAAAAAGATAAGTTGTTCCCTGTCCTTCTTTTCATAATAATGACTTAAAAGGAATTGTAATGCTGGTTTAAAGGGGGGATCTCCCTCCAGAAGTCTGTTCATTAATTCCACTGACTTATCCTGTTCTCCTTGGCTTCTATATAACTGTGCCAGGCTCATGTATATATAGTCCTTTTTATCGGTTTCCAGTATTTCGTTTTTCTCCATTAGCTCTTCCGCTTTATCCAGCTCGCCCATCTCCCCATACAGCTGAACCAGAAATCCGTATGGTCTCCAATCCCATGGTAACATCCCTAAGTTCATAAGCCCTACCTCTTCAGCACGCTGGTACTCACCTGCTCTTCTCAAGGTATCAGCCAAGGTAAGAAACGAGCTGGAATAATTTGCCAAAAGCCTCAAATCATTCTCGTTCTTTTTCACATTGGGATCGGAAATCGCTCGGAATTTAAACTCCTCGAAAAGCTTTTTCTCCATCTTTTCCACGTCTACCAAATATCTTCCTTTTTCCCTCACAACTCTGTAAGCCATTCCCTCCATTTTCAAGTGTTCATCCAATAATTCACCCTTGTAAATTTTATTATCCGGGGAAACCGTGGTGGCAAAATAAATCGGCTGTTTCCACTTATTAGCATCCAGGATGTCATTTATCATAATATCCTGAACCCTGAATACCCTACCATCCTGAGTTCTCATCGGTATTAATCTCTCTATCTCTTTATCTGAAAAGCTTACCGGGACACCCATCCTGTTTTTAAGCTGAAGGATATACCAGTGGGTGTTAAGAAGGCTCAAATTGACCACCCTGACGTCCTTCCTCACCCCCTCCACCTCCTGGATAAACCACAAAGGAAAGGTGTCGTTATCCCCGTTGGTAAAGAGTATGGCATCCTGAGCACAGGAATTCAGAAGATTGTAAGCGTAATCCCAGGGAAGATAATTCCCCCTTCTGTTGTTGGGGGAATTGAAATTCTTGCTGAAAGTTAGAAGGGGCAAAAACAAAAGAAATACCAAAACTAAGTAGCCGGTGAATCTTAAAAAGGTATTCTTCGATTTATACTTCTCTACTACCTCCCCGATGCTTCGCAACAATCCTGCTGCTCCTAATCCCAGGAGTATGGCAAAAAACATAAAGGCCGGTGTGAAAAAATAATC
>Ga0111201_1029_pt1 | contig 25551 bp, 17 predicted proteins | sample DeeMarSWOR324_28_FD_80375 | JGI IMG/M metagenome (GOLD analysis project Ga0111201, IMG submission 80375) | candidate division Zixibacteria bacterium SM23_73_2 | reverse complement strand
GGAGTGAATGTTGGATCAACTATATTTGAATCCGATAAACTGACCGATGGCCCTGAAATCTGAGCCCAGTGATAGCCCAATGAATCACCATCAGGATCAGATGAGCCTGAACCATCTAAGGTTACCAGAGTATTTGCCTCAACCCCTGACTGATCCGCTCCAGCATCCGCTACAGGTGTCTGGTTATCAATTGATACTAATACCGTATCAGGTGAACTTATCAAGTCTCCATCATCCACCAATAACTCAAACTCATAATTACCTTTGATAGTAGGAGTGAATGTGGGATCAACTATATTTGAATCAGATAAACTGACCAACGGTCCTGATATCTGAGCCCAGTGATAGCCCAAAGAATCACCATCAGGATCAGATGAGCCAGAGCCATCTAGGGTTACCAGAGTGTTTGCCTCTATTCCTAACTGGTCTGCTCCAGCATCCGCCACTGGTGCCTGGTTATCAATTGATACTAATACCGTATCTGGTGAACTTAATAGATAAGCATCATCCACCAACAACTCAAACTCATAATTGCCCTTTATAGTCGGGGTGAATGTCGGATTAACTATATTTGAATCAGATAAACTTACCGAAGGCCCTGATATCTGAGCCCAGTGATAGCCCAAAGAATCACCATCAGGGTCAGATGAACCTGAACCATCCAGAGTTACTAAAGTATTAGCCTCTGTACCCAGTTGATCCGATCCAGCATCTGCTAAAGGCGCCTGATTGTTAACTGATACCAATACCGTATCAGGAGAACTTACCAAGGCTCCATCATCCACCAACAACTCAAATTCATAATTACCCTTAACAGTAGGGGTGAATGTTGGATCAACTATGTTGGTATCTGATAACGTCACCGAAGGCCCTGATATCTGAGACCAGTGAAGAACTTAATAGATAAGAATCATCTACCAACAACTCAAACTCATAATTACCTTTAATAATTGGAGTTAATGTGGGATTAACTATATTTGAATCTGATAAACTGACCGATGGTCCTGAAATCTGAGACCAGTGATAACCTAAAGAATCACCATCAGGATCAGATGAGCCCGATCCATCTAGGGTTACCAGAGTATTTGCCTCTATTCCTAACTGGTCTGCTCCAGCATCTGCAACCGGTGCCTGGTTGTCAACTGAAACCAATACCGTATCAGGAGAGCTTACCAAAGCTCCATCATCCACCAATAACTCAAACTCATAATTACCCTTAACAGTAGGGGTGAATGTTGGATCAACTATGTTGGTATCTGATAACGTCACCGATGGTCCTGAAACTTGAGCCCAGTGATAGCCCAATGAATCACCATCAGGATCATAAGAACCCGAACCATCCAGAGTTACTAAAGTATTCGCCTCGATCCCTGACTGATCCGCTCCAGCATCCGCTACCGGTGTCTGGTTGTTCACCTGAATCAATACCGTATCAGGTGAACTGGTCAAAGCACCATCATCCACCAATAACTCAAATTCATAATTACCCTTCACCGTTGGGGTAAAGGTAGGATTTAATATGTTAGTATCTGATAACGTTACCGATGGTCCTGAAACTTGAGACCAGTGATAGCCCAATGAATCTCCATCAGGGTCAGATGAACCTGAACCATCCAGGGTTACCAGAGTATTTGCCTCAACTCCTGATTGGTCCGCTCCAGCATCTGCTAAAGGAGCCTGATTGTCAACTGAAACCAATACCGTATCAGGAGAGCTTACCAAAGCTCCATCATCCACCAACAACTCAAACTCATAATTGCCCTTTATTGTCGGAGTAAAGGTTATATAATATTTATTCGTGTCTGATAAAGTCACCGGGGGTCCTGAAATCTGAGACCAGTGATAGCCTAATGAATCTCCATCAAGATCATAAGATCCCGAACCATCCAGGATTACTAAAGTGTTAACTTCTATTCCCAACTGATCACTTCCTGCATCTGCTACTGGTCCTTGATTATTAACTGAAATCAAAATAGTGTCAGGAGAGCTTATCAAAACTCCATCATCTACCAACAACTCAAACTCATAATTACCCTTCACTGTAGGCGTAAAAGTAGGATTTACTATATTGGTATCTGATAACGTCACCGAAGGTCCTGAAATCTGAGACCAATGATAACCCAATGAATCTCCATCCGGATCAGATGAGCCCGAGCCATCCAGAGATACCAGAGTGTTCGCCTCTATACCTGACTGGTCAGAACCTGCATTTGATACCGGTGCTCTATTTACATCATTTACCTCTATATCAACCACCTCTGAGTCCGCTAAACTTCCATCCGAGGCTATGAATGTCACATAATAAGTATCTGACTGAGTATAATCCGGATTAAAGGTAAAGGACCCTGCTCCATTTCCCGAATCTGTAAATGTTGCATTGGTTGGAACATTCTCCGCTGATAATATTATTGAATCTAAATCAGGATCTGATGCTGATATTCTGAACTCCAAAGTCTGACCTTCATCCACACTCTTCGATCCAATAGGATTTAAGATAGGTCTTTGGCTAATAGGCGGAAGTTCTAAAACCTGCCATTCTATCCAGGATCCTTGGCCATAATAATTTCTCTCGATTTCCAAAGTATTGCCACTAGACAACCAGTGTCTGATCATGGGACGCGGAAAAAGCGTACCATTGCCATCACAAGTGAGTGTCACGAATGACACAGCACGAGTTGTATCCACAGCGGGCGAGATAGTTTGATCAGCAGTTGTCCAACCCGGATTACCACTATTATCCACTTGTCCCTCTTGCCTGCTGCCGACATTTGGTCCAAAATCAATGCAATACCAGCGTAGAACCCGATTATAGTCATTACTCAAATGAACGTATGCTTGTCCTGTAGTATCATCAGCCATATGGAGTGCTATCGAATGGGCATTCAGGCCATCATCTCCACTGACCCTCCACTGACCCAAAAGCAGTGATCGGGATTTGACGCAGCCAGAGATAAGCCAACTTGCCCTGCTGTTTTCCAGTTGTGTGGTTATAGTCTCTTCACCAGTATCCAGCCCACCAATCTTGGTGGGATCAAACTCCACCACTATCCATCTAAGTGTCCCGCTGGGCGATGATTCAACCTGAAATCTCCTGAGATTTAGCGTAGTTTGGCTGCCTGAGCTGACATCAGCCGTAAAATGAGCTTCTCTTACTCTTAGTCGATTAGCTTGGTCGCAGGTTGTACCATTTACCCATGCAAAACAATTATCACCGACAACAGTTGCTCCAATTGCAGGGGTGTATAATGTTGTGGTTCCTGACCAGGACTGCGAGCCGCGATAAACAGTAAACTCATCATCGGTACACTCAATTACCGTCCAGGAGATATGGATAGCAACAGCACCAGCATGTCTTGTAAACCGTATCTTGGTAGTACCCACATCATCCCACAAATAGGCATTTACCATCCCGTCGTTTTGATCAACACTTCCATTTATACCTGGCTGATGAGCGTAGAAGTAATGAATTATGACGAAGGCTTTATCTAAATTACTCACGTTTACATTAAGGGCAACATCACGGGTGGTAATTAAATCTCCCATTGTGGTAATACCGCTCTGCACCCTATAACCCGCCTGGGCAGTAACGGGGATGATTAACGATAATAATAATCCAAGATTTATCAGACATCTTTTCATGCTCACCCTTCCCGGAACTTCAAATCCTTATTTCATCATAACCATTTTCTTGGTCTCGCTATATTCATCGGTTGTAAATCGATATAGATACACTCCGGAAGCCACCCTCTCGCCGTTCTCATCTCTTCCATCCCAAACGACCCTGTAGATCCCTGGGGGCACGTCCTCATCCAGTAAAGTCTTAACCCTCTGTCCCAGGATATTGTATATCTTCAAAGTAGCACGGACTGGCATTGACCCGTCGTCTCCACCGATCTCATATTGAATGGTCGTCTGTGGATTAAAGGGATTGGGATAGTTCTGAGATAAGCTGAACATCTTGGGCAGAGTGGAATATCCACTAACCGGGATAACCACAGCACCTGAATTGGCCATAACCACGTCAGTTAAATCGATCTCCAGCTCCTCCGAAACACCGGACTTAACCTCCACCGGTAATCGCAGGATATCTCCCTTCCCTGTCTGGATAGCATCGCCAGCGGGGCTGTAGATAATTGCTTTGAGTTTACCATTTTTATCATCCCGGTACTGAATTATAAAACCATCTGACCTTTCGGTTAAAACCGGGGCTGAGAAGCTGAACTGATCCGGATCGTATTCGATTTCGAATTGGGCTCCGGCCACCGGTACTGATAGATCAGCCCATACCCGAGCTTCTCCACCCAAACCTTTACTCAAATCCTCCAGATCGAGCTCAACCGAAGCCAGAGGTGCAGTGAATCCACCTAAGGGAGCACCCTCTATCGGTAAACCCAGGATAATATTATAGGTCCCCACCAAGTCACCCACATCCACTGTGGAATCGTGATTGACATCAGCCGCTTCCAGTTTGCGTGCGTCGAATGAGAGGGTTCCTAATATGTAAGCTACCAGATCAACAACATCAGCCACATCTATGCTTCCATCCGAGTTAACGTCTCCGAAACAATCAACATAGAAAAGACCGTCAGATGTCGGCATAGGCTGCGAGGCTCCTCCGATGGTAACAGCCTCTTTTGCCTCGGATAAAGTCAAAGGCACATCCACTCCGCATTCGGAGGCGGAATCAACCGAAACCGAAAAAGAGAGGATTGGACCTGTCCCGGCTGGTATTATCTGATTCTCCAGACCAAAAAGCAAAACCCTTACCGTGCCGGAATCACTCCCTATGTAGGATAGATTGGTTCTCAGAGAAAAATTCGCGGTCCTGGTGGTTTTTACAAAAGAATCTATCTGGATTATATTCGGATCCCAGCTTAAATCGAATTGCACTCCATAGATGTCATTTTCACTATTTAGCCCAACGTCAACCATTCTCCCCGCAGCTCCAGGAATCCCACCCTGATCGGTTGAGACCGATAACAGATCACCGCTAACCTGAAAATCGTTCAGGGTGATAGTAACGGTCCGTCTTGTTATCGCACCGACGGTATCCTCTGCTGCAAAGGTAACCTCGAACACAGCAGGCCCTTGAGTATAATTCGGTTTGAAAACAAACCACTGGCTGACCGCGCTGTCCCCCTCGGTGGAAGGAAAGCTTGCATTCGCTGGCAGGGAACTCTCAGCATACAGGCTCAGGCTATCCCCGTCCGGATCCGAAGCCGAAACCAGAAATCCCAGGCTGTCTCCCTCGGTCATCTCGTATTGGGATGCCAGGGGACCGAAAACGGGCGCATCGTTTCCAGGTCCCGGTCCGCCACTGATGTGGATATAACCATCCTCCAGTATGGGAATATAGATGGTGTCACCCACGGTACTCGAAAAGTTGTTCCAGCTCTCAGGGAAAGGCACGCTCTCCAAGTGAATAAAAGCGTCGGTACTTGTAGTCACATACGAATTGATCTTGAACTCGATCTGGAGTATATTGCCGGAACCAGGGGGCATGGTGACAAAGGGCGCAATCGGATCATTTGCGCCAAAGAAGGTCACAATACCCGGCTTGGGTTCAGAACCTCCATTCATCTCAGAGCTGAAAATCGTACCCCGACCGACTAATTCCGCATTCAACTTACCCAAGTTGTCATGTGTGGGTCTAATTAAGGAGGTGTCAAAAACGACTCTTATGCTCCAACCGGCTATATGCACCGTGTTCGCAAAATAAAAATTAACGATTACGTTGGTATCCCCGGGTTCGCCATAAGCATCTACTACCTTAATGGTGTCGGTATCAAGATAAGTCACCACCGCATATCCGTTATCAAAGGAAAACATCACTATGAGCAACGTTAAAACAACCAAAAAAATTGCTTTCTTGTAACTCATTTTCAATCCTTTCATTGAAGTTTTCATCTTAAAAACACCTCTTATTAATGTGCAATGGATGTGCCAATCTATTAACTTTATTTAAGATAGCTCTAAAGCCATCTCTTTTAATCTCTGTGTTTTCCTTTTGTTTTCTTCTTTCAATTGATGAGTTCATAAAATCTGCATACTCCTGCAAACAATCTGCTTGTGTTTTCATCATTTCAAAAACATCATCTTCTTGGTCTGGCTAAGGCCTTCTGTTTTAAACTGATAGAAATAGATTCCACTTGCAACTTTCTCTCCACCATCATCTGTTCCATCCCATCTCACCTTGTGAACTCCAGCCTCAACCTCGGAAGCCAGAAGGGTCCTAACCAATTGACCCTTTATGTTGTAGATCTTCAAGCTAACCAGAGAAACATTCGGGACAGCAAACTCTATGTAAGTCTCTGGATTAAAAGGATTGGGATAGTTCTGGGAAAGAGAAAAGGCTTCCGGTAAGCCTGAATGTTCCATAACCTCTCCCTTTAAAAGATTGCCCTCAAAATCCGAGAAACAAGCCTCTTTTAATAGAACTTCCGTATTATCCATAGCTTTTATAGTTAAAATGGAAGTTTTACCTGGAGGGATTGTCTCTCCCTTTGGGCTATAGATAAGAACCCGAAGCTCACCATTTTCTCGTTGAGTAAATATCTCAAATCCCTCTTTTACATTCAGAATATCCGGGTTGAGATCAATCGCCTTATCCTTGAAAATCAAGTAAGCCCCCGAAACCGGATATCTGGAATCTATTGCTAATGAAAGGAGTTCTCCTTCCCTTTCAAGATCGTACTCTAATCTATCATAGAAAATTTCCTTTTCGAGGTTAGGAGGTGCTGTTTCAAGAATGTATCTCAAAAGGAATATTAAATCAGAGGTGGTCGCCTGGATGCCGTCCTCGTTGACATCCGAGTTCAGCATCTGTCTTTCATCTAAAGCAAACTGGACCGGGTTCATAAAGTAATTGGCAAACCGCACCACGTCACCAATCTCAAAACATAAATAGTTCAAGTTAATATCGCCTAACAGAACACCGGTAGGCTTCATTATCACCACCCCCCCATCATTGTAGGTTATCTGATCCTGATGGATCAAATCTCCCCAAGGATCGGTGAGGGTATTATCGCTGAAATCCCCCAAATAAAAACTAATCGGAATTGAGGAGTTGGCGAAATCCCGGTTATAAGTAATCCGGAAGTCAATATAAGTAATCGGACCAAATCCCGAATCCAGAGGAGGAGTGTAATTATCGTTCACCATATCAGCCGTCCCTAATATTCTTACTAACTTGTTAGTGCCATCAGTAAAGACCTGCTGCTCATAATATTCCCAGGATTCGATTCTGGTACCGGTTTTTTTGACCTTAATTAAAGACAAAAGAGTGGTATCAAACTGGATCAAAAGCTCCATCGCGGCGATCTGGTCATCGTTGTGTAAATAAACAGGTAAACTTACCAGAGAGCCTAAATTCCCTGAGACATTATCCAGACTCAAGGAATAAGAAAGGTAAGATACTACTTTCAATTTAACCTCACTAGAGTCTTTGCCTCCAAAAGGATCGTAAGCTACAAAGCTAACCAGATAATTTCCAGTATCAGAAGGATCGGGAGTCCAGGTGAATAAACCCGGGTTGTTTTTGTCGAAATCGGATCTGATCGGCAGGTTAAAAGCCTCAATCGCAACCTTCTCTTTATCCAGATCTTTTGCTGAGACAAAAAACTCTATTTTCTCACCGGGGATGTAAACCAGTTCCTCCGGAAAGGACAAAATTGGAGGTGAATTTACGTTGAAAACCTCAATTTTCACGTCAAAAAAACAGCCTTTTTTTCCATCCGAAGCAACGAACCTGATCTCAAAGGGACTTTCTTCTGATGAAAAAGGTCCACAAAAATCAGGTGCCCAAACGAACTGATACTCTCCGCCCCCTACCTCCATCAAAGAGTAATCCGGCGGTGGATTTAAGGCGCTCAGATTCACCGGGTCATCATCCGGGTCTTTTACCGAAAGCTCAACCACCAAGCTTTCACCCTCGTTAACATAATGGGTCCTTATGGCTTCTATTTGAGGAGGCGAGTTAGGAGTCGAAACCTCAATCCATCCCTTAGAAAACGCTGGAATCAGATTTGCGTATTTCCCTTCCTCTGCAGAAATCGTGTAAGTGAAATACAAATAGGTTGAAAGGATATCAGAACAGAAGGTGTCGATTTCAACAGTCTCCAAAGGGGCATCATCTGCTATACTAAAGAAAAGATTTGCCAGAAGACCATAACCAGAAGGAATCGGATCCTGGCCTAACGGGATAATTCCTATCTTTATAAAGTTGTTGAGATTATCTACGTTTCCCGCTTTATAAGAACAATACTCTACCCTGGTACCTATAAATGATACCGAGTCGCAGACCAAACCTCCATCTGGGAATTGAAGAGGTATGCTGTATCCAGATATCTCCTGATCATTAAACCCGTATATCGGAACAACGATTTGTTCTCCTCTCTCTCCCTGTTGTTTTCCAGCCCAGATGGTATCAACAACTCCAATACTGTCAAGGGATTGGGAAATACACCTTTGGGAAAACCCAAAAAATACAAAAAAAATTAGGATGAGCAAGACGACTTTTTTCATTGATCTCTTCATTCTTAGCCCTACCTTAGTTTTTTCCGCCCCTTTCTATTTCAAATCCGTCCACAAGGCCGGATCTTCACTCGTCTGCTATCCTAAAAAACTGCAAAATCTATGCCAGAATCCTTTGTTCTAACTTGCTAACCTTATTTAAGTTCACCTCCATTTAATTGTTTTAATTAATCAGAGGAGTCCCGCATACTTTAGCGAGACTCCCCTGAAAAAGTGGAACTTAACCAATAGAATTACTTGGCTAAGACCATTTTCTTGGTAGCCTTTTTGTCGCCAGCCTGGATGTTGTAGAAGTAGATTCCAGAAGCGACATCGTCACCAGCAGAGTTCTTACCATGCCAGGTGATCTCATGCTCGCCAGCACCATACCAGGAACTGTGGCTCCACACCAACTGTCCTGTTATGTTGTAGATGTTCAGGCTAACATTGCCAGCCTCAGGCAGAGCAAACGCTACGTTGGTGGTCGGGTTGAACGGGTTAGGATAGTTGCCCTTCAATGCAAATGCCTTCGGTATAACCTGGGTGAAGACATCGCCCTTCAAAGCTCTACCCATATCATCCGCCGCCTCAACGCTTACCAACTCAACGCCTTCCGCCTCGAAGCTGAACAGATCACTGGCGCCCGCCGGCACAAAGTTCGCCTCAGGACTCCAGACCAACACTCTCAGCTTGCCATCTGCGTCGTTCCACTTCAGATCCATGCTGCTCAGGTTCTTGACCTCAGAAATAGAACCGGAGTGCTTGAACACAAATGCTGCCGCTCCAATGTTGGCGTCGCAATCACTTGTGACTACCACACTACGATCCTTAACCTGTGCGGTCACAGAAGCTACATCGGCAACCGGAGCTGCCTTGAGCACCATCGGGGCCTCCAGCTCCATAATGATACGAATCATGTAGACCAGGTCGGCTATCGAAAGTACGATTCCATCGACGTAGATGTCGGTGGCCTCTATCGAAATCTCGTACCAGTAGTCGGTGATGCCTTCCTGTCCGTAGGTGCACAGATAACCGGTGATGAAGTAGTTGGCAAAGCAAATCGCGTCCGCGATCTCATACGCGTACTCGTTCAAGTTCACGTCGCCTCTCCACTGCAGACCGGTATCATCCACCCGGATTCCACCATTATAGAAGTACAACAGCTTCCGTATCTCGTAGTTCGGGCCGGTAGGATCCCAGGGGAACTGCTCCGGATCTCCGGAAACATACCAGATGTATCCGGTAGGATCTGAGAAGGTGTTCTCATCCCAGATGGCCTCGTCCCACTCGAATATAACCGGAAGCTTGAAGCCCTTCAAGGTCGCATCGTTCTTGATCTCAAACTTCAGGTAGAACAACACACACTCCTCCTGATGCGGAGCTATCGGATATCCCTGATAGCCATCAGGCATGTCTGCTATTCCTACTACCTTGATCTTCTTCTTGTGGATCTCGGTGCAGGGCAGCCACTCGTACATGAACTTCTCGAACTTGTAGTGCGGGTTGTGAGGACCAAGATAAAAGTCGATCTCATCGATGCAATCGCCTCTGATAACATCGTGCAGGGTCAGTACGTTGGGATCCCATTCCACCAGGATCTTGAATCCGCCGAACTCCACGAAGTTCTGCAGGGTAACCGGCAGATAGACAATGTCGCCAATTGTGGCGAAATCGTCCTGGGCAATGGTCACGAATCCAGCTGCGTAGATCAGGTTAACGTCGAGGGTGCAGCAAGCGGTAGCTTGGAATTCATCGGTGAAGCAGATCTCAAGCTGAACAACCGTCTCGGTGCAACCTGCGGAGTTAAACTGGTAGGAGGCGGTTCCGGATGCACCATTCGTAAATGCAGTATTAGCACAACCAGCACAGCCAACATCATTCAAAACGGTGCAAGAAGTACTGACGACGTTATCGCCATCAGGATCCGAATAGCCTACATCGAAATTAATCAGATCACCGCCAAATCCATCGATGGTAGGCGGGCAGACCGGAATCGGAGGACTATTGTATCTCTCCGCCACCACAAAGCAGCAGCTCGGATCGTCGTACCCGGGAATGTAGGTGACAGCACCAGGGGTGGTCATGCTGAAAGTAGCTCCACCAGGCTGGAACGGACCATCGACCTCTAAGCAGAGGCAGCCCAGAGCATTCACGGTGAAGGTCAGATGAGCCAGATCGTAGGACGTCATCACGCCAGTTTGACCGAAGGAATCGGTGAAGTGAACTGCTCCGATCAGGAAGTTGGGAGGACTGAGAGTGGGAGCAACACCGTAAAGGTTCAAGGCAACGATGCTGAAGCCAGCAATGGCTGTTCCTGTGTAAGCATTGGGATCACAGGAATCCGGATCGTTTTTGTTCGGATCCAGGTAGGTGGGCATGGTCGTTCCATCGTAGCAAACATCAACCAACGGCACGGAGACACCGGAGATACCATTGTCGGTCATGATCTTTATGTCCACATTGACATCCCAGGGAAGTATGGCCGGAGGAACGTACAGGGTATCCAGATTGTGGAGACCAGCAGGTGCGCAGTATACCAAGTCTGGATCGCCGGGATCGTCTCCAAAACCAGCCCAGGCAAAGCTTGAAGTTAAAACCAACGCTATAAATAACACCAAGAAACGTTTCATCTTTTGGACTCCTTGGGTTTTGGGTTTTCTCTTTGTGAAGGAAATCTCTTTTTTCAAAAGATCCCTTCGTTTACCGATTTCCCCCTCCTAATTCAAAAGGTCACAAGGTCACAAAGTTAGTAGCCCCTAACTCTGATCTTTAGATCACCTCCTTTTGATTAGGTTAGGTGGTTTTAAAGTATCTGGCTTTACCCCTTCTTCACCTCCTTTCTTTCGTTTTAGGGTTAACATCTAAACTCCTTTCATGTTCATCATGGTTCGGCAAAGCATCCAATCTTGATGCCTTTGAATATATAGTTTGCAATCACTATTGCATCTCCAATGGTTATCATATCATCCTGGTCGATGTCACCCGATTCAATAGGACAGGGAGCAGGTCCCTTTCCGAAATAATAATAAGCCAGTTGAAGAACATCATCCAAAAGGATCATCTCATCAGCATTCACGTCACCGCAGTTGCTTGGCAAAATAGTTACGGTACCGTAGTTCATAATCTGAATGCTTCTGAAGCCTATGGAATCGCTCAGGGAACCCACTATATCGATGTAAGCAGTTCGGTTGGAGTTGGTGTCCGAATAACAGAGCATGTCCACATAAATCTTGAACAACAAGCAGGTTCCGATTGGAATCGGATTATGATCCTCGATTTTTCCCGCAACCGTCATCCACCTGCATGTCGGGCTAGAGCTGTCACCTAAATCCCCGTAAGGATAGAGCCACTCGTAATCACTGGTACAGCAGCCGGTGGTATCCAGATCCATCACCCGAACAATTATGGTATCATTTCCCTCCACCGAGGTATCGATGCGATCGGTCGAGAAATTCAAAACATCGTTCCGGTTTACTATGAATTTCAGATCGATCCCTCCGATGGGAATTTCCGTCTCCATCATAACCGATATCTTGGAATCCTGTTTCCCGGTAGTAGCGGTAGTATCGTTGATCCAGACCCATGCCCAAGTTTCGTTCTCCACCGTGATGTTGACCTCCTCCGAATCAGCCAGGATAGTGTCCGAGGCGATAAAGGTCACTGCATATGATCCAGCCTGAAAATGATCCGGATCGAAGCGAAACAGGCCTGCTCCGTTACCCGAATCCTCGAATGTAGCATTGCTCGGAAGACCATCAACACTCAAAACTATAGAGTCTAGGTCAGGGTCGGTTGCAAAAACTCTTAATTTCAAATGGTCTCCTTCGCTCAAGGTTGTGTCCTCTATCGGTTCCCATACCGGTGGCATATTCTGTGCATATCCGATGGCTGCCCATCCTATGCTGATCATCAGGATGAACATTAGGCAGGAATAAATGCTTCTTTTCATCCCCACTCCTTCTTTTTGGGTTTCCTCCTCACGTTTCTTTCTTCCTCCTAACCACCAGATAGTAGCGTACCACCTCCTCTTTTAGATTTGTACAACTTCACTCTTCAAACTTCAGATAAAACCTTTTTGTCTTCGCAGACCTAAGTCAACCTCACTCTTTGCTACTAAAGCTTACCCCCTCATTTTGGTGCAACGTAGCAAGTCACTTTGTGATATTGTTGAGGCATTTCCTTCTTAACTTTCAAATGTAATATAATAAGTTTAGAGCTTTTGTCAAGCATAAATTTCAAATTTTTCTTGATTTTTTCGCCTTATTTATCATCTGATCGTCACCTACCTACTTATAAGGTCATTAACCCACTTAAAGCAAACATCGTGCCATCCCCAAATGTTTATCTAACCTCAAGCTACAGAAAAGATTGTGTTGTTCCGGGTCAGGTTTCACGTGTGAAAAACTTTGCAGTTATTGTTAAATCTATTTAAAAAACTGTTTTTTATAACATATACTTTTTAAGAAAAACCTCTTTTAGAGCTTTGGAATTTATTATTTTTCTATGCTTTTCCGATTCTGTCCAGAGCCCAATCGGTACCGCATCCAACCCACTCTTGTCACAATATCGGGCACAGATTCCCGAGGCAAGTTTTAAATTAAAAGAATCTGGATCACCCAACAAAAGTACATAGGTGCTTTTGTAACCCACCGCAGTTAATTTAGTTTCTTCGGGAGTTCCCAAAGCCAAAATCCTTGCGTTCTCCTCCTCATTCCTCCCGGCTATTACTTTAGCTCCGGAAGGCAGCCTGAAATGCCTCCCTATTTTTAATAGTTGAATTTCTCTTAAGGAATCCTCTCTGTGCTCAAGAGAGTCTTTTAACCTTCTGGTGAAGTTCTGATCGGTTAAAAGACATCCCCCGGAAGGAGAGAGAAAATCTTTGATTTTAAACTTCTCAGCAAAAAAAAGCTGGGGTTTTCTTGATCTTCCCTTGATGTCTAAAAGCTTTAACCTTTCCACCCAGCCTCTTTCCTCTGGAATGGTTGGTTCAAAATGCTTTGCTGAAAGTGGACGCAAAAGCTTTCCTTTTAATCCGGATGCCCTTTCTATAATAGAAAGGGAATCCCGATGCTGGGACATGGGACGCTCTCCCAAAACCTCACCGGTGAAAACGAAATCGAAGTTTCCCTTCTCCATTATCCTTTTCGCTTCCTTCAGCATGAGGATCCGACAGTCGATACAGGGATTGTAATTTTTACCGTAACCGAATTTTGGCTTTTTGATCATCTCCATATATTCTGTGCCCAAAAAGACCTTCTTGAATTTAATGTCGTTTTTCTCTGCCAGTTTTTCGATGTATGATTCCTCCTTGTCATTGTTAGGAAAAAAGGGAGTTTTAAAAAAAAGGCAGCAGACCTCAACTCCCATTTCCATAATAAGCTTAACTGCCAGGATGCTGTCCAGACCACCTGAGAAAAGAGCTACAGCTTTGATCTTTTTCCTTTTCATGATTCCAAAAAACAGGTTAAAAGAAAATCAACAAAAAACCGTAATTAAAAATCACGATCTATCTTGAAGCAAAGGTAAGAGTTCTGGGTCAACAGCTTATGCCAGAGAAAAAGCTTCAAAACTCATATATGCACGAAAACGCTTTTTATATGTTTGTATTTTTCAAGTTGCTTAAACTTGATTGTCTGATTGCCCCCGGAATAGAGAATAGAATCTCGATTCTTTAATCTAATTTGAAGCCAAAACTTTTTTTTGACTACTCTTCCATAAGAGTTACAATCTTACCTAAAAGAGAAGGTTCTGACCAATTTCTTCCGCCTATTATCTTTTCCTTTATTATACCATCTTTATCAAGTAAAAAACTGGTTGGAAGAGCAGTGACCCGGTATCTTTGTGCAGTTTCGCCATGAGAATCCACAAGAACCGGAAAGGTAAGCTGGTAATCTGATACGAATTCTTTTCCCTTTTCCGATCCGCCCCGATCCAGGTTCACTGCCAAAATCTCAAATCCCTTATCCTTAAGCTCTTGATAGATCGCCTCCATAGAGGGCATCTCCATCCGGCAGGGACCGCACCAGCTTGCCCAGAAATTCAGAAGAACTACCTTGCCTTTAAGTCCAGATAATCGGTATTCTTTGTTTTTAAAATCATTAAGAACGAAATCCGGTGCAGAAAATCCCAATTCAGGTTTCTCTAAAGTTGCTTTCTTTTTGGATGGATTGTCCTTTTGCTCCCCACAGGAAATAAAGGTAAAACCGATCAGAATAACAAAGACAAAAAAATGCTTTTTAAAATATCTCATGACAGTAAAAAAGATACGAAGATTTTTTCTTTTTTCAGTGTTTTTCTGAAGTTAAATCTGCGTTTTTATCCTGGCTGGCATCACCTCTCATAAACTGCCTGTATTTTACGGTCGCATAATCGGAGTTGGTTTCGGAGCCATGACTGAATCCGGTCACATAGACGTTACCGGAATCATCCAGAGCCAGAGCAAAAGCATTGTCGATGGAGGGCTGGGTATATCTTTCCACCCACAACAGGTCACCGGAGGGACTATACTTTACCGTAGCATAGTCCAGATCCGTTCCGGTCCCCTGGCTCTCTCCGGTAACATAGATGCTTCCAAAATTATCTATGGCTATAGCGTTAGCCAGATCCCAATCGTTGTGGTTTCCAGGACCTTCGTATCTTCTTATCCACAGAGTATCACCGGAAGTATTGTATTTGATGGTGAGAAAATCACAGAGTGTTTTTGGATCCTCGCTCTGTCCGGTGACACAGACATTGCCAGAGCCATCCAGAGCCAAGGCCTGAGCCCGATCCATACCATTCGCCGGTCCATTGTATTCTTTTTCCCAGAGGAGCTTACCGCTGGAACTGTACTTTATCGTAAGAATGTCATAGTCGGTTTTCACTCCATAACTGAATCCGGTAACATACACATCTCCGGAGCTGTTCACCGCTATCGCATTTGCCCGATCAATGGAATTTTCGGGTGTGTTGAATCGTCCTTCCCACAGAAGATCGCCTGAGGCATTGTATTTTAAGGTAAGATAATCGGATCTGGTTAAACCACCGTGGCTATAACCGGTAACGTATACATTACCCTCAGAGTCAACGGCCAAACCACGGGCGTAGTCATGCCCATTCTGGGGACCATTATATCTTCTTATCCAGATCACCTCACCGTTTTTGTCATATTTTAAAGTGGCGTAATCTAAACCCGAGTTCTCACCCTGGCTCTCTCCGGTAAGGTAAGCATTCCCCCAGCCGTCCAATGCTAAAGCTGAGACTCTGTCAGTTGAGCTGCCGGAACCATCATACCTGTTCTTCCATAAAAGCTCTCCGGAAGGATTATATTTCAAAATCAGATAATCGAAATCGGTTTCCTTCCCTTCGCTTCCCCCGGCTACATAGACGTTCCCGGATTCATCCAAAGCTAAAAAGGCAGCCCAATCGTAGCCATTTGTGGGTCCATTGAATCTCCTTACCCATATGCTGTCTCCCTCTTGATTGTACTTTATGGTAACGACATCCCTATCCGTGTTCTCATCCTCGCTTTCTCCGGTAACGTAGATATTGCCCCACTCATCCACCGCTAATGCCCGTCCCCAATCGTGACCACCGATTGGTCCATCATATCTTGAAACCCACAATTCCTCACTTTCATTTTTAAGACCCTCGGGTTTTTCCATTGCCTGTTTTTCAAATACAGGTTGAAAAAAAGTCTTATTGAAAACTATGATAAGAATTACCGCAATTATAAAACTAATGATCAGTGCAGGGATTAATGCTTTCTTGTATCGGGGTCTTGACCTGATCTTAGGCAAAGTTTGTCTCCTGAGAAATTAAAATTGGCATCTCGATCAATGAAGAAAACAGCATACTTAAAATTTGTCTGTTGGTCTGTTCTAAATCTTTCTTCGCAAAAGTTAAAGCAAAAACCTTCATTCTCAAGAGGCTAAGTATAATAGAATCCCTTCAAATGTCAATATCAATATCTTTCACAATAGCAGCGCTTAATTATGCAACTGGATTTAGAGAAGGATCACCGAGCTACTTCAACTCCTCCAGTACTTTCAGAAGCTCTTGATTGTCCCTTACGGTGGGGATATCATAAACTTTCACGTATCTGACAATTCCCTCCCCGTCTATTATAACAGTTGCCCGGTTGGTGATACCCATATCTTCTAAATATAATCCATAAAGGGAGGCTACCTTTCCTTTGGGATGAAAATCTGATAAGAGAGGATAGCTTATCTTCAATTTCTCGACAAAGGCTTTGTGGGACCAGAGATTATCAACTGATATCCCGAATACCTGAGCTTTTACGCTTTCAAACCTTTTCAGATCGTTCACAAAGCAGGCATGCTCCTGGCTGCATGTCGGGCTGAAATCAGCTGGATAAAAAGCCAAAAGAATTGTTTTGCCCTTAAAATCGCTTAATTTGTAATCCTTGTCATCGTGCCCCTTTAAAGTGAAATCAGGTGCTTTCTCTCCTACGTTGATTGGCATCTTTTGCTCCTTTCTATAAATACTCTTAGATAGAAGGAAAAAACCTGTTCTCTGTCCAATATTCCTCTTTGAGATAATTTTGTTGCGCGATCAAAGCTCTCAGATGCTCTCCCTCCCAACTGGCCAAATACGAAAAGAGTTTCTTAGCTTGGGGGTCTTCTGATTTCTCTGCCGATTTCCTGTAAAAATCTATGGAGTTCTGCTCCAGCATAATCCCGATGGACAAAGCGGTCATCTCAAAATGGCTATCTGTGATTCTCTCTTTAAAATCATCTGAGAAAATGGGGCTTTCAGATGAGGGATCGAAAGCGCTCTTTTTCTCAAACTCCTTTTCCTGCCAATCCAGCTTACCCTCATTTTGGTAAAGCTGATACTGCTTTTTCAGAGCTTCCATATGCTCTATCTCATCTGAGGCTAAGGATTCAAAAATCTCCTTTCCTTTCGGGTCGGTGGTCTTCTCAGCTGCCATTTTGTAAAAGTGATAACCATCCGATTCCACCTTAATGGCATCCTTCAAAATCATGGTAAGAATATCTTTATCTGACATAATTTACTCCCTGGAATAATTTGTCCTCATTCCCATCTTTTGAATTTCTCTTTGAGATAGGGTTTAAATTTCTCGAACACTAAAGCCTGCTTCTCGATCACCTTTTCTGCCTCCTCGGAATCAAGCTCAGCCACCTCCTGGCAATAAGCACCCACCCTGCCGAAATAGAGGGGGGTCATCATATCTACAAGTCTCCGGCGGTTTCTTGTCCAGGTTTGATAGATGAAACCGAAATCATAGATTATCTTTGCCCACAAATCAGAAGGAAAATCAAGCTCCCCGGTTTTCTCCAATTTTTCAACTCTCTTTTTAACCTCCTCATAATTCTCGTGGGAGATCACCTGCCGGTAAAGAGGCTGGAAATGATGAAAACCCTCCACGAACTCATCCTGAAGCTTACTCTGAGTAACAGCGACCGATTCGATTTTCAGATGTTCTGGAGTATTCCCTATGATCTTGACCTCCTCGCTTTTATCGATCATCATCCATTTTTTCTCGTACTTGCCCATTAAAAAGAAAAGGGTGGATACCACCTGGTGAAACATTGGTGCCAAATCAATGGAGGGATCTTTAGCATCGTGTACCTTGGTTCCCAGATCCGCCTGGATGATTTTGTACCCCTCATTTACCGCTGAGGTGGTCATCCAGACATCGATCCCGAATCTGGCAACATCGGTGAGCCACACATCCTGCTGGCAGAAATATGAAGCCAGCTCCCCTGAAAATCCGAAATCACCTCCTATGGGCTGACGAACTCTTTTCCCATATAAGGCTCGGGTTAAGGGATAGACTATATGATTGGTTATGGAGCCATCGTACTTGTGTCTTATATAATAAGGAACGACAAAATCTGCTTTTTTCTCCAGAATGGGGGAAGCTAAAAGTTTTATCCACTCAGGGGTGATGTTCCTTAAATCTGAATCCACTCCTACGCAAACCGTGGCTTTTAGCATTTTGGCTGCCTCGAACACCGCTCGGGCAGAAGTCCCCTTGCCCGGCATACCTCGATATATAGCGATCATCCGCTTGATTCTATCCGGAATTTCAGCCTCAAAGGCTTTTTCCCGGCTGTCATCCAGAGAGCCTCCATCGGAGATTAGGATGGCTGATCTTAAATCTTTGAAATATTTCTCCAGCCCTCTGGCACATGCAGTAACCACGCCAGCTATTGTATCCTCACAGTTAAAACTGGGAATCCCTACCAGGATATCCACCTCGTCCAACTCCTCTATCCAGCTTTTAAGATCATCCCTTATAGCTGTCTGGTATCTTTTGAATACCTTCATCGTTTCTCTTCCTTATGTTTATGTTCAAAAAATCCAATCTAACGAAAAAGTCAATCAAAATTTCGAAGCGTCATTCCAAATGTTAACTTATTTCTAAATAATATAATCGGGTAATATTGAAGTTCCTATTAGGAAAGAGTTCTTTAACTCCGACTCTTTTATGAAAAAAAAATCACAGCTTTGGGCAAATAAAAAAGTACCTGCTAATTGTGGCTAACAGGCACTCATAATTCTGGTAGCGCTACGGGGAGTCGAACCCCGGTCTGATGGCTGAGAACCACCTGTCCTAGGCCACTAGACGATAGCGCCACGATATTGGTTTATAGTAGATAGCTAATAGTTCATAGTAAAAGAATATACGACAATTCCTTATTTTTCTTTAATCGGAAATCGGAACTCTTTCTAAAACTCTGATCTGTAGTACTTGGATCTATTTGATATATTTCGGTAACAGGATCAACTATTTGAGGATCTTCTCCAAAAGAGCTGCTAAGAAATGGCTGGTGCGAAGCATACATACTAAAGTTTTCAATCCTTTATGCCCGCTGATATATGGAAAACAAATAGGATTACTTGTACTCACCCCCTTTACATTCCCCCTCTCTTTACAAGAGAGGGGGATAGGGGGTGAGTTACCTACCTTGCCAAACGACCTAAATTTATAAATCTGTTCCTCTTATCAAGAACTGTAGCAACTAAATTGGAGAAGAACCCTATTTGATAACTTTTCCTTGTAGCCCGAGTTTCATTTCCCGGATATCTTTTGGCAGTTTCACCATAAAATTACCAAAACACTCCATAGAGCACCAGATGAGGCTCTATCTGTTCACTGTATACTGTATACTGTCTACTGTTTACTGCTTACTGTTCACTCTTTTCTCTATCAAAAGAATTTCTAACAGTTTTCTCATAAAAATTCAACTCAAACTTTCAAATACCTACCAAAATGTCTATCTAAATGCTGATTTGTTTTTAAAAGAATAACTTTTTTTAAATTTTTTTGAAACCGATAAGTTGTTTAAATATTATCCTTTAAGTAAATTCCCTGCACTTGAAAATATTAGAAAATTAATCATTCCACAATGAGAGATTATGAAAAAATCAAAAGTGTGGTAAATGTCATCAATTTGTGTAGAATTATAAAACAATATACTTCTTGTTAACTGTAAATAAATTAGCCAATTATACATCTCAATATCAAAGCTAAGTGTTGGATATATCAACGTATTGGTGAAGTATTTTGGGACAGTTTTTGTAGTACAGAAGGATAAACCATGGGTGTAATATTAATTCATTCTTAGACTTAGCTTATTCCAAAAGATGTTGAAAAAATCCTGGTATCATCTTTGCATTAAGTCATTCCGGAAATTAAAAAATAGGAGGTAAAAGTGTCAGTCATACTCTTTTTTGTTTTTTGCTTGGTTGCAATAATTATAAATAATCTGCACCCAAAAGAATCGACCACATCCTGAAGAAGAAGATTTTTATAATCAGTGTTCTGTCAATCCGGAGTCTACCATGAAACATTATCTTAAATATCAACCGATTTAAAGGAGGTGAGAAGTATGTCGGTTTTACTGGGATTGATCTTTTTAGCAATAGTGATTATAATCGCTGTTTTGCGAAAAAGAAAAGCTGTTACCCAGGAGGTAACCTCCCTTAGCATCTGGCGTAAAGGAGAGGCTTTTGCAGTTGCAAAAGACAAGACTCCCAAAAGAGAGCCTTCTCCTTTTTGGAAGGGAATATTCGTCCACCCCGGACATGCCTGGGTTCATGTTCTCGAACCGAATTTGGTGGCTGTTGGTCTTGATCAGTTCACCAGGTCCGTTTTCGGCTCGATTGAAGAGTTAAAACCTCCAGAACCAGGAAACTTGATCGAACAGGGCGGAAAAGCATGGAAGTTCAAAAGGGGAGACAGGCAACTGGTCCAAACCTCGCCAATCAGCGGAAGGGTGGTAGAGGTGAATTTGGATCTGGTAAAGGATCCGAAACTCTTTGATCAAAAGGATACAACGAAAAATTGGATCATGAAAGTCAAGCCGGTAAATCTTAAAAAGGAGCTACAAAATCTGCTTCACGGAAACGTGTTGAGTCGATGGAATCAGGCCATCAAAGATCAGCTGATAAGCGTCCTATCCCCTGCTGAGTTTCCGGTTTTACAGGAGGGAGGAGAGATCAAGCCTGATTTGGGAGACGAATTAACTGCCCAGCAATGGGAGAAGGTGGTTGACGAGTTTTTTTGATCCAGATGAGATTAAAAGAGTTAGGACAATAAGTTGTCAGTAGTTATAATTACATAGAAAGGAATTTAAAATGGAATCACTGCATGAATTTCTACTTACAACAAAAGCCAACGAGTATATAATAGCCATCGCTTTCATGATAATATTTATTCTCTTTTGGAGAGTTCTAAACGCTCCTCGCCCCTATCCAATAAGAGAGACCGTGGCAGAGGCTTCCAGAATCTTAAGCGGAGTTTTCAGCCATCCAAGTCATACCTGGGCAGAAGTAGTTCAACCCAACCTGGTGAATGTGGGTATGGATAAGTTCACCTCGTCGGTTTTCGGCTCAATTCAAAAGATAGAGCTGCCTGACCTGGGCGAAAGAATCCTCCAGGGGGATAATGCCTGGAAAATTAAAAGAGGGGAAAGAGAATTGGCTCAGAGTGCCCCTCTCAGTGGCCGGGTTGTGGAAGTCAACAAAGAACTTATAGAAAATCCAAGTCTTTTGAATAAAGAAAATCCTGAAAAAAACTGGATTTTAAAAATTGAGCCGACAAGGCTTGCTCGAGACTTGAAAAATCTTCTTTCCGGAGAGATGCTCACCCGTTGGAACCAAACGGTCAAAGAACAGCTGGTAGCCTCCCTGGTGCCCACGGATTATCCGGTTCTGCAGGAGGGAGGAGAGATCAAACCTGATTTGGGAGATGACCTGACCACCCAGCAGTGGGAGAAGGTGGCAAAAGACTTTTTCAACGCAGGTTAAAGCAAACTGCTTAAGAAGGAGAAACAATGATCAGGAAAAACCTTTTAGTTATCCCTCTCACTTTGGCTGTGGGTCTTTTTATCGCCTCGTATGTTGGAGGAGAAAAAAATACGCCTTCATCGGCGGACGGACCCGAGGTTTGCACCTTGGGGCATCTCGCAAAGGTATATGAAGCGGTAAGATTCTCACATGAAATGCATACTCTTGTTGCTGAAAATTGCGCCACCTGCCACCATAATAGCGAAGAAGGTCAGACCCCAGCCTGTACCGAGTGTCACGGCACATCATCCGGTCTCAAGGACGCATATCACGGCCAATGCATTGGCTGTCACAAAAAGATGGAGATGGGACCTGTCGGCTGCACCGAGTGTCATATGAAAAAGATCAGCAAAGTTTCCTCCGGTGAAAAGAAAAAAGAGAAAGGACCTCAAACGACGATTTTGAATCGACTCGAGAATAAATACCAATCGGTAACCTTCTCTCATGAAACGCACTCTTCCCTGGCAGAGAATTGCTCAGAATGCCATCATCACAGCCCCGCTGGTCAGACTCCCGCCTGCAGTGAGTGTCATGGTGCTCCGTTTGATCCCCAGAATCTGAACATGCCAGGACTGAAGGGTGCATACCATCTCCAGTGTATGGGCTGTCACCAGGACATGGGTGGTGGTCCCACCGGATGCACCGAATGCCATGCGAAAAAGACAAGCCAAGATAAACAGGGAGAAGAAAAATGACGGTAAAACAAAACCGAGCGGAGGATTTGTTATGAGAATCAGTCGCAGAAAGTTTTTCAAGATTTCCGCAGTCACCGGAGCGGTAAGCATAATTGGCAAATCCAAATCCACTTCCGTGGCGAGGAACTTCAGCGGAAGGCCAGACCGTTTGGGTGTGCTGACCGATTCGACGCGCTGTGTGGGATGCCGAACCTGCGAAGCGGCGTGCAATGAAATCAACAAGTTACCCAAGCCCAAAATCCCCTTTGAAGACCAGTCTGTTTTCGAGAAAGAGAGACGAGCTGATTCAACATATTATACCTATGTTAATCGCTATCCTCATCCTGACAAAAAAGGTAAGTGGATCTATCGCAAGGTACAATGCAATCATTGCGATGAGCCGGCCTGCGCCTCTGCCTGTTTGGTGGCGGCTTTGAAGAAAAAACCGGAAGGACCGGTAGTCTGGAACGAGAAGATATGCATAGGCTGCAGATACTGTATGACCGCCTGTCCCTTCTATGTACCCGCTTTTGAATATTCCAATCCCTATAGCCCTGATATTGTAAAATGTACTATGTGTTATGACACCCGGGTCTCCAAGGGTGGTATCCCTGCATGTGTCGAGGCCTGTCCCATGGAAGCCATGACTTTTGGCAAGCGGAGTGAGCTGATCAAAGTTGCACGCAAAAGAATCATGGAACACACCGATAAATATGTTGATCACATCTACGGAGAAAATGAAGCTGGAGGAACCTGCTGGCTGTATATCTCGGGAGTTCCTTTTGAGGAACTTGGGTTCCCCACCGATGTCGGCACCAAACCCTACCCGGAATTAACCAAAGGTTTTCTCACTATGGTTCCCGCCGTGCTTGTTATCTGGCCAGCGCTTCTGGGTGGCTTCTATATGTTCACCAAACACCGCGAGCAGTTGATTGAGGAAGAGGAGAAAACCCCGGAGAAAAAGGAGGATCGAAAATGAGCGACCATACCGAATATGCAGAAAGACCCAATGTCTTAAACTCTTGGATTAGGGAAAGGCTATTTCTGGGACTCTCCATCAAGGAGTACCTAAAGAGTCTCATAACACCTTTTAATGTAGTTGCCGGGATCATAATTCTGGTTGGATTACCATTTATGGTAATGCGCTTCACTCAGGGGTTAGTTGCCGTTACTCATGCATCCCAGGATCAGCCCTGGAGTCTCTTTCTCAGCTGGGGACTTTTCACCGGTGTTCCTCTTGCTGCTTCTGGATTTATTATGGCAACAGCGGTTCATGTTTTTGAAATGAAAGATTATTACCCACTTGTTCGGCCTGCCATCCTCATCGGATTTTTAGGCTACTTTTTTGCGGTTGTATTTCTTTTGTTCGATTTAGGACGCCCCTGGCGACTCCCCTACCCCATGGTTGTCTCATATGGCACCAGTTCGGTTCTGTTTCTGGTGGGATGGCACGTAGCTCTATACCTCTCCACCCAGTTTGTAGAATTTTGTCCGGCAATCTTCGAGTGGCTTGGTGCAAATAGATTACGAAGATGGGCTTTGAAGGTCACGGTCGGAGCAACCATCTTCGGGGTAATTCTGTCAACCCTTCACCAATCCGCACTGGGAGCACTATTTCTTCTTGCTCCGGGGAAACTGCATCCCCTCTGGTATTCGGAGTTCATCCCTGTATTCTTCTTCATCTCGAGCATCTTCGCCGGGATTTCGATGGTGATCGTAGTGAGCATGGTCACCAAAAGAGTGCTCAAAAACCGGATTGCCCCGCACCACGCTGCAAACTACGATCGACTTACCATTGGCCTGGGCAGAGCTGCTGCTTTTGTACTTCTGACCTACTTCTGCATGAAGTGGATCGGAGTGGCTCACGGCAATCACTGGGATCTTCTCAACACTTCCTGGGGCCTTTGGTTTTTAGTGGAGATTTTTGTTTTTGTCCTGCTCCCTTGTTTCCTTTTCACCACGGGAGTCCTAAACAGAAATGCAGGCTTGATTCAGTTTACCGCCATTCTTACTATCCTTGGTATTGCGGTCAACCGCTTTAACGTATCACTGATTGCGCTTAACTGGAAACTTCCGCACCGCGAATTTTTCCACTGGAAGGAGTTGATAATAGCCATCTCCATCATCACCATTGAGATCTTAGCCTATCGATGGATAGTAAACCGAATGCCTGTTTACCGTGAACACCCGGAGTATAAGGAGGTGCATTTTTAAAGGATAACCATTAAACCTAATAAGGCGATCTTATGAAAAAGAGGAGCTCAAAAATACAGAATACCGACTCTGACGATGCACAAAACCGCTGCATCTGGATGACCGCCGGTGTGATCTCCTTTAAGTTGTGTCCCTATAACTTCGACTGTGAGCGCTGTGATTTCGACAAAGCGATGCGAACCCATATCGGGTCCCAAAAAATTAGAGCCAGAGTCAAAAAACAAAGGTCTAATACTAAGGTGAGATCAAAGAAGAGCCCCCCTCTCCATCCTGATTCGAAAAGACCTTTTCTTTTCTTTACCTTCTCTGCAGATGAGCTGGACAAAGGATTTTATCTCCATCCTGCTCACCTGTGGGCTCGCCAAATGGAGGACCGGAATTGGAAGGTGGGAATTGACAATCTCTTAACTTATATATTGCCTCCACCAGCTAAGTTTGAGTTCTATGATTTAAGCAGGGATGTGTTCCAGGATCAGACGTTCGGGAAGATAATTACTGAAGGCGGACCTGTCTTTCTAACTGCTCCTCTATCTGGAAAGTTGATCCAGACAAATCAGAAATTAACTCAACACCCGGAGCTGGTCTTAGATGATCCTTATGGCCAAGGCTGGCTGGCAATACTGAAGTGGTCCCAAAAGCACAAAGAGCTGGAAAAGCTCCACACCCAAGGCACAGGAAGAAGGTTTTTGGAAGAGGAGGCTCAACATCTCAAATTCCTCCTCAAACATAAAGGTATAAAAGTTGACCAGATAGGGGATACGCTGCGGGATGGAGGAGTTGATATAAAACGGCTTCACCAGGTTTTGCCAACCGAGGTTTGTCTGAAACTGGT
>Ga0111201_1037_pt1 | contig 25720 bp, 26 predicted proteins | sample DeeMarSWOR324_28_FD_80375 | JGI IMG/M metagenome (GOLD analysis project Ga0111201, IMG submission 80375) | candidate division Zixibacteria bacterium SM23_73_2 | reverse complement strand
TGAGGTAAAAATTTCTGGGAAGTAGAATAATTGGTAGCTGTAACCTTCGCTGGTTGGGCAGACAGGTTTTACTATTTGTCTCAGATTGAATACTTCGCCCCGCTAAAAGCGGGGCGGCTACTATACTAAATTGAGTGGAAAGAGGAGAATAATACCTATAATTGATTTCTATTAAAACGATGTTGAACCCAGCTTTTCTAACATTATTTTTATCCATCTTCGCTGCCTCTTTAGGAATAGGTATGGTCTCCCCCTTGATGCCTATTTACTCCCAGAGCTTAGGAGCAACGGGAATATGGTTAGGAGCTATTTTCTCCGGATTCTCTTTGGCTCGGATAATCTTTATGCCCTTATTTGGAAGACTCTCGGATAAGAGGGGGAGAAAAATCTTTATCACCTTGGGTCTTTTATTTTACTCTCTTCTTTCTTTAGGTTACATCTTAGCTCAAAACATGCCTCAGTTGATTGCAGTTAGATTCTTGCACGGTGCAGCTTCTGCAATGGTGGTGCCCATTGCAATGGCTTATATCGGCGAGATGTCCCCTCCTGGGAAAGAGGGAAAATATTTAGGTACTTTTAACATAGCTTTGTTTTTCGGATTTGGAATGGGACCCCTTTTGGGAGGAGTGGTTACCGACAAATTCAGCCAGACCGCATCTTTTATGTCCATGGGTGGTTTGAGCCTTTTGTCCTTTTTGTCGGTTTTGTTATTTTTACCGAAAGTGAAAGAGTTTAAAATCCGATCATCAAACAGAAGCTTTTCCTTTAAGATTCTTTTAAAAGACAGGATTCTGCAGGGATTGGTACTCTTTAGAGCATTCTATGCTTTTGGCAGAGGACTGGTGGTTACTTATCTGCCTATCTTTGCCATAGCCCACAGGATAAATTTGACCCAGATAGGTATTTTAATCTCCTCGACCATACTTTTAAACTCGATTCTGCAATATCCCTTCGGAAGGATAGCTGATCGTTATGACAAAAAAAGACTTCTTTTGTTAGGGAGCGGAATAAGTGCATTGATGCTTTTTTTAATTCCTTTAACTGATACTTTTCTCAAGCTTTTTCTTGTAGCTTTAGCATTAGGTATAGGAGGTGGTATCTGCATGCCGGCTGGTACAGCCATGGCTGCCATTGTGGGTAAAAGGAAAAGCGGGATGGGTTCAACCATGGGCATTTACAGCATGGCGATGAGCGCAGGGTTGATTTTTGGACCTTTGACCGGAGGAATTATTCAGGGATTCTGGGGAGTGAATTTAGTCTTCATCTTGGGAGGTCTGATTTCTATTTTCGGGATAATTAGTTTTTATCTTGTTTTGATCTCTTAGGAAAGGATTGTATGCGGCGTGAAGTTCCTCTTTTAATATGTTTTTTAGCTGGTTTTTTCTTCATCTCCGATTTTTTCATTCCGGAGACGCACTGGACCGAGATTGCTCATACATTCAATCGTTGGGCGATAATCGTTATTGCCTTTGCTTACGTTCTGGGCGCGGCAAATATCGTGCGGGTTAATTCCCAGGTGATAAGAAGAAGGGAGCGGGACTGGCAGTACAAGGTTGTTCTTTTGTCTGGATTGGCTTTAATGATAATCTTGGGAATCGGCTTTGGGATAAAGGAGGGAACAACTTTTAACTGGGTCTTTATGAATGCTATCTATCCCATGCAGGCAACCATGTTTTCCCTTCTGGCATTCTATATCGCCTCCGCTGCTTTCAGGGCTTTCAGGATAAGGACCTGGGAGGCAGCTTTGTTGGGGATAACCGCAGTTCTGGTGATGATCGGGAGGGTTCCCATCGGAGAGTTTTTATGGAACTCATTTCCCGATCTGGTTGAGTGGATAATGAACGTTCCCCAGCTCGCTGCAAAGCGGGCGATTATGATAGGTGCAGCCTTGGGAGCGATCTCAACCGGTTTGAAAGTATTGGTGGGATTGGAGAGAACCTATATGGGAGGTGAATGATATTTAGGGCAGGATTTTTTCTTATTTCTGTTGTAGTAATTTTTGTTGAGATTGGAATCTCGACCTACAACTTAGGGCAGGATAAATTCCTGCCCCTATTATGAAAAACATTTTGGAAAATAGAGCAGGGCATTTTAGCCCTGCGGTGATTGGAAAGTAAAAAATGAAGGATAGAATACTCAAGATATTAGAATCTCTGGAGAAATTGGATCGAAGAATCATCTTTATATTCATTGCCGGGGCTGTTGCTCTGCCTTTGATTTTCCCCATGAATATCGATTTCTCAGTTACCCCTCCAGTTCAGAGTTTCTACGATTCGATTCAATCCTTACCTGAGGGCGCAAAGGTTTTATTATCCTGCGATTATGATCCCGGCTCCATGCCCGAGCTCTGGCCCATGAATCTGGCTGCGATGAGACAGCTGTGTCAAAAAAATCTCAAGATAATCTCCATCCAGCTCTGGGCAACCGGCTCTCCTCTGGCTGAGGCTGCATTTAATCAGGTGGCTGTGGGAGAGTTTAACAAAGAATATGGAGTTGATTTTGTTAATTTAGGTTTCAAAGAGGGGAGGGAGGTGGTGATGGTTTCTCTGGGTAATAATATACCCAGCACTTTTCCGACGGATTATCACGGGAACAAGGTTGAGGATTTACCGATTATGGAGGGGGTAAAAAACTACGATGATCTGGCTATGATCATAAACATCTCCGGTGGTCTTCCCGGGACAAAGGAGTGGATTTTGCAGGTAGTTACCCGTTTTCACATAAAGTTAGCCTCTGGTTGTACCGCGGTTTCCGCTCCGGAGTTTTATCCCTATCTCCAATCCGGACAACTTTCCGGTCTTCTGGGTGGAATGAAAGGTGCTGCTGAGTACGAGAAACTGGTTGGCAAAATCGGATTGGGAAGAAGAGGTATGGATTCACAGTCGATTTCCCATCTGGTTATATTCGTTTTCATATTGATTGGGAATATCGCTTATTTTTCAACAAGGAAGAAAAAGAAAAGAGAATGAGGTAATCTGAAATGGCTTCAGCTGGACTTATAGGAACCTGGCTTGCTGCTGGACTAACCCTATGCATCTTCAGTTTCTTGTATAGGGATAATCCCTTTTATAAATTTGCCGAACATCTTTATGTTGGTGTTTCAGCTGGATACTGGGCTTGCCTGGAATACCATAATGTTTTCCGCCCCAACCTCTGGGATCCTCTTGTCAGAGGAGATCTGATCCTTTTGATACCATTTGCCCTGGGTCTTTTACTTTTCAGCAGGTTTACCAATAAGCTTTTCTGGTTATCCAGATGGGCTATGGCTTTGATAATCGGGATTTTTGCAGGGATTGCCATAATTGGATATGGGACCGGGGATTTGATTCTTCAGATCCATGCTAATCTTCTGCCCTTGTGGACCGGAAACTGGCTTGAATCAATGAACAATTTCCTCCTAACCATAGGGGTTATTACCGGTTTGATTTACTTTTTCTTCTCCAAGGAGCATAAGGGAGCAGTCGGCTCCGGTGCAAGAATCGGAATCTGGTTTTTGATGATCTCCTTCGGAGCATCCTTTGGATATACCGTTATGTCCAGGATGTCCCTTTTGATCGGGAGGGTTTATTTTCTTTTAGGGGAGTGGTTGCATTTGATACAATGATAGATTATTTTACGTAAGTAGGTCGATCCAAAGGATTGATCCTTCGGATCGAATTTCGAAAATCGAGGACTTGTTTTCCGAGCTGTCCTGTCTGAATCTCCTGAATCTTGGGAAGCTCACGATGCTCTTGGTGAAACATACATTATGAAAGGTGATACCATCTTGGCGATTCAAAACTTTAAAAAATCGTTAGAGTTGAATCCCAATAATAATAATGCTAAAAAAATGCTTGAAAAGCTTCAGAAATGAGAATTTAAATATTTTATTAGAAATGTATTGAAGGAGAAATCAAAATGAAAAGGTCAGCGTTCGTTTTCTGTTTATTTGCTCTAGCTGCAAGCTTCTTTCTGCTATCCGACAGCTTCGTATTTTCTCAAGAATCGAACAGAGCGAATCAACTTGAAGGTCTCTCCAGCTATGTTGAAAAGAAAATGGAAGAGTGGAAAATCCCTGGTATGGCCATCGGCGTCATCCAAAACGATTCCGTTATCTTCCTAGAAGGCTTCGGTTTCAGGGATATCGACAAGAAACTTCCCGTCACACCGCAAACTCTTTTTGGTATCGCTTCCATATCTAAAACATTCACAGCAGCGACAATAGGCATTCTTTACGATGAAGGAAAGCTGGGATGGAATACTCCCATCATCGATTATGTTCCCGATTTTCGATTGTACGACGAGTACGCGACCTTTCATGCGACCGTGCGGGATCTTCTTTCGCACCGCACCGGCTTATCCCCTTTCAGTGATTTGATGGTTTATGTTTGGCCATACGAACGTGATGAAATCTACAGGCGCCTGCGGTATTTAAAGCCAAGCTCGAGTTTTCGCGGATGGTATCAATATTCCAACGTTTCGTTCGTGGTGGCCGGGACCATCGTCGACAAGCTCTCCGGAGGCTCTTGGGAGGATTTTGTCGAGAAGAGGATTTTTAAGCCTCTCGGAATGACTCACAGTAATTTTGACCTGCAAATCAAGAACGTCGAGGATTTCTCTTATCCATATAAATATGAAAACGGTCAATATGTGAAACTTCCTTTTCGGCATCGGCCAGCCGGCAACCCATCCGGAGGCATCAATTCAAGTGCGAGCGAGATGATCAATTGGCTGAAATTACATCTCAAAAAAGGACAATTTGATAACCGACAGATCATTTCGCCGACTTCCATAGATATGATTAAGAATCCTTGTATATATAATTTTTACTCAGAAGAGAAATGGTGGCCGCCTATGATGTCTTCGGCCCTGGGTTGGGATTTCCAATTCTATTCAGGGTATCATCTGCTGACCAAAGGGGGAATCATCAATGGATTCGGCTGTTTTATCAGCTTCATGCCGCAAGAGAAAATCGGGATCGTCATCCTGGGGAATAACGGGGTGGCTTTAGAGTTAACGCATTACCTGACCTATTATATTTATGATCAATTGTTGAATCTCAACGAATTCTCATGGGATAAACTCATAGAAGACGAAACACCAAAATACAAAGTATCTTCCGAAAAATCCAGCAAAGAACAGCAAGCCAAATCTGAGAAAATGTCATATCCCCGCGAAAAGTATACCGGGAGCTATGAGCACAAGGCCTACGGGAAAGCTGCGGTGTATGTTGAAAATGGTGAAATGCAATTGAATTTCAATACAAATTTCGTTTGGCCGCTGGAATACTGTTTTCAAAATGTTTTTAAGACTGTTTATGATGGAGCCACTATCAGATTTGAATTTAAACAAGACACAGCCGGAAATGTCACATCGTTGGAGATACAAATCGAAGGAACGGATTTTTCTGTTGTTTTTGAAAAATCCAATAGCAAATGAAGTGGAGAAGTACTGTCACGGTTAATGCATCTTGGATGATGCCGAATATATTCCGGATAGATACGAAGTTCACCGAGGATGCTAAATTGAAAGAATTCGAGTTTCGGAGAGAGACCTTGAAACATAGTACAATATTGGGTATAGTCTCATTGTCCCTCACAATTGTATTTAGCAGTTATTCTCAGCCAAGATGTTGTGTAACTTCTCTCCCGACGGGAGGGAGGTCTGTTTCAATGTCGCGTATTCCATTGGCAACGATGCAAAGGTCTACATCGCATGCAGCAGGATGGTTGAACCACTTTACGAAGCCGGGTTATGGAAGAGCTGATATCTACTGGGTGGATGCGAGAATCATCGACGAATTGAGGCCGAAGCAATAGAAAGAAGAAACAGAACCAATGACGATGAGTTCATTAGGGGGAAATCGAAATGAAAAAAGAATTGTTCTGGCTTGCGTGTTGTTAGCTGCGGCTATAACAATTTATGCACAGCAAAATCCGACATTGCAGGAGGGAGTTGCTACAGTACTCAATAAGGAGTTCTCCGCGTATCTTTCTGAAAAGCCTGACTTTGGTGCTGCAATTGCAGTTGTAGATGATACCCTGCTTTATCTCAAATCTATAAACTCAAATATCTATTCTCTATCTCTTCTTCTCGATAATCTCCTCAGCCAGAGATAGAGCAACTCCGGATAACATCACCTCTATGCCCAATTGGGTGAAATCTCCGGAGATTAGCTCTCTTTTGACATTAGCATAAAAGGCGCAGGCTGCTTGACGCTCGACCACCAAACCTGATATCTTATCCTTTGTCTCCCCGATGAAGGTTACCTCGCCCAGTTCATCTGATACAACATAGCCCGAACAATTGTGTAGCTGTAAGTGGCAGTCCGGGGTATAGACCACCACCAGAGGACCCTTGGTTTTTCCCAAAGCGGTTTCTGGATAAAGTTCTAAGATTATTTGCCTTTTGTCCTTTTTGTTCTCGATTTTCAGGCGGGAGTGATCCTTTTGCTTCTTGACCTCCACTGCGTCCAGGCAGGAAGCTATCTTTTTTATATCCTTGGATTGAAATATTCCCATCTTTTGATATCTTTAGACCTTAGGTCTACGTATCTTTCTTTTGGTTTTCCTCTGGTTTTTTCTTCTTTTCGTCTGCAGCCTGGTTTAACTCGTCCGTGGTTTCCTTCATTGCCTTTTTAAACTCGCGAATCCCTTTTCCCAAGCCCTGAGCCACCTCAGGGAGCTTTTTTGCACCAAAAAGGAGAAGAACTACCAGAAGGATCAGAATAATCTCCTGAGCGCCTATACCTCCAATCATAATCTCCTCCTAAAAAGATTTTTATCTACCACCTAAAACTACCACCTTTTATTATAAGTACCACCATTTGAAATATACGATAACCAATATGATAAATAGAATGCTAACGAAATTTATTTTAAACCTGAAACCGAGGGTGAATGAGATGGCATAGAGGTTGAAAGTAGTCGGCTCAAACCCGATCTTCTGGTAGTGCTGAGTAAAAAGGGTTTTCACCTGCCCCTGGGGCAGGTAAAAACCGACTATATCTCCCACCACTCCTCCTACCACAGCGGCTAAGATCAACGCTACCACTAAAAAAGTTATCTCGTTTTGTTTCAAATCAAATTATCCCTTTGAGATGTTCTACCATCGACTCGAAGATATATCTTCCATCCTCAGAGCCTAAGATGGTCTCGGATGATCTTTCCGGATGGGGCATCATCCCCAGAACGTTTCCTTTTTCGTTTTTTATCCCGGCAATGAAATCAAGCGCTCCGTTGGGATTGAAGTTTATGTCTAAGTTTCCATTCGGATCACAATACCTGAAGACGATCTGTTTTTGCATTTTAAGTTTTTCCAATCCAATTTTGGATATGAAGTAATTGCCATCGGAATGGGCTATGGGGATTTTCAAAACCTGTCCTTTTGTGCACCTGTTGGTAAAGGGAGTATTTTCGTTATCCACCCGGAGGTAGACGTACTTGCAGATAAACCTCAGGGTTTTATTATTGAGCATCGCGCCGGGCAGAAGACCTGATTCTAAAAGAATCTGAAAACCGTTGCAGATCCCGATGACCAGACCACCTGCTTCTGCGAATTTTTTAACCTCCTTCATTATGGGGGAGAACCTGGCAATGGCTCCGGTTCTTAGATAGTCCCCATAGGAGAAACCACCGGGCAATATGATGCATTCGCATCCGTCCAGGGAGGTTTGGTTATGCCATAAAAATACCACGTCCTCTTTTAAAACGTCCTGAATCGCCTTGTAGCAATCGTAGTCGCAATTGGAACCGGGAAATGTTATAACGCCGAATTTCATCTCTGTTTAACTTCAAATTTATATTTCTCGATAACCGGATTGGCTAAAAGCTTTTTGCATACCTCATCGATTAAAACTTTCGATTTGTTCCTGTCCTCGGAGCTAAAATTTATCTCGAAAACCCTTCCGGTCCTTATATCCTCGATGCCATCATAACCCATATCCTCAAGAGCTCTTTTGATGGTCGAGCCCTGGGGGTCCAGTACTCCTTCTTTTAATCTAACAAAAACTTTGGCTAAGAAAAGCTTTTTTTTACCCTTTCTTGTGATCGCCTCAGATTTTCTCATAAGAATTCCTTTCATTGGTTTTGTTTATATCTTCTTGGGATGAAAAGAACCCATAGATATGTTTCCCCACCCCGGATAAAGTGTAAGCTAATCCAAAGGGGAAAATCATAAGTTTAGGTTTTACGAATATGGCAAAAAGAGCAATCATTATAAGTATAAATTTAAGCTTATCCTTTTTGGTTTTCAAGGGAAAAATGGGGAAAGTTTCGTAATCTATTCCACTTATCATCAATGCGGAATAAAGAAGCACCATACCGATCAAGATCCCGGGTGATATTATCTGGTCCCAGAGATGATAACAAAAGAGCACATATCCGGATATGGTAAAGGCACAGGGGGGGATGGGGAGTCCGGTGTAATATTCCCTGTATTCCTCATTCTGCAGATTGAACCGGGCTAACCTGAAGGCTCCGCAGAGGATGAAAACAACTCCTATAATCCAACCCCATCTGCCCAGGCTGGTAAGCCTCAAAGAGTAGAGCAGGAATGCGGGTGCGATCCCGAAGGATAAAAAATCCGCAAAGGAATCCAGCTCGGTTCCAAATTTGGAGGTGGTTTTGGAGAAACGGGCGACCACCCCATCCAAAGCGTCGAAAAACCCGGCTAAGATAATAAACCAGCATCCGGCCAAAAGCTCGTTATCGAAAATCGAGATAATAGCCAAAAAACCACACAACATATTCCCGATGGTGAAGATTCCCGGGAATATTCGGTTGATTTTTTCCATCTAAAATTTAGCTAAGGGGGTTTCTCCAGCCTTAACTTTTTGTTTGAGTTTAACAAGGATTTTTGTTTTTTCCGGTAGAAAAATCTCTGCTCTTGAGCCCAGCTTTATCATCCCGAATTTTTCTCCCGCTTCTATTCGGTCACCCTTTTTTAGCTGGCAGATTATCCGCCTTGCCATAAATCCGGCTATCTGTTTTATTGCAATATTCCCCTTTTCGTTCTCAATCCAGATCTCGTTTTGCTCGTTTTTTTCCGAGGATTTAGAACTGAAAGAAGGATAAAACTTTCCGGGAGTATATTTTAAATCCTTTACTATCCCCGAAACTGGCGTACGGTTGATGTGCACGTCCATCATGCTCATAAAGATACTTATTTTTTTACCTCCCGAATCCAGAAAAGGGTGATAGGGAAACGGGTCAATTGAAATAAGTTTGCCATCAGCAGGGGAAAGGATCAAATCCTCTGCTTTGGGTATCTCTCTTTTCGGGTCCCTAAAAGAGAAGACCAAGAATATGGTTAAAAGTGACAAAAAAACTGCTATAATGAAAAATAGAGACAGGTCAAAAAAGAAAAAGAGACAAAAAGATGCGATGGATAAAACCAAAGCAGGTATTACTAAGCCCAATCCTTCTTTGCTCATTTTTCAATAAACCCGTAAATTGAACGAACCTTTTTTTCTATCTTTTCGTCAATTATTTTTATTTGTTTCTTGAGTTTCTCTGTTTCAGAAGATGATTTAGCCTTATTTAGCTTTTCGTTTAACAAAATAATCTTATCAACAAGTTTTACTAAATCTCCTTGAACTTTTTTAGAAGCTATTTTTATGGGTAACTGCTCAATAGTTTCAATATCAGTCTGAGCCATAACTCGACCTGACTCAAGGCTGATTAGGGTGTAATATTTATTTATAGTGTGAGAGTTTAAAATCGCTAAAATATAACGCAGATCGTATTTTTTATCAACTAAATTCCCCACATGCAGAATATCAAGGCACAAGAAACCTTTATTGTCGTAGGCAGCTGTGATTCTATCTCCAGTTTTTCTTAAAAGAATTTTTGACTCGGAGTAATTTGCTTCTTTGAATCCACTCTTAAGTACTGATAAGTCATACAAAATAAAATTGCCTTTATAGAGCAAAGAATATCTATTGATCTCGCTGCCTTCTGTCAAACCACGTAACCATTTATCACTCGTCTTTTTTCTACTTATTATATCTTTCTTTTTACCTTTCGCTATCAGACCACTTGAAAAACGGACGATACTCCCTAATTCTTTTGTGTCCCTTTCCATTTTTTCTACAAAATCTTTTGACGTTTTGTCAAAAAACAACCTGAATCGATTATATGATGTTTTCTCAAAATAGCTCTGGGGGTAAGAAAAAAATTTAAACCGACCGTTTTGGATATCCTTTGAGGAAGAATACAATAAAACTTTGAGTTTGTTTTTCTCCCTTTTTTTCTTTTCGAGTTCTTTTTGAAGAATGATTATAACTGGTCTTCCAACGATACCGTATTTCCAGAAATCTTTCATAAACAAGACTATTTCTACTATTTTACAATTGTCTAAAATATAGTGGCGAATTTTAGAAAAGAATCTACCTAAAAGAAAGCTATCCGGTATTATAAAACCAAAAACCCCACCCTTTTTTAAAAGCTCAATTCCTCTCTGCATAAAAACAGCATAGAGACTTATCTTATACTCAGCAGAATTAGGATATTGCTCACGCAATCGCTTGAGTAAAGCTTCTTTTTTTTTGGCTGAATCCCTGGAACCTCTTATTCCGAAGCTTATGTATGGGGGATTACCCACTACTACATCAAAAGGCATTTCTTTTAATATTTTACCATGAGAGAATCTTTTATTAGATTTTGTCAGCTTGTTTAAAGGGTTTTCTTTTTGGAAATAATCCAAGTCAAAAGAGTTCTCCAGTCTTTCCAAAGAGTCACCTTCAGCAATGTTTATATAGCTTGTAGGATGATCGAGGTCTTTTAAAAATAGATTCATCACAGTAAGCTGGGTAGCAAAGGGATTGATGTCAATTCCAAAAAGATTTTTACTCAAAATCTCATTATGAATCTTATCCTCTGCCCAACCCTCTTTTCTATATGAATCTCTTAGCCTATCATACGACTTCATCAAAAAACCACCTGAGCCGCAAGCCGGATCAAAGATTTTCTTGTCTGGAGTAATACCCACTCTCTCCAAAATGTAGTCAATAACAAAGTCCGGAGTATAAAATTGACCCAATTCCTTTCTTTCTTCTTTGGTTATATGCTGTTCATAAGCTCGCCCCAAGATGTCTTTAGTAATCTTACCGAAATCGTGTTCACATAAGGTATTTAAGATAAAGTTAATTGTGTTATCATTCCATTTTACATCCTCAAACTTTATATCATCGAAAAGAGGGGATTTATACAAGCCTTCAAATCTATCAGAAATCTCTTCAAATGCCAGACCAAGGATACGGCTTGGTTTCTCAACCATTTCACGCCATTTCTTTAATGAATCCCTGGTCAATTTTGGCTTAATATGACCTCTGTCTTCACAGATTCTTAAAAACAAAACTCTGTTGATCAAAGTGTATGATCCCTCAATACAGAGTTTCTCGATAAGTTTTGGATCATTCAAATCCATCCCAACTCGATCAACCCAGGAATCTATAACTTCTTTGAATTTTTGATCCTTTTTATATCTAAGTTTGAATTTATCCAAAAGATCACTGAAAAGTGCATTTTTACAATTTGCTAAATCTTTTATGAGAATTGAAGCAGTGACATTTTCTCGGACCTCTTCTGCTTCCTTTGTTATTTTTTCAGCAGTCCTGAGGTTCTCTTTTGAAACTCGCTCTTCTAAACTTGAGTAGGTTTTTGTAATCTCTTTTAGCGTAGTGTCAAAGATCAATCTGTCCTCTGGAGGAACCCCGCTTATATAAGATTTATAGAGTCTGATCTCAATACCATTAGTAAGTATTACCCAATCCACTCCTTTTTCAAAGGCATAGTCCAGAGCTTTCTTAATATGATGATCTAACTCCTCATCAAGGTCTTTGGTCTCTACTATCAGCTTTGGTTTTCCTTCAAACATAAGAGCTATATCTGCTCTTTTGTTCCTAACGTGATGCTCGAAATCCATTTCTTTTTGAACATCGTAATCTAAAAGCTGAAGAAGCGGGATAGTGAGTTTTATTTTAACGTTTTCTTCAACTTTTCCTTTTGCCCTCCGGACGTATTTATCTATGTCAAGCTTGACCAGAGCTTTCAACTTTTTTAGTTTGGACTTGTCCATTCTTTTAAAGAATTATCTACCGAAAACCCTTTTAAAAATGTAACTCGTTCCTTTAGTGAAATAGCCTAAATCGAAACAACTCTCTATTTCCTCAGAGGAAAGGTATTTTTTTATTCTTTTGTCAGCCTTTATTAATTTCTTGAAATCCTCCTTCTTTTCCCAGGCTATCATCGCATTGGATTGCACTATTTGGTAAGCTTTCTCCCTTGAGCCCATTTTCTCTGTTAGCTTCAAAAGTAGTCTCTGGGAGAAGACAAGACCTTTGGTCTTTTCGATATTTAAAAGCATGTTCTCAGGATAAACTGAAAGATTTTCAACTATCCGGGTGAACTTCACCACCATGTAATCGACCAAAGTAGTTGAATCCGGAAGGATAATCCTTTCAACCGAGGAATTGGTTATGTCCCTTTCATGCCACAGGTTTATGTTCTCCAGAGAAGCTAAGGCATAAGATCTTACTGTCCTGGATAATCCTGATAATCTCTCACAGGTTATTGGATTTCTCTTATGAGGCATGGCAGAAGAGCCTTTCTGTCCTTTGGAGAATCCCTCCTCCAGTTCTAAAATCTCAGTTCTCTGCAGATTCCTTATCTCGGTTGAGAACTTCTCTATCGACCCGGCAATGATGGCTAAAGTTGTTAAAAATTCCGCATGCCTGTCCCTCTGCAGAATCTGGGATGAAACTTTTGCAGGCTTGAGTTTGAGTTTTTTGCAGACATATCTTTCAACTTCAGGGGGGGTATTGGCATAATTTCCCACTGCGCCTGAGATCTTTCCGGTTGAAATAATATCAATTGCCTTTTTCAAGCGATCGATGTTTCTCTGTATCTCCGAATACCACAAAGCGAATTTATGACCCAAGGTGGTGGGCTCAGCGTGAACTCCATGAGTTCTACCCATTATGGGGGTAAGCTTGTATTTAAAAGCCTTCTTTTTGACAGAAAAAGAGAGATTTTTAAGATCTTTTAAAATGACCTCTCCAGCCTGTTTCAGAATGAAAGCTAATGCAGTATCCTCGATATCATATGAGGTTAATCCTAAGTGAATATATTCGGAGTTTTTCCCCACATTCTCAGAGACACTGGTTAAAAACGCCAGGAAATCGTGTCTGGTTTTTTGCTCGATTTGTTCGATTCTTTTCAGATCGAATCTCGCCTTCTTTTTTATCTGGTCAACTGCCCTTTTTGGTATTTGACCGCTTTGCGATAGAGCTTCACAGACTAAAATCTCGATTTTAAGCCAGGTTTTAAATTTCGTCTGTTCTGACCACAGATCTCTCATCTGCGGAAGGGTATATCTTTCTATCATGCCTTTTTAACCTTTTCCCAATCTGCTAAGAAATTCTTGATTCCCACATCGGTCAAGGGGTGTTTGATCAGCTGTTCTATCACCTTGAACGGAATGGTAGCGATGTCCGCACCGATCATAGCTGCCTCTACCACATGCAGGGGATTTCTTATGCTTGCCACGATCACCTCGGTGGGAATATCGTAATTATCGTAGATGGTGACTATCTGTTCAGCCAGATCCATTCCCACATGAGAGGCATCGTCCAGCCTTCCCACGAAAGGGCTGACGTAGGTTGCTCCTGCTTTTGCAGCTAAAAGCGCCTGGATAGGGGAGAAGATCAGGGTGCAGTTGATCTTTATTCCCTTATCGCTTAAGATCTTAATCGCCTTTATTCCCTCCTTGGTGATGGGAACCTTGATCACGATGTTGTCGTGGATTTTGGCAAGCTCCTGCGCCTCTTTCACTATTCCATCGCAGTCAGGATACACGCCTTCGGCGCTGACCGGTCCATTGACCACCTCGCAAATTTTCCTTAAGATGGTTTTGAAATCGCCTTTATCCTTTTCCTTGGAAAGAAGGGTTGGATTAGTGGTAACCCCATCCAGAACTCCCAGACTTGCTGCTTCCTTGATCTCGTCCAAGTTCGCAGTATCGATGAAGAACTTCATCTTTTAACCTCCATTCTATTTTTAATAGTTGACTTTCAACAAGTAAAGACCTTTTGCCGGAGCGGTTATTCCTGCTTTCTTCCTGTCCTTTGAATCTATTATCCTCTCAAAATCGAATAGCTTAAAATATCCCCTGCCTACATCTACCAGAGTTCCTACCAAAGCCCTTACCATGGAATGCAAAAAACGGTCGCCTTCTATCTCAAACACAAGCTCAGATTTCTTTTTTCTCCAAAAAGCCTTTTTAACCTTACAGATGTTGTTCTTTTTGGTGGATTTTACCACGCAGAAAGAGGAGAAATCCTTTTTCCCGATTATCTTTTCGGTGGCTTCCTTTAATTTTTTCATATTCAGGTTATACCTTATCTCCCAGGCGTAATTTCTATTCAGAGCTGTTTTAGTTAAATAGATACGATACTGATAGATTTTTGACTTTGCGCTATACCGGGCATTAAAGTCAGAATCAACTTCCTCTATGTTTTTGATTACTATATCCTCCGGTAAAACGCCGTTAAGTGCATTTTTTATCTGGTCTTCTTTAAGCCGGGATTTTGTTTTGAAACTGGCAACCTGACCTAATGCATGAACACCCGCATCGGTTCTACCAGCTCCGATGATTTTCGTTTTTGAACCCAATATTTTCTCTAATTTATTTTCTATCTCCTTTTGAACAGTTCTTTTTCTGGGCTGTGTTTGCCAGCCCGAAAAGCTGGTTCCATCATATTCTATTTCCAGTTTTATGTTTTTAGGCATCCAATCCCTTTAAAGATAAGCCGATTACCAACTTCTATATTCATTTTAAGGTCCTTTTATCCATTATTAAGTTTATACGTATGCTGAAGCGTCAGCTATTATTATAAAATCCAAAGAGATACCAAAACAACTATAAAAAACAATCCCAGGAAAAAATAATCGTTGGCCTTAAACTCAAGCTTGCGATATGAGGTTCTTTTCTCCTTTGACCTGAATCCTCGTGCATCCAAAGCCAGGGCTAAGTCATCCGCCTTTTTAAAGGAGGAGATGAACAGGGGTACCAGCAAGGGTATAGTTTTCTTTGCCTTCTGCACAATCCCTCCCTCAAAAGAGGCACCCCGGGAGATTTGAGCTTTTCTTAAGTTATTCGCCTCTTCCAGAAGAAGGGGAACGAACCTCAAAGAGATCATGGTGATAAGGGAAAGCTCCTGAACCGGAAACTTCAGTTTTTTTAAAGGTGACAAAAAACTGAAGATACCATCAGTTAAATCCACCGGTGAGGTGGTCAGGCTAAGAACCACTGCTCCCAGAATGAAGATGAAGAATCTCAGAGTGTAAAGAATCCCATTATGAATCCCTTCTGGGGTGATGTTTATGAAGCTGAAATGAAAGATGGCCTCTTTTGGCTCTGGGGTGAAAAGAATCTGGAACAAAAAGATGATCACGAAAAGCCAGATAAAGGACTTTAGATTTTTTAAAAGCAGTGTATAAGAAAGGCCAGAAAAAGAGAAAATCAGAATTAGAAAACAAAGGAGAATAACGTAGTTCAGAAGATTTAAGGTCAAAGCTGCCAGAATCACGCACCCCAGTACCAAAATAAATTTAGTCCTGGGATCCAGCCGGTGGATCAAAGAATCCGCTGGCACGAATTGACCTAAAGTTGCGATATCCAAAAGAGCCATATCTCTAACCTTTTAGAAAACTTAAATATATCAAAAATAATGATTTAGTCAAACAAAAATATTAATAAAAATATGGTATTTGTCTTTTTATTTCGGTAAAACCACTTTTCGCCGGGACTTTACTTCTTTGTTTTTGCGTTGACAACCAGAAAATCTTTATTTTATTAAACTCAGGAAGATGCCTTTATACACGGGGTAAAATGGTAGGCAGGATATATCTAATAATAAGATCTTAGAAATTTAGCGATTGTGGAATGCCTGTTCCACTGAAGAGAAGAAAAGGCGGGAGGAGCGGACAATGATCGGAAAGAATAGTTTATTTGGTCAACTCACCCTGAATCCCTCTCTTGCTAAGAGAGGGACCTTTTCACCCTTTCTCTTTTTAAGAGAAGGGGTAGGGGATGAGTTTAAAACAAACAGGTAAAAAACTGGATGATTAACAAAATAATCTCACATTATAAAATCCTTGAAAAATTAGGTGAGGGGGGAATGGGGGTGGTGTATAAAGCCCAGGATACCAAGCTCAAACGCATTGTGGCTTTAAAGTTTCTCACACCTCAAGCATTGGGGAATAAGGAAGAAAGAATACGATTTTTTAATGAGGCGCAGACCGCTGCATTACTGGATCATCCCAACATCTGTACCATTTATGAAATCGATGAGGTAAACGATCAAATCTTCATTGCAACAGCTTACGTGGAGGGGGAAAGCCTTAAGCAGAAGCTCGAGTCAGGACCACTTAAGTTAGAGGAAGCATTGAAAATTGCCATTCAGGTTGCAGAAGGTTTAAAAGAGGCACATGACAAGGATATTGTTCATCGTGATATCAAGAGCGCTAACATTATGGTGACCAATAAAGGTCAGGCTAAGATTATGGATTTCGGCTTAGCTAAGTCAACGGTGGGTATTCCGGAAACCAAGACAGAGGTGACCATGGGTACGGTAGCTTATATGTCTCCGGAACAGGCAAGCGGTGAAGACGCAGATCAGCGTACTGACATCTGGTCTTTAGGTGTGGTTTTATATGAAATGTTAAGTGGGCAGCTTCCTTTTAAAGGTGATTATAACCAGGCTTTGATGTATTCCATCTTAAACCAAAAGCCGGAATCGATAAAAACACTCCGGTCCAATGTACCTCTGGAGTTAGAACAGATAATTAATAAAGCTTTGGGTAAAAGTCCAGATTCCCGTTACCAGAGTGCGAAGGAGATTTGCATTGAATTGAAAAATGTAAGCAAATCTTCGGAATCTGTTAAAGAAAAATCCCAGCCCTCCATCGCGGTTTTGCCCTTTGTCAATTTAAGCGCTGACCCGGAACAGGAGTATTTCTGTGACGGTATGGCAGAGGAGATCATAAATGCCCTGACGCATGTGGAGGGTTTACGGGTGGTTGCCCGGACTTCGGCGTTTTCATTCAGAGGAAAAGTGATAGACATCCGAGAGATCGGGAAGATGTTGAACGTTAAAACTTTACTTGAAGGTAGTGTGCGTAAAGCAGGGAATCAGATACGTATCGCTGCCCAACTTGTTAATGTAGCTGACGGTTACCATCTCTGGTCAGAGAGATATGATAGGGATATAGGTCAACTGTGCTGCCCGGAAGACATCTTCGCAATTCAGGATGAGATATCTCTGGCGATCGTGGACAATTTAAAGGTCAAACTTTTTGGGGAAGAGAAGGAGAAACTGATTAAACGTCATACTGAAGATATCGATGCTTACAGCTTATATCTAAAGGGGCGCTACTTCTGGAACAAAAGAACAGAGGAAAGCTTGAAAAAGAGTATCGAGTGCTTTGAGGGGGCGATAAAAAGGGATCCCGGCTACGCCTTAGCTTATGCCGGGTTAGCTGACTCATACATCACTCTTAGGGATTACGCCTCTGTTTCACCCAAGGAAGTTTATCCCAAGGCAAAGGAGGCAGTGCGGAAGGCACTTGAGATCGACAGCACACTTGCTGAGGCGCATACATCTCTGGCACAGCTCAGATTTCGGGAATGGGACTGGGAAGGTGCAGAGAAGGAATCCCAAATAGCCATCCAGCTCAATCCTGGTTATGCAACTGCTCATCACTGGTATGCGCTCCAGTTGATGTATTTGGCTCGGTTTGACGAAGCCATTGCCGAGATGAAACGAGCTCAGGAATTGGATCCTCTTTCTCTTGTCATAAGCAGAAATGTTGCAGTGGTGTTCTTTTTTGCGCGAGATTACGATAAAGCATTGGAGGAACTGAAGAAGACTCTGGAGATGGATCCGAGCTTCAGCGCAACACACACGTGGCTTGCGCAGATTTACCTGCAAAAGGGGATGTATGAGGAAGCTTTGCGGGATATTGAAAAGGAAAGCGTTGCTTCCGGAGGCTGGGATCCGTTTGTTGAAGCGGGAAAGGGAATCACCTACGTGAAGATGGGCAAAAGAAACAGAGCCCAGAAGGTCTTAGATGGTTTGTTGGAGCGGGCGAAGAAGGTGTATATCTCGCCGATCTTGTTGGCAGAACTTCATTTTTCCCTTGGCCAGAACGATCAGGGTTTCAAATGGCTGGACAAGGGATATGAGGAGCGCGATAGCACCCTACTTGAGATAAAAGTAGATCCGGGATTTGACAATGTACGCTCTGACCCGAGGTTCAAGATATTGCTGGAGAAGATGGGATTGGAAAAATGATTGGAAAGAATAATTCATTAGATCAACTCACCCTGTATCCCTCTCTTAACAAGAGAGGGATTTTCTCTCCCCTTCTTTTTTTAGAGAAGGGGCGGGGATAAGTTCAAGATACATAGACAAAAAACCGGATGATTAACAAAATAATCTCACATTACAAAATTCTTGAGAAGCTGGGTGAGGGTGGAATGGGTGTGGTTTACAAAGCTGAGGATACTAAGTTGAAGCGAATTGTTGCTTTAAAGCTTCTGCCAGCTCATGTTTCAAGAAGTCCAGAGGATAAAGCTCGGTTTCTCAGGGAGGCGCAAACCGCTTCTTCCCTGAATCATCCTAACATCACTACCATTTACCAGATCGATGAATACCAAGGGCAGATGTTTATAGCCATGGAATATTGTGAGGGAAAAACTTTAAAAGAGACAATCGAAGAAGAGACCCTTTCGATAAGAAAGGTTTTGGATATAGGAATTCAGGTGTGCGAGGGTTTGAATGCAGCTCACCAAAAAGATATAGTGCACAGGGATATAAAAACGGAGAATCTAATGGTTACCAGGGATGGACAGGTAAAGATAATGGATTTCGGTTTAGCCAAGTTTAAAGGAACCACTACCATAACCAAAACAGGTTCGACCCTGGGAACTTTTGCCTATATGTCACCGGAGCAGGCTTGTGGAGAAGAGGTTGACCAGAGATCGGATATCTTCTCCTTCGGGATAGTTTTATATGAAATCATAACCGGAAAGCTGCCTTTTTTGGGGGAGCATGAAGCTGCTATAATTTATTCTATCGTAAATGAAACGCAAGAGCCTCTGGCAAGATATAAAGCCAACGTTCCGGATGGACTGCAGAGAGTCGTGGATAAGGCTTTAGCCAAAGATAAAGAGGAAAGATATCAGCACATAGATGATCTTTTGGCGGATTTGAGAAGGGAGAAAAAGAGTCTGGAGTATGCCAAGGAGCCTTTTGTGCCTAAATCTAAGAGGAAGCTTCTTCCGATTATGGTTCCCTCATCGGTTATTTTTGCCATAGTTTTACTTTTTTTTATTTTTCAGCCTTTCAGGTTCGAAGTGGGTCCTGAAAAGAAAGCAGTAGCAGAGGAAAATATTTTAGCCATAATGTATTTTGAGAATTTAGTGGATAGAGAGGATGAACAAAAATTGGGTGAGATCGTGACCAATCTTCTGATAACCGATCTTTCCGAATCCCGGTATATGAACGTGGTCTCCAGCCAGAGATTATATGACATTCTGAAGCTTCTGGGAAGAGAGGGAACCAAGATAATAGATAAAAACGTTGCTTCTGAAGTTGCAAATAAAGCAAAAGCTAAATGGATGCTTTTAGGTAGCATTCTTCAAATCGAGCCTCAGATGATTTTGACCTCTCAGCTGGTCGATGTTGCCGATGGCAAGGTTATAGCGTCACAGCGTATTATCGGAGAGTCACAGGAAAACATATTCTCGATGGTGGATAAACTTACAGTTGAATTGAAAGAAGACCTTTCCCTCCCAGCTCAGGCACAGAGGGAGAAGGACCCAAAAGTTGCGGATGTGACCACCCACTCACCCGATGCTTACCGCTTTTATCTGGAGGGACAAGATTACCATTCCAAGCTTTACTGGGCAGAAGCCGAGAAAAGCTTCAGCAAAGCACTGGATTTTGATACCACCTTTGCCATGGCGTATGTAAGGCTGGCTATGCTCAAAAGTGGTGAGGAGAGGAATAAACTAATCGCAGAAGCAGTAAAATACTCAGACAGGGTTAGCCAGAAGGAAAAACATTACATAAAAGCTCTTTCGGAAAACAAGAAAGGAAATTTCAGGCAGGCTCTTAAGGAGATGGAAAGAATAATAGAGCGAGATCCCAAAGATAAAGAGGCATTTTATTGGATCGGCAACTATTATTACAACAGGCAAAATTTCAAGAAAGCCATCTATTATTTTAACCAGGCAGTTGAACTGGATCCCCTTTATAAGGTAGCATATAACAAGCTTGCCTATGCTTATGATAAAGTTGGAGATTTCGAAAGGTCCATCTGGGCTATAAACGAATATATATCCATAGCACCGGATGAAGCCAACCCCTATGACACTAAGGCTGACCTTTATGCTTTCAACGGTAAACTTGACCAGGCGATTGAATCTTACAAAAAAGCTGAACAAATAAAACCAGGTTTCTCTTTAGATAGATTGGGTCATATGTATCTTTTTAAAAGAGATTACGTTAAAGCTGAAAGCTGCTATAAGGAGCTTTGCACAAGCAGTGATAAAGACACTAGATCAGAAGGAAGGAGTTATCTGGCTCTTATTCCTATTTATCAGGGTAAATTCGAAGGGGCACTTAAGGTTTTGGATCACGGCATAGCAGCTGACAGAATGGAGCAGGCTCAAGGAGTGAACAATGCATCCAAGCATTTCTTAAAGGCAAACATATATGAGGAGAAGAAGGTTCTGAATTTAGCTGTGGAGGAAGTTGAAAAGGCCTTGGAAATATTGCACAGGGTTAATCCTGATTATAAGGTCTATGGGCGGGATTATTATGTCCAGCTTTTAGCAGAGAAGGGTGATTTTGAAAAAGCGGAAGAGGTGGCTTTGGCTTTAAGGAAAGATATTGAAGATAGTGATACGACCTTGATGTGGGCATACAGGTACGCTGCTGGATGTATTGAACAAAAAAAAGGCGATCTTGAAGGGTCCCTTTACAACTTTGAAAGATTAGCCCAGGATATACCCAATTTCTTTGCGCACTATCTCCTTGCCAGGGCTTACCTTGAATCAGGCAGGTTGGGTGAAGCAGTGGCTGAGTTTGAGAGGACACTTTCAAGATATGATGCAGACCGGGCTCTCAATCCAACCTGGGCAGTCAAGGCTAATTACCTCTTGGGTCTGGCTTACGAAAAATCTGGCTGGAATAAAAAGGCGATTGAAAAATACGAGGAATTTCTCGATATCTGGAAGGATGCTGATCCGGGGATTGAGGAGGTTGAGGATGCGAAGAAGAGGATTGAAAATTTGAAAGAGGATAATAGAGGCGTATAGCTGTAAGCCCCTTGTAGGGGCGTATGGCCATACGCCCCTACTTTTACAATAATTTATTATCTATCTTTTAATCCGTATCATATTTAAATTCTTATAATATTAATAGTTAAAAAACAGATGAAAAAGATAATTGATTTTGATGAGGTATCAGCTAAAGAATATGATTTATGGTATCAAACTGAGAAAGGCAAGTATATCAGTTCTCTGGAGAACAAATTGATGGTCGATTTACTCAAACCTCAGACTGGGCAGAAACTTCTGGACATTGGATGTGGAACCGGTAATCATCTTCTTTATTTTCTGGAGAAAAATCTTTTTGTTTACGGAATAGACTCCTCTTATTCTATGTTAAAAGAGGCTGAGAAAAAGACAAGTGGGAAAAAGGTTGTTATCAATGCTGGCGCTCAATCCCTGCCATTTCTGGATAAATCCTTTGACATCTCGATTATCTTCACCACGCTTGAGTTCTGCGATGATCCTGTTTCGGTTTTAAAGGAAGCGGAAAGGGTTACCAGGGAAAAGATTTATTTGGGAGTTTTGAATAGCTTTTCTTTTACTTCAGCTTTGAGAAGGATAAAGGGATGGTTTAAGTTTTCGATTTATAATAGAGCAAGGTTTTATAGTATATGGAAGTTAAAAAGGATGTTTTCTTATTCTTTTAATTTCAGTTCAATCCAGTGGGGAGGGGTGGGTTTTTTCCCCTGGGTGCATTTCAGTTTTTTCAGATGGATAGATAAGAAAACATCTTTTAAGAGAAATCCTTTTTCAACTTTTTTAGGAATATTGATTAAACTATAAGATAAAATTCAAGTGGAGGAACAGGATGAACTGTGCAGATTGTGAGGATAAGGAATGCTATCAAGGAGGAAAGGACTGCTTTAACATCGCAGAGGATATCAAAACCAAAGATTTCGATAAAAAAACCCTTAAGCTTATTAAAGTAGCTTCCACTATCGAGGCTAAGCATTATATGAAAGCCTGCAGGTTGGAGGAGCTTTTGCGTTTCTGCAAGATGATGGATTACAAGAAATTAGGTGTTGCTTTTTGTGTAGGGATGGAGAATGAGGCGAAGATGATGCAGAGGGTTCTGGAGAAGCATTTCGAGGTCTGTTCGGTCTGCTGTAAAACCGGTGGGATTGAGAAAGAACACTTTGATCTACCTAAGATAAGTTGTGAGCGATACGAGGCTATGTGTAATCCCATTGGCCAGGCTATGATTTTAAACCAGGAGAAGGTAGATTTGAACATAATCCTGGGTTTGTGCATCGGCCACGACATCTTGTTCACCCAGAATTGTTCTGCTCCAGTAACTACTTTTGTGGTCAAGGACCGGGTTTTGGCTCACAATCCAGTGGGTGCTTTGTATTCGAGGTATTATATAAATAAGATAAATAAGTTGGAGGTTTCTTCTTGAAAAATAGGTATTAAGAAATGCTGAGTGATTCAAAAGTCCGACAATCTGGAAATCAGAGGGTTTTTCGAGGTCTAATGGCCGGGTGATAAGCTTCGGGTGCTGGAGGTGACCGTCAGTTTCATCACCTTGTTAGGCTCCTTTGTCCCCCAGCATTTCGTGTATGCGTGACCAGATCATACCCTGTATGGCCTGCTCGGTTCGAGATACGGTCAACTGACGACGACCGCCGGCACTTGAGGGACGTCTAAGATTAAGAAGTCTTTCGAATTTATTACTAAAACTAAGGTAGAAGAACAGGATACGCATCTGCTTAGGGTCTGCTCCTTCATCATCGGGCTTATCTCGCCAAACGACGGTGATCCATATATTGAGGCTTTCTCCTGGACCAATTAAGAGCTCCCCGATCTTCTTGGAGAATGGCTGTGGTCTTTGGTCGATCGTGACGGAGATGCTAGGGCCAGCAGATGTACCAATATCAGGATAGTTCATTCGCTCCAGTGAGATGCCGAGAAGAACTTTGCCTACGTCCAAGAAATTCTCAACCGATAGGTCGCGCGAGAAGGGAATCTCTATCTCGACCGCTGTTCGATTATTAGTAATGACTAGCGGGAAGCTATCTGCGCGTATCTTCTGACCGTACTCGGCTACGTACCGATAGAAGTACCCCGCTTTCTTGAACGCAGCAATCACGTCGTCATAGCCTAAAGAAAGGCGATAGTTGAAGCGATGCTTTACTGCATCGAAGTGATTGATGCAGAGGTCATCCCAGTGTTCGGGACCCAGAAACTTGAGTTGAGAGTCGGGAACGCCGAGTTCTTTTGCCTCCCCCAAGATCTTGATTACCGCTGTCCCGCTGTAGTTTGCGTTTGTTGAAAACAGATAGGACGACCACCCGAGGCCTTCCTTGTGGGCAACAGCGGACTGAAGAGACTTCACACTGGAGCCGTGGTCCAGCGTCCCGAGTGCCCCGCGCTCATCGCTCTTGCATTGATAGGCCTCACCCCTCAATCTCGCAAGGAGATCAACACCTTTGTCGGGTGGATTGAGTCTCATGACTGCGGTTGTTCCTAGCTCACAGCGAAGTAGATCAAAGCATAGCGACTCCCACGCCTCACCGAAGTTGGTGTCGGGGGGAAGAACGCGAAGAAAGTTTGCTGAGAAATTGTGGCGCATAGTATTGAGGTTTTTACGGGCCTAACTTCTGTTTATATGGTTTCCAGATAATCCCTGTTCTCAGTGTTCCCTTTAATAAATCGGTACTATGAAATGCCGATGTCCAATGGCTTCGGGAATTCCTATTTCCGAAGCATCATAATCGACTTGTTAGTCATAGTTCATTATCTTCCTCTGATCATTCTGTCCATCCAATCTCTTGCGTGTATTTCGTTTGAGAGCATGCGTACGTTATTGTTAATCATACAGGATCCGAATACTACTCTGATATCCTCTACATGGGGATGTGGATGAAGAGGATCCACGAAGAAAATGACTACATGACAACCGCCACACAAGATTTCAGTGGCGATTTCAATATCACCCCCCTTAGGACCAGAGTGATATCTTTTAACCTTGTCCGCAAGAATTGGGGATGCGTCTCGGATAAGTTTACCAGTTGTCCCTGTTGCAACAATAGATTTAAACTTGCATAACTCTTGCTCATAATCGGTAACAAAGTCGAGCATTCTACTTTTCATTTCATCATGAGAGATCAAAGCGATAACAGTTTTATCTAATTCGTTATCCAACTGGTTGTTCTCTTTTGCTTCAATAAGGTTCGGTGGAGGTTTAGGTTTCCAGTATACAGAAGACATATTCCTATTCAGTTTGGTTTCTTGAAATTTTAAACTTAAATTACTACCGAGGAAGGTTATCTTAAATGGAATTGGCTGTATATTAAATTTCGAATCTCGTGCAGCCTCAACTTTGAGCCATTCCAAGACGGACGCGCTGTTCATAAGTTTCTTCACACGCCACTGATCACTCAGTCGCAGTATTGCGAGATTTTCGGGAAAAAGTAAGTGAGCAGTTAGTGGGGAGAGGAAGGGCCAAATAATACTCAACTTACGGTGTGTGATCAGACATGACAACATAGTTATCCCACCTTCCTCGGTGGTTGGTAATCGAACAATGCCACATTCGTTATGTAGAAACTCAGCTATATCAGATTCGAGATGATGGAGAACCTCATCTGATGTGGCTCCATGGGTTTGCTCACCTTCAATAAGGCGCTTATATGTTCCACCTGTAAATACAAATCGGAATTCTGATAATAAATCGGGGTGTTCTTTATATGCTTTACGAAAGATATCGGCAAGCGTCTTATTTCTTTCTTGGCTATCGTGGCTTGCCAGAACTCCTATCAACGTTTTATCTTCATTCGTTTGTCCTCTCATTGTATAACTCCTTTTTTCATTTGATTAATTCATATTGGTTAAAGTTCACAAATGTGTTTTAATATTTGATTATATCTTTTACCTACAATAGCCTTTGTCTGCATTGGAGACAAAGAAAAGATATTAAAAGTCATATAGCTCTATAACCCGCTCCATAGGGAAATCCCTTTTATTCATTAAAAACATAATAATAATCTATAGAGCCTTGTCAAGCATTTTTTAGAGGAAATATAGGGCAGGGGTGCCCGTGCTACGAGAACCAGCATCTTTCAAGGCGTAGGCAGGGCTCCCCAGCCCTGCCTCCTGTGTTGTCGGGCAAGGGTGCCCGACCTACGGAGACTGAACATATATAAACATCGTAGGCAGGGCTCCCCCGTCTTTGACGGGATCTGCCTAAGGCATGACCAGTAATGCAAAACTGCTTAATTGAATGGTTAGATGGTAATTAAGATACTGCGAAATCAACATCAAATTTGGTGTTAAACTCTCCAATTATCTTTAGAAATTCTTCTGGCAAGAGTTGATTAACACGTTCTACTATCCTTTT
>Ga0111201_1026_pt1 | contig 26150 bp, 18 predicted proteins | sample DeeMarSWOR324_28_FD_80375 | JGI IMG/M metagenome (GOLD analysis project Ga0111201, IMG submission 80375) | candidate division Zixibacteria bacterium SM23_73_2 | reverse complement strand
ATTTTGGGAATTGAGTTTGTCCATTTTCCACAAGGAATCCATTATTCAGATTAAAAGCTCCTATCTGCGCCAAACAAAACTGTTTCCTTTCGGATTTTTATTATTAACAAAAAACATGAGGCTCCAATCTCAGAGTGCTTCTTTCGATTATTTTAAAATTGAGATAAAAGGATTTTATTCAATTAGTATACCCCAAAATGCTGACTGATTTGATTATTTTAGAAAAGCCAATAAAAAAATAGCGGGGGGTGGATTTGAACCACCGACCTCCGGGTTATGAGCCCGACGAGCTACCAGCCTGCTCTACCCCGCGATCAATTTAAATCTATCATTTAATAAATTTTTGTCAAGTCTTTTTAAATTAAAATCTTAGAATAATTCCCTGAATGATGTTTAAATGTTTATACGTTTTTTTATTTAAGTTTGAGAAATGAAATTCGGTTTAGTTTAAAAACCCTTTAGCCTGACCTGTCTCTTGATTCATACGAATTTTGGTTCTTTATCCTTCTTATAGCCCGATTATGTTCCTCCAAAGTTGAGGAGAAAACATGCGAGCCGTCACCCTTAGCTACGAAGTACAGAAAATTGACGTTGGCTGGATAAAGTGCTGCTAAGATCGATTTTTTTCCGGGATTGTTTATGGGACCGGGGGGAAGTCCGGGATAGATGTAGGTATTGTAAGGGGAGTCGATCTCCAGATCTTTTAAAAGCAGGGGGCGGTCTAAGTCGGGCAGGGCATATATGACCGTGGGATCGCACTGCAAAAGCATCCCTTTTTTTAACCTGTTATGATAAACCGCTGAGATGGTGGTTCTCTCCTCCGGTTTTCTTGCCTCGGATTCAATTAAGGAAGCTAGGATTATGACCTGGTGTACTGAGAAACCAAGCTCTCCTGCTTTTTGTTTTAAGGTGTCGACCAGTATTCCCTTCAGATGATCGACCATTATCTGGGCAACGTCGTAGGGTTCAATCCCCCAGTATAGTTTATAGGTGTTGGGATAAAGATATCCTTCCAGATTCTCTGCTAAAATATTTATTTCTTTTATAAAACCCTTATCAGTCACCGCAGCTACGAAAAGAGAAGAATCTGTTCCGCACCTGTTTTGTAGAATACCTGCTATCTGCTTGAAATTTAACCCCTCCGGAATGGTGACGTCGATTGGGGTGACCTTTCCCTTTCTCAGCTTGCTCAGGATCTGATACAGAGTATTCCCCTTTTGAAATTCGTATTTTCCCACGTGGATACGCTTATCAAATCCTAATATTTTGGAGTACTCCAAAAATATAGTCCGGTTGAAGCCTAATCCTTTACCTTTAAGCTTTCCCGCAACATTGGATAAGCTTTCACCTTTTCTTACTATAATTGACGCCTTTTCCTCTTCGTTTTTCCATCCAACCGGCAGGGCTGTCCAGTAGATTATGTTTATCAAAAAAAACAACATGACCAATATCAGGATAATTACAACCGGTGATCTTTCCCTCCAGCTAAAAAGCCAGATGAGCTTTTCTCCGATGTATATTATCAATGTGGCTGTCACTAATATGACAGAGGATAAGAATATAACCAGGGTGGATAAAAAGAACAAAACCCATTCGGAGAAGTTGAATTTTATCTTTGTTTCATTCATTTTTTTTAGCGTTTTCCAGATATCCCTGCAGGATCAAGGATGCGGAGAGCTTGTCTATGTTTTTTTTATCCTGTCTGGTTTTCTTTTTAGTATCTCTGAGTATCTTTTGCGATTCAACCGATGATAATCTCTCGTCCCAGAGATTAACTTTAACATTTATTTGCCTGGAGAGGTTTTTTGCAAACTCCAGGACTTCTTTTCCTTTCTTTCCAATAGTTCCATCCATATTTTTAGGTAGACCTACGATGATTTGTTCCACGTTTTTTTCTCTGATCAGCTTTTGAATCTCTGAAAAAACATCGGTTGTTTTTTGGGTATCTAAGGTGGTAAGGGGCTGAGCTATAATGCCCATGGGATCGGATATTGCCAGGCCGATCCTTCTTTCACCGTAGTCTATTCCTAAGATTCTTGGCATTGTAGGCTTAATTTAGCTAACTGGATGTTTTTGTCAAATAAAAAATATCCGGTATGATATGATTTGGTTTAGATTCTCCAAGAATGGGCTGTATTTTTCGAAATCTCAGGTTAAATAGAGCACAGATTAAAAATCACTTGATTTTTCAGCAAATTGAAATTATTAATAATTATTAATGAAAGGAGCAATATGACCACTCGTTTCCCCAAAACAATAAATTTGGCTATGCTTCCCACACCCATAGAAAGATGGAGAAGAATCCCTGAAATACCAGAGGGTTACAATATTTTAATCAAAAGGGATGATCTGACCGGATTCGGGTTATCAGGCAACAAGGTGAGGAAGCTTGAGTTTTTAACCTGCGATGCATTAAACCAGGGGGCAGATACCCTGATAACCTGCGGAGGGGTTCAGTCCAACCATGCCCGGGCAACCGCAATAATAGCTGCCCAGCTGGGATTGAAATCCTTTTTAGTCCTGTTCAAGGAAGAGAGAAAGCCCAGGCTGGATGGTAATTTGTTTCTGGATAAGATGATGGATGCTAAAATCAAATACATCACTGCTGAGGAGTACAAAGAGGTTGATGATATAATGGATGATGTGAGGCTGGCTCTGAAAGGGAAAGGGCAAAAGGGATACGTTATTCCCGAGGGGGGATCAAATGCCCTGGGCATCTGGGGATATATAAAAGCCTGTTTTGAGATAAAATCCCAGCTGGATTCCCAGAGAAAAAAAATAGACAAAATCATCACTGCGGTGAGTTCGGGTGCTACCCATTCTGGTCTTTTTATCGGAACAAAGCTTCTGAACTGGAAGGTCAGGATCGTGGGGTTCAACATCAGGGAGACCTCCCAGATAGCCACCCAGAGAGTTTTAAGGCTGGTTAAATCGTATAAGGAAAATTTCAATCCCGGGCTTTCTTTTAAGGATGATGAGATAGAGGTTATCGATGGCTATGTTGGCAAAGGCTACGGGAAAAACAGAAAGATCGAGCTTGACCTGATGAAATCGGTGGCAAAGAACACCGGAATAATACTGGATCCGGTCTATTCGGGGAAGGCTATGCTGGGTTTGGTTGATCAGATAAAGAGGGGAAATTTCTCAAAAAAAGATAAGATTCTTTTTCTTCATACCGGAGGAGGGTTCGGTCTTTTCCCGATAAAGGAGAAATTCTTTAAATCTTGAAAATGCATTTTCATAATAAGCTGAATTTGAGGTTTATTTAAAGCTGTTATTTAATCCTCATCCCATTTTTTTATCAACTGCGATCATTGCAGTTAGTATGAAACGGGTTGCATATTGAAGGTTTATCTTCTGTAGCTTTCACCTCCTTTTTGACTTCTCTTTTATAGATTATTCTTTCTAATTATATCCACTACAATGAGTTAGAAGCATGCCCCAACGAGGATTTGCGGATTTAAAACCGTGTTTTCAGGGGCATAGTTTTTGCTCTTTTGAATGTTGTAAACAAAAGGATTCTCGAAAGGAGGAAAGATGCTTTCCAACGGTATGAAAAGAGGTTTTTCCCCGGAGAGATTAAGGAGATTCAAAGAGCCCAAGGTTCGCAAGGATGAGGGAGGGTATTACATTCACACCGTTAACGAGAATGCCAAGGTTTACTTTGATGATTATTATAAGTTTTTGAAGTCGACTGAGAAAAGATGCCTTTTGGAAAAAGAGAAGCTGGAGAAAAAGATCTCAGGGTGCGATCCGGAAAAACTTGAGACCGTTGCCTATTACCGTGCCAGGAATGTCATAGTCGAGTTCGTTTTGAAGATCGTATACAGCTATTATGGAAACGGACATAACTTCTCGGTGATTATGAGCCCCTGGTGTCTGGGCACGGTTATGTTGGAGAAGCTGGAAAGCTACAAGGAAATACTTGCCGGAGGGGAGATTGAAAGTCCCGATCTCTCGGATAACCCTTACTATGTTTTAAGATACTTGCATGAGATCTATAGAAAAGCCCTTATGGAGCTCCTGGATTTGCCGGAGAAGGCTTTTAAGGTTAAGTGGCAGTATACCGAGCTTTTGAAACGCTATTCTAGGCTTCTGTGCAACGTGATCGGAGGGCTGGAGACACTTCTTCTTTTTGTCAAAGGCTCCGGTTCGGCTTAACTTTTCATAGACTGCAATTAATCACCAAAATCCCTGTTCAATTTACTCAAAAATTTTAAACTACCTGAAAATCAAGGAAAAAGAAACCCCAGCCTGTTGATTTGACTGAGGTTATTGTCAAATTATTATTAATATCTAAACCCTACTCACAGCATTCCAACTCAACTCCTGGAGCTCCAAAGTATTTCTGTGCTATGATCATCGCATCAGCAAGGTTATTGAGGGTGTCACAGTTAACATCTGATGACCAGGGAACGATCTCGCAGGGTTTCCCGAAATAATGTTGTGCTAGGCAGAGGGCATCAGCGAGATTGACAATACCGTCATCGTTTACATCCCCGCAAATATGAGGGGAAAGCACGGTAACTCCTCCATATACAAATTCTGGAATCAAACTATTGAGTTTTGGCTGGGTTTTGAAAAATCTCAGATGATGATTGGGCTCAAGAAAAGAGGTATCGATTTTCACAAATCCTTGCTCAGCTCCAGCTTTAACGTGCCCCCAAAGATAGCCTGAAATCCCAGCTCCTGGAGAAAGTGAATCCAGGCTTTCCAGCTCATAGGGGCTGAAAATCAAAAGACCAGAACTTCCTTCACAAACATAATCAAGCCTATCGAAAAACTTACCCTCGCCCCTGGTTCCCTGATAGACAATGGAATCGATTACAATCTTAGTGGTATCTTCGATCATCAAAGGCATGTTTGCAAAAATGGTTTCATCGTTGAATATGCTTAAGGGAATAACGAAGTCATCTCCTGGTGCAGCTTCCACCGAATCAACTCTCAGGGTGTCTCTTACTCCTGGATCCAAGAAGTTTTCAGGATAAGAGCAGTATGGGAAAAGCGTATCGAATTGTGGATAGGGTAAGAAAATCTTGTAAATCAGCCATATGGCATCCGCAAGGTCGACCTCGCAATTTCCATTCACATCACCTGAAAGAGGACAAGCTGGTTCTGGGGTACAGCTGTATAAGTAATGAGCTAAAATGAATATATCTCCTAGTGCCACCATTCCGTCGTTGTTCACATCTCCGGGGAGAAGGCAGCTCTCCACATATTTAATGGTGGCATAGTCGTAATTTGAGCCACTTCCCCAGCTATATCCGGTAACATAAACATTGCCCGAGTCATCTAAGGCAATGGAATAGGGATAATCGTCTCCGCTTGCCGGTCCATCGTACCTTATTACCCAGAGCTGGTTTCCATCAGGATCGTACTTTATTGTGGCATAATCATACGCAGTTCCGTCGCCGGCACTGAATCCGGTTACGTAGACGTTGCCATTGTCATCCACTGCAATAGCGTATCCCTGGTCGTAATCGTTTCCTGGTCCATCGTATCTTCTGACCCAGGCAGTATCCCCATTAGGATAATACTTAATGGTAGCGAAGTCAAACTCGGTAGTGCTTGAATAGCTTGTTCCGGTGACGTAAACATTACCAGCATTATCCACCGCTATGGCTAATGCTGAATCCGCCTCGTTTGCGGGTCCGTCATATGTTCTGACCCAGGCTGTATCACCATTGGGAAAATATTTTATGGTAGCATAATCACAATCCGATACCTTAAAGTTCCATCCGGTAACATATACATTTCCAGAATCATCCACTGCAATATCCGAGGCGCCATCCTCCTGATCTTCGGATCCGTTATATCTTCTGACCCAGACAGTATCTCCATTTTGATCGTACTTTATGGTGGCGTAGTCATAGTTGGTTCCAATTCCACCACTTGCCCCGGTAACGTAAACCTTACCAGAGTCATCCACTGCTATGGCTTTAGCCTCATCATGAACGCTATCCGGTCCAACGTATCTTCTGATCCAGGCGGTATCTCCATCAGGATAGTACTTTATGGTGCCATAATCCAAATATGTTCCACCAGCATCGCTACCACAATATCCTGTTACAAGGACGTTTCCCCAATTGTCCACTGCTATGTTCCTGGCTCGGTCAGGGCCGGGTCCTGGACCATCATAGGTTCTTACCCAGGCAGTATCCCCGTTGGGAAAATACTTTACCGTGGCATAGTCACCTTCTGTGCCACCTACCCTGATTTCTCCGGTAACGCAGACGTTGCCTGAATCGTCCACAGCTATGCTAAAAGCCATATCCCCGATGTTTCCCGGCCCATCGTATTTTCTAACCCAAACAGTATCACCGTCGGGATAATACTTTATGGTAGTGAAGTCTGCCCCGGTTTCGTAGCCGCCTCCGGTCACGTATACGAATCCCGAATCATCTGCTGTCACGTCCGTTCCGTAATCGTTCAGACTCCCTGATCCATCATACCTTCTGACCCAGGCGGTATCAACCAGGGCAAAGGCGGGAGCGCTGACTAAAATAAGAAGCGCTAAAAACAAAAGCTTTTTAACCATTCTGATCCTCCGGTTTTTTGTTTGAAGTTTCTGTTTATTTCTTCAGACTTTAGAATCACTCGCAGCAGTTCAACTCAAATCCCGGCTTGCCAAAGTAAACATTGGCAATTATTATCGCATCGCCGAGGTTGGGAAGGATATCGCAGTTAACATCGGATGACCAGGGATTGATTTCACAGGGATTTCCGAAGTAATAATTTGCAAGGCAGATGGGATCGGAGAGATTGATTTCTCTGTCCGAATTGACATCGCCGCACAGGTAAAACTGCACATACTTTATGGTGGCGTAGTCTTCCCAGGTCTCGTTTCCATAACTATATCCTGTCACATAAACATTACCTGAGTTGTCAATAGCTATAGCAGAGGGTGCATCTGCGTCATCACCAGGTCCGTTGTATGTCCTTACCCAAGCAGTATTGACATCGGAATAATACTTTAAGGTAGCATAGTCAGGAGGTGGGTAAGGGTAAATGTCCCAGCTGTAATCGGAAAATCCGGTTACATAAACCTGGCCTGAACCGCTAACCGCTATATCGCTTACCCGATCATTCAAGTTGGCTGACCCGTTATATCTGCACGCCCAGATTTCATTGCCGTCCGAGTCATATTTCACTGTAGCATAATCGTAATAATTTTCCCACGAGATAGTCCCGCTCACATAAACATTTCCGGAATCATCCAGAGCAATATCAGTAGCGAAATCAAGGCTATCCCCGGAGTACCATCTTAACCAGGCAGTATCCCCATTGGGATAATACTTAATAGTGGCATAATCACCCATCCTTCCGGGTCGTGCCATCCCTCCGGTAATATAAACGCTACCCGATTCATCAACGGCTATGGCTGCAGCGTCTTCCTCCCGGCCTGCAGGTCCATCGAATCGCGCTATCCAGGCAGTATCTCCGTCAGCATAATACTTTATGGTTAGATAGTCATCATTTTCTCCACCGCCATCGCTCCCCCCAGTCAGGTAAACGTTTCCGGAATTATCTAAAGCCATGTCACGCACATGATCCTCTCCGTTTCCCGGACCGTTATACCTTCTTACCCAGAGCTCGTTTCCGTCCGGGTCGTACTTAATGGTGAGATAGTCTTCATGTGTGCCCCAGCTGTCTCCAGCTACATAGATATATCCGGATCCATCTAATGCTATGGTTTTAGCGTCATCCCAACTGTTTGCTGCTCCGTTGTATCTTCTCACCCAGACGGTATCTCCATCGGGATAATATTTTATGGTGGTAAAATCACTCTTTGTTCCACTTCCGTCACTCGCTCCTGTGACATAAACATTGCCAAATCTATCAACTGCCAAGGCATGAGCCGCATCAGTACCGTCTGCTGGTCCGTTGTATCTTCTAACCCAGGCAGTATCTCCATTGGGATAGTACTTGATGGTAGCATAGTCGTATGATGTTTCGCTACCTCCGTAACTATATCCGGTCACATAAACATTCCCAGAACTATCCACTGTTAGAGCATTAGCTTTATCATAACCGTTGCCTGGTCCGTTGTATCTCCTCACCCAGGAGGTATCCACTATCTGGGCAAAGGCAGGTATGCTAATCAGGAAAAGAAGTGTTAAAAACAAAAGCTTTTTAGCCATTCTGATCCTCCGGTTTAAGGTTTGATTTTAGGTGAATTAATTCTTTTTTAGATTTTCTTAGGTTGATATGATAATAAAATTTAACCTGAGATTTCACAGAAATCTCTCCTTCCCGGACAAGGGTGAAGAACATTCTTTCTTCCTTGAAATGTAATTAAAAAATCAAGAAACCCATCTCATTATAATTGAGCTGAGTTTCCGCGCTATATAACTTTGAAAGACCTATTATAATATATAATAAACATTATTTTGATGTTTTGTCAAGGAAAATATAGAAATTACCCCCGAGTTTATAACATTTTCCTGAGAAGTTATTTGACAAAGGTATTTTAATCGCTTTATTTGATTTAATAAAGAAAGGAAAGGAGTATTGTATGAGTAAAGAGATGATCAGAACAGATCGCGCTCCTGAGGCTATCGGTCCTTATAGCCAGGGGATTAAGCTGGATAAGCTGGGACTTGTTTTCGTCTCAGGTCAGATTCCAGCAGATCCGAAAACAGGTGATTTAGTACCGGGGGGGATCGAGGAGAAGACCAAAGCGGTCTTGGAGAACGTTAAAGCCATCCTGGAGGAGGCTGGTTCAAGCTTGGATAAAGTGGTAAAGACTACGGTTTTTTTAAAGAGTATGGACGATTTTCCCAGGATGAACCAGGTTTATAAAAGCTTTTTTGAATCCGATCCTCCGGCTCGCTCAACCATTGAGGTGAAAAAGCTACCTAAGGATGTGGATATCGAGATCGAGGCGATAGCTTTCATTTAGAAAGTTTGAAATCAGAGGATTGGGGGGGGTTGTTGAACAAAGCGAAATCTCCCGCCAGAGGCGGGAGTGTTCCTCGACCGTTTTTACATTAAATTATTAACAAAAAAATGTAGCGGAAGGCACAAGCCTTCCAGAAAGAATGGAGGTCTTTTGACCTCCTCTACATTCCAATATCCCACAACCTTAGCAGGGTTGCCCTCCCTGACCAGGGAGGCAACCTGGTTGAAAAAATCCTAAGCTTGCAATTTCAGTTGGTCAAGGGTGCCCTCACCCTTGACAGAAATAATAGCGGGGTAGGGGTACCCCGACATAACATCAATGAACAATGAGCAGATGAATGATTTTATTCAGAAATGAACCTAAAAGGGCACACCTCCCTTCGCCATTTTTATTTTCTCCCTTGGACTTCCCACAGTGCTGTCGGGAGTTACCTCCCGACAGAGTCCTATGCGTCATGAGGAAACTCCTGACGCCACTATAAAACTTATGCTGTTGTGGTAGGAATACCCACCATAACATGCCAGCCATATCTTTTGGGTAATCCCAGGTTGCCCTCAGCCTGGGTAAAAAAAAGCCCACCTTGCGGGGAAGGTGGGCTACCTTAAATTTTTTTATTGGCAGAGTTCTCTGCTACAGTTTAGTAGTCCTCGCAGGGAACTGGGGCTTCACCGCTTTTTAGCAGGTAGTTTGCCAAACGGATTACATCGGATAATTCGACTGTACAGTCCCCGTTCGTATCTCCAGCTAATTCTGTAGGGATAGGCTGGGGGCCGGATTTCAATTTGTAATTAGCTATCCGGATCACATCGGAAAGGTTTAGGGTGTAATCGTTGTTGGCATCTCCGCACATATAAACGGAGAAAGAGAAAGGATGGAATTGATACCCGGATTTATTTTGGGACTCGTCTTCTGCCTGTACCCTCCAAAAATAGGTAGAATAGGATAAGGGAGAAGTATCGGAAACGGTGAAAGTCGTGGAGGTTAAGCTGTCGTATACCTGAGGAGAAGGAAACAGGCTGTTAGTGTCATATTGCAAGGTGTAGGTACCTCCAATCCCAGCGGTGTGGGACCAGCTGAATGTAGGAATTGTATCGTATATTACAGCTGAATCAAAGGGACTTTCAAGTGTGGGGGGCAGTATGTTTTGTCCGTGACAAACAATTGCTCTGATCATAAAGTTGTAATCATCTCCCCAATCCTCATACATAGTTCCCCAAAAACCATCTTTGTGTTCGATGCTGCGATACTCGGTTCCAGCAGGAAATCCGTCATCGCTATATATAGCCAGGGTATCACCTGCTTGTGGATCATTTAAGGTATATCCAATATGGAAATTCTCTCCTTGCTGAAAGGTTATGTTCTTAAGGGATAGATCCACCACCTGCAAATCCGGATACAAAAGAATTGATTCTGAGGGGATGTCCACTGAGTCTATCAAGGTGGTTGGATAACTACCGTCGCTTTCCCAGATGTATATTCGGGCATCGGCATTTCCAGTTACATAAGAAAACCAGAGGATGGCAGTGGAGAGGGTACAATCCTCTGAGGTGGTGAACCTGACATTGAAAAGGTCAGCTCCGTAAATATCCGGTATGGACCATTGGTAATAAGGTTCTGCATCATCATATACCAGGTATCTACAGGGAGGTGTTTTCTGAATGGTCAGGGTGGGATCGCCAATAAGGGTCATTCCGTAAAACCAGCAAACCTCCCAGTCGGCAAAACCATCAGCTGCTACGCTTGAAAACCAGTCGGAAAAAGCTTGACCAATTGTTTTACCCTCTCCGAAAGGTCGGTAGAAATCTCCAAAATAGAGCATGGAGCCGGTCTTGGCGCTTCCTATTGCTCCAAGTCCATATGTCTGGCAGAAAACATACCAACCTCCCATGTAATTTGTCTCCACGAATCGGGCATTGGAGCAGGCAAAAAGATTATAGAAAAAAGCCAGAGGATCAATGGTCTTAACCTCATAATTGCTGGTGGTTCCATCCCATCCAGAAGGGGTTAAAAACGCGTGGGTGTTAGGGCTGGAGTGAGCACAGATCTGGATGAACTCATAGTTCTGAGGAAGCCTTGATTCGTAATCGGTATCTATGGTTGTCCATTCATCATTGACAAAGGTCCTCTCACAGTATGCCCCTCCCATATCGAAATCCCATTCAACCGACCAGGGAACCCAGTCATCATCGATATATACCAGGGCGCGATTGTTAAGGGACAATTGCCCGGTTCTGTAAAGATGGTTTTTGTTAAAATAATTTTGTAGCAAGGAGATCTCATTAGCTCCATCAAAGTTGAGGGGAGAAGCTGTTAGCCGGCCCATACATATCTCCGGTGAGACATCCCCGGTGTGAGAATCATATAGTCCATCCGAGTCTGAATCCTCGAAGATGCCATCCAAATCCATGTAAAATAAATCTATTGGAAACTCCTCATGATCTCGAGCTTCCCAGCACTCGGTCTCATACCAGGGTACCGGAAGGTCTCCTATAAGAAGGCATACTTCCATGCCCAGAGCGTATCTCCCCTGAAGAAAAGACCTGAGATCCTCAGGGGTACCTCCAGAGGTTGTACAAACCTCCACGTCATATCCCTCACCACTTAGATCCATCAAATATTGATCCAGGGAAAATTGAATGCTTCCATAAAGGGAAGAGTTAACGATCACACAGAACTTGGAGCCATTTCCTGTTCCTCTAAGTAATAGGCTTTTTTTGACAATATCCATCTGGAAAGGACCTTTTTCCCCGATCTTTTGTTTCCATTCCTGGTAGGGTATTGGTTTTCTCCCTTCGAAATCTACCCATCTGGTTACCGGGATTTCTTCGAGATTAACCTTTCTGCGGTTGTGGTCTTTTGCATTTAAAGGGGAAGCATCTTCGCTCTCCGAATCCTTCTTAAAATTCTGTCCGAAGGCAACACCTGTTGCTTTTCCAAAAGGATTATAGTTCAAACCCGAAAAAATCAGCCCGCCTATCATAAGTATTACCGTTATCTTTTTAGTCATTATCATTTTTAACTCCTGGCTTATTTTCAGTTTTTTCACTGTATTTAAAAAACTATAGAGATATGTTTGGATTTAAATTCTTTTGAAAACTCATGTGATTATCTTTTTTTACTTTCCTCTACGCTACAGATAGAAAAAATTCAGACGCTTTGAAAATAGCTTTATAAATGGGCTGAATTCTTTTCTCAACTTTAAGTTAACAAATTTTTTAATTTTGTCAATAGGAAGAATTGGTTGGTAGGGATTTTCTTTTGTTGTTGGATTTTAGGTGGTTTTTTCCACTTCTTTTATTTAGGAGAAACTTGATTTAAATAGAAAAAGAGATGGATAGTTATCTAAGCTAAAAATGACAATGCAAAAATAAGTTTTTACACTACTCAAATGGAAAAAGCCCACCTTGAGGGGAAGGTGGGCTACCCTAAATTTGTTTTTAAGTTCAAAGATCTCTGCTACGTTTTAGTAATCCTCGCAGGGAACTGGGGCTGATCCTGATTTGAGTTTGTAATTTGCCAAATATATAACATCGGATAGATCAACCAGACAATCTCCATTAGTATCTCCAGCTAAAATAGTGGGAATAGGCTCTGGACCGGATTTGAGTTTATAATTGGCTATCCAGATAACATCGGAGAGATCCAGTAAATAGTCATTGTTGGCATCTCCGCATATGTACACGGAGAAGGAGAAAGGATGGGATTGATAACCGGAGGGGTTCAGAGAGTCGACCTGCACCCTCCAGTAATGAGTAAGATGGGGCAGGGGAAGGGTATCAGCAACGGTGAAAACAGTATCGTTTAAGTCTTCATAGACTATCGGTGCGGGGAACAGGCTATCGGTATCATATTCCAGGGTGTATGTCTCTTCAGCTTCAGCAGTATGAGACCATATGAACGTGGGAGTAGGATCATATATGATAGCCAGATCAATCGGAGTGTGGAGTTCCGGCGGTAAAGCGGACGTTCTGGTGGCAATGCTCAGATGTTGAATATCCATAAGAGAGGGATCATTTGAATCTGTAACTCGAAGGGTGAAGTTGAACGTATCCAAAACCGAAGGGATGCCGGTGATCTCACCTGTGGATGAATTCAAGCTCAGTCCGTCTGGCAAGTTACCAGCGGTAAGATCCCAGGTATATGGGGGTAAGCCACCTGTGAGCTCCAAGGTCTGCTGGTAATAATAATCGATACGTCCATCCGGCAAGGTGATGGTGGTTATAATCACCTCCGGTTCGGGACCGTGCTGCACCACAGCTCTGATCATGAAGTTGACATCTTCCCCCCAATCCTCGTACAGGGTTCCCCAGAAACCACCTCGATATTCTGTGCTGCGGTGCTCGGTTCCAACGGGCAATCCATCATCGCTGACAATGGCTAAGGTGTCGCCCTCTGAAGGATCGATCAGGGTATATCCAATGTGAAAATTCTCATCTTGCATAAAGGTGATGTTTTTTGAAGATAAGTCCACCACCTGCCAATCCGGGTAAAGCACAATTGAATCATGGGGAATGTCCATCGAATCCAACAGGGTGGTGGGAAAAGTAACGTCACTATTCCAGACATATACTCTGGCATCGGCGCTTCCGGTTATATGATCAAAGCAGAAAAGTGCTTTGAAGAGGGTGCAATCTTCAGCCGGGGTGAATCTCACGTTGAAATAATCACCTCCATAGCTGTCCGGTATGGGCCAGACCCAGAAGTAATCCGCATCATCGTACAGAATGTTTCTGCACAAAGGCTTTTTACCAAGGGCTAAAGTGGGATCCCCTAAAAGTGTCATTCCATAAAACCAGCTTATTTCCCAATCCTCAAACCCACCCTCGGCTCTCTTGACAAACCAATCGCAATATGCCTCTCCCATTGCTTTACCTTCTCCCAGGGGTCTGTAGAAATCCCCGAAATAGAGCATGGCTCCTGATTTGGTACAGCCCACCGCAGCAAGTCCATAAGTATCACAGAAAATGTACCAGCCTCCCATATAATTTTCCTTCACGTATCTGGAGTTGTAGCAGGCGAAGAGGTTATAGAAAAAAGCCAGAGGATCGATAGTCTTTACCTCATAATTGGTGGTATAGGTATATTCTCCAAAAGGGTTATCGAAGCTGTGTGAGTTGCTTCCGGAGTGTGCACATATCTGAACGAACTCATAGTTTTGAACAAGCCTGCTCTCGTAATCGGTATCAACGGTGGTGGATTCAACGTTGACAAAAGTCCTTTCACAGTAAGCTCCTCCGGCATCGAAATTCCACTCAACTGACCAGGGGACCCAGTCATCGTCGACATAGATCAGGGCACGGTGGTCAAGGGATAAAAGACCCCTTCGGTAAAGATGGTTTTTTTGAAAATAATTTTGAAGCAAAGAGACCTCGTCAGCTCCGTCGAAGGTAAGAGGAGAAGCGGTCAACCTCCCCACCCAGATCTCCGGTGAAACGTCCCCGGTATGAGAATCATATACCCCATTGGAGGTTGTGTCCTCGAAAGTTCCATTTAAGTCCATGTAATACAAATCGAAGGGGAAGTTATCCCACCACCCGGTTTCCATATAGATCTCATACCAGGCAATGGGTAAATCTCCCACAAGAAGGCATCCGTTCAATCCTAAAGCATATTTTCCCTGAAGAAAGGAGCGCAAATCCTCAGGATTGCCACCGGAGGAGGTATAAACCTCAACCTCATATCCTTCGCCAGTTAGATCCATCACATATTGGTCTAAGGAAGATTGGATGCTTCCATAAAGAGAAGAATTCACCAGCACGCAGAATTTCATCCCGTTTTCCATCATTCTAAACTCAGAGTTTTTCCGGGCGAGTTTTACCTCGAAAGGACCTATTTCCCCCACTTTCTCCTTCCACTCTCTGTAGCTTATCGGCTTCTGATCCTCTGAGTCTCTCCATTGTAGTTCAGTAACCTTCCTGATGTTGACTTTCCTAATTAAACCCTCTATTCCACTGTGGGATATGGTCTTTTCATATTCGGAGTCTTTCTGAAGATTTAGCCCGTATACTTTGTCCAAAGAAATGTCGTTCTGGAGATAGTATAAAACAAATAAAATCACCCCCCCCAGAACTAAAACCATCATTAATTTTTTAATCACTCTCATTTTCACCTCCGTGAATTGTATATGGTTTTGTCATTTTAGGACCATAGATTAACGAATTATATTTAATTCTTAATGCGTGTCTTTATGTTGTGAGAAAGAGAAAAATAACCTCAAAGATGAAAAGATAGATTATCTGGATTTAATCTTTCAATTATAATATAAGAGATATTCAGGATTTTGTCAATAAAAAATAAGAGGATTTTTAGGGATTTTCTTCGATTATTTGATTTTCGGTGGGTTTTTCCACTTCCTTTAATTTTTCCCCGAACCTCTCCAGCTTTTTCTCCGCAGAGTCAAAACAGGATTTGGCATGGGAAAGATGAGGTCCTATCTTTGAAAAATCCTGTTGGAATTTTAAAAATTCCACTCTCAGTCTCTCCAGATCTCGAATGATATCCAAGGCTTTTTCCTCTATCTTCATTCCTCTTAATCCCAGAAGGATCGTTTTCAAATAGATGTAGAAAGTATTGGGCGATACCGGGATGACTTTTTTCTCCAGAGCATAAGTTGATATGGTTTTTCTCTCCTGAAATTCCTGATCTTTGATGATGATCTCGTAGTAGATGTTTTCAGCGGGGATATACATTAAGGCGAATTGGTATGTTTTCTCATCGGGCAAAATATATTTTAAGGCAATTGAGTCGATGTGTTTTTTCACATCGGAGGTGAATTGCTTTTTGAACCCCTTTTTCTCATCCTCGGATTCTGCTTGGAGCATCCTTCTGAAATTTTCCAGGGGGAACTTCGAATCGACAGGCACAAGTCCATCTCCCATTTTAATCACCGCATCTACCTTCTCACCCGACTTAAAAGAATATTGAAGCTGGAAAAACTCAGGAGGTAAGACCTGGTATAGGAGGTCACCCAAAAAAAGCTCGCCCAAACCACCCCTTAACTTGGGAGCCCTTAAGATCTCCTGCAGGGAGGAGATATCCTTGCCTATCTCGTAAATTTTTTTGTTGGATTCCTCCAGTTTAGCTAAATTGGCTAGCACCTCGGTCACTGCCCTGGTGGTGGTTTCCAGTCTTCTATCCACCAGAAGGCTTTCATCGGTTAAACTTTTCCTCAGCTGCTCCCTTAGGTTTTCGATCTCCTTTTGCAGAAGAATCGATGTCTGGTCCCTTTTGGGCTTTAAGATCAGAATAAAAACCAGAATTATCAATAATCCTAAGCTGAATAAAATCAGATAGTCCATATTTTAAAATTTGTTTAAAATAATTGAGGAAAAATCCCTTCCTCAAGTGAAGCTAAGACTTTACCCTTCAATAGACATATCACTCAGATTTGAAATCATCTATTTCTTTGTCGATTCTTTCGAAGGATTGTCCGTAGAGGAGAAACATCGTATCATCCTGATTTTTTTTCAGAAAGTATCTGCCCTCCTGGTCTTTTAACTTGAATACCATAAGGGATTTTTCCGATTGGTCCCTTAAGGTTATCCTGTAATGGTAATCTGGGTTTTCGAAATCAAGTTTTTCCAGATCTCTTATGCCCGGGAAATCATCTGTTACAAGATAACAGAGGGCATTTAGAAACTTTTCTGTACTTTCCTTATTTGCATCAAACGACTTTTTATAAGGATAAAGACTGGCTCTCCACAGGGTGTCTTCTCTTTCGATTTTGAATTTATTTTTACCTTTCATAATCTCAACTGAGCTGACCTCTTGGGGATTAAGTTTCAAGATCTCCCGGTTTTTCCATCCCTTGGGGGATCGGTTCAGCATAAGACTCAGGTAAGTAGCAGCTAAATAAACCTCATCGGAGTCCGTTTTTCTGACATAACAGTGAGTGAAATCCGGGGATATTTTACCTATTACCACTGAAGCTTCTGGATTTTCGTCATAAAAGAGATTCAAGCGGGTGCCGGTGAGAGTATCTACCTGGAATTTGATCTGTTTTCTTACATTGGAGGATATAAGGTTTTTCACCTTCAGATTTTGAGCTGATTCCAAAAGTCCATTTATCGATTGTTGGTCCGCTTCATAATTCTCCGGCTGGGTCATCCACCAGACATCATCCTTTCTTTCGAAGACGATATTTAAACCTAATCTTTTTATCTCTATTTTAAAAACTGCTGATGTGTCGATCCCCAAAAAATTCTCGGTGATCGGGGCGGAAAGCCTTCGTTTTTCTTTCTGGCTTGCCACCAGATAAAGGATAAGAAATAGAGCCAGAAGCCCTAAAAGGATCCAGTAAGTTCTTTTCATCTTATACCATTATTTTTTTTGCCTGTTTTCTTATCCTCCAGCGTACCATACCAAACAGGATCACTAAAATGGGAATTCCCAGGATATTTCCATATTTTAAAGCTTTTTTACTCCCCTCGGAGATTTTTTTGAGGGGTCTGGAGGTGACCTCCTTGGAGCGTATGGATATCAGGGTTTCATCCTGAGACAGCCAGTCCAGAACGTTCAGAAAGAATATCAAATTATCCTTGGAGCCCATTTTCCCGTCCTGAATGAAGTCAGCATCGCCAACCACCACCATTCTGTTCTCGGGACTTTCGTTCAGAGAAACTGTATCCGGAGTTATGTTTTCCGGTGGCTGGGGTTTTGGATTATCCGCAAAAAAGCTTTTAAATCTTCCCGAGATAACCGAAGCTAAGATTAGGTTTTTATTATTGAAATCCTCAGCGGAGAAAGTTTTAAAGGGGGTGATATCGAATGGAGAGGTAAGACTCCCGCTTTTGTCTGAGGAGAGAACCAGGGGGTCGAAATTCAGATTTTTTCTTTCAGCAAAGCTGGGATCGATTGAGCTGATAAAGGGGAACTCCACCGATTCCAAACCCCTGACTATTATGTGGTCTTTATTGAAGTTAGTTGCTGTGGGGAAATAGGGATAATTGACCAGATTGGTAACAGCGAAAAAGCCCCTGGATTGCTGAACCCTTAACTGGCTGCACTTCGCATCCACGACCAGGTCATCGTTTATCTTTATCCCATAGTTTTCAAGGAAATCGTCAATCTCTAGGGATAAAGGTTGAGCAATTTGTTCTCTAAGATCAACGTCGATTTTATTTAAAAACAATCCCAGTTTCCCCCCCCTCATGATGAACTGATCCAGAACGTATTTTTCCCAATCGGAGAAGGGGTTTTGGGGTCCGATTAAAACCAGGGAGTTGATATCCCGGGGAACCTCTTTTACCTCCTGCAGGTTCAACTCCCTGACCTGGTATTCGTTTCTTAAGTTTTCGTTTAAGTAGGTTAAACCTTCGGATATGGTCGGTTCACCGTGACCGGTTAAGAACCCAACTGTGGGGATTTTCGGGGATGTTAATTTCTTTATAAGAGAGGAGATCTGGTACTCCAGTCCTGAAAGGTTCTGAACAATGGGTATGGTCTCGAATTTATCCTCGTACAAAAAAGCCATTCCCATGTAAACCTTTTTGATCTCCAGTTTATCGTTCTGCATAACGTTCATTTGAAGGGGAGGAATCTGGTATCTCTGAGCCTCCATCTCTTTTTCTGAATCGTGAGGATCAATCAATTCGAGTTCCAGATTACCGTTGGAATATGACCGGTACTCCTCCAGCTGGTCTTTGATATATCTAAGGTTGGCACTTTGAGTAGGGGGGAGATCGCTGGTGAAAAACATCTTGACCAGAAGTTTATCATCTAAGTTTCTGACGATCTTTTTGCTCGCCTCAGAAAGGCTGAAGATCCTCTCATCGGTCATATCAAGTCTGGAGAAGAGCTTCAGGGAGACCAGGTTCACTAAAATCAATACTACTAAAATCAAAAGGATGGTACCTACCGGTCCTGCTTTATATTTTAACGGCAAAACTTCCTACCTCCACCTTCTGCTCTCCATTGCCTTTACCGCTAAGAGCAGAAAGAAAAATACAATTGAGAAATAATAGATTAAATCCCTGGAGTCTATGACCCCGCGAGCGAGATTGGAGGAATGGTAACTTACGCTCAGGTACTGAAAAACAGAGCCCAGAATTCCCGGAAAGAAAAACAGCACTTTGTCCAGAAGCATCAATGTGAATATAATGACAAAACCAAGTATAAATGCAACTATCTGATTCTGGGTTAAACTGGAGCTGAAAAGACCCACCGAGAGGAAACAGCATCCGGTCAGAATCAGTCCCAAATATCCCCCGAATATGGAGCCGAAATCGAAATTTCCCGAACCCGAAAGAGTAAGAGGATAGAATACGGTTAAAAGCACAGCTATGGACAAAAGGAAAAAAGCTGCCAAAAACTTCCCTAAGATGATCTCCGAGTCCTTAATCGGTAAGGTTACCAGAACTTCAATCGTACCTGCTCTTTTCTCCTCGGCAATCAATCTCATGGTTATTGCTGGCGCAAAAAACATGAAGATGAAAGGAGCGATCCCGAAAAGTCCTCTTAAGTTGGCCTGATTCACTATGAAAAAATCGCTGAAGAAAAACCATCCGCAAAGCAATAGAAAGAGGGTTAAGATGATATAGGCAGCCGGAGAGTTGAAGTAGGATTTAAACTCTTTTTTACATATGGTCCAGATATTTTGAGCCATAATTAATTCGACTGGGTCAAAAGTCTGAAGATGTCCTCTAATCTTTTGACCTCCCTTTTCATCTCCAGGATTATCCATTTGTTCTCAACCGAAAAATTGAAGATCTTCTCTCTAAGATCCACTCCTTTTTTGCATTCGATGTTGAGTTTTTTTATCTGATCATCATCTGAGGAGATCACTTCCACCTGTTCGACTTCAGGTAGATTTTTGAGTTTGTTAGAAACATCCTCTTGCGATTTTATCTCTAAATATATTCTCTCTTTCCCCTCAAATCCGCTCTGCAGTTGTTCCGGTGTGCCGTCGGCTACGATTTTTCCCTCGTTGATGATCAAAACCCTGTCACAGGTTGCCTCTACCTCGGGGAGGATGTGAGTGGATAGGATCACCGTTTTTTCCTTTCCCAGATCCTTTATTAAATTTCTTATCTCAACTATCTGGTTGGGATCAAGACCCAGGGTGGGCTCGTCCAAAATCAGTATCTCCGGCTGGTGAATCATCGCCTGGGCTAAACCGACTCTCTGCCTGAATCCCTTGGAAAGCTCGCCAATGTCCTTATGAGTTACCGAACCCAATCCACAGATCTCGATTATCTCTTTTAATCTTTTCTGATAAAGTGTTTTCGAAACTTCCCTTAAGCCTAATATGAAGTAAAGATAATCCACGACATTCATATCCGGATAAAGGGGTGCGTTCTCAGGAAGGTAACCGATTTTCTTCCTTATATCCAAGGAGTGATCGATTATATTTTGGCCGTCGATTTCCACTGTTCCTGAAGTTGATGGCATATAACAGGTTATGACTCTCATCGTGGTGGTTTTACCTGCGCCGTTTGGTCCAAGAAAACCCAGGACCTCGCCGGTTTTTACCTCGAAGGACACGTTATCTACCGCTTTAAGCTCCCCGTATTTTTTGGTCAGGTTTTTTACCTTAATCATATCTGATTGTTAACTTATTGATTCAAAGACAAAAATAATGTAATTACACCTTGTTTGTAACTGCTTCCTAAATTTAATGATACGAATTATTGCGGAAAATCTGTTTGAGATTTTTTTAGTTTGAATCTGAGTCGAGATTTACGTATGCTTGAATGAAAATTTTTTTTTATGAAGGTAAAATTAAAACATAAGGATTTCATAACTTAAATTGACCTACGAAAATTAAACTTTTGAAAGCATTGTATCATTTTTCGAAAAATTAAGATTGAAATTCCAAAAATTTTCTGTTATATTCTTAAAGTTATTTAAAACTGGAGTTTTTGATGAAGAACTTATGGGCGCCGTGGAGAAAAGAGTTTATCTTGAGCGAAAAGGAAAAAGGATGTGTCTTCTGTAACAGGTTAAAACAGAGAAATGACAAAAAGAATCTGATTTTGTTAAGGGGCAAAAGCTGTTTTGTGATTCTCAATCGTTTTCCCTATAACAGCGGACATCTTATGGTCAGCCCCAAAAAGCATACCGGGAATCTGGAGAAGTTGAAGGATGCTGAGCTTTTGGAGCTCTTGAAACTAACCCGGATTTCGGTTAAGGTTTTAAAGGAGGTTTTTAAACCTCACGGTTTTAATTTAGGGATGAATTTAGAGAAGGTCTCAGGAGCAGGGATAGCAGATCATCTGCACATTCACGTGGTTCCCCGCTGGAGTGGTGATACTAATTTTATGCCGGTTTTGTCTGATACCAAGGTTGTCTCGATCTCTCTGGATGAAGCTTACAGGAAACTAAAGAAAAGATTTGAAAAGATAGTTTTATGAAAGCACCAAAAAAGGAAGAGCTTTTAAGGCTTCAGAAAAAATATAAAACCGACAGAAAAATTGCCCAGGCTATCGGGGTTCCCCAGTATCTGGTGAAATACTGGAGAAGGAAAAAGAGAATCGATAATTTTTCCGAAACCAAGTATACCGAGGAGAAGATAAGGGACCTGTGGGAGAGATATGGGAACGACAGGGATGCAGGGGCCGAGCTCTCCATTTCCCCCTCTGCATTTTATAAGTGGAGGAAAAAACACAACATTAAGGATAAACCTAAGGTCCTGAAGATGGCACAGCTGGAGCTCTCCTTTGCTCAAAGCTCAAGCTCCGGTTCTTTGACCATTGCCCAGAAGATTTTGGCAAGGAAGGCGGGTAAGAGCAAAGTTGAGGTGGGAGAGATCGTGGAGGTGGAGCCGGATGTGGTCATGAGCCACGACAATGCCGGGCTGGTTATAAAACAGTTTAAAAATATAGGAGTTTCCAAAGTCTGGAATCCAAACAAGATCGTAATTCCGCTGGATCACCGGGCTCCGGCTGAGTCCGAGAAGACGGCAAATGCACATCACCAGATACGGCTTTTCGTTAAAGATCAAAAAATAAAAAATTTTTACGACATCAATGAGGGAATCTGCCACCAGGTAATGGTAGAGAAGGCTCACATTTTGCCGGGTGAGCTTGCCCTGGGAACCGATTCGCATACCACCTCCTATGGATGCATCGGAGCTTTGTCCACTGGGATTGGAGCTACCGAGATGGCCGGGATCTGGGCTCTGGGGAAACTGTGGCTTAAAGTCCCTGAATCTATCAAAATAGTCTTTTTGGGCAGGCTTCCTCTGGGAGTATATGCTAAGGATGTTATTCTTTTGGTGATAAAGAATCTTACCTCTGAGGGAGCATCCTACAAGTCGGTGGAGTTTTACGGGGAGGTGGTTTCGGAGATGTCGGTATCCGAAAGGTTTACCCTTTCCAATCTCTCGATGGAGATGGGAGCGAAATTCGCAATCGTTCCGTTCGATAAAGTTACCAAAAGGTTTTTAAGAAACAGCTCTAAAAGATCCTATCAACCGGTATGGGCAGATAAAATCGCAGGATATGAAAACGAGTACGAGTTCAATATCAGCAAATTAGCTCCACAGATAGCCTGTCCTCATTCGGTGGATAATGTGAAGGATGTGGAGGAGTTAGGGGATGTGAAGATCGACCAGGTGGTTTTGGGCTCGTGCACCAACGGGAGGCTGGATGATCTGGAGATAGCAGCCAGGATCTTGAAAGGGAAAAGGATTCATCCCGATACCAGGATGCTGGTTCTGCCATGTTCCAAGGCGGTGTATCTGGAAGCTTTGAAAAAAGGCATAATAAGGATTTTCCTGGAGTCGGACTGCGTGGTCTTAAATCCTGGATGCGGTCCCTGTCTGGGTGCTCATGAAGGAATATTGGCTGAGGGAGAGAGGTGCTTGGCTACCACCAATCGCAACTTCAAGGGTAGGATGGGCTCATCCCAATCCGAGGTATATTTAGCATCCCCGGCCACCGCTGCTGCCACAGCCCTGAAGGGTAAAATAGCTGATCCCAGGGATTTTTTGAAAAAGATATGGAGAGGATAAAATGATTCTGAAGGGCAGAATTTGGAAATTAAAAGACAACATAGATACCGATCTTATCTATCCTGGAAAATATCTTCCCATAATAGATGCTGAGGAGATGGCTCTTCATGCCCTGGAGGGTTTGGATAAAGAGTTCCCCGGAAAAATAAAGAAGGGGGATATCATCGTGGCTGGTAAGAATTTCGGATGCGGGAGCTCAAGGGAGCAGGCTGCTACCTCCTTGAAATCCGCAGGGATCGCTTGTGTTGTGGCCAAGTCCTTTTCCAGGATATTCTTCAGGAATGCAATAAACCAAGGTTTAGCTCTGGTCCAGTCGGAGAAAGCCCATGAATTTGCAGAGGAGGGAGAACAAATAACCATAGATTTTGATATAGGGGAATTAATCCTAAATGATAAAAAACTGAACTTTGCCCCTTTGCCCGATTTTATCGCAGAGATTTTGAAATCAGGAGGGTTGATTCCCTACATAAAAAAGAAGTTAAAGCAAAAATAGAGGATAATTAATATATATAGGGATTAACCCAACTCTGAGCAAACTATAGATATAATATTTACTGCTTTTGCTTTGTTTAGAAAACATGATAGTTGCTGTTGTCACTTAATTTTTGAGAAGCACAGTTCTTCAAATTTATCTATCCTATTTTTCTAATTGGATTTAAGTTGACAAGAAGAAATTTCATCGATTAATTAGATAAAGAAGAAAAATCCTTTATCAAAAGGGTAAAATGATTGACAAAACTATTTCTCACTACAAAATCTTGGAGAAGCTTGGCGAAGGCGGTATGGGGGTGGTTTACAAAGCCCAGGACACCAGGCTGGACCGCCTGGTAGCTATCAAGTTTTTACCTCAACATCTGACTTCTGATTCCGTTGAAAAGGAGAGGTTTGTGCACGAGGCCAAGGCAGCTTCTGCTTTAAACCATACTAATATCACCACCATTTATGAGATCGATGAGTTTGAGTCACAGATGTTTATAGTAATGGAATATTGTGAGGGCAAGACTTTGAAGCGGATAGTTGAAAAAGAAACCCTATCATTAAAAAAGGTTTTGGATATTGGGATACAGATATGCGAAGGTTTAACCGCAGCTCATAAAAAGGAGATAGTCCATAGGGATATTAAATCGGAAAACATAATGGTCACCAAAGAGAGACAGGTAAAGATTATGGATTTTGGTCTGGCTAAGTTAAAGGGAGCTACCAAGCTGACTAAAACACGCTCAACTTTAGGGACTGCTTCCTATATGTCACCGGAGCAAGCCTCTGGAGAGGAAGTGGATTCGAGATCAGATATTTTCTCTTTTGGGGTGGTTTTGTATGAGCTTTTGACCGGAAAACTTCCTTTCCAGGGAGAACATCAAGCAGCAATAGTCTATTCGATTCTAAATGAAGAGCCTCAGCCAGTTGTTCGTTTCAATAATAAAGTGTCCCAGGAATTGGAGCGGATGGTATACAAAGCTTTGGAAAAGGAGAAAGAGGAAAGGTATCAACACATAGATGAGCTTTTAGCAGATTTAAGGCGTGAGAAAAAGAGTTTGGAATATGTGAAGACTCCTCAAGTTCCTGCAGAAGTTGTTACTCCGAAGTCTAAGAAGAGACTTCTCCCCTTTATAGTTCCAGCTTCAATAGTTTTCATTATTGTCTTACTTTTCCTGATTCTTAAACCTTTCAAATTTGAGATAGTTCCAGAAAAGGGAGCTATAGCTAAAGAGAACTCTTTAGCAATTATGTATTTTGAAAATATGGTAGATAGAGAAGATAAGGAGAGGTTAGGTGAAATCGTAACCAATCTCTTGATAACAGATCTTTCTGAATCCCAATATATGAATGTGGTTTCCAGCCAGAGGCTTTATGATATTCTCAAGTTATTGGGAAAAGAAGGAACCAAGATAATCGACAAAAGTGTTGCATCCGAGGTGGCAACCAAAGCTGGCGCCAAATGGATGCTTCTGGGCAGCATTTTAAAGGTTCAACCTCAAATAATTCTCACAGCACAGCTTGTAGAAGTCTCTACCGGCAATGCTATAGCTTCACAGCGAATTGAAGGTGATGTGGATGAAGAGATATTTTCATTGGTTGACAAGCTAACCGTTGAAATTAAAAGTGACCTGGCACTTCCCTCCAAAGCACAGGACGAACCTGACCGTCCGGTGGCCGATGTGACAACACATTCACCAGAAGCGTATCGTCACTATCTTGAGGGAGAAGATTACTTTCACAAGCTCTACTGGACCGAAGCAGCGGAGAGCTACAAAAAGGCTTTGGAATTCGATTCCACCTTCGCTATGGCCTATGTCAGATTGAGCAGGGTAGGGGATGTCACAGAAGAGAAAAGTATGATAGCCAAGGCCGTTCGATACTCGGATAAAGCCAGCCAGAAGGAGAAACATTACATAAAAACCCGCGAGGCACAACTATCAGGGAATTATGGCCTGGCAATTGAGGAACTTGAGAAGATAACTGAGCGCTACCCCGAGGAGAAGGAGGCCTTTCTGGTGCAAGGTGTCATATATTGGGATCAGCTTGGACAGCCGGAGGAGGGTGTCCGTCAATTAACTAAAGCCATTGAGATAGACCCTCTGTACAAGCTCGCGTATAACGTACTTGCCTATGCCTACAATGACATCGGGAATTTCGAGAAATCCATCTGGGCGATAAACAAATACATCTCCCTGGCACCTGATGAGGCTAATCCCTATGATTCCAGAGGAGAGATCTACGCTTTCAATGGAAAGATAGATCAGGCAATTGAGTCCTTCAGAGAAGCTGAGGAGAGAAAGCCTGGTTTTTCTCTTGATAATCTTGGCGATATGTATCTTTTCAAACGCGAGTACGCCAAGGCTGAAAGCTGCTACAAGGCGCTTGCTTCCAGCAGTGATAAATATTGGCGGTCTCTGGGAAGAACTCGTTTAGCTTTTGTTCCTCTTTATCAGGGTAAGTTCGAACAAGCTCTTGAAGTTTTAGACGACGGCCTTACCGCGGATAGGATGGAGGAGGTTAAAGCACAGCAGGTAGATAAACATTTCAAAAAGGCTACTATCTACAGGGAGAAGAATAATCTAGGTTTGGCTATAGAGGAAACCGAAAAGGCTATGGAGATATCTCGGGTGGTTTATCCCGATGCGCCTGTCTCTCACGGGGAGTATTATGTTCGGCTTCTGGTAGAGAATAATAAAATGGCCAAGGCTGAAGTGGCGGCTGAGGCTTTGAAGAAAGGCATTGAAGAAAAGGACAGGAGCTTGATGTATTTGAACTATTATGCCCTTGGATTTATTGAGTGGTCAAAGGGCAACTTGG
>Ga0111201_1024_pt1 | contig 26354 bp, 15 predicted proteins | sample DeeMarSWOR324_28_FD_80375 | JGI IMG/M metagenome (GOLD analysis project Ga0111201, IMG submission 80375) | candidate division Zixibacteria bacterium SM23_73_2 | reverse complement strand
TTGGGTGCAGCACTTTACAAACTCAATCAATACAAAGCAGCTGTAACGGCTCTTAACATGTGCCTAGAAATTAATCCTAATGATATAGAAGGGCACAGTTACTTGGGATTAATATTCTTCAATCTCGGAAATCTTGACAGCGCTGAGGCAAAGGTCAATGATGCACTTAACGTAGATAATAACCAAGTAGATGCCTTGAGTCTAAAAGCGCGAATAGAAATTGAAAACCAAAATTACGATAGCGCCTCTGTATATTTTCAAAGAGCCATTTCTTTAGATATCGGCAATCCACTGCTCATTCTCTGGTATTCTTATACTAAATATTTAAAAACTGAATTTTCTTTTGATTCAAAAGTTGCGGAATATCAGGAAGAAATACTTTCAATTATTCGAGGTCTCGAAAGAGTAGTTACTTTAACTGAAAAACATGAGGAAACAAACATCCAAGCATATAGCCTTTATTTTTTAGGTTTCTTTTATTACAAAAGTAAAGACATATTTGCAGCTATGGAAAAACTCGAACAATGTATTAAAATAAACTCTTCAATCGAATCATCTGCCCGTAACGTGCTAAATTATATTTGGGACTGCCAAATTAGACCCCCATTGTGGCAGTGGTGGTTACACCACCCCACTCTTTCATTTTTTTCTAAGAGTGGATTTGTTTCACTTTTTATTTTAATTCTTATCTTATTTTGGTTACCTGCAATGAAACCTAAATTCTTCTCTTCCTATCACAGGAAAAAAATTAACTCTCTGATCTATATTTTGTACTTATTTTTATTGTGTTTTTAATTTTTCTCGCTGTTGAACCTAGCATTAAACGCATCAAGGTGAAAGACTTCGAAATAGAACTTAGATCACCTCCTCCTTTTGAATTTGTGTTACCTCCTGCAGTAATGGAAACAAAGATATTGGATCTGAAAACATTTTTAGAACAGGATTCCTTAGCTACAAGATAATCTTAAAAGCAAAACGCATCAGTATTTTCTTTTTGCCAATGCGTCAAAAATGGATAAGCCTTGATCCTTTTCGGAATTTCCTATTTCTTGTTAATCCTGAAACTGGTCAAAGCGATCCTGTCGGTGTGGCTGACCAGATCCCTTACCTTGATTGCTAAAGCGTAATCCCCGGGGGAAACAAAGGAGGGGTCGATGGTTCCCACCTGATAAACCGCGGTAGTGTCCACCTCGAAAAGCTCGGGCACTAAAATCTGTTTTTCCCTTTTGTTTCTGAAATTAATCAGGCTGTAAGAAACCGTGTATTTCGATTTTCCATCCAGATCCGGCAAAAGCTCATAGATCTCATAGTAGAAATGAACTTTCTGCCGGGGAGAGAAGATCCTGGTAGGCATGGGCATAACCAGAAGGTCCTCTTTCACGTACAATATCTCTTCTTTTTGAGCCAATCTGATATAGGAGGCAAGCTCCACATCGGAGATAACCGGCCCCTGTTTGTGCTCGAACTTAGCAAGCCAGAAATCCTTTTTGTAGATACCGATTTTCTGGTTGTTCAGATCCCTTATCTCGATTGCCAGAGTATATTTACCCGGCTCAAAATAATAAGACCTCTGGTCGATTAAAAGATAACCTCTTCTTTTATTTTTTAAAATACCCTTTTTTACCACTGCGGTATCTTTTACCACCTGGTTCATCTTCTCGTCGAAAAAAGCAATCCTTCTGGAGTAGGAGACCTCGTTGGTATCCGGTCCTCCCAGTCCCATATTTTTCAACGGTAAAGCGATATTCAGAAAAACCCGATAGGTCTTTTCTTGCCCCCTAAACCTCAACAGATCCAATGCAAAATCCAGCTCCTCCCCTTGATAATCATAGGTATATATAGCCCTCTGTGCTTCGGCTTCGGTCTTTTTGGTCTGAAATATTTGAAGGTCCTGGGTCCTTCCGAATATATCGGTGTATGGAACCAGGCTGAAATAACCGGTGAGGTGCTGATCCTCGAATTGAAGGGTCAGAAAGTGTCGGTTGTAAGACCATACCTCTCCGTACATGCTGTAGAATATCTCCTCTGCCTTACGCTCCGCTTCTTCCGCAAAGGGCTCAAGGTTCATAAACTGCTTGCCGCTCATTCCCCAGCCGTCCATTGCCTCCTCCGCAATATACCGTTGCTTTATGTCCGGGCTTATCCTGGAACGGTGCCAGTGTTTGTAGATTCTCAGCTCCCTCTGATCCGGCTCCCCGTATTTCAAATAGATGTCCCCCCGGTCATCCCAGGGCTTTATTCCAAAGGAGGAGCTGAAACTGGAAAGAACGTAATCCATTCTCCGGTTGTGCTCCTCCAGAAACTCGTTTTCCTCGGAAAGCGGGGTGGGGTCTTTCTTTTTCCAGTAAACCCGAAGCCAATCCCTTCGCTTTTCCTTTGAGAGCTCCCGGTATTCCTTGAGCTCCTCATTGGAGATAACAGCCTTCAAACCGAAGTAGGTGATCTTCTCCTCCCTGCTCATATCCTGAAGGTGTCTGTATGAGATGGCACATCCCCAGAAAAGCAGTATAACTGCTATCAAAGCCTTAGATTTAAACATCTTAAGCTTCCTGTTTTTCTAATCTAAACCTTCGGGCAGTATTTTCCCCTATCCAAAGATTAAACGTTTTTCCCACTTTGGTTGTTTAAAAATTTGCGCATGTGAAAATCCCGATTTAAGTTCACTTTAAATCACAACAAGTACAAATTCTTTTTGTGAATGAAGAAATCCTTACCCTTTCTTCTTATAATTTGCTTTAATATATTCGGTTTTTAAAAACATAATTTTATTTTGATCAACATCCAGGAATAAAAAAACCCATCCCTTTAAAGCGGATGGGTCAAATAATCATATTTCAACCGGAATCATCTGATGATATCCCCCACTCTGTTCCACCTCACTCTCCAGGGAAAATGGATAATATTGTAACCGGTCCACTCCAGAATGGATATGGGATTATACCAGACAAACCCAGGGGAATTAGGGTCCGGCTTCCAGGACCAGTGGATGATCATCGCCTTTCCCAAAACCAGACTTCGATCCAGAGGTCCCCAGAACCTTGAATCGGATGAATTATCCCGGTTATCCCCCATCATGAAGATGTATCCCTTGGGAACCCGGTAGGGACCGTAGTTATCCCGGTTACCGTCTCTAACCCTGGGATCAGTGTATTTCCCGTTTGCCGGATCGGAAACTTTCTTTCCGTCCACGTATAACACCTTGTTTTTAATCTCGACTATCTGGCCCTCGGTTGCCACACATCTTTTGATGTAGTTAACCTTGGGATTTAAGGGATACTTGAAAATCACGATGTCCCCTGGCTTGGGCTCAGCTAAAGCCGGAAGGTGCGCAGGTATCAAAGGTACTTTTGAACCATAGATGAATTTGTTAGCCAGAAGGAAATCCCCGACCAAAAGGGTATCCTCCATCGAGGAGGAGGGTATCTTGTAAGCCTCAACCACCGAACATTTGACTATAAGAGCCAAGACCAAAGCTATGGCAAAGGACTCAACATATTCCCTTAGAATCGATTTTCTATTCTGGGTTTTCCTCTTACCCATCATCTTCTCCTTTCTATGAATAAAACTCTTAAATTTATACGTGTTTTAAAGTAGTTTGTTTCTGACTTTTAAAAAGGCTCTCCCCAACAAAAAAACCAGGAGGTTACCTCCTGGTTTTCAAGACAATAAGCTTGTTTTGTTTTATTTTATCTTATTCTTCACTTTCATCTTCCTTTGTTTCTTCTTTTTTCATTTGTTCGTATTCGGCGGTGTGCTTTTCTTTGAATTCCTCCTCGGATATCCTTCCGGTTAACATGCTGAAGTTAACCGGGTATATCTCAGGCTCTAAAAAGACGAAGAAGAAATGCCATACCAAAATGGCCAGGGAAGCCAAGACCGCCTCGAAGAAATGAATCCATTTGAAGATATTCCACATCCATATGGGCATAAAACCCAAAAAGAAATTCTCGAACCAGAGTATAATGCCGGTTCCTCCCATGACCACGGCACCCCAGACTAAAGCCCAGTATTCCGCTTTCTCCGAGTAATCGTAATGGCTGAATTTAGGTTTTTCCCTGATAAGGCACAGGTGGTACAGGATGTTTTGGATAGCATGAGTAGCATCCCTTGGGGTGGGGAAGATCGATCTCAGCTGCTGTTTTCCCCTTTTGGTGCTTAAGATGTAGAATAAATTATAAACGCAGAGTATAAGGAAAATAACGCCGGCTATCCTGTGTAGAATCCCTCTGAAAGCCATCGCCTCGGGTGAACCGGTCATCCAGGAGAACAAAAAGAAATCGGGATATCTGAAAGCGAAGCCGGTGAAGACCAAGGTGGTGAAGGATGTAAGAAGAATAATGTGCTGGATAATCTCAGCGGTGTTAAACCTTATGATCTCTCCTTTGGAGCTCTCCTTAAACCTCTGCACCACGGACCTGAACAAAATCGCCAGGTTGTGCAGAAGCATTCCTCCGATGACCAAAACGATGAGAACCAGATAGATTCTTCTAACCCAGAAAACCCCCAGATCCTTTTTGGTCCTGGGTTGGAGGTGAATTGATCCCTTTACGAAATTCTCCCCGGCGCCCGGGTGGCACCTGCTGCAGGTCTGAGCCAGATTAGCTTTGTGGGTAAAGGATTCAGGGTCCGAGGATAATCTTATCTGGTGGCTTCCGTGACAGTCCGCACAGCCAGGAGCTTGGGGATTCCCTGCCTCGCTGAGCGAACCATGATAATAATCCAAAAACTTTGTGGTTTTTTTACTTATTATTCCATACTCAGGACCTTTATGTTCTTGGGAATGGCATTTGGCACAGGTGAATTTGGTAACGTTGGGTGGATAGGTACTTGATCTCACGTCGTTTTTTGATAGTATCAAATGAGCTCCATGACAATCCAGGCAGGCTGGAGCAGATAAAATACCGCTTTCCAAAGATCTTCCGTGAACATCATCCTCAAGCTTTTCTTTTTCGTCGGGATGACAGCTCCCGCAGAGCTCCAATACCTTAGTTTTGAAACATAAAGAGTTTTCATCCAGACAGGATCTAACCTCGTGGCTCTGGTGGCAATCGCTGCAGACCAATATATCCTCCATCCCCTCCTTTAAAAGCTTTCCATGGACGCTCTGGAGATAAAGAGGGATTGGACCCATAAGGTCCGCTTCACCACCCAAGCTTTTTGCCCTGGTATGACATTCTCCGCAGAGCTCGGGCAGGTTCAAGCGGCTGGTTTTGGAATCCGGATCCTCCGAGGCTTTGATATCGTGAGCTCCGTGACATTGGGTACACCAGGGAGAGCCTTTCATCTTCTGGGAATATCTTTTGCCGTGTATCCCCTTGAAATATCTATCGGTTACTTGATCGTGACAGATGCTGCAATCGGCCTTCTCGGGTTTTTCCTCATGCATTTCCGCTTCCACTCCAGAATGACAGGTGACGCACCCGAATCCCTGGTGAACGGATTGCGCAAGCAAAGAGATGTCCGTATACAAAGACACTGGCTTGCCCTCCTCATCCTCGGTGGCAAAATCCTTCTCCCCGTGACAGATCAAGCAATCCTCATCTGTCTGGGAATAGGCTGGCTGGAATAGTAAAAATGTAGAAAATATCAACAATAAAATTGTGGAAAACTTGTACATAAATTCCAATCCTCGTGAATAATTTCACATAAATTCCCCATAAAATAATTTAAAATCTTTTTCTGTCAAGTGTTTTTTGTTCCAATTCTCTTTGTCTTTAGAGTATAAATTTTTAGCTTTAATTTAATTTTGGTGGGATTCAAAGGCTTTAAACTCTCAGCAAAATCAAGGGTTTGCAATCTATATCATTGTGAGATAAAAGCTTAGGGGGTTGAAAAAATGTCAATTACTTGAGCCATCTGACCAAATCGTTGTAGGTAACCAGAAGAATCAGAGCCAGAAGAAACACCATTCCAATCTGCTGCATGAAAGCCCTCTGTTTGATTGAAAGGGGACTCCCTTTTATTTTCTCGATTAAAAGGAAAACCAGATGACCTCCATCCAGAATGGGAATGGGTAAAATATTAACTAAAGCGAGGTTAACCGATAAAACTCCCATAAAGGTTAAAAGATTGGAAAATCCCATCTTAGCTGTCTCACCTGCTGTCTGGGCTATAAAGATCGGACCTCCTACCAGTTTCAAAGAAACCTGCCCCAAAATCAAAGAACCGACGAATTTTATGGTAATCCACAAAATGTAAAAAGCGAAAAGCAGCCCCTCCCAAAAAGCTTCAAAAAAGCCGAGTTTTATCTCAGAATAGGTAGGACCGATCCCTATCCTTCCAATGTATTCTGTTTCCCCTTTGAGATTTATCGTCTTCTCTTTTTGGGTCACTATTTCCTTTTTAAACCTCTCCCTATCCCTTATCCACTCCACCACAACCGGCTCTTCCACGTGAGTATAAATGATCTCAGCCATCTCCTGGAAATCAGTCACATTTTTACCATTTACCGAGATGATCTCATCCCCGGGCATAATCCCAGCCTTTTCCGCTGGACCGCCTTCCTCAACCAAACCTACTTCTGTTTTTTCGGTATAAATCTCCCTTTGTCCCTGGAAGAAAAGCACCATCCAGAATAAAAAAATCGCTAAAAAGAAATTCATCAAAGGCCCTGCCATAATCACCTTAGCTCTCTGCCACACCGCTTTGGACATAAATTCCCAGGGTTTTCCACTGGTGCTTTCATCCTCGGGATTCTCCCCAGCCATCTTTACATATCCTCCCAGAGGAATCCAGGACAGCGTATACTCTGTATCCCCGATCTTTTTGGAAAGCATCTTTGGAGGAAATCCCAGGGAGAATTTCTCCACCCTTATCCCCACGGATTTAGCCACCAGAAAATGCCCCAGCTCATGAACGAAAATTAAAATCCCCAAGACTAAAATTGTAGATCCGATGAATATCATAATCTTTAATTAGATTTACAAATAATATCTTTGCTCTTTTCTCTCCCCTCCTGATCCGCCTTTAGCACATCATTCAGTTTCGGTTTTTTCACCAGATGATGCGAGGACATGACCTTTTTTATTACGTAAGGGATATCGACAAATTTTAATTTCTTCTTTAAAAAAGCAAAAACCGCCTCCTCGTTGGCTGCATTTAAAACAGCAGGGGCTGTACCCCCGAGTTCCAGTGCCCGGTAGCACAAATTCAGGCAGGGGAATTTTTTATAATCGGGCGCCAAAAAGGTAAGGTTTTTCAATACGGTCAAATCCAGAGTTCTATTATTCGAGGGTAACCTCTCAGGAAAAAGAAGGGCATATTGAATGGGGAGTTTCATATCCGGAACCGAGAGCTGGGCAATGGTTGACCCGTCCACGAATTCCACCATCGAATGAACTATTGACTGGGGATGTATCAGGACTTCGATTTTATCCTCTGGAACGTCAAAGAACCAATGTGCCTCTATCACCTCCAACCCCTTGTTCATCAGGGTAGCTGAGTCTACCGTTATCTTTTTTCCCATCTTCCAGGTGGGATGATTCAATGCCTGTTTTAAAGTAACGTTTTTCAGGCTTTTTCTTTTGAAAAAAGGACCTCCGGAAGCTGTCAAAATCAATCTTTTAATCTCCTTGTTATTACCAGACAAAAGGCATTGCTTTATCGCAGAGTGTTCCGAGTCTATTGGCAGAATCTGGGCGTTTTTCTCCTTGATTCTTTCTGTAATAATCTCCCCTGCCATCACCAGGGATTCCTTATTGGCCAGAGCTAATTTTTTCCCTGAATCCAAAGCCTCCAGAGTCGGAATCAAGCCAACCGCTCCCACCAGAGCATTGACAACCAAATCCGTTTCAGGATGGGAGACCATCTCCTTTAAACCATCCACACCATATAGTATCTTGACCCTTGACCCTGAAATCTCCTTTTTTATTATATTATATCCCTCTTTATCTGTGACTGTTACAAAACTGGGTTTGAATTTGGTTATCTGGTTTTTAAGCTTTCTGATATTGGTATTGGCCGAAAGACCGAAGATTTTAAATCTTTCGGGGAATCTTGATAAAACCTCAAGAGTACTTGTTCCGATGGATCCGGTAGAGCCTAATATTACGACCTTCTGCATAATTTTTTACCAAGCTTAAGTTGCTCTTTATCTTCCAGAGAGAATATATAATAACGAAATATATTTGCAAGAGGTTTGTTAAAGTACATTAATATAAAGAATTAGTAGCTTTGTAGGTCGATTTTCCAAAATCGACAATAGTTATAAAAATAGAAAATTGCAAAAAGCATTTTCAATATAAAAAAGAGCATCCGTTAACCCAGAGGTTCAACAATGGTTAACTAATTTCTTTTTTTTGACGATTAAATAAATTGGGTTTTCGAGGAAAATCAATTTTTTAAGGGAATTCCTCATGAATAGAATCACGGAATATAAGGTAATTATCCTTTTAACATCACTTACATTCTTTTTTTTAGTTGTACACTAAGTCTAGAAGAGCGTGCCGTTTCTGCAGCCAAAACCCTCATAGCCGAATATCTAAAGGCACCTTTAACAGCTAAATATCAATCCATAAAAATCATTGAACAAAGTGGACAATATTATCTTATTCATGTTATCGTCGATGCCCAGAATAGTTTTGGTGCCATGGTTCGCGGTAATTACTTAGTCTGTATAGAATTGACCGAAGATAATCGATTCAAATTCAATCCGAATTTTGCTGTTCAGGAATGCTCAAACCCGCCAGATGAAATGATAATTAGCGTGGTTAAAAAGCTTAACGAATGGCCAGAGATAAAAACATCTTCATCTGATGCTTTAGGGAGTTCTATTACTGAAATAAAACAACAAGAAGCCAAGCAGATTTTAAAACAGATCTATGTGATGGAAAGAGCTTATTGCCAAGAAAAACGAACTTATACTTGTAATGGAGAATCACAATCTGCAGGAGGAAGCTTTGCCACTTTAGGGGTTGAAATTATGAGCACAGCCAGATATACTTATCATATCACTGCTAATAAAAACTCCTTTACTGCTACAGCAAAAGCTAATTTGGATGATGACTATAATATTGATATTTGGGAGATTAATGAAAAAGGGGAATTGATATGTATCATCAATGACGCTGCAAGTTAACGTTTAAAAAGTTAAATACTTTAAAAAGCAAATATTTAAAATTTATGGATAACGAAGTAAAACTATTACTTAAAAAAGAAAAACAAGCTATTGTTGAAACGATGGCATTTATGGCTTATAATCCATCTATCGGTCGAGTTATGCAAAAAGATGGAGTAACTTTATTTCAAGATATGGCATCCAAAAATGTGAAGAAATTATCAAATATTATCTCAGCCAGTGAGTTTGACAAATTTCACAAAAATTGGATGAAAAATTTCATTTCAAAAATAAAGAGAAACAAAGGTCTGGTTTGTTCATATGGTCAAGCACAGAAAGCAATAAATGTATTTCTGAAACTTTACGTTGATTGGGCAAAACTTCCGAAACGTAGTATATCTAGAAAAATTAGAAGTTATTTGCATGTTCCAATAGATAAGATATTGATGAAAGAGATAATCAAAAAGTATCCAAATTTTTACCAAAAAACAATAAAACAGTATAAGAAAGGCAATTATAATCATAGTCTTTCAAAAATTGGAGAAGAAGAATACTATAAATGGCAATGTCTTTTCCGTTCTCAATTCCCAACTAAGCCACTTATATTTGATGTCATTTGGGCTTTAAACCGTAAATCTGGTGGCTAACTCAGTATTATAGGTCGATTTTCCAAAATCAACTGTTTATTATTGCAGCTCAATCTTGAGTTATTTTACCAAAACCATCTTTTTAACTTCGGAGCCATCCTCAACTCTTAATCTGTAGAAGTATACGCCTGAGGAAACATCTTCGCCTGAATCATCCTTTCCATCCCAGATCACCTTATACTCACCAGGAAGTTTATTCTCATTTACCAAAGTCCTCACCCTTTGCCCCAGAACATTATATATATCAAGGGAAGTGTGGATGGGACCGTTTTCCGTTTTCAGTTTTCCGTGAACCGAAAAGGAAATGGTGGTGAAGGGGTTAAAAGGATTGGGATAGTTCTGAGAAAGAGTGTATCTTTCTGGCAAATTACCTCCCTCCTCTTCCTCCACCCCAGTCGAGAGCTCAAAGTATTTCAGCTTGGCTGCCATAGCATTGTCTTTTAAATGATCAAAACCCATCCCCCCAACCACTGCAAAGGCTACCTTTATGCTGTCATCGGAATTTATATCGAAAGGACCGCAGGATAGCATAACCGACCAATCCCCAGAAGCGGTGTCAGCCGGAGTGTTTATCTTACCGCTTAAGAAAAGATACTTCTCGTATTCTGAAAAGCCGTTATAAAGCCAGGTCTGGTTATCGATCAGGCTAATGCCGCAGGCAGGGAAATTCAAAGACAAAACTCCCAGATAAAGATTGGACAAAGGATCGTATTGAAAAGCCAATGAAATGGAAGAATCAACTCCGGTTTTATCGTCCTCAGGTGAAGAGAAAGGTATATCCCAGTCGAAGAAAAGTCCCAGGTAAAAACTATCAACAGGCTCTGAATTCTTGTTATCCAAGGCGAACTCAAGTATTAGATAGTCATCGTCTGAGGGATCGGAAAAAGAAAAACTCCTTTGAGTGACTTCAATACCCAGAGGAGTCTCTGCGTTCTGATCGGAAAAAGTTGCAATCCCCTCCTGATCGGAAAAAAGACCGGGAGAATAAACAGAAATTTCATCGTAAAGTGGCAAAAAATCGCAATAACCGTTCTGTCCCGAAGAATCCCTTAATCCGTCTGAGACCCTCTGGGAGGAGTTTCCGAAAAGCAAAGCTGCTTCATAAAGGTGATTCTCGCCAGATTTGGGATAACAGAATCCCTTTCCGCCCAGAGGACTTATGGAGCCCTCTGCCAGACCGTATACTCCCTTATTTGAAAGAGTGAAAACATAATTTCCAACGTCATGATCAGCCATCCACAAAGGAGCTCCCAGATCGATGTGAAGCTCTGCCTCACCCGAGAAGCTTTGATTCTCACCGGAGATATCCAATGTTAGATCAACTCTTCTTTCACCGGATAACGGTGGATCGAACACCAATACAAAAGGCTCTGAGTTCCAGATTTTCTCCCCGTGTTCGATTCTTCCATAATAGACAGAACTCCTCTGGATTTCGAAAGTGGTATCCTCAGTTGAAAGGATAGCTTGTATATTAGAGGGTGAGCTCCCCCAATTTTTCAACGATATAAAAAGATTAAAAGTATCGGGTGTTAAGCTTTCAATTTTATCAACGTAGAAACTGTCGATATGAATTCGAGGAACCTGGGGTGGAGGCATGTATTCCAGAGCCTTTTTCAAATCCATAAGTCCGTGACCGTAAAGATTGTCCTCTCCTTGTGGACCCAGATCTTTTGCCGAGTTTAAAAGGGAGAGTTTTATTTGCTCCACCGTAGCCTCGGGGTTAAACTGCTTCAAGATGGCGCAGGCACCAGCCACAAATGGCGAAGCCATCGAGGTCCCGCTCATAATCTTATAACCTCCGTTCAAATGAGAGGAGCGAATATTAACCCCTGGCGCACAGACCTCAGGCTTTATGGTATGGTTATCGCATCTGGATGGTCCCCTGGAGCTGAAAGGAGCGATGGTAAATTCCTGGGTTATCCCGTCAACTGCTCCTACGGAGAAAGTGTTAGTGGGAGACGAAATTCTGTCAGCCGGGGTTCGAATGGTCAAGGAGTCAGGTCCCTCGTTTCCGCAGGAGAAAAGACAGACTACTCCACAAGCCTCCAGGTTGTCTATCGCGTTCCAGAAGGTTTGATCGCAGGGGGGCTTCACCGAAAAGGGTATGCCCCAGGAGTTATTTACAACGTCGGGAACGTCGTGGATCGTCTCAGGATCCTCATCCGGGTCGCAAGCCCATTGAAAAGCAGCCAGTATGTCGGAGATGGTAGCAGAAAGGGGCTTGCCCCGATCCACGACTGCAGCAGCTATCCACTGGGCTTTGAAAGCTACCCCGATGGTATCAAACTCCGTTCCTCCAGCCATTATCCCCATGGTGTGAGTCCCGTGTCCGCTCCCATCACAGGGATGGGTTGTTCCAAAAGGATCATACCAGGATGCGCCGAAGCTTCCTCCGTTATTCCCTCTCCACCTTTCCCCTAAGGCTGGGTGATCCCCGTCCACTCCCGTATCAAAATTGCAAACCAACCTCCCTAATCCGGTATATCCCATCTCCCAGACCTTTCTGAGATTAATCGCTTCCCAGTTTCGGTTGATCTTACTCCGGTAAAGGGAGGGACTCTCTGAAACAGGCTCAATCAGACTGATCGGGTAATCGGGGTAGAGAATCTCTATATCATCCCTCTGGCTTATCTTTTCTATTACCTCTTTTGTTGCCTTTAAGCTCAGGACATTCGAGACCCAGAAGCTTCTGATTTTTTTCACCTTCCCTTTTTCCTTTTCCTTTTCCAGAATCCCGATTAATTCTTTTTGAGAAGATTTTGCCAAATTTCGAAGTGAGCTTATCACCGTCCTGTGCCGGGTGGAAAAGGATACGGCTTCCCTGCTGAGCTTGTAGTCAAGATAATCCGTATTAAGCTGATCTTTGAAAACAATCAGAAAAGACTCAAATTCGTTTCTATTTAATTGATTCAGTTTTGTTAACAGATCCGGACTGATCTTTGATTTTGAGTCAAACGAAGTACTCGCTGGAATGATCGGGGGGATTATCACAAGAAGGAAAAAAATCAAAATTTTTGTCAGGATTTTTTTCATTTTCCCTTTTCATCATTTCTCCCCTCTCAACAAAGAATTAGAGCAACCCCTGTGCCACATAAGTTAATTTTGGATCGGGACAAAGAGCTGCCCTTATAATTTATTGTACCGTAGTAAGATAAAGGTCGAGGCGGGGTTTGATTCAAAAAGATAGTAATTGACTCCAAAAATGCAGTAAATACTTTTGCAACCCAAAAGAATTTGTATGCAAGGATTTGCATAAGCAGGAAAAGAATAAGGGATGGTAAGATTATGAATCTTTTGGGAATAATGCAGTTGGTCAAGGGTGCCCTCACCCTTGACCGAAATGTTGGCGGGGTAAAGGTACCCCGCCATAACATGCAGTCCAGGTTGTCCTCAACCTGGGGTAAATAAAAGCCACCTTGCCTGTTCGGCAAGGGAAGCAAGGTGGGTTTACGATTGACAAAAGAATAAGTAAAATTTATATTTTGAGAATGAATAAAAAGCCAGTAAATCTTAAAAAAGATATGTCAGGCAATCCTCGAAAAAGGGAGTTTTTGCTTCTGGCATTTCTTTCCATCTTCGCTTTTATCTTAAGATTTATATATCTTCTGGAGATAACGAAAAATCCCCATTTCTCCACCCTTACCATGGACCCTCTTTATCACGACGTGTGGGCACAATCCATAGCCAACGGTGACTTACTCGGATCTGAGGTTTTTTTCCGGGCACCTTTTTACCCCTATTTTCTGGCTTTAGTTTACAAGATATTCGGGCATAGCTTTTTTATTCCCAGACTGATCCAGCATCTTTTCGGAGTTGCCTCCTGTGTACTGATATATTTTCTGGCAAAGAGACTCTTCAACAAAACCGTTGCTATCATATCTTTTATAATCACAGCTTGTTATGGAATGTTTTTCTATTTTGAAGCAGAGCTACTTTTAGATTCCTTTCTGGTTTTTTTCAATACCCTTCTTGTGCTTTTGCTTCTTAGAACCAAAGACGACCCTAAACTTAAAAAATGGTTTTTCTGCGGACTGGTATTGGGATTCTCCGCTATCACCAGACCCAACGTTCTTTTCTGCATCCCCTTTATCTGGCTTTGGATGTATCTGAGTTTCAGAAAACAACTTCATCTCCAAAAGATAATAATTTTTGCAGCGGTTTTCTTGTTGGGCACAATTATACTGATTTTTCCAATCACTTTGAGAAACGCCATAGTTGGAAAGGATTTGGTTTTTATATCCTCTCAGGGAGGGGTCAACTTTTACATAGGTAACAACGAGAACTCGGATGGAATGAGTGCCATTTTCTATAAATCCGATTGGGAATACCACGACTTCAAGTATCTGGCAGAAAAACAAGAAGAAAGAGAGCTTAAGCCCTCGGAGATCTCTCGTTTTTATTATAAAAAGGGGATTGAGTTCATCTTGAAAAAGCCCCAATTATCGATAAAGCTTCTTTTGAAAAAGCTATACCTTTTCTGGAATCGATTTGAGATCTCCAACAATCAGGACATATACTTCTTCAAAAGATACTCCCTTCTGATCCGAATTTTACCTTTAGGATTTTGGCTCATAGGACCATTGGGCTTGACCGGGATGATCCTCAGTTTAAGGGAGAAAAGAAAGGCCAAAACAAAAACCGAGGTGTTTTTACCCATAATATTCATGCTTTCCTATATGGTCACGGTTGTCTTATTTTTTGTAACCGCGAGGTTCAGATTGCCGGCAATACCATTTCTTATTATCTTCGCATCCTTTGGGATCTTCTGGATAGGCGATAAATTAATAAAAGGGGAGTTTAGCTCCTTGAAAACATTTCTTTTATTTTTTATACCTGCCTTTTTCTTGGTTAACTCAAATCTATATGATCTGGGTAAAGGGGATTTCTCTCAGGCTCACTTCAGTCTGGGCAATGTCTATCTGAAGAGGGGTGATTTAGATAGGGCTTTAAAAGAATACCAACTGTCCATCCAGAAAGAGCCTTTGAGCCGAGCCCGTCTCAACCGGGGCATTATATTTTTTAAAAAAGGGGATATCAAAAAGGCAAAGGAAGAATTTCTCGAGGAGTTAAAGGTGGATCCGTATAACCAGAAGGCATACAATAATCTCTCGGTAATATCAAGGCTGGAAGGAAACTACGGAGAAGCTGAGAAGTGGGCTCAAAAAGCCCTTGAGCTCAAGCCTTATTACAAAGATGCAGTTGTTAATTTAGCCTTAGCACAAAAGGAGCAAAACGATTTAACCAAAGCCAAAAGCACACTCACCAGGGGGCTAAACCAGCTTGAGGATTTCCCTCAAGCTGGTTTCCTTTTAGCCACAATATACCAAAAAGAGGAAAACCTCGATTCCGCCATCTACTGGTATGAGAAATTAACCTCAAAGAAAACCACCCAACAGGTTATCTATGATCTGGAAAGTTTGTTTGCCAAGGACCTCCCTTTTCGGAAAGGAAAAGAGGAGATCTTGGCTTATTCGAATTTCAATTTAGGCGTTATCTTTGCCCAGAAAGGGGATTGGGATAAAGCTGAACTCAATTTCAAAGAGGCGACAGAGGGAAAGCCTGATTTCGCCGAAGCTCATCTCAATCTGGGATTGCTCTACGACGGTTTAAGAAACTATCCCAAGGCGCTTTACCATTTAACCAGAGCAAAGGATATAGATTCTCTCAATCCAGTCTATCATTACAATCTCGGATTAGTCTATGCCAAAAGCAATCAGCTATATCGGGCATCTGAGGAGTTTAAACAATCCCTCAAGATAGATCCGGACTTCAAGCTGGCTGAGAGAAAACTTAAACTCATAGACTCCCTGCTTCAAATTCTAAATCAGAAGGACAAACCGGGGTCCGATTAGTCAACTTTCACCTTCAGTGAAGTCACTCCCGGTCCATTTTATTATAGAGATCACAAATCATTTAATCTATTTTTAACCATTAGGATAATTACCAGAGGGAAAGGCATGCTGAAAAAAAATCGATCAAGACATTTACAATCGATAAAAACTCCTCATAAAACTCGGCAAAAATTCTCGCTATCTGTGATTTGAGCACATAACAAAAGAGGCCCGGATATAAACCAGACCTCTTTCTAACAGACCACTTAGAGTTAAATCTTTATTCCTCAAAAAACCATATAAGCATTTTCTCCATCACCTCTTCTGCCTGGTCATCCTTAATGAAACACAGGGGGAAACAGAATTCCGCTGTTTTAAAGTTCGGTCCAAGATATCTCGAGGCGCAGGGTTTACCATGCATGTCTGATGTACCGCCAAAACAGGAAACAAAATTGTAGATTCTTTGGGTTTGGAAGCCAATCTTCTCGTAGGTAACACCGGGTAGTGCGGCCATACATTGAGGTTGTAACATACTATCCTTAATGGCAGCGTGATCCCACCAGATTAAAGTATCCAACCTGGCTGAATCGACTTCCAGCTCAGGGAATTCACCCAAAAAGGTCATAAAAGGTTCTGCCCCTATGAATTCCTCACTGCTCTTTTCATATTTGCTATATTTCCACAAGGAGAAATAGACACCCTCAATCCCGAAATATCTGCTGGCAAGCACAACCACTTCATCTCTTGAACCAAACATCGAACTTGCATCGAAAGGATTCATATTACTAAATTGTGACTGTTGTCCATTTCTAGCATTGAAATTATCAATTCCCATGTACCAGACCTTGCCCCCCACATCCAGATAATACTGATAAACCATGTAACCATAATCGGTTGGAGTAAGACTTCCGGTAACTCCGGGCGGATAATTAACACCTGAAGCATCAACCCCTGATCTACCTGAAAAACTGGTCACGATAATCAAATCATATAACGACATAAGGTATATATCTGGTGGAGTTCGTTTCTCGGTTGTAGCATAATCTGGATTGATCCAGACATCAAAAGATTTAAATCCCACATCACCTTGAATATTCTCCAGGTGACCTTTATAAATATTCCTTAATTCCTCAAACCTGCTCGGCTCTGCTACAGGTTTACCCTCACCCGCATTATTGACGGAAGCCTCAATCAGCAAGATCCTGTTGCCATCAGTGGACCAGATGAAATAGGGATATATGGATTTTATAAACATGAAAGCGGTGTCCGCCGATTCAACCAGAGCATCATCTTTGGAAAGAACCCTGAACAGATACCAGCCATATTTTTTTTCAGGATAGTTTTCTAAGCCGAAGAAAAGTCTTGATTGATCCCATACCCACCTTGAGCTTGTGGCTGAGTCATAGGAGGAATCCACCACAGACTTATGCATAAATCGAGCATCTATCACCTCAACGGAATCCTTGAATGGTCCCAAAAGCTCCCATTTATATAGAAAAGGTGGTAGCTCTCCGGGATAATCGGATGAATCGGAACCGTACCAGTTGATTTCAAATCCTTTCCAAGTTAAAGTGGTCTCGGGTAAACAGTAGGTTTCGAGATATGACCCGTACGTTCTTCCATTATAAACAAAGTAACCACTGAGAAAAGGTAGTGGAGGCTCCGCTAAGGGTGGAAGATGAGCTTTGGGAGGATGGTTATTCCGGGAAAACCTTCTGAAGGTTGAACCACCTTCCTCGGTAGTTTTCCAAATTTTGGAAGTGGCGTTTTCGTTATCCACCGCTCTGACGAAGATATACTGCCTGACCCATTTGGTGGTATCCAGCTCGGCAAAAAGCCTTGTAGTTATCTCACTGGGTACGCTGTCCTCAACAAATAAGCTATCTACGGGAATATGGTAATCAGGGATAGAATCGTAGACTTGTGAGTCTAAAAAGCTGGCAATGAAATCAGGCTTCCATTTATCAGGGGCGATCCTCTGGATGTCCTTAACAAAGTTAGAATCAATAAGCCCATTCAGTTTCGGTATAAGGTTAATATCTTTTTGAGAGTCGTCATCGAAAATAATCTCTGGTATTATCAGATATTGGTATTTTACCACGTAACCGTCAGGATCGGTACCATACCAGTAAAGAGTCGGATTTGAAGAATACGGGGATCCATCCGGAGGAATGTTCACCAGTTTGCAAATAGGGGGGTGATTGGATACCTCCCTGACCACCTTGTTTTTCTTCTTACTGCATCCTGCAGCCAGGATAAAAAGGCAAAAAATCAAAATGATCCCTAGGATAGTTCTTTTCATGTTGTTTCCTCCTAACTGTTAGATCTTTTCCCTGCCGGTTATTAGAAATTCAAACCTAACGAGAATCTGTGAACGTCATTCAAGTATCCGAAATCGTGATAACCGTAGTCCAATTTTATGGTATAGTTGGAAAGTTCAAATTTAACTCCCCCACCTGCCGAAAAACCACCGGTGTCGTATTCGAACTGCTGACCGACTCTCAAGGCGAACCTGCCTTTGTACCAGTATTCCAGACCAGCGTTGTACCTCTCCATGTTATCACTGGGGTGGGATCCCTCCAGATTGAAAACGGCTTTGTGCTCCTCTCGGGTTAAAAGGTCTACGCAGGCACCGAATTTGAAGTTCATAGGTAGTGGATATTCCTCTCTGATAAACTTCAGATCAGGTCCGAAATTGCTCAAGACCATTGCGATCTTAAATCCTCTGAATCCGGTCCGGTATAAAGTTCCCAGGTCCATACCCCATCCCGAAGCACTCTCCTCCTCATAGAGTTCGGCTATGTATTTCAGATTTAAGCCAATGCTGAACCTATCAGTTAAGTTCCGAGCATAGCTCACGCCCAAAGCATAACTATTAGCCGTAAAGGTCTTTCCCGTGCTCGCATCGGGTGTTTGACCGGATAGCAAAGGTGTTCTAAGTACCATATCCCCTGCATCCAGCATGCAGAAAAACGCTCCTACAACTCCACCCCCGAATTGGTTAGTGGGATAAGCAATCCCCGCGAATTCATAGTTTATATCAGCGGGGTAATCGATGTGAGTCAAAACCACATCACGCTCATCCAGTTGAGTGAGTGCGCCGGGATTATAATAAACAGCCGAGGCATCATCCGCCACCGCTATAAAGGCTTCTGCCATACCGACGGCTCGGGCTGAAATCCCTATCTCCAGAAATTGAGCGCCCGAGGTTCCCACCTTGGCCTGGCCAAAGCAAAGAGCAGGTAAAATACCCACCAACAGCCATATCAGACCAAATGATCTCACTCTCATCATATTACACATCTCCTCTCGTTATTTATCCTCTGTTCCAAAACCTTAGAAATTAACTTGAATGCCCAAGCGAATGTTCCTTCCCGGTCCATAAAAATACGGATTCTGATCCACCTGCCATCCCGGCAATACCACGGTACAACCTGCCTCACTTTCAGATGCTACCCGCCCGGTGTTCGGTCTCCCTGTTTCGCTGTAACCTAATGAATTAGTATTAACATCCAAAATGTTCTGGGTGTCCAAAAGGTTATTGATCCAGACTATGAAGGAGTAATCCAGCTTCCAGACTCTGAAGTGTTTGTAAAATCTTAAATCGATATTGCTGGTAGAGGGCATTCGCTTCGAATTTCTCTCAGTCCTCTGCTTTATGCCTCTTAATTCGATCCCCGGGTATTTTGCATCAGGAGTAAAAGGAAATCCACTACCGTATTTCCAAAGAACGTTCATTCCCCAGGCTGCTGGAACCTTCAAACCAAAAACTTTAGGATTTTCCTTTGGAGGAATGGAAAGATCCAAATTTACTGTGATCTGATGTCTTACATCCCAATCCAGAGGATATTCCCTTATCGGGATCTCTCCGGTTTCGGCACGGTTGTAAGCATTGGAGATCTCCTCAGAGCTCTTGCCGTAAGCAAAGGCGTATTGATAATTAACATAACCAGAAATGTAACCGGTCCCATACCTCTTATCCACCTGGATCTCAATGCCTCTTGTCCTTGCATAGTCTAAATTATCATAATACTCATAGACCGCTCCTCCTACCCTCTTAAGCTCCTCAGTATTCAGCTGTCCGTAATAATCCTTGTAGAAACCTGCTACATCCAGTTTGTAATCCTCGGACATAGCATACTGGGTTCCGAACTCGTAGGCCACCTGTTTCATATAATCAAGATTATAGTTTCCAAAAAGGACCGGGCCGGAACCCGAAGTAGCACTCTTGGTGGTTCGAGCATACATGTAACGTAGCTCGGGGAGCTGATAGAAATGTCCGTAATTGAAGTATACCTTAGCCTTATCGGTAATGGGATAGGAGACGCCCAAACGGGGAGAGAACTTCGTTCTCGATTCCAATATCTTTTCCTTGGTTGGATTCTCTGGTGAATCGTCAGGTATGTCCGCGACCCCCTGATCCTGAATGAAGAAATCATACCGGAAACCAGCTTTGGCAATCATAGCTCCATATTCTATCTTATCCTGTATATAATAAGCACCTCGGAGAGGTCGACGAGTGTAGAAGTCTCTCTGCAGACCATGGGTGGACCAAGGACCGCCATCGGGCTCTCCTGTGTATTCGTAATACGGATATCTGATATCGGTAAGATGAAGCTTTTCCCTCCAGAGATGTACTCCGGTTTTTATCTGATGCTCCCTGCTAACCTGACTGGTGAAATCGAACTTCAGGTTCAAACTCTTTGAGGTGCGATGGGAATAATAGCAGCGTTGCTCATATCCTCTATCGTAGAAACCGTCCTTCGGATCCCACCTGCCGTTACCATTGTAATCTCCATAAGGCTCACCCGGATCCCATTTAAAATTGGGTGGGTCATAGCTTCCACTTAAATTCACATCATAATATGGAACCGACGGTTCATCAGGGTCATGCCTTCCATTGAGATTAAAATCTCGGTAATCCCATTGTCCGGGACCATCGTAATATCCGTTAAGGCTCACATCCCAATAAGGCTCATCCTCATCCCATCGGCCGTTTTGATTCAAATCGGTGAACTCTTCACCTAATACTATATCTCCGTCCCAATAAGGTTCATCCTCATCCACTCCTGCCCTACCAGCTGTTTCCTGCTGCAGTTCGGGATCGAATCTTCCGTTTCCGTTGTTATCCTTGGTAACCGGTTCCCCTCGATCCCTTACCCCATTGTTGTTTACGTCCTTATATGGATCATTAGCATCATATTCCTCATTATTGTTCACATCGAAATATTCCTCGGGTGGATCCCAGATTCCGTTCAGGTTATTATCCTGGTATTCTTCCCATTCGCTGTTGAGAGCGTAACTTCCAGGCGTGCGAATTCCACCCGGTTCATGCGGATGACCTGGTGCCATCAGTCTATCAGTGTCAAATATACTTAATAACACCTCGTAAAAGGAGCTCTTGCTCACATTGTGGGTAAAATGCATGCTTATAAGTTTAGACCGATCCTCAAACTGGGGGAGATTCATCGGGGTATACCTGTATCTCCATTGAGAGACATCTCCCCTGCTCTCTGAGGTTGGATCGAAGTACAAGGTGTATCTATCTAAGGTTCCTTTATAGGATAGGATCAGTTTCTTATCCGGGGCTGCCCGATAAGATAGTTTCAAAGTGGTTGTATACGAGTTCCTCATCCTCTCGGAAACATCGAAACCGAAGAAATCTTCCACTTTAAATCGTTTAGCCATCTTAGGCGTAGACCACTCGTTGATGTCCATATAGGTATTGGTCTTATAAGCATCCGCGGATATAAAGTAGGTCAGTCTATCCCCCTTGAAATCCACTCCAAAAATTGGAAGTATAACCTGGGTTAAAACCGGCTCAGGACCAGAAAGGCTGAACTCGACACGATCACCGTTGAACGAATACTTGTTCAAATCCGGAGAACCTAAATCATCGGTTAAAAACTCAAAGTGCCCTTGAGTAACGGTTTTGCTTCCCTCCTTGGTAACGATATTTATCGCCGCGGACTGAACGTTTCCATACTCGGCATCGAAACCTCCTTTAAGAACCTGAACTTCCTCCACGCTGGAACTGGTGACCTCGATGCCCGGCTTGACCAGCCCCAATCCACCGATCAGGTCTCTTGTCTCCACACCGTCCACTATGTATTGAACCTCTCCCGCTCTTCCGCCTCTAACGTGGATCTCCATGCCTCGGGTTACAAAACCAACCTGAGCCGAAAGCAGCTCCGATACATCCTTAACCGGCATACTCTCAATCTGTTCGGTTATTATGTTCCTTACGTTTGCAGTTATGTCCTTCTGAATCATGGGCCTTTCCCCGATCACCTTGATACCTTCCACCTCAACTGCGGATGCTTTCAGTTTAAAATTCAACTCGCTGGTCTGATCAATGGCCACCTGCACATCGGTGTAGGTAACCGGTCGATAACCAACCATCGAAGATTTGACATTATATATCCCCGGAGGGACGTTGATGATGAAATAGGAGCCGTCCACCCCAGCCATGTTACCCATATTAGTACCTTCTATTATGATCGATGCTCCCAAAAGCGGTTCGCCCGACTCGGTATCAATTACCTTCCCCGCGATTTTTCCGGTGTTCCCGGCAAAAGTATAGTTCAGCCCCGCAAGTAAAAAAATCCCTCCTACAATAAGAGCCAAGGTTTTAAATCTCATCTCTGCATTCCTCCTTTTTGGGTTTTCATTCCTACACTCTCATAAGCTAATATTATATTAAAATTTTTCCTCTTTTGTCAAGTTTTTTTTTCATTTTTTCTATCATCGAAACCCTTTTCTCTCAACAAAGTAAAATGGTTCAAATCCAACCAACTTAAAATTTTTTTACCACCTTCTTTTAAAACCTTTGCCCGTGTCCCCTCTTTCGAGGGGACACCGACAAAGAAGTCAGGAGGTTTATATAAAAGAAGGAGGAAATACCAACCTATTTCATATCCAAAATTTATGCCAAGAAACTTAACTGGCTCCCCAAAAATAGACTTTCTTAAGTCGCTATAAAATAAAAAGATAGGACCTTCGGATTTATCTGAAAACACCTTCTTAAAATTAGGAAACGCAGAAAACTGCGAGACATAAGATATATGATATGAAATATCAAACTTAAATCGTTAAAAACAAATATCTTAAACTACTCGCAATGCCTGAAAAAAAATGGTGAAAACCTGCGAGGATTAGCTTCTTAAACTCCAATCCGGACTTCTGTATTTTTCAACTGCGAGTTTTTTGGCAAGCTCAAATTCATTTCTATTTAACTTTTTCAATTCTAACTTTACTTTGAAATATTTTTCAAATCCCTCTCTGGTGGCTTCAGCTAATTCCTCCAATGAAATCAGCGCCTTCCAGGCAAGGTAAGGATAATGACCACCCTTACCTATTAACTCCTCAAAGGTAACTGAGTTTTCTTTCAAAATCTTTTTCATTGTTTTTTTCTGATTTTGGTCAGCTAAAAGATCAATCAGATCAACTTCCCCCCTTTTTATAAGAAAAGAGCCCTGTTGAATAAAACCTTCTTTAAAACGCCTTTGGGCTGAACCTATAAGTTTTTTCCCGTTTACGTTTATCTCATATCTTGAGCTTGATAGAAAACAAGGAGCTTTTATATCATAATTTTCCCCCTCATCAAAATTCTTTCTAACTCCTTTTGCCCAGCATCCTTTGATGTTAAACCTTTTCAAAACCAGAATAAACGCCCTGCTTATCCTCTCATAGGTCTCCATCACGTTTTTACCTAAAATGTCGTAATAATCCTCAGAAGAGCAAAGGCTATAGGTTAAATCATCTCCATGAAGAACTGCCCGCCCCCCGGTTATCCTCCGGACAACATCGATTCCTTTGTTTTTACATGAATTCAAATCAATGGTATTGTTGATTTTCTGGGAATACCCAAAAGATACCGAAGTCTTCTCCCACTGGTAAAGTCTTAAAACAGGGGGTAGCTTTTCTTTTAAGCACAAAAGAAATAATGCTTCATCCAATGCCATATTGAAAAAGGCATCCCTTTCCTCCGTTACCAAAAAACGCCAGTTTTGGTTTACCATACTATTGTTAAGTAAAAATCTATTACTTAGCTTATGGTCTAACCGAAGATTTCACCCTGGACAAAATTCAGTTAGAGTGTCTTTCTCTTTGAAGTTATAAAAAGATTAATAATCAAAATACGTTTCTACTTAATCCCTCTGGCAATCTCCTTAACAAGATTCAATGCTATGATATTCCGTTGAATCTGATTGGTACCCTCGTAGATCTGGGTGATCTTTGCGTCCCTTTCCATCTTCTCCACCGGATAATCCCTCAGATAACCATACCCTCCGAAAATCCCCACCGCATCGTGGCTTACCTTCATAGCCACGTCCGAGGCAAAAACCTTTGCCATGGCTGAGTGCTTTGAGCCTTTCACTTTACCCCGGTCAATTCCCAGGGCTACATTATATACCAAAGCCCTTGCAGCCTCCACCCAGGTGGCCATATCAGCCAGTTTGTGCTGTATGGTCTGGAACGAGATAATCGGTTTTTCAAATTGAATCCTTTCCCTGGCGAATTTCGTTGCTTCCTCCAAAGCTCCCTGCGCAATCCCAACTGCCTGGGCAGCCACCACCGGGCGGGTAACGTCGAAGGTCTTCATTGCCACCAGAAATCCCATCCCCTCCTTACCCAGAAGATTCTCATTTGGGACCTTACAATCCTCAAAAAAAAGCTCCCTGGTGGTCGACGCCCTGATTCCCATCTTTTTTTCCTTTTTTCCAGAGGAAAACCCTGAAAAATCCTTCTCCACGATAAAAGCTGAAGCACCCCTGGAGCCTTTCCTCTTATCTGTCACAGCTATGACGGTATAGGTCTGGGCTTCCCCACCGTTGGTTATCCACTGCTTTGTTCCGTTTAAAACATATTCATCTTTTTGTCTTTTCGCAGTTGTCTGGACAGCTGAAGCATCGCTTCCCGCATTGGGCTCGGTTAAGGCGAAAGCTGCTAATTTTTGTCCAGATGCTAAATCAGATAGGTATTTCTGTTTTTGATTTTCATTTCCGAAAAGCAAAATGGGATAAGCTCCCAGACCGGTTCCGGCAAAAGACAGGGCAATTCCTGCACAAACCTTGGATAATTCCTCAGTTACAATGCAGATGTCCGTTATCCTACCACCTTCTCCACCATATTCCTTAGGGATAAGACATTTAAAAAGTCCTGCCTCAGCAAAGACTTTCACTAAATCCCAGGGAAACTCCTCGGTCTCGTCATAATAAGACCTTTTGGGTAAAACGTACCTCTGGGCGATCTCCCTGGTTAGGTCTCTTAATTTTTTTTGCTCCTCTGAAAGCAGAAAATCCATAATCTTAACCTAACTATATATTTTTATGCTTAAAACATAACTTTACCAACTCAGAAAAAAACCTAAAAGAACACACTGGCAGCAAAAGGCTTTATTTCATATCATACCAGGGACCTTTTTCAAAATCACTAAAAAAGTACTTTTTGTCCTCTTTTTTCTCTATTTTCTCTCCAGCTTCCTCAGTTAACTTGATATATTTCTCACACTCGGACTTATTCCCCGAACAAGCATATGCTCTTGCCATTGCTTCGTAGGCAAAGGCCAGATCAAAATCCACAAAATTATGCGCCTGGGTCAGTTCCATGCATTTTTTTGCATGATATAAAGCTGGTTCTGGTCGGTTCAAAACACTGTATACGCGGGAAACCAACCACTGTCCTCTCTGGAGGTTAACCGCTTTGCCCACTACGCTCCAGTGATACAAAGAGGCGTGAGCAGCGTGAATCATCTCCTCATCTTCCTGGGCTGTTCTTTCTTCTTTCCCCAGAAAGCTCCAGACTAAATTATTCAACTTAACTGCGAACCTCCCCTGACATTCCTTCTCTGAGTATTTTTCCTCCTCGGTCATACCTTCCTCCCCAGTTTTTGTTTTTTCAGAGCTTTTGTGGCATTCAGTTGAGCATTTTTCCTTTTCTTCATCCTTGTCTTTCTCTGTTTTTGTTTGTCCCAATAAAACTTGGAAACTACCGATAATTAAAAAGATGAGCAAGCAAAGCATAAACCACTTTCTTGTCTTTTCCATCATCTTTTATCCTCCTGTGAAATTGTTTTATCTTCTCTCATTTAAATGTATACTCTTTAACCACTCCAAAGTCAAATCATTTGGGCAAAAACTTACAAGTAAAACAATTGTTCCTGATAAGGAGAAACATCACATTTCAGCCACTTTCAAAATAGCCTGAGCTAATCCTGAAACACTATTCAGTTCGAGATCGGGAATCTCAAAAGGTATCCTGGGTTTTTGGTTTTTGTGGATGCCCACCTGAACAAGAACGGTCCTCATGCCTAACTTTTTTGCAGGAATTATGTCGTTGTCTATCCGGTCCCCCACCATAATGCACTGCTGGGGAAAAACTCCGAATCTCTGTACGATCTGCTCGTAATAACGGGGATCCGGTTTGGTGAGGGAGAAATCATCCTGGGTCAGATGACAGGTGAAGTAATCCAGAAGTGAGTTTTTCTCCAGAAGATCGATTATCTCACCACCATACTGACCAGCAATACCCAAATCGAAGTATTTGCTGATAGACTTAAGCTCGCTTTCTATTCCTGAGGATAATTTCAAAGGTGGTCTTAGCCTCTTCCATTTCTCCAGATGAAGATGATAGAGTTTGTCGAATTTGTCTAAGTCATCTTTTGAATTTTTCCAGAAAACGTACTGATATACCCTGGGAGCAAAAAGGATTATCGCCTCCTCAACATCCGAATGATAGTCACTTTTGGAATATCCAGGAATTGTCTCCCTTAATGTTTCCACTATAATATCAGCCCTGACCCTCTCGTGATCGGACTCG
>Ga0111201_1022_pt1 | contig 27291 bp, 27 predicted proteins | sample DeeMarSWOR324_28_FD_80375 | JGI IMG/M metagenome (GOLD analysis project Ga0111201, IMG submission 80375) | candidate division Zixibacteria bacterium SM23_73_2 | reverse complement strand
AGGTGATGCTCGCCTCTGGAAAGCCGGTTTTGGTTCCCACCATCGAGGAGGATGGATTTGCTCTGGATATAGAAGCGGTCAAAAAAGCAGTAACTCCAAGGACGAAAGCTATAATGTACTGCTCCCCTAACAATCCCACCGGAACCGTTTTTACAGAAGAGCAGCTTAGGGGAATAGCCGAGATCGCGCTGGAGCATGATCTTGTGGTTATCACTGACGAAGCTTACGAGTATTTTACCTTTGACGGGCATAAGCATTTCAGCATCGCCTCGATTCCGGAGATGGGAAAAAATGCGGTGAGCTGTTTCACCTTCACCAAAACCTATGCCATGACCGGATGGAGGATCGGTTACCTTTGTGCTCACCAGGATTTGATTCCCCAGATCAACAAAGCTCACATCCCTCTTTCGATCTGCGCACCGGTAGTATCTCAATATGCAGCTTTAGCTGCTTTGAAAGGATCACAGGACTGCGTTTCCCGGTTCAGACAGAAATATCTTTCAGCCAGAAATCTGATGTGTGAAAGACTGGATGATCTAAGCTCGGTTTTCGATTATAAAAAACCTGGCGGCTCCTATCTTATGTTTCCCAGGATATTATTAGAAGAGGGTAAGGATTCCAAGACATTTTGCGAAAACCTTTTGAAAGAAGCAAAAGTCTCAGCCACACCGGGGGTGGATTTCGGACCCACAGGTCAAAGACATTTGAGGTTGTCCTTCTGCGTTCCTGATGAGATGATTAACAAAGCCTTTGACAGAATGGAGGTTTATTTTAAAAAATATCTTTAACAATAAAACATGAAAAAAAGAGAGGTTAAAGAGATGAAAAGGCGACTTTTTGTATGGTTGATTTTACTTTGTGTTTGTTTTCTTCTTGTAACCTACACTCAGCCCGAAGCTTGCTCCAGTCTTCTGGTGACCAAAGGGGCTTCGGATGACGGCTCGGTGATGATCACCTACACCTGCGATGCGGAGTTTCATCCTCGTCTTGAGTACACTCCTGCAGCTGATCATGATGAGGATTCCCTTGAGATAGCTGACTGGCATGGAAATGTAAGAGGTAAGGTAAAGCAGGTTCCTCACACCCATGCTGTGGTTGATCTGATGAACGAATACCAGTTGGTGATCGGGGAGACCACCTTTGGTGGAAGAGAGGAGCTTCGCGATTCCAGCGGTCTTCTGCATTACTGGGATATGATGGAGCTTGCTTTGCAGAGAGCAAAAACAGTTAGGGAGGCTATTAAAGTTATGACCGATCTGGTTGCCGAATACGGTTACCGCTCCTCTGGAGAGTCTTTTTCCCTCGGGGATACCAGGGAGGCCTGGATAATGGAGATGATCGGTCCGGGTGAGGGAGGAAAAGGGGCTTTGTGGGTTGCGCTTAAGGTTCCGGATGGTTATATCAGCTGCCATGCTAACAAAGCAAGAATTGGGGAGTTTCCCCTGGATGATCCTGAGAGATGTTTGTATTCAGAGAATGTGATTTCATTTGCAATTGAAAAAGGGTATTTTGATCCCAAATCAGGAAAACCATTTAGGTTTTGCGATGTTTACTGCCCCCCTACACCTAAAAACAAAAGATATGCAGAGGCCCGGGTGTGGAGCATCTTTCGGAGGGCAGCACCATCTGAGAATTTTTCCCCTGATTATCATCGGGCAGTGGAGGGAGCAGAGCCTTATCCTTTGTGGATAAAGCCGGATAAGAAACTTTCAGTTGCAGACGTATTCGCCCTTATGCGGGACCATTATGAAGGGACCGATTATGACATGACCAAAGGGATCGATGCTGGACCCTATGGATGCCCTAACCGCTGGAGGCCTATTGAATGGATGGTCGACAGTATCGAATATGCCTGGGAACGCCCCATCTCTACCCAGCAGACCGCATTCTCTTTTGTCTCCCAGTCGAGATCGTGGCTTCCCAATGCAGTTGGTGGTGTATACTGGTACGGGATGGATGATACCTACACTACCTGCTATGTACCCTTGTACTGCGGAATTGATACCATCCCCAGATCATTTACCAAAGGAAGCCTTCAAAAATTCTCCTGGGATTCTGCCTGGTGGGTTTTTAATTTGGTTGCCAATTACGCTTGCTTAAAATACTCATATATGATCTCGGAGATCCAGGCTGTACAGAAGGAGATCGAGGGGGAATTTTTTAGGCTTCAGCCTGAGACTGATAAAACTGCAGTGGAGTTAGACAAAAGGGATAAGATACTTGTGACAAATTTCCTGACTAATTACTCGGTGACCCAGGGTGAGATGGTGGTGAATAGATGGCGGGAGCTGGGCGAATATCTGATAACCAAATATAATGATGGATATGTGAAGGATGAAGAGGGTGAGCCTCAGGAAAAAGGATATCCAGAAAGCTGGCTGAATGAGGTTTTGAAGTCGCGTCCTGAACAGTTTCTTTTACCGGTGAAAGAGGAAAAGAAACCGGAATCGGAGCTGGTGGATTGAATAAAGACGTAAAAATAAGGGTCGTCATTAAGTAACTAAAGATTACATACATGAGTAATATCAATTTTAGCACAGATAAATCTGTGCCTGCAAGTTTCAATACATCTTAAATCTATATTTATATTTGATTTTCCTTTTCAAGTTGATATATTCTCTTCTAAATGTTTAAAATAAAAAAAGTTCAGACAAAAAAAGAACTTTTGGATTTCATTAAATTCCCCTGGAAAATCTATAAGGATGATCCTAACTGGGTTCCGCATTTGATCTCCGAGAGAAAGGAGTTTTTTGATCCTTTAAAAAATCCTTTTTTTAAACATTCTGAAGTTGTTTTCTTTTTAGCAAAAAAGGATAAAGAAATAGTGGGTAGGATCGGGGGGCATATTAATCATAACCATAACGATTTTCATAATGAGAAGACCGGTTTTTTCGGATTTTTCGAATGCGTTAACGATTTCGAGGTGGCAAAACTACTTCTGGATACTGTAAGGGATTGGCTAAAATCAAAAGGGATGGAGATAATGAGAGGTCCGGCGAATTTCTCTACCAACGAGGAGATCGCATTTCTTTTAGAGGGATTTGACTCTGCTCCTGCGTTTATGATGAGCTATAATCCAAAATATTACCTTGATCTTATGGGAAAATACGGGATGAGAAAGGCAAAGGATGTTTTTGCCTGGTATTTTGACAGGACTTTCAAGCCCTCGGAGAGGGTGATCAGAATCGCTGAAAGAGTTGAAAAGAAGGAAAACCTGAAAATAAGAACGCTTGATTTAAAAGATTTTGGAAACGAGATCAAAAGGGTAAAAAAAATCTATAATTCCGCCTGGAGCAAAAACTGGGGATTCGTTCCGATGAACGATGAGGAATTCGAGCATATGTGTAAGAATCTAAAACAGATCGTTGATCCTCAGATGGTTTTCATTGCTGAGATCGATGGAGAGCCAGTTGGATTCTCTTTAGCCTTGCCCAATATAAATCCGGTTTTGAAGAGATTGAATGGCAGGTTTTTCCCTTTTGGGATTCTGAAGCTTTTTTGGTTTACCAGGATAAAGAATATGGTTAAAAGTGCAAGGATAATCACCCTGGGGGTTGTGGATAATTACAGGAAAAAGGGGATCGAGACCATATTTTATGTAAGATCCATCAGGGACGGGATAAAAAGAGGCTATACCTGGGGTGAGTTGTCCTGGGTTTTGGAGGATAACGTTTTGATGAACAAAGCTTTGGAGACTTTAGGGGCTAAGCTTTATAAGAAGTACCGGATTTATGAGATGAGAATATAGTTCAGCTTCGTTTACCCTTTAGACTTCTGGTTGTTTTTGAGTTTACCTGTTAGGGTGGGGTACCCTTACCCCGGTTTATCTTGGTCAAGGGTGAGGGCACCCTAGATTAACTCCCGACAGCATGTTGAAACCCTATCCTTTCCTTCGAATGGACGGGTTTTGTTTTTTTCCTCACCCCTTAGTTCCCCTCTCCACGAGTGGAGAGGGGATAGGGGTGAGGTTATTTTTTTATTTGTGGATGATTTGTATAAATTCCTCAAGATCAAGAGACATACGCATAATCTTCAAAAGGAGTAAGAGTCGTATAAGTTAGGGTGGGGTACCCTTATCCCGGTTTATCTTGGTCAAGGGTGAGGGCACCCTTGACCAACTTTAAGGTGGCGTCAGGAGTTTCCTCCTGACGCTTTTCTGTCGGGAGGTAAGTCCCGACAGCACATGGAAAACAGTTTTTAGGTTTTGCTTCCAGCTAGTAGGTCAGGAGCCCCATACTCCTGACACTTTCATTTGTCAGGTGTGCAGAGCACCTGACCTACGAACTACTTACTTGCAACGATAAACACTCGTCCTTCCTTCTCGGGTTCAGTTATCGGAGTCTTCAGATCTTGAATCCGAGCAAAGTGGACATCCTTCCAACCCGCATCAAGCAGTGCGTTTTTCACCCTTTCTAATTCAAAAACCGTGTTGAACACTGTCTCATCGAATCGCTGGTATAGTTCATTGGACGCGCGTACAAATCCAGTAATCTTCGTCCAAGCTCTATCACTCTTTCCATCATAGATACCGCGAGTGATAATCAATGCGTCTTCACTGGCCTGGTCCACCTGGATGCTATTCCAGCGTTTCAATCCATGCCGGGTATTCATATCGAAGATAAAATAACCATTGCAGACCGCATGGGTGCATTGAAAGCATCTTCTCAATGCCTGTTCGTCTTCAAGATGGTTGAGTGAATCGTACGTAGAAACTACTAAGCCAAAGCGTTTATCCAGCGTGAAATCGCTGGCATCGCCCTTTAAGAATTCGGCTTGACCAGTTTCAACGTATTGGCGTGCATTCTCTCTGGCAAAGCAAAGCATATGTTCTGACAGATCAATGCCAACGACCTTAAAATCCTTTTGCAGAAAATGTACTGCAAGCTGGCCAGTGCCGCAGCAAAGATCGAGAACAGACTTGTTCTTTTGACCAATCTTTGTGGAGGAATAGAAATCGAGAATCAATGGGGCGACCTGCTTGGCATAGCCGCCCCACCTTGTGTTGTAAACATGCGCGAATCCCTGACTGTATGCTTGCATTTGATTGGCTCCTATGGACGCTTGGCTGCCCAACGGCAAAATAACCTGTTGGAACTTGCGGTGCATAGTACGTTGGTATTTAAAGAAATGTTCTGCATGGCATCAGTTGTTCGAATTCGCATATCGCTGTTCCAGTCAGGTTAATTTTTTTATTAGCCATCTTATAATATTTTGATTATTGTTTAAGCATTTTATCTATAAGAAATAAAGTTATAAATAAGCATAAGAAGAATAAGAAATTAATGGAGTAAATAATATAATTAAAGATTGAACAAGTTTTAACCTCCGGAATTAATCCAAATAGAGCAAATACTGATCCTACGATGGTTATGATAATTAAGAAAATATCGAGAGATAACATCTTACTTCCTAAAACATTTTTTGATTTTTCAAATTTGTTTATAGAATTAAAGATTCCCTTTTGACTAAATTCTTGATATATCTCAATTGCAAAATCACTGCTTTCATTAGAACAATATGGAGCTAAAAAATTTACGTCCAATGCGTCTCCAAATAATTTTAAAAATCTAGCAGGTTCATATTCAGATAAAAGTGCTTTGCCGAATAGTATCTCGTCTTGATCGTTTGCTGGGATGTTTAGTTTTTTGAATTCTTTTTCTAATTTGTTTGAAATAGCAGTCTTCAAAAAATAAAATAATGAAGTTAGATTTATATATATATCTTTGAATTTGCTTTTTGATAGACTACCATCTGGATATCCTAAGTAATCGTCAAGTTTTATTTCGCCTTTTTCTAAATGCTTTAATATATCATCTCGTGAATTTTTTATAATACTAATATTATCCTGCATTCTTTTTCTGTATGAATAATACTCACTTATTAAATGGTGTTCTGCTTGTTGCTTTTGGTCTATTAATAAAATTATTAAAACAACAAGAGCTCCTAACAAGACTCCTAAAATTTGAGCTATTATTGAAAATCCAGTTTGTGCAGTTTCAGTGTTTGATAATGGTAATATAAACAAATTATTTAAGATGAAAATAATAACTAAAATTATGGACGCAAAAAAGATTGCTACCCTATAATGTTGAAATCTTATAAAAAGGAATAATGATTTAATTTTGGATTTCATAAATAGACAAGAGTAATAAATTTATTTTAATATTGGCTAACATTGTTTATATCGATCCATATAACACTCCAAACATGGCTTTGAGCGCCGTATAAGGCGTCTTTGAAAACAGAATACTCGGATTCAGAAATTCACCCAACTTCTGTTTATATGGTTTCCGGATAAAATCACTTTCTGGTTTTGCTTCCAGATAACACTCCAGGGATGATGATGCCTAACATCTCTTCCTTTGATGCCTTAAGGCACAGCTGTGGGCCACCCGTCATCGTTTCGACGCGCCGCGTGTACTGTGCTCTAATGCTCGCTCACTTCGCGTCCATGGACTTAAGAGTCGCATTGGCTGCTTGCCTTATTCGCGCATCTTCATCCGATTCGGCTATTCTCTGGAGACGCTCTCGTAAAGTGTCGACATGCACATGCGCCAGTAGCCTGACTGCAGCCAGACGAACATCAGGGGACATTGAACCGAGCCTACTAGCAAGAGTGTCGGGACTCCAAGTCCGCCCATCGGAAATCAGATCGAACACAGCACTGCCAGCAAAGCTGTACATTGCCCATTTCTGTGTCCCGGCCGCACTATCGCCGAGAAAGGCACGCGCAGCCTCAGCAAGCTCAATGTCGCCCGCTTGCGGATCGCCCAACAGGGTGAGCCCGCCAGAAACCGCCACCCAATAGTCAAAGCAGTCTCGCTCGGAGGTACGCTCTGATGTTGCAGCACACGCCGCCTTGAGAGCAGCAAAAGCTTCTGCACCACCAACCAATGCCAGGCCTTCCGCAGCGCCGCATCTCACGTATGAGGAGGAATCATCAAGCAGGGTTCTCAGTGCAGGTACAGCACGCGTTCGATCCTGCGGTCGAACCAGCCTCCCAAGATCACGCGCCGCTCCCTCGCGGAGTACAGCGTTTTCTGATGCAAGCAGGCGCATGCATTCATCAGTGGTTCGCTCTTCGCCGACGGTTATTGAGGTGCCCGAGTCCTTGAACGAGAGCCTCCCCCTTCCACATACGTATGCCCAGCCACTGGCCACTCTCCGAACACACAGGCGCTCTGGGAATGACGCTTGGATCAAGAGCGAGTCCAGTTCGATGTCGCCATTGAACCGAATCTCGCTCCCTACTCCCCCATTAAGCAGTGTCTGATAGCTGGTCGACCCGGGAATCCAGGCTCCCACCGTGGCATCCCCTGGACGCTCCATGCTCGCACCATATCCCGTCCCCAGTTGCACAAGCGTGATCGAGCCGTTATCGTCACTAAGAAGTCCCTTGGGAAAGCATAGATCTATGATTCGTAGCCCGTTCTCGATCTTAATGAGCTTAGTTTTGGGCTGGACCTTTTTCGCCGTGGACTCAGGCTTCCGCCCAGTGTCTCCGAGTACGTTGCTCAGAGGTTGCAGCAGCACAGCGGAACAGATAAGACTACTAGCGACAGCCAGGATATAGTGGATTCTATACCTCATCTTCGTGCTCCTTTCAGAGATAGGTCAGGAGCCCTATGCTCCTGACCTACGAACTCGGCAGAACAGCAGGCAGCTCCAGGCCCGGGATGAGGGGAAAAAGACGCATATAACTTCCCGATGCAAGATGTTCATGGCTGCTGCGCCTCGGGTCGACCCGGAGCTGAGCGGCCTTGAATTGTCTCCAGGGCCGATACTGCTGCTGCGCGTACTTGGGAATCAGCGTCTACCGCAGCACTCCTCAGAGTGTTTACACTGCTCTCGTTTCCAAAGTCTCCCAAAAGCCGTGCTGCCAGTACTCGCACATACTGACCAGTAGTCCCCGTGAACGTCGGAAGGATTGCTGCCCCCGTGGCCGTGTTCGCGTCGTCCACGCGGAAGTAGGTCGAGTCCCTATTAAGGACAATCTCAATTGCGTCGAGTGCATCCCTAGGCGCGAGGTAGCTCAGTGCGCGAAGGAGGTGTCCTGCCTGACTAGCGGATGCGGTCTTCCGAAGTCTGTTCGTAATGCCATTGATCGGTCGAGGCCCCTGGTAACCGTATCGCGATAGGGTTGCAGCGGCAAACTCGCAGATGAGAGGCCATGTGACATAGTCCGACTCGTGCAGGCACTCGAGGAGAACCGCTATTACGCTTGCGTCGCCACGTCGCAAGAGCAACCATTTCGCTGCCTCGTACCTGACAAAGAGATCCTTGCTCGTAAGCCTTCTGCGAGCGCGGCGTTCGCGCCATTGTACAAACCAGCTCATAACTCCACTCCAATGTGCTCTCCCAGCACATAACTATGGTTATATGGTTTCCATGTAAACCTGTTTTCGGGTTTTGCTTTCAGATAATACTCCAATGAGATTTCCGCGTAATCCATCTATTTTCAATCGACTAAGATCAAATTCGTGATACTTCTGCGCTTTATATGGTTTCCGAATAATACTCAACCACCCCCTCCTCATAGGCTGTCCAACGGGCTCTTTACCCCTAAGGCTACCATGGTCCAGCACATGAATATAGACCATTGTGATTCGCACATCGTTGTGATCAAGAAGTCTCTGGATGGTTTTATCATTTACCAATCCGAACGATCCTCAAAATATATCCGAAAGGCTACCGTGTCAAGAACTTTCTTGAGTTTTTGCTCGTCTATCTCCTCGTGCTTAGCTTTTTGGCTAAAGGTACATAGTTTTGTCCTCATCTTAGTCAAGGGTGAGGGCACCTTTGACCAACTTATAGTAGCGTCAGGAGTTTTTTAGTGACGCTTTTTTCTCAAGATGCATTGGCATTAGGAAATGCCGATGCCAATTAGCTTCGGGAATTCCTATTCCCGAAGCATCCAAAAACAACCTACGTTTTAGGGCGGGGTACTAAGCTTTTGACATCGGGGGCAGTAAAAACTTGATCTCTGGCTTATCCTTATCCTTTTTATCTTAGCCCCACATACTTTACAAGGCTCTCCTTCTCTTCCGTAAACTTTATGCTGAAATTGGAAAAGCCCCATTTCCCCATCGATATTCAAATAATCATCAATGGAGGAGCCTCCTGCTTTTATAGCATTTTTCAGGATCTTCTGAATGGAGCTGTGTAGTTGCAAAAGTTTCTTCTCTTTTAGCCTATCCGTTTTGGTTAAAGGATGAATCTTCGCATCAAACAAAGCCTCGTCCGAATAGATGTTACCCAATCCGGCTAAAACCCTCTGATTTAATAGTGTCGTCTTTATTCTTCCTTTTTTATTTTCGAAGATATCTACAAACTCACTTTGGGAAATTTCCAGAGGCTCAGGTCCTAATTTAGTTATTTCAGGGATTTTGTTAATATTAGAAGAAGTAACCTTTATCACCTTTCCGAATTTCCTGGGATCGTGATAGCGGATTTGAGTTTTGTCAGAAAATTTGATTATAAGATGGTCATGTTTTTTATGTGATTGATTTTTGTTTGAGAAAAAAATACCACCGGTCATTCCCAGATGGATCAAAAGGGTTTGATTCTCTGTCAGGTCAATTATTAAAAATTTCCCCCTTCTTTTTATGTTTTTTATCTTTTTTCCCTTTAGACCTTTTTTAAAAGAGACTTTACTCTGGGAGAAAACCCTTGAGCAGTCTATATCAACTGATTTTATTTTTTTGCCGATGATGCTTTTTTTCAGGGCATCAACTATGGTCTGGACTTCGGGGAGCTCGGGCATATTTAACGGATGGTACCGAGATAGACTTTGATTTTAAGTGAGTTTTTAGATACTTCGCTAAGCTCAGCATGGCACTTTTTCTTGGTCTGTCATTCTGATCCCCGCCAAAGGCGGGGAGAAGAATCTCTATTATTCTGTACTTAAATCCTTCCATTGTGGATTCATAGATTCAATCAACCGAATTTTTTTGCTTCGCAACCATCCTTTAATTTGTTTCTCTCCGGTAATTGCACTTCTCACGTCTTCAGCTATCTCATAATATACCAATTTAGTAAGATTATACTTCTTGGTAAATCCCTCAATTGACTTATGCTTATGTTCATATATCCGCCGTTCTAAGTTGTTAGTTACGCCAGTATATAATGTTTTCGATTTATTGGTTAAGATGTAAACGTAATAATGTTTCATAATATTATCTTCTGAGATGCTTTGCTTCGCTCAGCATCACATCTGTTCCGTTCTTTTGTGCCATTCTGAATTCCATCCTTTACATGCCAGAGGATCTTATATCCTTTTTTTCCTTAGATTCTTCGCTTTGCTCAGAATGACAGAGGAGAAGAAATTTATAAATCCTTCCCTTCAATAAAAATTAATTTGATTAGGTTATCTCCAGCATCCGGTCTATTGACTTCTTTGCCCTTTTGGCTATTCCTTCAGGAACTTTCACCTCATAGACCATGTCCTCCAAAGACCAGAGGATTTTTTCTAAATTGTTAAGTTTCATATTGGGGCAGTCGGAAAGCTCGGAGGCGGGATAGAATTTCTTCTTAGGATTCTCCTTTTCTAATCTATGCAAAATCCCTATCTCGGTACCGATTATGAACTCCTCAGATTCTGACTCCCGGGCATGCCTGCAGATTCCGGAGGTGGATAGAACCTGATCAGCCATGGCTATTACCTCCGGGGTGCACTCCGGATGGACCAAAACCTCGGCTTTGGGATGGGCCGCTTTCTTTTTCAATATGTCCTCGGGCAAAATTCTTCGATGAGTGGGACAGTAGCCATCCCACAGGATAAGATCCCTTTTGGTCTGGGATTTTACATAGCTTCCGAGATATTTGTCGGGCAGAAATACTATCTTTTTCTTCTGGGGAATGGCCTGAACTACCTTGATGGCATTAGCAGAGGTACAGCAGTAGTCACACTCCGCTTTCGTCTCGGCGGTGCAGTTGACATAGCATACGTAAACTGCTTCAGGGTGCTCTTTCTTAAGTTCTGCGAATTGCCTTGGTGTTATCATGTTTGCCATGGCGCATCCTGCATTCACATCAGGCATCAGGACGGTCTTTTCCGGTGAAAGGATGGCTGCGGTCTCGGCCATGAAGTGTACCCCACAGAAAACGATAACCCGGGCATCGGTTCTGGCTGCTTGCTGAGATAAATCCAGGGAATCTCCTACAAAATCAGCTATATCCTGAACCTCTCCGATCTGATAATTGTGAGCTAAGATTACAGCGTTTCTTTGCTTTTTGAGGTTTTGGATCTTATCACTAATTTTCTGATTCTGGTTCATCTTCCTTCTTTTGCTGGGGACTTTGCTCTGAGACCTTAAGGTTGAGATCATCGATCAACTTATCCACCTCCACCCCATGAGCCAAAGCACCCTGCTCGATGGTCTCGTCCACTGCCAGCTGACACCCAAAACAGTGCATCCCGTATTTGAAGAAGGTCTCCACGGTCTGGGGATATTCCTTCAATACTTTCCCAAAAGTCATGTCCTTGGTTATCTTTTTGTCCATTTAAGTCACCTTAGTTTAAAGTTTAAATTTCAGTTTACTAATTTGCGACGAAAAAGTTCGACTCTTTGTTTAAATCATGTTTTTAAAGAATACGGATTTTTCCAGGAGTTGTCAAGCCTTGATAAATTTTTCACAAAAGGGAGGCAACAAGCTCGGCTATGTCATTTACCTCTAACTTTTCCTCCAGGCCAATTTCCTTTATCCCATCGGAAAGCATGGTTAAACAGTAAGGGCAGGCAGAGGCAATGGTTTTGGCTTCGGTTTCTTGTGCCTGCTTGACCCTGAGCTGGTTTATCCTCTTGCCCAGATTCTCTTCCATCCACATCCTTCCACCCCCAGCACCGCAGCAGAAGCTTTTTTCCCTTCTTCTCTCCATCTCCTTGATTTTACCCTCCAAGATACGTTTTAATATCTCTCTTGGTGAATCATAAATGTCGTTGTATCTCCCCAGATAGCAGGAATCGTGGTAGGTTATATTTTCATCTATTTTTTTAGTTATTTTAATTTTTCCACTTTGGATTAAATCCAGTATGAAGTCGGTGTGATGGTAGACCTGGTATTCTCCTCCGAATTGAGGATACTCGTTTTTGAAAGTGTTGTATCCATGAGGGCAGGCGAAAAGAATTTTTTTCACCCCGTAGTTTTTTAAAATCTCGATATTCTCCTGGATGAGCATTTGACCCAAATACTCGTTTCCCATCCTTCTTGCCGGCTCGCCACAGCATTTCTCCTCCTGTCCCAGTATTCCGAAATTTATATTAGCTGCCCTTAAGATTTTCACCAATGCCTGTGATACCTTTTTATTTCTATCATCGTATGAGCCGGAACATCCCACCCAGAAAAGAATGTCAACGTTTTTATCCTCTGAAAGAAGCTTCACTTCCAGATCTTTTGCCCAATCTCCCCTGGAGGCGAAGCCGAAAGCCCAGGGATTGTAGTTGGTCTCTAAGTTTTTGAACATGGGGGTAATCTCCTGGGGAAATTTAGCTTCCATCAAAACCAGATAACGTCTTAGGTCAACAACTTTCTGCACCTGTTCAACAAATACCGGACAGGATTCCTGACAGGCAAGACAGGTGGTGCAGGCCCAGAGCTCATCCTCGGAGATAGATTCACCAATGAGATTTTTTCTTTGTTCATCTGGATTTTCTTTTTGCAGGGCTTTAGCTGAGAGCAAAAGATTGGTCTTCAGATCCTGGATCAGCTTTTTGGGTGAGAGGGGTTTTTCGGAAAGGTGGGCCGGGCAGTTGTCCTGGCATCTTCCGCACCTGGTGCAGGCATCGGCATCCAGAAGCTGTCTCCAGGTAAATTCTTCAGCCTTCGAGACGCCAAAGGTCTCCTGGTTTTCCATATCCAGGATGGGATCCAGTTTTCCCTTTGGCTCAAATGATCTGAAAAACACCGATAGGGAAGAGGAGAAGATATGCAGAAGCTTGGAGTAGGCTAAATATCCGATGAAAAGGAAAGCCAGACCCAGATGAACCCACCAGAAAAACCGGTGCCAGATTAAAAGCGATTCACTCTCTGTCCAGGAGGGATTTAAAATTAAGGCTATCTGCCAGCCAGCAAATGACCAGCGTTCAAAATCAGGTCGGGTGAAAGCTATCCTTGCTCCCTCGGTCAGAAATCCGGTCACCAGGATCAATAGTATAAGGATTAAAGAGAAAGCATCGTCGAATACGTTGTCCAATCTTTCCGGTTTTAGTATATACCTTCGGTAAAGGGCTAAAAGGACTCCGATGATTGCAAGCAGTCCGAAAAGGTCCAGTATCAAGGAGAACCACAAATAGAAATTTCCATGAAGGAAAAAGAGGTTAAAAATAGGGGAGAGGATGTCCTCCTGCAGGAAGATGATTATGGTTCCCAGAAGGAGAATGACGAATCCCCAGAAAAGTAAAAAGTGAGATATTCCCGGATAGGGTTCGGTTAAAAGCCTTTTGTGACCAAATCCGAAAACCAAAACCGATTTTATCCTTTCCCAGATTTGGTCTTTTCTTTTTTCCTCTTTGCCTATTTTCCAGAGTTTTATCCTCTGGATAAAAGCATAGATGAAAATAAAAACCACAACAGCAGCCAAAAGGTAAACCAGAAGGGCAACGTTGCCAACGTTCCAGAAGATTTCTCTTGTTGTTTCCATTTTTTAAATGTCGATCAGCTGTTAATATTACCTGTTATTTTGATTATCTTGGGACAAGTCTTGTTACTGTTCTTTTCTCTTTGTACTTGGAACCCTCCGCTGGAGTCGTTGTATTTCACTACGCTCAAAAGCCTTGTCCCTACAAACATTTCATTTCACTTTTTATTACACCTTTGCTTTTATTCCTGGGCTTTGAGTTTTTTTACGATGTCGGTTAAAATGGGTAAAATCTTGTAAAGATCACCGACTACTCCGTAATCCGCTTTCTGGAAAATGGGTGCTTCTGGATCTTTGTTTATGGCAACGATGCATTTGGAGGTAATCATCCCGGCAAGATGCTGGATAGCTCCCGAGATACCGCAGGCGATGTACAGGTTGGGATTAACTACTTTGCCGGTTTGTCCCACCTGGATATCGTGAGGAGCAAATCCGGAATCAACCGCTGCTCTGGATGCACCGACAGTTGTTGCCTGACCCAAAGCCTCAGCCAAATCCTCCAAGAGCTTGAAATTCTCAGCCGATTTCATTGCCCTTCCGCCAGAAACTATTACGTCAGCCTCGGTTAAATCGATTTTTCCTCTGGCTTCCTTTTTAACCTCAAGCAATTTAACCTTTAAGCTGTTCGGATCGATCCGGGGCTTTACTTTTACAACCTCAGCTTGCTTGGATGTATCCGGGGGTAACACTTCCAAAACATTCGGTCTTAAGGATGCGATCTGAATAGAGGACTCAAGGGTACATTTTACCTTTACCTTGCCCGCATACATGGGGCGGGTACAAATAAGCTTACTGTTTTCGTCTATTTCTATATCTAAACAATCTATAGCTAATCCAGCATCCAGCTTTGCAGCCACCAAAGGCAAAAGATCTTTTCCCTGGGCAGTTGCCCCACCCAGGATTATTTTGGGGCTATGTTCTTTTACAAGATCAGCTATGGCTTGACTGTAAACTTCGTTGGAGTAGTTTTGAAGAGCCTGATCCTCTATCAAAAAGAGTTTATCCGCACCATAATTGCCCAGGGTTTGGGTAAAACTCTCTAAATTATCACCCAAAAGCACACATCCAATATCTTGGTTTGTTTTCTCCTTTAGCTTTTTAGATAGACTCAAAAGCTCCAGGCTCACCTTTTTCAGTTTACCATCCTTTTGTTCAGCTATTACCCATATAGACATTTTCTATCCTTTCTTCCAAAGAAATTAAATGATCTTGGCTTCTTCCCTTAAAAGCTTAACCAGCTTTTCACAGACCTCTGCAGGCTCCTCACCCTCGATTATTCTGCCTGCTTTCCTTTCCGGAGGTTGACTGTAATTCTCTATTTTTACCCTTGATCCTTTTAATCCCACTTCATCGGGTGAAAGGCCCAAATCTGATAGACTTAGGTTTTTGATCTCTTTTTTCTTTGCTTTCATTATTCCTGGAAGGGAAGCATACCTGGGCTGGTTCAAATCCTTCTGAGCTGCGATTATTGCAGGAAGTTGTACCTGGATTATCTCCTTGTCCCCCCCCTCGCCCTCTCTTTTTGCGGTGGCGGATTTCAGATCAGAGGATAGTTCCAATCCCACCACAACCGACACGAAAGGTATATCTAAAAACCTTGACAGGTAGGCAAATACCTGGGAGTTGTCGAAATCTACTCCCTGTTTTCCGGTTAGGACGATATCGAAGGGAATCTGGGATATAGCCTTTGCCAAAATCTTTGCGGTAGCGTAGCTGTCCGATCCCTCGAATGCGGGATCGTTCAGATGAATTCCCTTATCCGCACCAACAGCAAGGCAGGTTCTTATGGCTTCCTTTGCCCTTTCCGGTCCCAGAGAAATTACTGTTACCTCACCGCCAAATTTCTCCTTTATTTTCACCCCCTCCTCAACCGCATATTCGTCATAGGGATTAACCACGTATTTTATCCCCTCGGTAACAATTCCTGAGCTATCCGGTTTAATTTGGATTTTCGTCTCGGTATCTGGAACCTGTTTGATACAGATTATTATATTCACTCTCTCCTCCTTTCCCAAGTTGGATTTTTATTTTAATGTTATTTTATAAGAAAATCAAGGATAAATTATATTTTTTGATGAAATATTAGCCTTAGATTGCTATATAAACATTTGCCTGAATTGATTTTTGGACTTATAATGTAAATAAAGGAATTTAAAAATGATTGATTTTATGAAAGAACTGAATCCACCGCAAAGAGAGGCAGCAACCCATAAGGATGGTCCACTTTTGATTCTGGCAGGAGCTGGCTCCGGGAAAACCAGAGTTTTAACCTACAGGATTGCTTATCTTATAGCAGCTTTTAAGATCCCACCTAAGAACATCATGGCAGTTACCTTTACCAATAAAGCTGCGGAGGAGATGAAGAACAGGGTGGAAAAACTCCTGGGAAAGATATCTTCTCCTGTATGGATAAGTACTTTTCATTCGCTATGCTCGAGGATATTAAGATGGGAGGCTAAAACTTTAGGGTACAAGACTAACTTCACCATCTATGACGAGGATGACCAACTCTCCCTGATAAAAAAATGTATGGAACAGTTGGATATCTCCACAAAGAAATTTTCTCCGCAGGCAATATTGTCCAGAATTTCAGGGTCTAAAAACGAGCTGGTTGACTGGAAAGACTATGACGTTTATGCCAAGGATTTTTTTGAGAAAAACGTTTTGAGAGTCTACCAGCTTTATCAAGAGAAATTAGAGGAGTTCTCTGCATTTGATTTCGATGATTTGATTATGAAAACGGTTGAGATCTTCGATAGGTTTCCGGAGGTTTTGGGAAAATACCAGAGAAGGTTTAAATACATACTGGTGGATGAGTATCAGGATACTAATCACGCTCAGTACGTACTGGTGAAACACCTTTCCTCAGCAAGCAGGAACCTGTGCGTGGTGGGGGATGATGACCAGTCCATCTATGGGTGGAGAGGGGCGGATTTGAACAACATCCTGGATTTCGAAAAGGATTATCCTGATTGCAAAGTGATAAGATTGGAGCAGAACTACCGTTCCACCCAGGCGATTTTGGATGCTGCCTCCTCGGTGGTTGAGAACAACCTGGGAAGGAAAGGAAAGACCTTGTGGACCGAGATAAAGGGTGGGGATGGGGTTATCTTGACCCTGGTTGAAAACGAGACCCAAGAGGCTTTATCCTGCGTTGAAAAGATTCAAAATCTTTTAAAAGATAGCAACCTTTCCTTCTCCGATATGGTGATACTCTACCGCACCAATGCTCAGTCAAGGGTATTGGAGCAGAAGCTCAGGGATTCTGGAATTCCTTACATTATAATAGGTGGGGTGAGGTTTTACCAGAGAAAAGAGATCAAAGACATTCTGGCATTTATGAAAATCGTCTCCAACCCGGATGATTATGTAAGCATAAAAAGGATAATCAACGTTCCTCCAAAGGGGATAGGGCAAAAGACATTGTTTTTAATAGAACAATTTGCCATAAGAAACAAAATAAGCTTTTTTGAAGCTTTGAAAATGGTTGGAAAGATTGATGGTATAACCAATCAGAAGAAAAACGAACTTAAAAGTTTTTATGATTTAATCTTTGGCTTCATAAATGTAAAGGACAAACTGCCCATTGATAAGTTGACCAAAGAGATAATAGATAAAACCGGCTATCTGGATATGCTTTTAGGGGAGAAAACCCCTGAGGCTGAAAGCAGATCAGAGAACGTTAAAGAGCTTGTAACAGCAACTGATGAGTTTAAGGAAAGAACACAAAATCCCACCCTGGATTCTTTTTTAGAGGAGGTTTCCCTTTTAACAGACATAGATATGTGGGACAAAACAAAAGATAAAGTTAACCTTATGACCCTCCATGCAGCCAAGGGATTGGAATTTCCGGTGGTTTTCATAACCGGTATGGAGGAAGGTCTTTTCCCCCTTTCCCGTGCAATAGATGAGCCGAAAGAGCTGGAGGAGGAAAGAAGGCTTTTTTATGTTGGCTTAACCAGGGCAAAACAGAAAGTTTTTCTAACCTATGCCCAGCACAGGAAAAGATTCGGGGAAATGACCAATTTGAAGTCGAGGTTTTTAGATGAGATTCCAGAGGAATTAATGGAGATTGAGGATTCATTGGGTTTTGAGAAGGAGATAGAATTAGAGACAGAAGTAAGAGAAGAGAGTCTTGAGGATTCTCTGTTAAAAGTTGGTACTCTGGTTTTGCATCCTTATTTCGGTGAGGGGAAGGTTATAAAAAGAGAAGGAGGCGGAGAGGATATGCGGATCGATGTAAGGTTTAAAAGGGGGTTCGTGAAGAAGCTTATGGTTAAGTATGCGGATTTAGAGATTTTGGGGTATTGATACTATTTATTAGTAAGCCCATATTACCACAACGTGGGACGACGAATAAATCCCACCTTGAAGACAAGGTGGGTATACGAATCCTCTTTACTTTCTTACTTTTCAGTTGACAAACCTATAGAAATTCGATTAAGTTAGGTCAGAGCAGATCAAATGCCTTAAAAAGAGGTTTTGTTTAGGTCGGATTTTCAAATCCGATTAAAAGAATCTAAAATTATGTTAGAGTTAAAACTTTAGAGGAGGTTGAATAAAATGAGAAAGCAGAGTTTGTTAATCGTTTTAGTTGGGCTGATTTTATTTTTCTTTATATTTGGTTTTTCGCTTCAAGCATCTGAGCAACCACCATTTCAACTCAATGACATATTTAGAGTCCTTTATCTTTCCGATCCTCAAATCTCCCCTGAGGGAGAGATGATTGTGTTCGAGGTGGAGAAAGCTGATACCGTTGCCAATGACTATATCACACACCTGTGGATGGTTCCGACAAAAGGAGGAGAAGCTCGCCAGTTGACCAGCTCGGACTCGTCCGATACCAGACCACGCTTTTCGCCTGATGGGAAAAAAATCGCTTTTCTTTCTGGCAGAAGCGGTTCAAGACAGATATGGGTAATCTCTACAGATGGTGGTGAGGCAACTCAACTGACCGATTTTCCAGTTTCGGTAAGCGAGCATTCCTGGTCTCCGGATGGAAAATGGCTCGCATTTACTGCTGAGGTCCTACCTGGTGTTCCTGTGGATTCAAGTATGGAGGTAACCAGAAGATGGAAGGATGAAAAGGAGGAGTTGGAAATCCAGGCTGAGCTTTATAAAAAGCTTTTATACCGCCACTGGAATATCTACGAGGATGAGCGGGTATCACATCTTTTTATATTAGATGCAGAAGGAAAAAATCCACCTGTGGATCTGATCCCTGATCTTGAATACGACGTTTTGCAATGGAGCTATGCAGTGGCAAGTGTGGGGCAGGATTATGACTGGTCTTCTGACAGCAGATCGATTGTCTTTGCCACCAATTTGAATCCAAGACAGGAGCTGAACTATGATGTCAGCTTATACAAAGTGGAAATTTCCCGGCTAGGTGAGATCGAATGCCTTACTCCGGATATGCCCGGTGCTGAATCCTGTCCCAGGTTCTCTCTGGATGGGAAGTACCTGGCTTACCGGATGACAGATGAGCCTGGTTACGAGGCTGATCAGGGGAAACTTATTATAAGGGATTTAAAAACTAATGAAGAAAGGAATCTGACTGAATCTTGGGATCGTTCAGTGGAAGAGATACGCTGGTCCGCTGATGGCTCAAAGATTTATTTTTTAGCTGATGACCAGAGTGAAAAGCCGGTCTTTTGCGTTTCTTTGGCTAATGGTAGAATTGAGAAAGTAGTTGGTGGATGGAACGTAGGTTTTGCCCTTCTCAAAAAAGATCAGATAGTTTCTGTGCGTCAGAACAGCGGACATCCACCAGAGGTCTACCTGAAAAGCAAAGGTAAGTTAAATATATTAACCAGCTTTAATCAAAAACTTTTATCTGAAAGAACAATACCTCGTGCAGAATCATTCTGGATTCCCAGGCCACAGGGTGATAGCATTCAGGGATTTGTGATTAAACCTCCGAAATTTGATCCTCGGAAAAAATATCCTTTGGTCCTCTGTATTCACGGAGGTCCTGAGGGGATGTACGGAGAGTATTTCTCGACATCCAGACAGCTTTATGCTGCCCAGGGATACGTGGTTTTGTTTTTGAATCCTTCCGGGTCAACAGGATACGGGGAGAAACTTAAAAAAGCTATTAGATATGATTGGGGAGGGCAATGTTATAGAGATCTGATGCTGGGAGTCGATTATCTGATTTCCCTCGGTTATATAGATACAACTCATATGGCAGCAACCGGAGGTTCCTTTGGTGGATATATGGTGAACTGGATCGGGACCCAGACCGATCGCTTTAAGTGCTTGGTTTCCCATGCCAGCGTTTTTAATCTGGAGAGCAAATACGGGACTACTGATGAGCTATTTTTCCCGGAGTGGGAGTTCGGAGGACCTCCCTGGGAGAATCGGGAAATCTATCGGAAGTTTTCACCTCATAATTATGCGGATCAGATGAAGACTCCTACCCTGGTTATAGTTGGGGAGTTGGATTACAGGACTCCAACCGACCAATCAGAACAGCTTTTTACCACCTTACAGCGAAGGGGAATCGATTCCTGGTTTTTGAGATTTCCGGATGAGGGACATTCGATAAACAAGCCCTATAATTACAGGTTATGGCTTGATACCATTTTTATATGGCTTTCACGTTACTTGAAGGAAAAAGAAATAAAATCTATTGAGGGGAGTCCACCTTACCCTTGATGGGGGTTAAGTTGATCTCACCTTGGGGACAAGGTGGGGATACCAGATTTTGAAATAAATTCTTTTTAGTGCAGGAATTGGAATTCCTGCACTTTTTAGGAAAAAGAGGTGGGGGAAATCCGATTCCCCCACCAACAAGAGAATCTATTGAGGGGAGCTCACCTTACCCTATAAAATGAGTAACACAGGTTGCTCGACCAACCCAAGGAGACAACCTGGGTCACCTCTGTTCTAACTTCCTCCAGTCGAAATCCTCGTCTAAAAGTTTTTGCTCGAATTCTTTTACATCTGTCTTTTTATCGATCGCTCTTTTTATGTTAAGGGCATTTTTCTTGTCGCCCAACAAAATTGCCCCTATGATCTTTTTATCCCTGGTAACAAGTTTTTTATAAAGACATCTTTCGGGATCTTTTTTCACAAACTCGGTTATTTCCTTTCCCTGGGCATGGCTTTCTCCGATAGAGATCAAATCGATTCCCACTATCTTCAAGGTGGTAGAGGGAGTTGTTCCATGATAGGATATGGAGTTAGGTTTTAGGATGTTCAAAGCAGCTATCCTTGATTGTTCTAAGGCTGCTGGAATTATCCCATAACATCTGTTTTCAAACTGAGTAACATCGCCACAGGCGAAGATGTGAGAATCAGATGTCTGCATATACTGGCTCACTATTATTCCCCTGTCAGTTTTCAAGCCACAATCCTCAGCCAATTTTTTATCGGGTTTAGCTCCGGCAGCCAGAAGAACCAGTTCTGCGGGAATCTTTGTATGATCTTCCAGTAACACTCCTTCTACATTTTCATCTCCGAGTATCTTATCAGTCTGGGTGTTTACCAAAATTCTTAGCCCCATGCTCTGAAGTTCGGACCTCAAGATCTGTGCTCCATCCTGGTCAAGCTGTTTGGGTAAAAGCCAGGGCAGAAATTCGATTACCGTAACCTCAAGTCCCAAATTCATCAAAGCTCTACCTGACTCAAGACCTAAAAGCCCTCCGCCGATTACGACTGCTTTCTTTTTGTCTTCTGCCCACTTTCTGATTTTGAAAACATCATCCACCCTATAAAGGGTGAAAACTCCCTTTTTATCCGCACCTGGTATTGGTGGTATGTTCGATACAGACCCGGTTGCTAAAAGAAGCTTGTCATAATTTGTTTTTGCTTTTCCCCCGATTTCAATTTCTCTGGAAGACGGAATTATTTCAGTTACTTTTGAGTCCAGAAAGACCTTGATATTTTTTTTCTCATACCAGCTTGTTGGATAAGCATAGATTTGCTCTAACTTTACTTTTCCGGCTAAAAGCTCGATTAAATTTGGACGCTGATAATGGTGATATTTTTCCTCAGCGTAAATTTCAATCTTTGAGTTTTTATCATTCTCAGCTAAGGTCCTGGCTGCATTTATTCCCGCGATACCATTTCCTATGATTGTTACTTTCATCAAATGTCCAGGTCTTTTTTATTAAAAGAGATTCAATCCCATTTATAAACTTGCTGGTCGTATTCTGTTTCCAATTTGAGCTTGTGCTTTGCCTCCTCCTGGGCAAGTGCTTGGAAAAGCTTTTTCAGTTGCGGATTATCAGTTCCGTTCACCAGATTATTGTAAAGGTTGTGGGAGTTTTCCTCTTTTTTGATGGCCAAAAGCAGAGCCTCCTGAAAGTTCATCTCCGGTTTGAACTCCTCCTCCTCTGAGTACTCCGAGATTTTAAGATCGGGAATTTGGGTGAGCTTGTATTCTTCAACATCCTTCTGGGTTACTTCCTCCAATAGACTTTTGTGTTTTTTCTCCTCTTGTGCCAGCTCCTGAAACATCCTTTTGGCTCCGGGATTCTCCACCTTATTGGCGTAGGTATCATACATGGTGACTGAATCCTGCTCTTTTCTTATGGCAAATCTTATTGCTTCGTTGAAATTCGAAAGATCCATTTTTATCCTCAGCTTTCGAGATTAAGATTTTAACTTGTCTTTTGAAAATTGGGGAGGGAGAAATCCCTCCCCAGCTTTTTAATCTTATCACCTTTTACGTGAGGCAGACTTTTTTGCTTTCATCACCTCACCACAGCACATCAATCGGGTAACTCCCATTCCCTCCCTGGTTACCGTCACCTCCGTTCCACAGGGGACACAGACGAAGACCTTTTTAGCTGTGGTCTTCTTCTTGGTGGTTTTCTTTTTGGTAGTTTTTTTCTTGGCTGGCATATCTCACCTCCTTTTTGTTCTCCTATTATGCCCAATAAATACTACTACACCCGAAAAATGGTTTTTCGTCAATCCTTCTCCAGAAGGGTTTTAAACTGGCTGTGATGTTCCTCCTCGTCCGCCAGAATCTGCCTGAAGAGGCGCTTGGTGGTCTCGTCACCCTCCTCCCGGGCAAGCTTAATTATCTCTTTGTAAAGAGCGATCGCCTCCTCCTCAGCCTTTAAATCACCTTTTAGCATCTGCTCCAAGCTCTCCCCGACCTTTATCGGATCGGGCTGAGTGGTGGGAACGCCTCCCAGATAATCCAGTCTCTCAGCTATCTCCTCAGCGTGCTTCATCTCGGTTATGGCGAACTCCTTGAAGATTCCCTCAACAGCAGCGCTGTTTATGCCCTTGACCATTATATGCTGCCACATATACTGGATGGAGACCTGGATCTCCCTGGCAATGGCCTTATTTAACATGTCATTTAGCTTCTGGCTCATATTACCTCCTTTTTTGGTTTAAATTTCTGTTTTAGGTTCTTCCAAAAGGGGTTCTCCCGGTTTCCATTCCGCAGGGGTCAAACCTCCGGTTTGCAAAGCTTTCAGAACCCTCAATATCTCCTCGACGCTTCTTCCCATCTGCATGGGATGATACAGAGCATACTGGAGCTTCCCCTCAGGATCTATGATGAAGACTCCCCGGTAGGTAAGACCGGATTCTTCATCGTAAACCTGATATTTTTTAGCTAACTCCTTGTTTATATCTGCTACAATGGGATAGTCTATTTTTACCCCGGTGGATTTTTCTAAATCCTTTATCCAAGCGATGTGTGAGAATACAGAATCCACTGACGCTCCGATGAGCTGGGCATTTAGTTTTTCGAATTCATTTGACCTTCGGGCAAACTCCGGGACCTCGGTTGAGCAGATGGGGGTGAAATCTGCTGGATGGGTGAACAAGACCACCCATTTACCTTTGTAATCGGATAGGGATATTTTTCCCTTGGTGCTTTTTAAGGTGAAATCAGGAGCAGGCTGTCCGAGTTGTAAAGGCATAAGCTACCTCCTTTCTTTTCTTTTTTATGCAACAACAAGTTGTTGTACTCCTTTTAAAATTCGAGAAAAATCAACCCCATTTTCCTTTGCTGACATGAGCCTCGATCTCCGCACGGATGAATTTGCGTAACAGATGCGCCTCGTCTTTAGCCCGGGTGAAGATGGCAACGCATCCGGGATCTAAGTTATCCTCAACTCCTTTGGAACCAATATGTTCTATTTCCTCTAATAGAGTGAAGAGTTTTTTGTGAAGTCCATTGCTGAGCCTGGACCGATCGATCAGCTTGGATTTATCATCCGGTATTTTCTCAAACTTATCTTTAGGTGCTCCGCATCTGGGGCATTTGTCCGGAGGGGCATCACCATCATGAATATACCCACAAATCGTACATTTCCATTTTTGCATTTTTATCCCTCCCTAATTTAAAATTTTCTGAATTTATCCTTTGAAGCCCCGCAGATGGGGCATTTGTCCGGAGCCTTCCCCTCAACCGTATACCCGCAGAACTCGCAGATTAAAACATCTCCCAGCTCCACATCCTTGCCCTGGTCTATGGCCTGCTTGGCTTTCTGATACATGGCTGCATGAATCTTCTCTGCCTGAAGTGCCCAATATGTGGTCCTCTGGGCTTCCTTTTCATCCTGAAGCTCAGCCACAGCTTTGTAGGCTGGGTACATCTCCTCCACCTCGAAGGTCTCCCCATCGATTGAGGTCTGAAGATTCTCAGTAGAGGGACCGATTCCTCCCAGTACCTGGTAATGATTTTTTGCATGCACCAGCTCGGCAAAGGCTATGGCTCTGAAAAGCCTGGCTAGGTTAGGGTTTTTCTCCCGGTCAGCTATTCCGGCGAAAATCAGATATCTCATATGAGCCTGGCTTTCACCGGAAAAGGTGGATTTTAAATTTTCCTGGGTCATCTTTTTCATATTTATCTTCCTTTCGTTTATTATAAAAAAATCGAACACAAATGCAATTGAAAACCGTTATCCTTTTAAGGTTTGGATTATCTTCTTACAGAATGCTGGAAGGTCATCCGGCTTTCTTGAGGTGATCAGATTTCCATCGACCACCACCTCTTTGTCCACCCAGTTGGCACCAGCATTTATCATATCATCTTTTATCGAGAAAAATGAGGTGAGTTTTTTTCCTTTAACGATGCCCGCAGAGATCAGAAGCCACCCCGCATGACAGATAGCCGCGATTATCTTTTTTTGCTGGTAAGCCCGCTTTACCATTTCTACCATCTTGGGGTCTCTTCTCAGAAGATCCGGGGCAAATCCACCGGGAATTATAACCGCATCCACCTCCTCGATTTTAACCTCAGCAGATGATAGATCCGATTCGACCGGATTGCCATGCCTGCTGGTGTAGGTTTTTCCCTTCTCTGGTGCAACGATCTTTACCTCTGCACCCTCCTCCATCATTCTCAGCCGGGGATACCAGAGCTCTAATTCCTGGTAAAAGTTCTCTGCTAAGATTATTATTTTTTTTCCTTTTAAGCTCATCTTTTAAAACTCCTTTTGCTTTTTTCTCTAATATCAGTGCTCCACAAACCCTGAGCCCTCGATATCGAACCAGTAAAAACCTCCGGAGAGCGCATTTCTTTCAGCGGAGAGCCTCTGGTAATGACCATCCTCCTCCTGTGCCAGAGTCTCAAACATCCTTTGAGCATCTGGATTTCGAGTCTTTTTTGCCGCAGCGGTGTAGAACAGATACGCCTGTCTCTCCGCTTCCATGGCTATGTCTATTACCTCAAAAGCTCCGGTCTGGTCCTTTATCTCGAATTTTATCTTTTTCACCCTTAAAGGGTCGAAATCGAAATCCTTTCCACTTTCTTTTTTATACAGACCCTCAAGAATTTCCCTGTGCCTTTTCTCGTCTGAGGCTAAAATTTCGAATTTTTCTTTTCCGCTTTTGTTTTTAATTTTCTTGGATACAGAAATATAAAAATCATAAGCTGACACCTCGTTGTATATTCCCATACCCAGAATCTCCAGGGGTCCAGCATCCTCGGGAAAAGCACCTCCAGCCTCTTTATATGTTTTGTCCTCTGGCATGGCTCTCCTTTCTATTTTAACTTCAAAACCGATAAGGTGAAATCATCCCGCAAAGGCTTTGCCTTAAGGGTTTCCTTTATATCCTCTAAAATATTTTTGATTATTTTCTCTGAGCTTTGTGGTTTTTGTTTTTTAACCAGATCGACTATCCTTTCCCTTTCGAATTCCAGGTCGTAATAGCCAAAGCTCTCCACCAGTCCATCTGAGAAAAGGATTAGAATGTCATCCTGCCCAAAGTCTATCTTTATCTCAGAGTAGTTTCTTTGTTTATCCACGCCGATCAAAAGGTCGGTCTCCAAAACCTCCAAATCCTGTTTTCCTCCCCTGAAAAACAGAGGGGGCTCGTGTCCTGCTGAAATGTAGGAGAGTTTTTCTTTTTTTGTGTCCAGAAGGGCATAGAACAATGTTAAAAAAGTGACTTTTTTCTGACACAGATCCCAGAGCTTCTGGTTGAACATCCTCACAAAAGTCTGAGGCATAAAAAGGTCTTTTCCGGTTTTCGCCTCCCATAAAGACTCCTTGAATTCATCCACCAGGTTTTTTGCATAGGCTTTTACCTCGGTTGCCTCCAGTCCGTGGCCGGCAACGTCGAATGAGAGAATGATTTGAAAATTATCTCCTAAATAGAAACTGTCGAAATGATCTCCACCTATAAATTTCGAGGGAAAGCTGATCGTAGATAAATCAAGATTGGTTAAAACTGGGAATTTCTGGAAATCGAGTTTATCTGGCAAGGTGTAGCTTATATCTTTTTCTTTGATGTATTCCTTGGCATTTCCTTTTCTTTTTATCTTTCCTTTCAAAGCCTGAATCTCTTTGATTAAAATCATCCGGTGCTTTCTCTCCTCTCCAGCTAACTGGGACAAAAGACCTTTGGTCACAGGGAAAAGGGAGGATTGGCTGGCTTTATTATAATGATTAAAAGCGTCGGTCTCCTTTTGAACTGCCTGCAGAAGAATGTCGATTATAAGTTCCTTTTTATCCTTTGCCATAAACTTAGACTATTTTAGATTTTTTCTTTCTTTTTATCTGGCAATCTTTGCATGTTCCAAAAAACTCCACTCGAAAATCTTCTATCTTAAACAGGTCTTTAACTCTTTTTGCGGATTTTAAAATATATGAATAATCTTCTTTAATGTCAAATATTTTATTACAAATTTTGCATATGAAATGATGATGGGAGGAGCAGTCCGGATCGAACCTAACACCTCCGTGTTCTGATTTTAAAAGTTTTACTTCACCCATCATTTCCAGAACCTCAAGGGTTTTATAGACCGTGGCTAAGGAGATGGTGGGATAGTTTTTCTTGAGCTTACAATATATCTCATCAGCAGAGGGGTGGGAGCTGTTATTCTCCAGGATTTTAAAAATTGCCAGTCTCTGGGGGGTTATCTTCAATCCTTTTTCTCTGAATGAGTTTATTAAGCTTTCTTTTCTTTTCATATGCTATTAAGAACTATTATTATATAATAATCTTTATTAATACGATATTTTTTAAATTCTCTTTGTTTTAGTTTAATTTTTTTAGGGATTATTTCAAAAATAAAAATACTTGCATTTTGATTTTATTTTCGATATTATATTTGTAGAAAAAGAATATGGAGTTGTGGTGGGTTTGGTTCAGGTTTTAGGTGGTAGGTATTAGGAAATAGGAAATGGGAAATAGGTGGTAGGTAATAGGTAATGGGTGGAAGGGAATAACCA
>Ga0111201_1038_pt1 | contig 27728 bp, 25 predicted proteins | sample DeeMarSWOR324_28_FD_80375 | JGI IMG/M metagenome (GOLD analysis project Ga0111201, IMG submission 80375) | candidate division Zixibacteria bacterium SM23_73_2 | reverse complement strand
CAGAGGGGCATGGACAGGTAAGTTGATATACCGAATATTCCCATGGCCGAAGCTACGCCAGCGAACTCGGCAATGGTGTTTCCGAAGTTGGTTAAAACTAAAGCGGAAAGAAGGTAAAATGTCGTTTTGACCCCGAATTTTTCTCTTATAAGATCAGAAAGACCCTTTCCCGATACCACCCCCATCCTGGCGCTCATCTCCTGGATGATTATCAACACCAAAGTTATGGGGATCAAAGACCACAAAAACGAATAGCCGAAGTGGGCTCCGGCAATCGAGTAAGTGGCAATTCCGCCAGCATCGTTATCAACGTTGGAGGTTATTATCCCGGGACCGATCACCGCCAGAAATATCAGAAATACTTTCCATCTCGATTTTAAAAAACCTTTGGACATTTTAGTATTAATTCAAGCAAAAATCTCTCTTCGCCTATATAAGGTCTGTATTTACTTTAATCCTCGAATTCGGGAAATTTGGCATCCACTGCATCCCTTAAGGTTATAATCCCTTTTAGTCGGTCGTTTCTGTCCACCACCGGCAATGCCATAAACTTGTATTTTTTGAAGGCATCTGCAATGGTGTTGGTGTCGTCCTCGATCGAAAGCTTGATCAGCTCCTTTTTCATTATGGAGGAGAGTATGGTATCCGGAGGATTGAAGATCAAATGTCTTAAGGTTAAAACACCTGCGAGCTTTTCTTCATCATCGGTTAAGTAAATATATGAGGTGGTCTCCAGAGGATCAGTCGTTTTTTTAAATTTCTCAAGGGCATCTTTTATGGTTTTGCTTTGATTTATGGATAGATATTCTATGGTCATTATGGCTCCTGCAGTTCCCTCGACGAATTTCAGAAGCTCCATTAACCTCTCTTTTTTTCCCTTATCCATTTCCCGGAAAAGCTTTTCTTTTTTCTCATCGGGCAGAGATAAAAGGAGATCAACAGCTTCATCCGGTGCCATCTCCTCTAAGATATCGGAAGCTTTATCCTCGGTATGTTCCTCGATCAAAGAGATCTGAAGCTTGGGATCCACTTCCTCCAGGGTTTCCGCTGCTGTCTGTAGATCCAGGGATTTAAAGACCGCTGTTCGTCCCTGACCATCCAGCTCCTCGATTATGTCTGCTAAATCTGAAGGATGTATCTCATTGAGCTTACGCAGGGTTACATTGAGTTTCAGCTCTTTTCTCTGTGGATCAGGGGCTGCTGGCTGGATGTATTTCCAGGAGATGAGCTTGTCCCGTATCTGATATGCGAAAAGCCAGTTGGTGATCCCATCCACCCAGCCGGTCCATTTAAGCCTTCTGAGTATTCCCCTGATTCCGATGTCAACGTGTACCAGCCTGAGCTCCCCTTCAGCTAAAAGTAGATGAACGTCGTTTACCCTTTCCACCTTTGCACCGAAGGTATCAACCACCTGCTTGTCCAGTATCTCGTCCTTTAGCAAAATGTGGTTTTTTTCGGTTTTCAAAGGTTTTAAATCATCTCCAACATCCTCTTTTAATTTTATAATGTTCTGATTTATGGTTTTTACATTGTCCCATCCTATCTCAAAGATCTCTTTTTTATTTTTGGGACCGCCTCTGGATTTCTTCTGTATACATATGGAGACTACCTTGGGGAAAAGCTCCCCTAAAACCGCTTTCAGATCACGGATCTTGCCCACCACCTCACCTCTTGAATCGACAACTCGGTGATTTATGATCTCAGTCAAAAAGAAAAACATCTTTAATGAAGCTTTTTTCATAATAATCGGTCTTTGTTTAAAAATCCTCTGATTAAGTTCTGGTTAAAATATGATATATTCGATATTATGTCAATTACAAAAATATATTAAGGCAAAAACATGTGTTTGTTTGATTGGAATTTACTTTTTCGGTTTAAAAATAAAGAGTCTTCTTCAGAAGAGCTGCTAAGAAATGGCTGGTACGAAGCATTCATACTAAAGTTTTCAATCCTTTATACCCGCTGATATACAGAAAACAAACAGAATTACTTGTACTCACCCCTTTTCATTCCCCCTCTCTTGACAAGAGAGGGGGATAGGGGGCGAGTTACCTACCTTGCCAAACGACCTAAATTTATAAATCTATTCTTCTTATCAAGAACTGTAGCAACTAAATTTGGAGAAGAACCAAAATTAAAAAGAAACTGAGAAGAGAAAATAAGTGAAGTTTTTTTCTTACACCTGAGTTAATTTATGTAAAAGATTTTCGGCTGCTTTTAGTGGATTTTTTGAACAAAGGACAGCTGATAAAACGCAAACTCTTGTGCATCCGATTTGAGTTAGCTTTTCGATATTTTCTACATTTATTCCTCCGATAGGGAAGACCGGTATTTTAATTTTATTTTGAACCTCTTTTACTAAACTTACGCCAATTATTTTTTCTGTTTTTTTGGAGGTGGTATGAAATACCGGACCCAAGCCCAGATAATCAGCACCCTTTTTTTCTTCTGCTTTTGCCTGTTTTAAATTCCTTATTGTTACCCCGATCATTTTATTTTTGCCTAAAATCCTTCTGGCAAAATCCGGGGGCAGATCATCCTCCCCTAAGTGAACCCCCTCTGCATCGATTAATTTTGCGATGTCCACCCTATCATTTATTATCAATGGAATTTTTCTTGAGCTGGTGATTTTTTTTATTCTCAGAGTATTTTTTAAGAAATCTTTATCCGAAGAACTTTTATCCCGGTATTGAATCATCTGAGCTCCGCCTTTGATTATATCCGATACAACCTTTTCGATATTCTTGTGGGGGCAAATGTCTTTGTCTACTATGACATAGAGTTTGGCTTTTCTTAGTATTTCCTTTTTGTTTTTCATCTTCTTTTTTTACAAGCACGAATAAAAGCTTCAAAAAGTGCTGATGATGTTTTTTCTTTTAAACTCATTTCAGGATGCCACTGGACCGAAAGGAGAAAATCATCTTTTGGGCTTTCGATTGCCTCGATTATACCATCCTCTGATTGGGCACAGGCAATAAATCCGGGTGCAATATCTTTTATAACCTGGTGATGATTTGTGTTCACCTCGATTTTTTTCTTTTTGATTATGGAAAAAAGCAGGGTATTTCTTTTTATTTCAACATGGTGCTTTCTTTTATATTTCATTTTTCCTTTGGTTGAATGTTCAATGGTTTTACGGTTTAAAAGTGAAAGGTCCTGATACAAAGTTCCACCCAAGGCAACGTTTAGGATCTGGTGTCCCTTGCAGATTCCGAAAACCGGATTATTTTTCTTTTTTGCCCGTTTGACCAGCTCTATTTCAAAGGTGTCCCTTTCTTTTGAAATCAAAAGATATTTTTTGGTTCTTTGAAGGGATTTTTTGATTTTCTGTCCGAAAAATGAAGGGTGAATGTCGCCACCTCCGGTGAGGAGCAGCCCGTCTATTGTTTTCATAATGTCATCTATTAATTCAAGTTTTTCAATATTTGGCAATATTAAAGGGACTCCACCTGCCAATTCTACAGCTTCGGTGTAATGTCTTTTCAAATAATCAAAAGAAAAGATAAATGGATATTTTCTTTTCTTATCCTCATAATCCATACAGCAGGTTATTCCGATTATTGGTCTTTTCATTTTAATTCACTTTTTTTAGTATCGGCAACACAGGTTGTCTTAGCCCATATTGAAAGGAGATAAACCCCACTCATACGTGGTTTTCATATCGCAGACTGAGGCTTGCGGTTACCTTTAGTCTCCTGATCATTATTTGAATTTAAATAAATTAATTGTTAATAAAATAATAAAAGCCGTTTTATCCGTTAAATCCGTAGACACCGCTGACTAAAAAGCATAAAGAATGCTCAGGTGAAGCCTCCCTCCCTCAGGGTCATTCCTTCGAATGATTCTTCTACCGTAATCCAGCCTCAAGGGACCTATGGGAGTGAAAAACTGCAAGCCCACGCCAGTGGTGAGTTTAAAATCATCCCAGTTGACATTCTCCAGCTCGTACCATACGTTACCGAAATCAACAAACACCGAATGGCCGAATTTCCAGAACAGCTCTCTTCTCAATTCCAGATTACCCAGGATCATTACCTTTCCACCCTTGGGATTTCCGGTCTCATCTTTGGGACCAAGGGTGTTTTCAGCATAACCTCTTATGGTGGATGCTCCTCCTAAATAAAATCTGTCAAAAGTGGGGACGTATTCACCTTTTCTTATTTTTTCGATATAACCCAATCTCAACCTTGTAGCTAAAACGTTCAGAAAATCGGGCTTGCCTAAGCTCTGGTATCTTGACCAGGAGAAAATATATTTCAGGAAATGGTGGTCGCCCCTTAAGAATCCACCTACCTGCTCAGCGTAGAAAGTGGAGAAGGAACCCCTGGTGGGAACGAAGATGTTTTCCCTCGAATCCCTTTCACCTATGAGGATAAGTTTTCTCCTGATGTTTATTCCCAGCTCTTTTTTAACGTCCTCGATCTGCTCCGGGGGCACGTCGAATATGTTTATCCTCTGGTAGCTGAAGGTAAACCAGCCTTTCATAAAATCGCTCAGCTCCTTGCTGAAGTTTAGATTCCCACCATAGGATTCGATCTTGTAATCCTGAAGGATACTTTTTATTCCCGGCTCGTAATACAAATCCAGGTCAAGAAGAATTCTCTGGTTTAGAAACCAGGGTTCCACTAATTTAAGGCTGAACCTGTTGGAAAGATTTTGACTGTATCTTAGGATCTCAAAACTGGAGAGACCGGAGAGACTGATCTTTCTTCCAGTTCCAAATAAGTTTCGGTTGCCCCACTCGGCTTTGAGATCCAGGGTGGTGAGGTCAGCCACGAAATTGGCAGGCTGGGTCTGGCTTACCCCTATTTTCAACCCGAAGAAGTTGGATTTTTTCTCTCTCACTTTTAATGTGAAATCGGGATAGGTGGGTCTTTTCTCCGGCTCCTCTGCTTCCAGGCTAATGTAGTTGAAAAGATTGGTTGAATAAACTCTCTTTTTTGACTCGACTATTTTTTTTCTGCTGTAAAGCTCTCCCTTTTTGATGGTCAGCTCCCTTCGAGCCACTTTTTCTTTGGTGTGCTTTAGTCCTTTCAAAAAGACCTCACCGAAGTGAACCGGAGGACCTGGTTCGATCTCGAAGGGGACTGTGGCTTTGGTCTTATCCTGGTTTTTTTCTATGGTGTTTTTGATCTCAGCATAGGGGTGCCCATGATTTGCATATAAGGTTTTCAATGAAAATCTGATTTGTTCTATCTGGTTCAGATTCAGAGGTTTTCCGGTTTGGAGGTCATTCACCATATCTGAACCTTTAGCTTTGAGCTCTTCGATTCCCCCTGAGAGAGATACCTGCTCAAGCATTGTCTGGACGCCTTCTTCGATTTTAATATAGATTATTGCTCTGTCTTCCTCGGGGAGCTGGTACTGGATGTCGATTTCCGGGTCGAGGTATCCGTAAGTTTCATAGAGGTTTTTTATTCTGTAGATATCTCTTTCCAGCTCCCATCTTTTCAGCCTCCTTTTATTAAGCAGATTATACCACCTGTTCTTCTGGTTAACCATTTTTTCATTGATTTCTTTATCTTTCAGGAATTGGTTTCCCTCTATTACAATCTCATTTAGCACCGGAGGCTTAACTGCCAGACACGGAGAGGGATAGAAAAGAAAGATGAAAAGGATGGCAGCAGCAACTATAAAACAAGAAGAATTTGATTTCAGTTTTTTCATCAATATTCAAAACTCAGGTTGATTCCCAGGTGGAACTTACCCGTTTTATCCTTGTATCCTTCGAAAAACAGATGTCGGTTAATGCGGTATTCCGCACCGGTTTCATCTCCTCTGGATTGGGAGAGGGACCGGGTATATTTCAAATAGATTTTTTCCGAGACGTATTTCCCCAGGGTTATCTCGGTATCCCAGAGGTTGAACTTCCCTGTTCCGGCTGGTCTGATCTCGAAGGTTTCTACTCCCAAGGATCTTATAGCCAAATTCTCCAATATTCTTCCGCCATAACCCATTCCTAAGCTTTTTACCACCCTTTCCTGAAAAAGACTTTTAGTTCCAAGGGTATCCAGGGCAGAAAGTCTCTGTCCAAAGGTCAACAGCTCCAGTGCCTCCTCTTTTGAGTAGGGGGAGTCGGGAGCGGGATTGACCTCAGGAGCAGATAAACTTCCAGAGATAGCTAATTCGATTTTTTCACTGCCGGATGTTATTTGTGTCTCCATCGGATTGGCAGACACCGGGTTTAACATATCTGCAGAGACTAAAAAATCGAGTTTGGGATCAACTTCCTCCAGATTATCGAAGATGAATTTTCCATTCTTTATTTTGAAACTCGTGCCAAAAAGAAAGTATTTACCCCTTATGGTCTCAAGTTCACCCAAAAGGTTCAAATCCCCTTTTTCCCTCTGGACCAAAACATCGCCTTTGAATTCGAGGTTCATATCCTCGTTTAGAATCCAGCAGTTGTTAACGGCGGAAAGGTTGAAATTGAAATCAAATATGTTGCCATCTTCTTCTTGAGGTGTAGTGATAAACAGGACTGAGAAGGGCTCTTTGAAATGCAGTTGGTGAAATAGAAGTTCCCCGGAAAGTGCTGGGGGGTTAGGTCCGGTGATCTCCATATTCAAATCAGAGACAGCGGAAAGATCCAAATACTCATAATTCAAGGGGAGGTCCGCTCCGGCAAGATAAAGATCGAAATACAGGTCTTTTAAACTTCTGAATTCGATCTTTCCGAAGCCCGCCAGCTCACCCTTTTTGATCTTTTTGGGAAAGAAAAATCTCCAGATTTTTTTCAGAAGGTTTCCAGAATCAAGGCTTTTGTGTTTAACCTCGCCCTCAAATTTCTCAAAGGTTAAGATATTGTTCTCCAATTTCAATTCCGAATCCAAATTTGTTATGGGATCACGGAAGGGATTGAATTTCATGGTCCCTTTGTTTAGTTTCAGCTGACCATCGATTTCTCGGTTTTGAGGAGTTCCTGAGATTTCTATGTTTGTTTCAAAAGGTCCTTTTATGTATTCTATGAAGGATAAAAATGGGTAGAATATTTTCAGCTCTTCACCTTTTCCTTTAACCTGAAAGGACTGTTCGGTATTAAGAAGCTCTGTCTTCAAAGGGAAAACTGAAAAGAAGAAGGGGAGATACCCTTGGATGGTGAATGTCCCATCTGGATGAGATAGATTAAGCTTTTCTAAATTTATTTTTTTATCTTTATAAAAAATCTCAGCTTCAAATTTTCCTAAATCGACCTGTTTGTATTTAAAATCAGAAACCACTGTTTTTGATCTTATAACCGGATCGGAGAAGCTTTGATTAATTGATACATTTCCCTCCAGAACCCCCAAAATATCTTTCTGGGAAAGAAAAGTATTGGATAAGGGGAACAGATCTACCTCAGAGAAGGATGCCTTGAAATCTATCTTATCTGGATAGTCAAACTTACCCGATATTACAAATGAGCCTATGTTGGATTTCAGTTCAAAATCCTTGGCCTCAAAAAAATTTTTATCCAGAAGGATCTTAACATCACTTGTTGTCTCGAAAAAATTATCTTTGAAATTTCCCCTTAAACCTTCTAATACTAATTCACTCGGGGAGACGGAATTATCGAGTTTGCCCCGAAGACTTATGTTGGTTTCATCGCTTATTAGACAAAGGGTGTCGATTTTTAAAAGGTCTCCTTCCAAATCTAATTTCACCCCAAGGGAATCATAGTCGATACCCCAGATACTGCCTGATAAGGCTCGGGATAAAAGCCTTCCATTCCTTTGGGCAGGGAAATTTACCATTTCCAGAAAACCCGAGAAATCACGGGTGAAGAAATCATAAACCTGAAGGGAATCGGATTCGAGCTCGGCTTTGACATTCAGATTTTCAGTGGTGCCACCTATCCAGAGATTGGCTTTCCCTTTTCCTCCGAGCTTTTTTATCGGGATTTTACCTTGGAAGTTGCTCAGATCAGGAAAAGAGGTCTGTGCTTTTAAGTTTACATTTCCCTGAAAATCAAGATTACCCTGGCAAAGAGCTTTTATGTTTTGATATTCAAGCGTAAAATTGGGAACGAAGTGAATTGAGGAGAAATCCAAGGAGAGTTCGCCTTGGGCTTTATCAAAAGTATACTTATCAATCTTGCCCGGTTCTAAATCCACCTTTATATTTAACAGGAAATCATCTTCTGAAAAACCCTGGCCATCCAAAACGATTTTGCCGGAGAAATCGGTCGTAAGGGAAGTGGGCACGATATTCGGGAGATAGAGGTTTTTAACCTGAACATCCAAGCTATAGTTTTCTGGTTTTTCTCTAAAATCCATTTTTCCAGAACCCGAAAGATATGATTTGAAAACCTCCCCTCGAATCCTACCGAAATTAAGGATTTTATTTTTATAAGAGTATTCTACGTCTACATTATCGAAAGCTCTTTCAAAAAGATCACCGGAGAGCATAGCTTCACCTTTAAAGGATTTTAAATTCCCTTCCAGTTTTCCATCGATTTTAAATTCACCAGAAAGCTTTGCTTTGATGAGCTGGCTTAATTCATCAAGATTCAAAGGATCAGTCTTTATATCAAGATTCAATTCGGGGTTTTTGAGATGGGCAAGGATTCCGGAGGTTGTGATTTTAGAACTTCCGGTGTTTAAAATTAAATCCGAAAGAAAAATCGTGTCTTTTTCAAGTTGGATTTCGCCTTCGATTTTTTTTATCGCTAAATTCTTGTTCGGGTATTCGAAATTGCAAAAGAGGATTTCTATATCATTCTTTTTATCCTTTCTTTCGAAGGATGAAAAAAGATTTAGATTTTCAATTTCAATAGGATGAGAATCATCTTGAAGGGTAAAAGTCCCACCATTTAAAAGCAGGGTATCCAATTTCACGTATAGGGATTTGGGGGGAGTTAAAACTATCCTTTTCTTTTTCTTGGGCTGGGGCAGAAGGTATTTTCCATTTTTTTTGTGTATTTGTATAAGGGGGGAATCAAGCTCAGCATAATGAAAAATCAGCTTTCCTTTTAAAAAATCAAAGGGATTGTACCTTAGATCGATCTTTTTTGTTTTAAGGAGGGTATATTTGTTCTCAGGAGTGTTGTAGAGCAGGTGCACATCACGAAGTATCAATCGATTGAATATTGAGCCGTTTAATTTGCCTATTTCGATTTTCAAAGGATAGCTTTTTGAGATATAAAAGTTCAGCCAGTAATTGAATGGACTGTAAAGCAAGGAGGTTTGGATTAAAAGTAGATAAATTATTCCAATTGCGATAAATATGGATATAAAAAACAGCATCGGGATTTTGAATCTTTTTTTCATTTTAAATCACTATAAACTATACGATTGTATCCTTGGGGTCAAGGAAAAACAACAGATTTGAGAAGTCGTATCTTTCAGACAATATTTTTGATTATAAGTTCTTTCTCACTTTACTCTTGCATAACAAAGAAACCTTTTTATCTTGAACAGAAAGGAGCCTTTTGGATGGGAAAGAAAAAGGAATGCCCTAACTGCGCTACTGAGATTCCCGAGGAGAGTAAAGTCTGTTATATATGCGGATATGAGTTTCCTCAGCACAAGACCAAAGGCAAGGTGTTCTGGATAGCCGGGATTGTGCTTTTAATCCTTTTTATGCTTTCTCTGGTAAAGTTTTTATTTGGCATTTTCAGATAAATTTTAACGACCTTTATTATTTCAAAAGGATCATCTTTTTGGTTTCCTTCTGTGCTCCAGCTTCCAATCTGTAAAGATAAACTCCACTGGATAGAGTCCTTTGGACATCGTTTTTTCCATCCCAGATGAAAGTTTTAAATCCCGGAGATTGTTTCTCCGAAACTAAAGTTTTTACCTTTCTACCCAGGATGTCGTAAATTTCCAGTTTTACGAAAAACTCTTCTTTTAACTCATAAGATATTGTGGATTGGGATAGTTTTGAAATAGTTCGAAATTCTCAGGCAGGGAGAAATTCTCCTCATTTTCCGACTCAGGAGCATAAACCAGTCCTAATTCGGAGCAGTCGACCTCCTCATAATTTAGGGTATTTGCCAGATAATCAGAAGCTTCTACTGTGTCTAAAAAAATTGATCCATCTCCTGAAAGATCAATATAGATAAGATAATCTGTGCCCTTCGGTATTGTCTCTAAAGGTATTTTCCATATGAATATCCTTAACTCTCCCGCTGAATCATCGTATCCTGAGGACATATCCTGTGCAGGCATACTATCTGAATTGATATGGTAACAAATTTGGACGATATCCTGAGCAGAGCAGAAATTCACAAGAAAAATAGCAAAAAGAAAAACACAAAGTGTTTTCATAACTTTCAAACTCCCTATTAACTTATACGCTTTTAGATACTTGAGGTGTAAAAGTTATGCTTTACCTCTGGTAATTTGCAAAAATCCAGGTAATTTGCTCTACGAATTTCGGGATTTGCAATTATTTCAGTTTGGTTTCCGATGTCGAATCATCTGTTTTTCAAAGACTTATGATAAATATCAAAAAAAGGCATAGCTTTTGCTCAAAAGTATGATGGTAAATAATGTCTTTAAATAAAATTTAATATATGAAAGGGGTGAAAATGTGCTGAGTAGATTCAAGAAAAAAACTTCGGGCTTTACCTTGATCGAGCTGATGATCGTCGTGGTTATCATCGGAATTCTGGCTGCAATGGCAATCCCGCGTTTTATGCATGTCACGTTAAAAACGAAGCAGACCGAGGCAAAGACGATATTAAAACAGATCTACGTGATGCAGAGAGCTTACAAGATGGAATTCGACACCTATTGTTGCAATGGTCAGAGCATGTGCGCAGGTTGAACTTTCAAGCCCATCGGTGTGGAGATCATGCCCAATGCCAGATACACTTATCGAATTACCTCTGATTCCACCAGTTTCACCTGCAGGGCAACAGCGAATCTGGATGACGATGCCACCATCGATACCTGGACAATCGATCAGGATGGAGCACTTCTTAACACCGTCAACGATGGCACCGGTTAAGTTTTAACCGGAAAGGGGAAATGGGGATTTAAAAAATCCCCATTTTTTTCATTTTATTGGATTTTTTTCTTGACAAAAAATATTATTTAGCGTAATTAATTAAAAGTCTCTTAGGAGGTGGGTATATGATTAATTTGTGGACAAATGAAGGAAATTCTATGGGGTGTGCCATAACTATTTTTATACCCACACACTCCTTAGGAGGTTGAGCTGAGATAAGTTAAAAATTATAACTCCGTGGCTTTCTCAGTTTTGCCACGGAGTTTTTTTTTGAAAAAAGGTGATTTTTATGTTGTCAGATTTTGCAGTAGAAACTTTGGATTTGTGCAGAAGTTTTAAATTGAAAAAAGCAAAGAAGGAAAACAATGACGGGTTGGTTACCGCACTGGATAACGTGAGCTTGACCATAAGAAAAGGGGAGCTTTTCGGCCTTCTGGGTCCCAACGGGGCAGGGAAGACCACCCTGATAAAGATCCTGTCAACCCTTCTTCTGCCCACCTCGGGAAAAGCTCTGGTGGATGGAATTGACGTGGTGAGACATCCGGAGAAGGTGAGAAAAAGGATCAATATGGTTACCGGCGGGGAGACCTCCGGCTACGGAATACTCACAGTCAGGGAGACCTTATGGATGTTCTCCCAGTTCTATGGCATACCCACCAGGATCGTGCGGGAGAGGATCGATCATATGCTAAAGCTTCTGGATATGGAGAAATTCGCCAGAACCAAAATCGGGAAACTCTCCTCGGGGATGAGGCAGAAGATGAACATAATCAGGGGATTCATCTGCGATCCGGAGATACTATTTCTGGACGAGCCCACCCTGGGTCTGGATGTTCAGATATCCAGGGATGTGAGGAAATACATTAAAAGATGGGTCAAGGAAAATACTAAAAAGACCGTTCTTTTAACCACCCATTACATGGCTGAGGCGGATGAGCTCTGCGACAGGCTGGCAATTATCGACCAGGGGAAGGTTTTGATATGCGACTCTCCGTCAAATCTTAAAAAGTCATTGAAAAGGGATGCGGTTTTCCACATCGAAGTAGGTCTTCTGACCGATGGCCTGGATAGGTTTAAAGCTGTTTCCGGCGTGAAAAGCTTTGCCTATGAACACAGGCATCATCTGGGAAGGACGCTTTTGAAGTTCATACTGGAGGATGATTCGGTGATCTCCAACGTGACCGGCACTTTGAGCCAGAATGGTTCTAAAATCATAACCCTATCCAAGGTGGAGCCTACCTTAGAGGACGTTTTCGTCTCTCTGGTGGGTAAAGGTCTTGAACAGTGAGGATCTCGATAGATGAAAACCGATTTTAAAACCAACATCAAAGCTATTATTGCCAGAGCCTACGTGAGGGTGGTTGCCGGGAATCGGGAGCCCTCCTGGGTAATATCTGAGACGGTTTTGCCCCTTATAAGCACAGCGGCTTTTGTCTACGTTTACAAGGCTTTAAATGCTCCGGAGGAGTTCACCGGTTTTGTGGTCCTGGGCGGGGCTATGAGCGCCTACTGGATGACTGTTCTGTGGTCTATGGCTGCACAGTTTTACTGGGAAAAGGAGATCGGGAATTTGGACCTTTATATGATCGCGCCCATCTCAAGGATGTCTATCCTTCTGGGTATGGCTTCAGGGGGATTCGTGTATGCCTCGGTCAGGGCAGGTTCGGTATTCCTTTTAGGAAGCCTTATTTTCAAGATAGACTTTGGAGTGATCGATTTCGGAAGACTGTTTTTGATATTTATCCTCTGCCAGTTCGCACTTTTCGGTCTGGGGATGCTTTTCTCGTCCCTTTTCATGATCTACGGCAGGGAAGCCTGGCACGGGGTTAGTCTTTTTCAGGAGCCGGTATATCTTCTGTCAGGATTCTATTTTCCGGTCAAAAGCCTGGGATTCACCTTGGCTCTTACCGCTTCCCTGATTCCTTTGACCCTGGGTCTTGACGGAATGCGGCAGTTGGCTTTTAAAAAGGGTGTTGAGATGGGATTTTTAAATATAAATTTAGAGATCGGAATATTGGCTTTTCTATGCGTGTTCTTCATGGTCGCTTCCCATTATGCCCTGCAGTTTATGGAAAATTTAGGTAAAAAAACGGGGAGGTTGACTTTGAGATGGCAGTAGAAAGTAATCAGATAACAGTAAACAGAAAACAGTAAACGGTAAATAGTAAACAGAAAAATAAACTGTAAACAGAAAGAGAAGAGGTGAGTATTTTGTCATTGCGGGCGAACGAGGTGAGTGTGGCAATCTCTTTTAAAGGAATTATAAAATATTTTTCGTCGAGCTCCCTCGCTCAAATTCAAGATAAGTCTCGCAAAGACATTCTCAGAGATTTTTAGATAAAATCAGGAGAGAAAATGGATAAGTATGATATGATAGCTGAGTTTTACGACCTCTGGACAAAGGATTATAAGGTTGATATTCCTCTATGGCTGGAATACGCGGAAAAGTGCGGGTCTCCGGTTTTGGAGCTTGCCTGCGGAACAGGAAGAGTTCTTTTGCCTTTAGCACAAAAAGGATTTGAGATAACTGGGGTGGATATATCAGAGAAGATGCTCGAAAAAACAAAGGAGAAGATTAAAAAGGAAAAAGATGATGTTCAGAAAAGAATAACCTTGACCAAAGGTAGTATGATAGATTTCGATTTGAACAAGAAATTCAATTTAGCACTGATCATTTTCAACTCCTTTCAACTGCTTTTGACTCAAAAGGAGCATGACTTCTGTCTGAGCTGTGTACACAAACATCTCAATCCCAATGGTAAACTGATTGTCTCTGCGTTTTACCCTGACCTGACCCGTCCCGAGGGTGTTTTGAAAAATGATAGGGATAAACCTATCCCTGACTATCCTGAGAAGGGTGATCTTACCGAGATTCTTTACTATCAATTCTTCGATCATGCCAAGCAGATTACTGACATACGATTCATTTTGGATACGGTTAAACTTAATGGCGGACTTAAAAGAAGGGAGTTCGATCTTAAACTGAGATACTTTTTCCCAGCCGAACTTGAGAGGATTTTAATTTCGAATGGATTCGAAATAGAGGAGTTTTTTGGGAGCTATGATAAATCTAAATTTACCGGTAAATCCCCTTTGATGATTTTGGTGGCTAAAAGAAAATAGAAATATATTCTGCTGTTGCATGGGATTCTCCGGACTCTGCTGAAAAAAGTAAAGAGTGTTGAAATATGAAATATTCAAGCATTAAAGATAACTTGAGAACGATCAAGCTTTCCAGCTGGCTGGGATGGGCGATGGAGTCCAACTGGGCTGACCCATTTCTGTTTGCGATATACTCTGTAATCAGGCCCATTGCTTCTTCTTTGATTTTGGTATTTATGTATATGGTGGTCACCGGCGGAAAGACCAAAACCGAGCTTTTCGCCTACATCTATATCGGGAACGCTTTCTTTATGTATGTTTACAACGTGCTTTTCGGGATCTCCTGGGTGATCCACGAGGATCGGGAGCATTACCAGACCATAAAATACATATACATTGCCCCCATCAGGATGTACTATTACCTCTTCGGCAGAGGGACCGCCAAGATGATCATTACAACCTTTGCGGTAATAATAGCCATCGCCTTTGGTATGGTGATCTTAAAAATCCCGGTAGATCTGGGAAAAGTTAATTATCCTTTGCTTCTGGTATCGATGTTGGTTGGTCTTTTCATCATAACCTGTCTGGGAGTACTCCTCGCCGGAGTCATGATTCTAACAGCTCATCACTCCTGGTATTTGACCGAGGGAATAGCCGGGATATTCTTTTTAGCCTGCGGTGCCATATACCCCATTGATATTCTTCCGATTTGGCTTCAATATCTTTCAAAGATCCTGCCCTTAACTTACTGGCTGGAGCTTTTAAGAAGAGCGGTTTTAGGAAAAAGCCTGAGTGTTACCTTGAGCTATTATTCTAACTTTCAGCTTATGCTGATAATGCTTGTAACCACTGCTTTTTTAGCCATGTTCTCCCATTACATTTACAGGACATTCGATCATATCGCCAGAAGGTACGGGAGAATAGATCAGCTGACTAATTATTGATAGTTGCGTATACGATATTGTTTATCTGGAATCCAAAAAAACTCTATTTATTGAAAGAAATCTAAAAAGGTGAACTGTTTTTCAGAAAAGAAATTCCACTCGTAGCAGCCTGCCCAGGGAGCCTAAATGGCTTTTTGGAGGTATAAAACCTTCACTACGGATTTTGAGATTTTAAAAAAAGAGGTCTTTATGGAAGGAAAAAAGGTAAGGTTAAGGGCTATCGAAAAAACCGATATTGATGAGGTGATGAAGTGGATAAACGACCCCGAGGTTGTGAAGTATATCGGATATCCAGTTTATCCTTTTTCTCGATATCAGGAGGAGAGGTGGCTGGAGAGGATTTTGGATGAGAAATCCCCGGATAAAGTATTTGTGATTGAAACAAAAAATGGTGTTTATTTAGGTGGAATTGGCCTTCACCAGATCAACTGGCATAATAGATCTGCTATGGTGGGAATTGTAATAGGGAAGAAGGAATACTGGGATAAGGGATATGGAACCGATGCCATGAGGATCATTCTGGATTTAGCTTTCAATAGAATGAACCTACACCGGGTGGGCCTGAACGTCTATGACTTCAATCAGAGAGCTGTGAAATCATATGAGAAATGCGGATTCAAAAAGGAAGGAGTTTTAAGGGAGGGATATTATTATGGTGGTAAATATCATGATGTGGTGGTGATGGGGATATTGAAAAAGGAGTTTAAGAAACGATAGAAACACTCACAATCTTTTTACCTTAGCTTAATGCTGCAGAGCTGGGAGCTCTGCCTACGAATATAAATTTAAGGAGTGCAAAAACTTGTTTTTGCATTCAGCCATCTAAAAAGATATTTTTGGCAACAACAAATTGTTGCACTCCCCAAAACTGTTTACTGTTTTATGTATGCTGTGTACTTTCTACTGTTTACGGATTCAGCTCCTCTAAAATCTTAAGGGTAATATCCATCCCCTCATCAGCATATAGAATATTACCGCCTGCAGTATCCAGTATCAAAGTAAAATTTTCCCTTAAAGCGACTAATTTTATAGCAGCGTTGATCTTATCGATCAAAGGCTTGGAAAGCTCGAATTCGCGCTTGGCTGCTTCTCCCTCAGGACCTAAGATCTGATTAGCGAACTCCTGATACTCACCCTGCTTTTTTAGTAAATACTGCTCCTTTTCCCTTTTCTTTTCCTCGGTAAGTAGACCACTCTTTGTATTTAACTCCTCCTGTAATCTTAAAAGCTCAGCCTGCATCGAGTCTGCCTGAGCCTGCCATTTTGCCATCTGGCGTTCGAACTTGGCTTGAGCATCGGCAAACTCCTTATATTCGATTTTTAACCTGTCAGTATCCACGTATCCGATCTTTACGTTTTGCGAAAATGCTGGAACAAAAAGACCTAAGATTATTAGGCCAACGATTAAAATTCTCTTCTGCATCTTTTATCCTCCTTAGGATTTTTGCTGAAACTTATTTCTCAATTAAGAAACATATATAAAAGGTTACTATATTTATTTCTCAAAGAAATACGTTTAAACTCCTGTTGTCAAGCTAAATAAGTTGGAAAATTCATATGATTTTTTTAAATTTCGTTGGAACAGGAGAAAATACTGAATCTATAAAGCAGAGAGATAAAAAGAATCATTTTTTTACTTTAAATTATAAAAACCACTTGACAAATAATCAAAAATTCGTTTTTTAATTTATTCTTTGTGAAGAAATTCACTAAGTTTTGGTCCTAAATAGATATGCCACAGGATTATGCTTTCACAGGCTTGTTTCTTATAGTAGGGGTGGTCTTTGTCGTTTTCGTTTTCTTTTTAGCTAAATTAGCCAGACCTAAAAACCCAAATCCGGAAAAGCTTAGAAATTACGAATGCGGTGAGGTTCCCTTTGGCTCAGCCTGGGTGCAGTATAACGTGAGATACTATATCTATGCTTTGATATTCGTCATCTTCGACGTGGAGGTTGTATTTTTGTTTCCCTGGGCTGTGGTTTACAAAAGCCTGGGGTTTTTTGCATTTGTCGAGATGATGATATTTCTGGCTGTACTGATATTTGGTTTGGTTTATGTGTGGACAAAAGGAGCCTTGAAATGGGTGCGATAAAAAAATTACCGATCTTTTTTGAGAAGCTACCAGGAGGGGGAGTTTTAACCACCACTCTGGACGGGGTATTGAATTACTCCCGTGCCTGCTCGATGTGGTATCTTCTGTTCGGTCTGGCTTGCTGCGCAGTTGAGCTGATGTGCACCGGTGCATCCAGATACGATTTCGACAGGTTCGGGATGATCTTCAGAGCCTCGCCCCGACAGTCGGATCTGATGATCGTTGCCGGAACCTTAACCAAAAAGATGGCTCCCCGGGTCAAAAGACTTTACGACCAGATGCCAGAACCTAAATACGTCATCGCCATGGGAGGATGTACCATCACCGGAGGTCCTTTCTATTATGACTCCTACAGCGTTTGTAAGGGAGTGGATCACATAGTTCCGGTGGATGTGTATATACCGGGCTGCCCCCCCAGGCCCGAATCACTACTTGAGGGTTGCATAAAACTTCAGGAGAAAATCAAAAAGCAGAAGCTGGCTGACTGGAATTGAGCTTTTTATGAACGAAGAAGAGATCAAAAAAGTATTTACCGAGAAATTTCCAGAGAAGATAGAAGAAAAAGAGGTTTTCGACTTCTCACCAGCCTTCCAGGTGGATAAGAGCATAATACTGGATGTTTGTAAATTCCTGAAAGAGTCCGAAGCCCTTTGTTTTGATCTTTTGTCCTGTATGGTGGGAGTGGACAGGGAAGACAGCTTTGAGGTCATCTACTGTCTTTTCTCCTTTGATAAAAAGCACAAGCTCACCCTCAAAGTTCCCTTACCCAGGGAGAATCCGGAAATAGAATCGGTCACTCCCATGTGGAAAGCGGCTAACTGGCATGAAAGGGAGATAGCCGAGCTTTTCGGGATAAAGTTTTTAAATCATCCTGATCCCAGAGGCATCCTTCTGCCCGAGGACTGGGACGAGGGTTATCCCATGAGAAGGAATTGGCAGGGTAAGGATTTTATCAAACGGCCGGATAAATAGTCATGAAAGCGCTGAAAACAGAAGAGTTCGAAGTTAACATGGGTCCCCATCACCCCAGTACTCATGGGGTGTGCAAATTCGTTCTGACCATGGATGGGGAGCAGATAATCGACCTGGTTCCGCACATCGGTTTTTTACACCGGGCTTTGGAGAAAATCGCCGAGAACCGAACCTATCTCCAGTACATTCCCTTCACCGATAGGATCGACTACGTATCCTCGATGTTCTGCAATTACGGATTTGTTTTGACTTTAGAGAAGTTAGCCAAAATAGAGGCTCCGGAAAGAGCGGAATATATCCGGGTTATCGTGATGGAGCTTAACCGCATAGCCAGCCACCTGATCTGGCTGGGAACCTTCGCTCTGGATATCGGAGCTTTAACTCCCTTTCTATACGCTTTCAGGGAGAGGGAAAGAATAATGGATCTTTTCGAGATGATCTGCGGGCAGAGGATGACTTTTAATTATATTAGGGTGGGAGGGGTTTCAAAAGATCTGCCGCCTGAGTTTATTCCCAAAGCCAAAGAGTTCACCCGGATTTTCGAACCCAAAGTGGACGAGTACGAGAACATCCTCACCCAGAATCCCATATTTTTGGAAAGGGCAAAGGGCGTGGGAGTGCTTCCCAGAAAGCTGGCAATTGATTACTCGGTTACCGGTCCCAATCTAAGGGCTACCGGTTTCAAATGGGACTTAAGAAAAGAAGAACCCTATTCCATCTACGACAGATTCGATTTCGATATACCCTTCGGAGCGAATTCGGATACCTGGGATAGGTACATGGTCAGAATCCGGGAGATGAGGGAGGCTAACAGGATTGTAAAACAGGCTTTAGAACAGATCCCCGAAGGTGATTTCAAAAAGAGGGTTCCGGTATTGTTCAAACCTCCGGCCGGTGAGATCTATACCCGGATAGAATCCACCCGGGGGGAGATGGGCTTTTACATCATATCTGACGGCACAACCAAGCCCTATCGGGTGAAGCTGAGAACCGCATCCTTTTCCAATCTGGCAGCTCTGCCGGAGATAGCCAGAGGATGCCTCATCGCTGATCTGGTGGCTATATTTGCCAGCTTTGACGTTATCATGCCGGACGTGGATAGATAGACAGTGCGTTTTAGTTTTAAATTGATGAATTAAAAAAGGTAAAAGATTTGTTCGAGTTAGAAAGACTTTTCAAAGCAGTTTATATCTGGCTGGAGGGGATATCAAACAGCCTGGGTATACCTCATTTCTGGTTTGACCTTTTCACCATGCTTTTGATAGCGGTGATCGTTCTGGCGGTTATGTCCGTGGGAGCCATGTTTTTGGTCTGGTGGGAAAGGAAAATCTCCGCACACTTTCAGCAGAGATTCGGACCCATGAGGACCGGATGGCATGGGTGGCTTCAGCTTCCCATAGACGGTATAAAGCTTATAACCAAAGAGGATACTACTCCAGCCTTAGCTGACAAGCTGCCTTTTCTCATCGCTCCGATAGTTATCTTCGTTGCCTCCTTTTTGGCCTTCGTATGTCTTCCCTTTGGAAGGGGTCTTATCGTTAGAGATTTAAATATCGGCATACTTTATATACTGGCAGTGACCACCTTTACCGTGATTTCGATACTTATGGCTGGCTGGGCATCCAACAACAAATACTCGCTTCTGGGGGGGTTCAGATCAGCTGCCCAGATCATAAGCTACGAGGTTCCCCTGACCCTCTCGGTTTTAGGGGTGGTCATTTTAACCCAGTCCTTGAGCATGGTCAAGATTGTGTCCTCCCAGCAGCATATCTGGAACTGGAACATCTGGAAGCAGCCTCTGGGATTTCTGATCTACCTCACCGCAGCGGTTGCCGAGGTGAACAGGACCCCCTTCGATATTCCCGAGGCAGAGCAGGAGCTGGTAGCTGGGTATAACATCGAGTACAGCGGGATGAAATGGGCCATGTTCTTCTTTGCCGAATACACCAATCTGATCCTGGTCTGCGGAGTTGCCACCACTCTTTTTTTGGGCGGATGGAACGGTCCTCTTTTGCCTTCCTGGATCTGGTTTTTAGGCAAAACTCTGTTCTTAATCTGGGTGGTGATGTGGTTCAGGTGGACTTTTCCCCGGGTAAGGGTGGATCAGCTGATGGGATTTGGCTGGAAGTTTTTGCTACCCCTGGCGTTTTTAAATCTTATTTTGACCGGACTTTTCGCATGAAGATAAAGAGGATAAAGGTTAGATGAAACTGATTAGAAAAACAGGACAGGGCATTTACAATCTGCTTCTGGGGATGTGGACCACCCTGAGGTATCTTTTCAGCCACGCCATCACCTTGCAGTACCCCAAGGAGCGCTGGATCATGCCGGAACGCTCCCGCGGGGTTTTGGCTCTGATTACCGATCCGGAGACAGGTAAATTAAAATGCATCGCCTGCGAGATGTGTATGAGAACCTGCCCCACTGCTGCTATCAACATAGTTCCCGAGACCGACGAGACAGGGAAAAAACAAAGATACCCCAAGGTTTTCGAGGTGGATCAGGGGATCTGCATCTTCTGCGGTCTGTGCGAGGAGGTTTGTCCGGTAAAGGGCAAAGCGATTAAATTCGTGAACCTATACGAGTTCTCGGTCTACGACAAAAAGAAGCTGATCTACGACCAAAAAAAGCTGGCTGAGATCGGACAGGGATATAAATGATACCGTTGAAATATAAGGTTAACCAAAACCTTACGACATTTAACGTTTTTTAAATATGATGTTTTAGAATTGATATGATTTTAAACTGACAGATAAGCTTTTGGTTTGGCTTGTGACCCGGTCAGGTCAGCGAGACAGATGTCAGGGAAGAAAAATGATGTTGAATGAAATAATTTATCTGATAGCTGTTTTTTCGGATTTTGAAATGGAGGTTTGATTTGGAGAATAGCGTTCAATCGGCAATCTTTTACATTTTGGCTGCAATCATAGTCTGCTCCGCTGTTCTGGTGGTCACCTTGAAAAACATATTCCATTCCCTTCTTTTTCTGGTACTGACCTTTTTCAGCGTAGCCGGGATCTATGTGCTTTTGCATGCCGAGTTTCTGGCAGCTGTTCAGGTTTTGATCTACGTCGGGGCGATAACCGTGCTTTTGATCTTTGCCATAATGATGACCGCCCAGATATACAGCCCGGCTTTGCGCCAGAGCAACCAGCAGGTTATTCCGGGAATTATCGTTGTGGGTATTTTGCTGGTTGTTACTTTAACCGTTTTGGGAAATACCACTTGGAGGGTGAGCGAGAAATTGCCTGCGAGTCAGTCGGTTAATTTAATTGGGAAATCTCTTCTGACCACCTATGTTTTGCCCTTTGAGGTGGTCTCGGTGGTTTTGATAACCGCTCTTATCGGAGCGATAATAATTGCCCGGAGGGACTAGATTGATAACTTTGAATCACTATCTGGCTTTATCGGCGATCCTGTTCTGCGTTGGCATCTATGGGATTTTCACCCGAAGGAATGCCATCGGTATTCTGATGTCGATTGAGCTGATGTTCAATGCGGCCAATATAAATTTCATCGCCTTTTCCAAGTTCATTACCCCGACCCTATTGACCGGGCAGGTTTTCGCAGTTTTCGTGATCACCATTGCAGCAGCGGAAGCAACCGTGGCTTTAGCCATCGTGATTTTGATCTACAGGCATCACAAGGAGATAAACGTGGATAAGATCAACATTATGAAATGGTAAAATATTTCAGGAGATAGATTTGATGTTAGAATCAAGCTGGCTCATACCTTTATTGCCGCTTTTAGCTTTTGGAACCATAGTATTTTTCACCAACAGAAATCCCAGACTCTCATCTTATATCTCCATTGGAGCTGTTTGTGCCTCTTTTGCCTTATCCGTTCCGGTTCTGTTTGAGGTTCTGCAAAACCCGGTTGCTTCGGAGTTCAAGTTCACCTGGATAGACCTGAAAGGCTTCACCATCCAGATGGGGATTCTGATCGATCCCTTGACCGCGGTTATGCTCATGGTGGTAACCATCGTATCCATGCTGGTGCACATCTACTCGGTGGGTTACATGGCAGGCGATCCCAGGTTTTCCAGATATTTCTCCTTTCTCTCCCTTTTCACCTTTGCCATGCTGGGGTTGGTCTTGTCCAATAACTTCTTCGAGATATTCATCTTCTGGGAGCTGGTAGGATTGACCTCTTATCTTCTTATCGGCTTCTGGTTTGAGAAAAAGGTGGCTGCGGATGCAGGTAAAAAGGCGTTTATCACTACCAGAACAGGCGATTTAGGATTTTTAGTCGGCATATTTTTATTGGTCTCAGCAGCGGGAACCTTTAATTTTCAACATATCTTCCATCAGATCGAGGCAGGCCATATACCAGCGGGGATTTTGACCATCTCTGCTATTTTGATCTTTGCTGGTGCGGTCGGCAAATCAGCTCAGTTCCCCCTGCACGTGTGGCTTCCCGATGCGATGGAGGGTCCCACTCCGGTCTCAGCCTTGATTCACGCTGCCACCATGGTTGCTGCGGGAGTTTACCTGGTTGCACGAGCAATGTCGGTGTATGCTGCCTCCTCCTCCGCAGCTCTGATCGTGGCGATAATCGGCGCCTTTACCGCTTTTCTGGCTGCCTCCATCGGTCTGGTTCAGAACGACATAAAGAGGGTACTGGCTTATTCCACCATCTCTCAGCTGGGCTACATGATGCTGGCCCTGGGATTGGGTGGTTTGACTGCCGGAACGTTTCACCTGATGACCCATGCTTATTTCAAGGCACTTTTATTTCTTGGTGCCGGAAGCGTTATTCACGCCATGCACACCAACGATATCTGGGAGATGGGAGGGCTTTTTCCTAAGATGAGAATAACCGCAATCACCTTTATCATAGCTTCCCTTTCCATCTCAGGTATTTTCCCCTTGTCCGGTTTCTGGAGTAAGGATGAGATATTCGCAGTGGCTTCGGGGTATCCCCACCCCATTTTTCTGATCGTTGCGGTATTAGTCGCTTTCATGACCTCCTTCTACATGTTCAGGTTATGTTTTGTCACATTTTTCGGGAAACCAAGGGACCAGCATAAATTCGAGCATGCTCACGAATCCCCCAGGGTGATGACCATTCCCCTTATGATCTTGGCATTTCTTTCCATATTCGCCGGCTGGGTGGGAATACCCTGGCTTCACAAAGGATATTCCTCCTTTGTCTTTTTTCATCATCCCCATCATGCCGAGCCGAAGATCTGGTTGATGCTTATATCAACCGTGGTAGCTTTATCGGGAATAGGGCTGGCTTACCTGATTTATTACAAAGGGGCCATATCAGCGGATAAAATAAAACGGAAATTTGCTTTTCCTTATAAAGTTTTGTTTAACAAATATTATTTCGACGAGCTTTACTCTGCCATCATAATAAAGCCAATTATTGGTTTGGCCAATTTGCTTTTCAAATTCGATCTGGGTATTATCGACTGGCTGGTTAACGCCTTTGGAAATTTCTGTGTGTTTCTCTCGGAGGTCAAGGAGTGGTTCGATTCTCATATCGTGGATGGAGGGGTTAACGGGCTTGGCTGGATTTTCAAGAAATCCGGATCGTACTTGAGAAAAATCCAAACCGGAGATCTATCCAACTATATTCTGATTATTTTCTTTGGGATTTTGTTGATTATAATTTTTAAAATAGGTTTGTAAGATAATGATTAGGAGGAAAACAAAAAAATGAGCTTCCCAATTCTGTCTTATATGATCTTCTGTCCCCTTTTGGGGATGATTCTGGTTATGCTTTTAAGAAAGGAGCAGGTGCAGGTGATAAGGTGGGTCTCTGCTTTATTTTCGTTTATCCCTCTGGTTCTGTCTTTTTTCCTTTTGGCCCATTATGATCCCTCCACCTCCAGGATGCAGTTTGTGGAGTTTCACAAATGGATTCCCTCTTTGGGGGTGAATTACCAGCTTGGTGCGGATGGTCTCTCGGTTCCCATGCTTTTTCTGACCGCACTTTTGTCCTTTGTCTCCATTATTGCCTCGTTTAACATCAACTTTCGGGTGAAGGAATATTTCGCCTTTTTCCTCCTTTTGGAAACCGGGATGATGGGAGTTTTCGCAGCTTTGGATTTCTTTTTATTCTATATATTCTGGGAAGTGATGCTGGTACCCATGTACTTCTTGATAGGGATATGGGGGGGACCCAGAAAAGAATATGCGGCTATCAAGTTCTTTTTGTACACGCTTTTCGGCTCGGTATTTATGCTGGTGGGGATTCTGGCTTTGTATTTCACAGTGGAGCCTCATACCCTGAACATGATGGAGCTGATACGAAGAGCTCCGGATCTTACCCGGGGATTTCAGCTGATTGTTTACGTGGCCTTCTACTTAGCTTTTGCCATCAAGGTGCCGATTTTCCCCTTCCATACCTGGTTGCCCGATGCTCACGTTGAAGCTCCCACCGCGGTCTCGGTTATCCTTGCCGGGATTCTGTTGAAGATGGGAATCTACGGTCTTCTGAGGATCTCCTATCCCATGTTTCCCCAGGCTGCAATTTATTTCGCCCTTCCTCTGGCTATTTTAGCATTGATAAATATCGTTTACGGTGCCTTGGTATGCATGGCTCAGAAGGATTTAAAGAAACTGGTGGCTTATTCTTCGGTGAGCCACATGGGGTATTGTCTTTTGGGCATAGCCGCCATAACCGTAACCGGGATATCTGGATGCGTGTTTCAGATGGTTTCCCACGGGTTGATCACCGGGGCTCTGTTCCTTCTGGTGGGGGTACTGTACGATAGAGCACATACCAGAGACATCCACGCCTTTGGAGGGTTGTGGATCAAACTTCCTGTATACTCCGGAATCATGACCCTTTTCTGCCTGGGTTCTTTGGGTCTTCCCGGACTTTCGGGTTTTATCTCGGAATTCATGGTATTTTTGGGCTCCTTCCCGGTGTTTAAGGTTTTGGTTGCCATTGCTGTTTTGGGCGTGGTGATAACCGCGGGGTACTTTTTAAGGATGATCCAGTGGATGTTTTTGGGAAAATTCAACACCAAATGGGAGGCTTTGCCCGAGATCTCCGGCAGGGAGATTTTCACCGTTACACCCTTGGCCATACTCATGATCTTCATCGGGGTATATCCCATGCCCCTGGCTAATATTATCAAGGCAACGGTGGAGAATATAGTCCATTTGGTTGGAGGTTAGATTTTCTTTTTAACTTTTTAACTATCAGGAGAAACCTTGAATTATAGCCTGCTTCTTCCCGAAATATTCTTGCTTTTGTGGACTTTGTTTATTTTCGTTTTGGATTTCTTTTGGGATAAAAGCAAAACCCACTCTCTGGGCTGGCTTTCCCTTTTGGGTCTGGGAATTACCGCTGGGCTTTTATTCGGTTCGGGAAAAGGGAATCTTTTTGGCAATATGTTTTTGTCTGACGGTTTTTCCTTTTATTTTAAGCTGGTCTTTTTGTCTGCTGCCTTTTTGGCGATTCTGTCCTCAATAGATTTCGTTAAAAAAATCGACAAATACCGGGGCGAATACTTCGGTTTAATCCTTTTATCCACTTTGGGAATGATGTTTCTGTGTTCTGCTGGTGAGCTTATTACCTTATACATTGCCCTGGAGCTCACCACCATTCCTCTTTTCGTTTTGGCAGCTTACCTGAAATCGGATTCACGCTCGGCTGAGGCAGGGATCAAATACGTGATCCTGGGAGCGATCTCCTCTGCGATTTTGATTTACGGGATTAGCATAATCTACGGTTTGACCGGGGCAACTGATCTGGCTTTGATTCAGTTCAGCCTGGCTTCCCAGCATCTTAAATTTGGCGCTTTGGGACCTGCACTGATTTTCGGTATCATATTCTTCATTGCTGGCTTTGGGTTCAAGCTGGCATTAGTTCCCTTTCACGTTTGGGCACCGGACGTTTACCAGGGGGCTCCCACCCCTATAACCGCTTTTCTTTCGGTGGCATCCAAAGGAGCTGGCCTGGCTGCGTTTGTTAGAATATTTTTTGTCTCGTTTAACGTCTTTCAACCCGACTGGGTGATGATAATAGCTGTGTTGGCTTCACTGGGGATGATCCTGGGTAATATCGTTGCCCTTATGCAAACGAATATTAAAAGGATGCTGGCCTATTCTTCAATTGCTCAGATCGGTTACATACTGATTGGGGTGGTGGCTTTTTCCTGGAGAGGGATCTCTTCACTTTCCTTTTACATGTTTGCTTACCTTTTTGCCAACATGGGAGCATTCATCGGTGCCATAACCTTCAGCAACGTTACCGGAAGCGACGAGATCAAAGATTATGCCGGTTTGTCCCGGAAGTCCCCCGGATTGGCACTTTGCATGACGGTATTCCTCCTGTCCCTGGTGGGCATACCACCCCTGGCAGGATTTGTGGGCAAATATTATATATTCGCCTCTGCTATTGAGAGGGGTCACATCGGGATAGTTATTATAGCGATATTGACCTCGGTTATAGCTCTGTATTATTACGTTGGGGTGGTAAGGGAAATGTATTTCCGCAAATCAGAAAAGGAATTCTCCTTTTCCATTCCTTTCAGCTTAAAATTAGCCCTGTTTATCTGCGTGATCGGCGTTCTTTTGGCCGGTCTTTTCCCCACTCCGTTTATCGATGCAGCAACTCAGGCTGCGCAGGTTTTTTATTACTGGTAATTGGTAATTGCATCCCTTCCGCATTCGCAGGCTGAAGCCTGCGCCTACAAACTCTCGCGAATTTTTAAAACATCATTGCGAACGAAGTGAATCAATCTATATAAAAGGGATTGCTTCACCCTTCGATCTTTCAATGACGACGCAAATGTTGTTTTTGTATTTTTAACACAGCAAGAAGAATTTGCCGAATTTTAAATTCGGCAACAAAACAGTACAAATTTTTTGTAGGGGAGGGGCTTGTTGAGCCTTGCAAAAATTCCGTTACTGTAGGGTTCCCTCCCGCTACCCCTGCGGGAGACCATAAAGGTCTCCCCTACAAAAAATAAAAGCCCACCTTAAGGGTAAGGTGGGCTATTGAATGTAGAAGTTTTCTTGTTTTAAAGTTGTTTTGAATAAAAATAGTATGATAGACAAGTCAAAAAGATTCACTGCTAAAAAAAATAGGGCAGGAAATGGGTCCCTGCCCTGATTGTTTTTTGTTTTTTCGCTTACGGGCTAATGTAGTTTTCGCAGTCGTGCGGTGCTGGTCCGCTTTTCATATAGTAATTAGCTAAGTATATCACATCAGCGAGATCGATTGCATCGTCTCCGTTAGCGTTTCCGCGACAGATCGGGTCAGGTGGAGGATCTCCGCTTTTGAGATAGTAATTTGCCAGGTAAATAACGTCCGAAAGGTCGATACCTCCATCCTTGTTCACATCCCCGCAGGTGAATTCGAGACATTCGAAGGTGCAAACGTAGAAAGCATCAACACCTGCTTCCACTACCGAACCGTTACCCAGATCCGATGCCTCGAAACGAACCTTAACCTGATCGGTAGGGGTGAGGAAAGCACCTACACTGAAGCTCTTCTTGTACCATCCGTATGGAGGAGTTACCGGTCCAATCGAATCCACCAGAGTCCAATCGGCTCCGTCATTGTTGGAAACATATATCTTAAACAGGTCCGAGTCGGGGCTGGCTCCGAAGTTGTTGGTATACCAGACGTAGTATTGGATTATGGCGTCGCTTCCTGAGCTCAGATCCAGGGTGGGTGAGATCAGCCAGGTGATCCCACCGTCCACGTCGGAATTGCCATA
>Ga0111201_1020_pt1 | contig 28349 bp, 27 predicted proteins | sample DeeMarSWOR324_28_FD_80375 | JGI IMG/M metagenome (GOLD analysis project Ga0111201, IMG submission 80375) | candidate division Zixibacteria bacterium SM23_73_2 | reverse complement strand
AGGGAAGCATTTATCAGCCCCTTGGCTCGGTTAAGATGGATCACCCCCTTGACCCGGAAAACAGATACCTCCAGCACTCCCTTGTGGAATCTCCGGATATGATGAACGTTTACAACGGCAACGTAGTACTGGACGAAAGAGGAGAAGCAACGATTGAGCTTCCCGATTATTTTGAAGCCCTGAACAAGGATTTCCGTTACCAGCTTACCTGTATTGGCGGTTTTGCTCCGGTTTTCGTTGCGACAGAGATATCCGGCAATCAGTTTGCCATAGCTGGTGGCGAGCCGGGGATGAAGGTCTCCTGGCAGGTAAGCGGCATCCGCAAGGATCCCTGGGCTGAAGCGAACCGGATACAGGCGGAGGTTGACAAGCCTTTGAAGGAAAAGGGCAAATATCTCCATCCTGAAGCCTATGGATTGGGCAAGGAGTACGGCACCCGCTATGAACTGCTCAAGAAAATGGAGGAGCAGAAGCAGCTTCAAGACCAGCAGCGGGAACAAAGGAAAGTAAATCAGGAAAAAAGACTTGAGGCAAAGAGGTAACTGAAACTTTGGAGGTGTTCAGAAAATGAACAGATCAAATATTATTAAATCATTGGTGTTTTTACTGGTGGTTTGCCTTTTGACTTCCTTTACCTTTTTAGCTAACTCTCAAGCCCAGAATTTCAGACTGGTAACCGATGTTTTGGATGGATTCGGTGGAAGGGCAAGCTCAGCCAACTTCCTGGAGAGGATCTCCACTGGTGGACAGCCTTCGGTTGTGGGAAAGATGGGGAGCACAAATTTCGAGGATCGATCCGGCTATACCCATTGTGCCTGGGTCTGGCACGGGGATGCGGATGGAAATGGGAATATGGATTTATCCGATGTTATAACCATAGCTAATGTATATTTTGGTAAACCTGGATTCGAGCTCAGGCCTTATGAGGCCGGAGATGTTAACTGCGATAACATAGCCAATTTAGGAGACGCAATCTATTTAGCCAACTACAAGTTAAAGGGCGGTTCACCCCCTTGTAACTTATAAAGATCTGTGCTGTCGGGAGTTACCTCCCGACAGTGGGTGGTGTCAGGAGGAAACTCCTGACACCACATTTTATCTCTTTCCCTGGGGGATTGCTTCTCCCGCCAGGGGCGGAGTCGAAATAACAAAAAGATACTGGAGTGTCAAGCTTTCAGCTTGACTTGTAAACCCGAAAGGGTTTACTCAATAAAAACGTAACTCAGGTCAGGCTTTGCCTGACAAAGTTAGCCTGAAGGCTAACACTCCAGAGACAAATGGATTGTAAATCCCCGCCTACTTTGAAACTAGAAGAACTCCTTATATTCGATATCTATTTTCGAATGCTCAATTGCAGTTAAAAAACTCAACCTGCAAAAGCACTGGTAGGTGACGAAAACATCCTGCATACAATACTCTGCTATCTCTTTATATTCACTCTTTTGCCACATACCATGAACCTCAGCACCGCTCCCGCTTTTTGACTCAACCCCCAATATCTTTGAAAGCTCATTTAATTTAATGAAATTCCTCTGGTCCCAGTTTGACCACACCGCCATTATGTCGTAGTTATAATCCGTGGTATAACGCCTGAGATTGAATTCTTTGGTTCCCTGAACATCGAGTATTACCGACCTTTTCCAGATAAAGGGGAGATCAAAGCCCAACCCGTTGTAGGTTATTACATAGGGGTAGTTATTCTCTTTTAATTTCTGCCAGAACTCTTTTAAAAGCTCTTTTTCCTGGTTTCCATACAAAGATAAAGCCTGGTAAATATCTTTTTCTGTGTCGAACAAAAACATCCCGATACAGAAGATTCGACCGTAATTGGGATTCAAAGCGGTCAGGATGAATCGCTCCTCCTCTAATTTGGGAAGCAGCTTCTTTTTCCATTCGGAGATCTGCTTTTCGGTTTTAAGCCTTGCTGGAGGGGATATCTCAGGTAAATTCTTTCTTGTTTCCTCGTCGCAGGGGATGGTTTCTATGTCTAAGACTAAGTTTAACATAAAAATTTTTATCTCCCACGTTGCCTGCCCGTCCAGGGAGGGCAACGTAGGTTATCGTTTTTTTGTTATTCGAACCTCAAGTACCCAAATTTCTTGGGAACGTAATCTATCGGCACCACCCAGTCTGAGGAAGAATTCAGCCTTTTCTGCTTTCTCCTGAAATTAATCTGCCAGACATCCCCTTCTTCTGCTTCAGTTTTAAAAACGGAAAAGGGAATCTGTGCCTCGATACTCCAGAAATCATCACCTATCTGAGTGGCAACTTTATATTTTCCATTCCACTGTCTTTTCACATCCGAGACCTGATCATCTTTAATCAGAATAAGCTGGTCAAAGGCTATCCCCTTGGGATTGAAGTATATCTGGTAAACCTCGTTTTTTTCCGGATCCGGGCAGATGAAATATCCCACGCAGTCCTCCGCATAAACCGCCCCATCCTGTTTTTCAGCTTTGGCAATTATATTTTCTTTTTCACTCTCCTCACAAAAAACAGCTAAATAGAGGTTTTTTTTATCATAGGCAAAAAAGAATTTGCTTGGCTCAACTTTGGTGGTTTTGCCATCAGGGGAACCAAAGTATTCTTCTGGCACAAAAGCTCCCCATTCATCATCATCCAACTTACCATCGATCTTAATGGATTTCTTCTTTTCATTACACCGGGCTTCCCTTTTAACCAAAATAGCATTTTTATAATCGTAGCTTTTGCCTCTGCCAAAACTGTATTTGAATCCACATTGAGGAAGAGGATAGATATCTCCTTTTAGATCGAATCGGAAATTCAATTTCTCGGTACCCGAGGGAGCAACCTCTATTGGAATAACAGATGGGCTTATATTCCAGTTGTCCGAAAACCTCCATCGAACCGTATCTTCAAGCATTCCAGTATCGACATTTGTAATATTTAAAAATGATGATCCGGACCAGCCTTCACCTCCCTCACCAACCAAAAGAGGGGAAAGATCAACCAGGGTTTGATCATACAAAAGACCATCTATAACCAGCTCCTCCTCTATATTCACGAAATCAACGTCCTTTAAACTTCCTAAGTCGATTAACGCTACATCCAGTTTATCCCCATCAACCGTGCACCAGAGATAATGGTAGAAAAATCCTAAATTCTCTGAATCGATATCCATCGCCCCTCCTGAGCTTCCCACGCAGATGTATCTTATCCCCTCGACTTCACCAGAGAAATAATGGTGGTAATGTCCGCTGAAAACCGCATCCACCCCGTATTTTTTGAAAATCTGGTGAAGCTTATCCTCCTCTTTATCCTCTATCGAGACAACCCATAAGGGTTTATGATAAAAGACGAAAATGTTTTCCTTTCCCTTGTTTTTCTCCAGATCGGAGGTTAACCACTCTATCTGCTCCTGTGGAACATCTTCCGATTTCTCCACCCGGCTGACATCCAACATCACAAAGTGGGTATTTTGGTAATCGAAAGAATAGTAGGGCTCTCCAACCCTTTTTCTGTATACCGGCTCGCATTCGTCGTAAGTGATGTCGTGATTTCCCGGAACAAGATAATAGGGAGCTTCAAGCTTTTCCATGATCTCAAAGAACTCATCCCACTCCTGATTTAGCGCCGTTGTGTCTATGGTATACCCCTCAATATAATCCCCCACGGTCAGAACGATATCGGGTTTCAACAGATTCACCTCCTCCACCGCCTTAGGGAAAACTCCGGGCTGGTGACTACCGGTCCTGTCTCCTATAACAGCAAAGCGAAAATTTCCCTCTTGAGCATAAGAAGAATTTAAAGTAAAAACCAAGCACAAAAAAACAAATAAAAGTGTCGACATTAATTTTTGTAAAAACATATCTCCTCCTCATTTTTAAGAAATGATAAAATTAAAAAACTCATTCCATAAAAAAAGTCAAGCGATTAGATATGTAATCTCAAAAATCCAAAAAACAATATACGTATCGTCACTTTCTACATTTGGCATTTTTCTCGAGGTTGTTGGTTTTACTGATTTTCGAATTGACTAATCCCTTTTCTGTTTTTATATTATGGCAGAAAAGAATCTGTCGAAATATATAATACGATTATGCAAAAAAGGATCAATTCAAAACTGGGAAGCGAAGCAGTATTAGATGCAGCCTTCTTTCTGGCTAAGAAGGTGAAAGCCAAAGCGATTCTCATCTTAGCCATAGGCAGGATCAACAAGGAGTGGCTGGAGAAAGCCGCTAAAAACATTAAACTGATACTTATTTTCCATTCCAAAAAACTCTGCCAGAGCTATAAAAGGGCTGGATACGAAGTCTTGTATTCTTCTCCTTTCCGCCTGGCAAGATTCTCCCGGATCAGACATGCGATAATCACCGCCATGTCCAAAAAAATGATAAAAAAAGATGAAAAGATAGTCTGCCTTTCCGGGCCGGTCTCAAGAAACATCTTGGACAGCATTATGGTACTGAAGGTGGGCAAGCCCTTTACCGAGCTATCCGTTCCCAAAGGACAGGAAATGGGAACGGATGCGGAACTTGAGGTAATAAAATCGGTTCTGGACATAGCCACAGAAATTGGAACGTTCGGTCATGGTGGCAAACCGGTGGGAACCATATTCGTCATCGGAGATACCGCTAATGTATTGAAGCTTTCCCGTCAGATCACCTTTAATCCTTTCAAGGGATACGAGGAGAAACAGAAAAACATAATGGATCCCGAAGTTCAGGAATCGATCAAGGAGTTCGCTCAGATCGACGGGGCTTTTCTCATAAAATGGGATGGGGTGGTCAACGCAGCCGGAAGGCTTCTTCTGATGCCCAAGGAGGAAGTTCAGATTTTAAAAGGCTTTGGTGCCAGGCACAATGCCTCAGCCTATATCACCAAAAAGACCAAAGCCTTAGCTGTGGTGGTATCGGAGAACAATGGAAATGTTGCCCTTTTCAAAAACGGAAAAATCCTATTCACCCTGGAACCGATAGAGACCTACCGTCATAAAGTATCCACTTAAAAAACTAAACGCTCACCAGTAGGACCGGCGAGTTTCGGATAGGATTTCCTAAGATGATAGTTCACGAGTCTTGCTCGTGGGGAATTTTCATTTAAAATATCATTGCGAATCCGCCCCTAGCGGGGGAAGCAATCCCCTATGGACAGAGATTGCCGCGCCCTTCGGGCCCACAATGACAGTCAAAAATCGTAGAGGTGGGTCTTTATCCTCTCCCAAAATCCAAAGGGCAACCACAAGGGTCGTCCCTACATAAAATTAATATGATTGAAATTGCTTTCCCCAAATTTCTATTCTTCTATTATGAACTCAACAACCGCCCCATCACTTTTCTCTTCTATTTCAGTAATCTCGATTTCTAAACCTATCTCCTGGGAAAAGATTTTAAAATCATCAAAATAATCAAAAAATCCGCAGGAAAGACAGAACGGTCCTGTAAATTCTATCTTGAACGATTTTTTGTCAGAGGAAAGTAATTTCGCTTTCGCCTCCGGTACTCTATACCTTTTGAACTTCTCTATGGCATTTACTATCTTTTCTTCGTTGGAAGTCACGCTCAAATTATTTTCACTTATTCCCACTGCATCTGTTCACAAATTCGACCTTTTTCAAGAGTATTCCAGTGGGTTCTGAATCGAATAATCCCTGTTACTACTTTTTACCTGTTTTTTTTGCTTTATAATCCTTAATTGCAGCATGAAGTGCATCGGCTGCCAGGTTGGAACAATGCATTTTTTTTGGAGGGAGACCATCAAGTTCATCAGCGACATCATTCCTGGTAATTTTCAAAGCATCATCCACATGCATCCCTTTTGCCATCTCGGTCACCATGCTGCTGGTGGCAATAGCCGAACCGCAGCCAAAAGTCTTGAACTTTATCTCGGTTATAGTATCGTCCTTGACTTTAATAAACATCTCCATCAAGTCTCCACACACCGGATTTCCCACCTTCCCATAGCCATCCGGATTTTCTATGGCTCCTACATTCTTGGGATTCATAAAGTGCTCCAATACTTTCTTGCTGTAACCTGTTTCGGTCAATTCAATCACCTCCATTCTTATAATGGCGAAAGTTTTCTTAATCTTTCAACGGTTTCCTTTACGCCCTTTGCAATCCTTGGTATCTCATCGATCTTGTTTGATCTTCCCAGGGTTATGATCATCGATCCATGAGCCTCCTCATGTTTTAAGCCTATTGCCAGAAGTACATGCGAGGGTTCTAAGGTCCTGGAAGTACACGCGGATCCTGTGGATACTTGAATATTGTAACCCATATCCAAATTCAACAGAATGCTTTCTCCTTCTATTCTACTGAACCGGAAGCTGGCATGGTGAGGAAGCCTTTGGGTGGGATGGCCGGTAAGATACGATTCTTCGATTCTCAGTATCTCCTCGATCAGCTTATCCCTCATCTTTTCCAATCTACGGCTTTCCTCAACCATTTCGTTTTTAGCTATCCGTGCTGCCTCCCCCATACCAGCGATGGTAAATATATTTTCTGTCCCGGATCTAAGTCCTCGTTCCTGTCCCCCACCAGGAAGGATCGGCTGAAGCTTTACCCCTGGCTTTACATACAATGCACCTGCTCCTTGGGGTCCGTACATGTCGTTCGAAGATAAAGTTAACAGGTCGATACCATCATTTTGCACATCTACAGGTATTCTACCTCCAGCCGCGGTCGCATCGACGTGCAAATACAGGCTTTTCTCATGTACTACCCTGCTTATTTCACTTATAGGTTGTATGGTTCCTATTTCATTGTTGGCATACATTATCGAGACCACAGTAGTGTCCTCAGTCAGGATGGCATTCATTTTTTCTGTATCCACCAGGCCAGTGGAATCCACCGGTATAAGATTAAACTCCCAACCACTTTTCTGAAGTTCCTTTATCGGATTAAGAACTGAGATGTGTTCTATGGTGCTGGCTGCAACCTTTTTCCCCTTTTGAATGTTCCTCATTGCAGCTCCTTTGATGGCCAAGTTGTTCGACTCGGTGGCTCCACTGGTGAAGATAATTGAACTCTCGCTCTCAGCATTGATAAGCTCTGTTATTTTTCCCCTGGCATCCTCAAGGGCTTTTTTTGCCTCCAATCCTTTGGAATGAAGGGTCGAGGGATTCCCAAATCTAAGTTTTAAATACTGCTCAGCATACTCCAGCACTCTGGGATCAACAGGTGAGGCTGAAGCATGGTCTAGGTAAATTCTCTCCATTTAGGTATCCTCTGATTTTGGTTAAAACCACATTGTGGTACCAGACTCCAAAGCCAAGTCATTAAGGGTTGCTGCACCAACTATCTTCACTCCCGGTATCAACTCGACCTTCTCCCAGCCCAACATTTGCTTGGAGGCCTCGCATACGTAAATCTCGATTCCCATCTTTTGAGTGTTTTCAATCATCTCCATCACACTGGGGAAAGTACCGAGTTTTACCTTCTCGGCTGCTCCGGGAATAAGAATCTTCAGTCCCTTGCCCAGATAATAGAGCCTGGGATTGAGATCCATTGCTTTCGCTGTTTGAGCCAAAACCAGAGGTGAGTACTGCCTTTCAGGCTGGTCACTGGTTTGAACGTACAGGATTGCTTTTTCATCTTTCATTTTCTTCTCCTCTTTTTATTATAACTCCTTTCTATCTGATCCATTATAAAAAAATCTCTTCCACTTAAGTATTACTTGGTTCTCTGTATATAGAAGGTCAGTATCGTCCCCTCTTTTTCAAATTTCAGAATCTTGTGTCCTGTTCTTTTAGCCCATCTTTTGGTATCCTCCTCAGCAGCCGGGTCATCAGCCTCCACCTTCAAAACCTGCCCCACCTGGATCTGCTCGATCTTCTCTTTGGTCATGGCAATTGGCATGGGGCAATAGAGACCTACGCAATCCAGTTCTGCATCAGGGGTAATATCTGAATCCATCCTTAAAACCTCCTTTATTTTTGAATACCAGCATCATTAAAATCGTCATCTTCTTTTGCTATGAAATGTTTTGATTGACTTTAAAATTTAAGACAGTTTTAAACTTATAAACCTGCATTTTTTCAATACCTAAAATCTTTTGCAAAACTATTATGTATGTTAAACCTAAAAATGTCAAAGTTCTTATTTAGCTTTTGACCTCAGAAAAACGCTTTCTATCTCAGCAATTTCAGCTCTCACCTTCCATCATAGTGAAAGCAGCCTGGCAATGTTTTCCCTTCTTTTCTCCCGGGGCATGCTATTCATAACGGGATTAAAGTCTCCATACAGCAGTTTATGAAACGGAGTTTTTTCACTTTTGTAGATTATACCTAAAGGCAGCTTATCCTTTCTTTTTGCAATACTCATTGCCTCATCGTAACTTTCTGGTAGATGATCCAAAATTTCAACCAGAGAATTATATTTCTGGTAAGTATTGTTGAAAGTTACGCAAGGCTGTAGTACGTCCACAAAGGAAAAGCCTTCATGTTCAATCGCCTGAGCCATAAGATCAGCAAGATGATCTAATTTGACCGGATAACCTCTGGCAATAAAGGTTGCATTTGACTCCAGCATAAGTGACAAAGGATTCAGAGGCTCCTCAACGCTTCCCTCTGGAGTGGAGGGCCCTTTAAAACCCTTTTCACTGGTAGGAGCATATTGCCCGGTGGTAAGCCCATAAACGCCATTATCGTGTATGATTACAGTTATATCAGCGTTTCTTTTGGCAGCGAAGATCAGATGGGATATTCCCTCCCAAAAGGCATCCCCATCCCCTGCAAATGCCACCACCTTGAGATCAGGATTGGCCAACTTCATCCCCTGAACCGTTGCCATTGACCTTCCGTGGATCGAATAAAGACCACTGAGCTTGAGATAATCAAAGATCTTGGCATGACACCCGATGCCAGCGGAGATCATGATCTTCTCTTTTTGAGTCCCCTTATCCTCAAGCTTTTTCACCGCCTTTTTGAAGGCGCTGAGTATCCCGAAGTTCCCGCACCCCGGACACCAGGTGTTCTCCGCATAAGTTGCCAGATCGTCCATCCTATACCACCTCCTCTATTTTGGCAGCTAATTCAACCGGTTCAAAAGCCCTTCCATCAAATTTTTTTATGACTGCTTTTGCTTTGATACCACATTTTTCAAAAAGCAAAGATGCGAACTGCCCTGTACAGCTTTGTTCAATCACTATAACCTCTATCCCCTTATATTTTTCAAGCTCCCAAACCGGCAGAGGCTCAAGGTATATCGGTTGGACAACCTCTGCTTCTATATCGCCGCTCTGGAGCGCCTCCAGAACGCTCATGGTGGTTGAGCCGTAGGTGAAAATCACCGGACCTTTATCTCCATAGATATTAACCGTGTGAAGCGTCTTCATATGATCAACAATCGTTTCGGTTTTTCTGTTCCTTTTTCCCTGCATTTCAGCGATCATCTCGGGATTTTCAGTAGTAATTCCCAGTTCATCATGTTCATAGCTATCCCACTTGATAAGCTTCTTTGAGGGTGGAAACAGAAGTGGGGATATACCGTTTTCCGTATCAAGGTATCTTTTGTACTCACCTTTTTCATGCATCAGAGGTTGGAGCCATTTGGCTTTATTCACATCTATATCAACTGTCATATAGCTCTCTCCCAGATGCTTCTCAGAAAGGAGTATTCCCGGGGTCTGGAATCTCCAGACCAGATCCAGCATTTCGGAGGAAAGGTTAAATGCCTCCTCTATGCTGCCTGGAGAGGCAACGATACGAGGAAACTCACCCTGGCCCTGATGAAGAGCAAATTTCAGATCTCCCTGAGCCGTGTAAGTGGGGACCCCTGTGGATGGTCCAAGTCTTGAGCCCAGATAACAAAAAAGAGGTGCTTCTACCATCCCCGCAAGGGAAAAAGCCTCCTGCATCAGGGCAAAACCTCCTCCGCTACTCCCCACCATGGCTTTCGCCCCGCAGAAGACCGAGCCGATAGCCATATTAATCACACCGATCTCGTTCTCCGGGTGAACTGTGACCACCCCAAGTTCCTTGCTATATTTGGCAAGATAATGTAAAAGGGGTGAGGAAGGGGTCATGGGATAGGCGAAATACAAATCCAGCCCACCTGCTTCTGCTCCCAGAGCTATGGCCTGGTTGCCCGAGATGATCGGTCTTTTTTTATCTCCAGCATCCAGTTTGAACTTGCTTTTAATTTCAGGATAAACTATATCATATATAGCCATTGCATAATTAATATTGTTCTCGATATCACGTGGATACTCATACTCAACGATTTTCTTCAGATCATCTTTCTCCAATCCCAAAGAAGCTGCAAGTATTGTCACCGCACCCACACCCATTCTTAAATCAGGTTTGGGGTATTTTTTCGCTTCCCTGGTCAAGGGCACGCCTATTCCTTCCACATCGCTTAAAGTATCCGAGTTGTAAACTATAGTACCCCCATCTGTAAGATCATCTTTATGAGCATCATAGCTTCTTCTGTCCAGTGCTACCACCAGATCTGCTTTCATATAATGACTGGTTATTTTCCTTGGGGCAGTGCTGACAATCGAAAAATTATGACCTCCTCTGATAAGACTCTGGTAATCATCCATCTCAAATGCCCAGCGTCCCATGCCGGCAAAAATTCCTGCCGCGACCGAGCCTGCCTTCTTCACCCCCTCACCTGCTTTACCCCCCACCAGAAAAGTAAATACACCCTCCTGCATTTAAACACCTCCCTACTCTTAACTCTTTATTGTCACCTTATTAAATCCAAATTCATAAAATCACTGTTTGATGTTTTTTCTGAATTGTCCCATTACTCACTTGCTTTTAAAAAGACAACTCATCGCTCTTCAATAAAACTTTTACCCAAATCACCGTCATTGGAATAACCTTGACTTTCCCAGTAACCTCTGAAATCCTCATTGTCCGATAGCTCAATTTTGGTTATCCATTTTATCCACTTGTATCCCCATTTATTCTCAGCCACCAGTTGAAAAGGAAATCCCCTTTCAGGCGGAAGGATTAAGTCATTCATCTTAAAGGCAATTATTATCCCATTATCCATTATATACCCCAGAGGAAAGGAGGTGGAATATCCATCCTGAGCATGAAGTATGACCACTTTAGCTTTTGAGTCAACTTCAGCCTCTTCTAACAATTCTCTCAATAGAATACCTTCCCAGAGGATGGTTACACTCCAGCCTTCCACACAATTTAAGGTAACGACCTTTTTCTGAGTTTGGTGTTCGATAATTTCGTCATAGGTATAAATCTTTGGATTAGCAACAATCCCGCCTATTTTCAGTCTGTAGTCTTTTTTATTTATATACTGTGGCCCCTTTATCGAATTTTCCCTGAAGTCCTTTATGGAGGAGAGTTTTTTTCCCTGATATTCTTTGAGCTCCAAAACCTCGACTTCTTTGGCCTCTTTTTTCTGAGTATTATCCGTGCAGGTTACGGTCGACGTAAAAATAAAGATGAAAAAACAAAATTTAATACCAAGTTTTCTCAAGACCAAAACCTCCTTTTAAAGGTAAGACCCTCTTAGTAAACATCTTTGCTCACATCCTTAAATCTACCTCAGAAAAACTAATATGCTTTTACCAACAGTAATACGACTTTCTTAAAGCAAACGCAGGAAGCTACCTTAAGCTTTACAAAATTTGAAAGCTAAAAACAAAATTTTTAAATCTCCGACTCCCTTTTTTTATCTTCCCTTTCGTATCTCCTCAGCCAGGGTTTTGATCTCGGTTAAATCCATCTGCATTTCGCTCCAGCCATACCATAAAGCATAATCCGGATTGGCGTGAAAAGCCCCCTGAAAGGTTCTCATCCTGTGTTTGAGAAACATTAAAAAAAGCTTCTGCTCGATAACGGTAGGCGCATCGTGAAAAGTGAGCAAATCCGGAAACGAATAAGCATAGGTCTCTGGCGTGGTAAGTATTTTATCCTGGTATAAAGCAGCCACAATCCGAATCGCCTCAGCCAAAAGATGGTCAGCCTCCTTGATCATATGATCCCCTTTTTCCAGTTCATTTTTTGCGAAATTAACAGAGTGGCAAAGGTTACAGGTTTTTATCATCTTGTCTCTTTCGGTCTGCCAGTCCTCCTGGGTAAGCCGGGCAAGGTCAGCAGCTTTAACAACATCCAATCTGGGAGTAGGATTTCCATCGGGATCGAGCACTCCCAAACCTTGTAAGATCACTGAACGATCCTCCGCCCATTTTTCATCCTGGGGCAGGGGAAGCCTTACCGCTAGAAATCCCCAGGCGGTTCTTACGGCATGATCTCCCTCTTGCATGTGACAGCTCTGGCAAGTGGGTGCAGCTACGGTCTCCGGTAAAATCTTTTTCTGCTTCAAGAGGTATCTTACCCCGTGCTTGGAGGAGGAATACATCTCCCACTGGGGATGATCAATCCCCATATGGCAGGTTCGGCAAGCCTGGGGCTGTTTGGCTTCATCCACTGAGAATATATGACGGGTATGACAGGCGTCGCAGGAAGCCACTCCAAAGCCGGCACCATCTTTTTTCAACTCCTCAATTTCCCCCTCGGTCTTAAGTCCGATCTTGTGACATCCCCCGCATCCCTTCATCCCCTCCATCAAAGCCATAGGCTGCCAGTGAGCGGTGGGCATGGCTTTCATCGCTGCCCAGGCAAATGAATGTTTGCCAGCCCCGAATTGCTCAACTTTGGTACTATGACAAAGATTACAGGTTTGGGGTGTTGGAATCCGAGCTTCTGCAACATCTTGAACTGATGTATGCTGGTCACCGTGGCACATTGAGCAGCCAATCTCATTGTGGCTGTGCTTGCTTACCTGCCAATCGGATACGATATTGGGTGTTGTCCTTTTGTGGCAATCAACACATTGCTGGGAGAAGGAAGTGGAAGCAAGCAGAAGATAGGCTAAGAATATTATTACGGCTTTACCCCTCATGATTTACCTCCTTGGTTTTAGTTAATTTATATTTTGTCATTTTTCTTTGCTTTCGCAAAATAGCTTGATCTGATCCATCCCCAGTTCAGTACAAGATGAATTAGCACAAACAGTACCAATATTATCCCACCAGCAGAGTGAATTCTCTCGAATGACTCTTCCTTGATGTAATCATGACCGATTCCGGTTGCTGCCTGGCACAATATTATAACGAATAGTATAATATTGATTGCTTTTAGCAAATATTTTCTATTCATAACTCATCCTGACTTTTTAATTAAATCCCTTATGGTTTTGGGTACCTTTCAATTTACTAAAATAAACACTATCAAGCCAAAGAAACTAACATATGCCATAAGTAATGAAGTTATGCTTTTCCAGATTATAAGCGTTTATAACAATCTCTTTTCCCCTTTGATCTTTTTGATTTCAGTTATGTCCTGGGTTACCTCAACGCATCCTAAATACTCGCTTTTTTTATTCCAGACCGGGAAGTAACGGATATGAATAAGTTTCCCCTCAAGATTGATCCAGAACTCAGCTACATCCCTTTTGCCAGCTCTGAAATCGTTCAATATCTGATTAACCAGATGAAGGCTTTTCTGGGGATGGCATGCCTGAATCTTTCTCCCAATTACCGCCTTGGTCCTGACAAATATTCTTTCGGTGGTCTGGCTGAAGTATCTAACCCTATCATCTTTATCGATAAAAGTAATGTCCACCGGCAGGGAGTTGAAAACAGATTCGATCTCCTCATCGGTCATATCACCGGTCTCAAAATCAACCTTCCTTTTCGACGTCGATTCTGAAAAGGTTGCTTCCTCCTTTTCCTCTGGCATCTCTTTTGGCTGGGGAGTGAAAGAGCAGTATCCCAGCTCGTCGAATTGAGCCCTTATCTCTTTCCACTCATCTTTTTTCACAACCTTCAGTGAAGTGGGGAAAAGAATGTTATTCTCCTTAAAGAAATGGCTTGAGAGCATATCCGATAAGGACTTAGCCTCCTGGTTCAATCTCTCCGCAAATCCCTTAAAAACCATCTTACCCCGTTCCTCTAAAAGTCTGTAAATCTCTTTTTTTATCTCCCTTATTTTGTCATGCTCCATCCACATCATTTTAGGAGGCTGGGTAATGCCGTGCTTCTCCAGATAAGGGAAAAGAACATTTTCCTCCCTCAGATAGTGACTATCAGATTCCTCGAAATGCCTGATCAGGGGATCCAGATTTTTAATCTCTTTTTCTGCTGATTTAAAACCCTTTGCCTGGTTTATCCTTTTTGCAATATCCTTAAGCTCACAGGCTAACCTCAACATGATCTCGTGCTCCTCCATAAGAATGCGAATGGGATGACCTTGAGGAGCCTGAGTTTTCTGTTTTTCAAGCGATTCCTGGAATACCGCCAGGTGGACCTCACATAGCATGTGGATTTCCTCTTGTGGCACACCCTCCTTTACAAGCTCCTGTTCAAGCTTGGATATTTCAGTGGGTGTAACGTCCCCGAACACCTTTTTGAATTTCTCCTTCAACTTATCAGGGTCTTCCCCCTGGTTGAGTTTTTTTATCATCTCTTTTAAAACTTCCTTTTTTTTACCTGAAAGTTCAGTCATGATATTTCCTCCTTTATCGCTTTGGCAAAGTCCTCTATTTTATCTTTAATCTGATCCCTTACTTCTTTGAAAACTGCGAAAACCTCCCTTTCTTCTCCTTCTGCTTCAGCAGGATCTTTAAAATTCCAGTGTAATTTTCTTTCTACCTCTCCTGAAAAAGTCGGACAAAAATCCTTGTCATCCTCACCACAAAGGGTTATCACATAATCGAATTTTCGACCGACAAATTCAGTAACTTCTTTGTTTCTTTGCTTTGAAATGTCTATCCCTATCTCATCCATAACCCTTTTCGTCCTGGGATTTACAAAAGTCGATTTCGAACCGGCACTATATACTTCAAATTTATCCCCTTTCGCTTTCAAGATACCCTCTGCCATCTGAGAACGGCAGGAGTTGGTAGTACATAAGAACAGTACTTTGATCTTCATCAACTTGCAAGCAAAAATTTTGTTCAGCTTCCTCTTCAAAAATCCAACTTACAAATAAGAATATTTACTATTATCATAAATACCTTCTCAGATGTCAAGTAATTTATGACTCCAGCTGCTTAAGATTATGATATAATCACACTTTTTGCCAATCAGGCTAAGATTAAAAGAAAAAATGTTAAGACCCGGACCAGTTTCAGTCCGGGACCTTAACATTTAAATGAATTTTATAAATATGATTAATTTACCCTATTCACCCTCCTGGTATCTTCCGCCTAAATGCTTTGCCAGAAACTTCTCTGCGGCAGCATAGAACTTGAGACGGTTTTCCGGCTTGGCAAATCCGTGACCTTCATCAGGAAATAGCATATATTCATAGTCTATTCCCTTCTCCTTCATCGCCTCAACTATCTGTTCGGATTCTGCCTGAGGGACACGCGGGTCGTTGGCGCCTTGAGCGATAAGCATCGGGATTTTTATCTGGTCCACTTTGAAAAGCGGGGAACGGGAATTTAAAAATTCCTCCTCGGTCTCCGGGTTGCCGATTCTCTTGTATAAGAGCGCTCTCATAGGAGCCCAATATGGAGGAATTGATGTAATCCAGCTAATCAGGTTGCTGGGACCGACGATATCCACTGCACAGCAAAAAAGATCAGGGGTAAATGTAGCCCCAACCAGAGCAGCATATCCCCCATATGAGCCACCATATATGGCGATTTTCTCAGGATCAGCAATACCATTATCTATAGCCCAGTTAACTCCATCCACTAAATCATCGTGCATCTTACCCCCCCACTCCCTATTAGATGCATTAATGAAATCCTTGCCATAACCAGCTGAACCGCGGAAATTCACCTGCAAACAGGCGTATCCTCGGTTGGCAAACCATTGGGCTTCCCCATTATATCCCCAGGTATCCCGTGCCCAGGGGCCTCCATGCACATTAAGAATCATTGGTAAATTATTTCTCCCTTCTCCCACAGGATAGGTAATGTAACCATAAATAGTAAATCCATCTCTTGATTTGAAAGATATTGGCTCCATTTGGGCTAAATTATAGTTTTTCAATATCGGTCGGCTATCAAAGAGGAAGGTCCCTTTTTTAGCCTTGCGATCAAACGCCCAATAGGATACCGGCCCATTATCCTTGGTAAAACCAACCACCCAGGTATCATCGGCGTTATCCCTGTCGCGAACCGAATAGTCACCGTAATCGAGTTTTGAAATAAGCTCGTAATCATCCTTGACCGACTCATCCAGAATCTTCCACTCCCTCCGAGCTTTGACAAAACTGACAGCCTGGATCTCGTATGTGTCTGGATGAATCATCACATCGGAAACATCATATTGGGGATCCTCGGCGATGATCTCTTTCATATCTCCAGTAGCAATGTCGATTTTCACCAGCCGTCCCGCATTGGCATCTCGGGAATCGAGACAGTAAAGTGATTTTCCATCTTTGGTAAAACTAATCGGTCCACTGTTCAAAGCATCATCTGAACCCCAAGCGATTACTTTTTTCCAGGAAGCTTTCTCGTTTGCCCGATACATAAGATCTAACCCTCCCTCAGGATTCGAAGCCATAGCACAACGAACCTTCAAGTTTGGATCAGCCACCCAACCAACGATGTTGCCCGGATTTCTGGCTGTCATCTCAAGCTCCCCGGAGGTCAAATCCAGGTGATATATATCAAAAACCTGGGGATTCTCTTTGTTCATCATAATCAGAAGCTCATTGGGAAAATGTTTGTTGCGGTCAACGATCTCCACCCTCACATTTTCGAAAGGGGTGAAATCCTTAATATCATCGGTTTCCAGATCCACACCATAAAGACGGAAGTTCTCGTTCCCTCCCACATCCTGCAAATACATTATGTGTTTTGAATCGGCTGCCCAGAAATAACGGTGAATTCCCCGATTGTCATCCTTGGTAACTGCTTTATCATCTTCCTTTCCAATGGTTTTCACCCAAACGTTCAACACGTTGTTCACCGGTGCAAGGTAAGCCATCTTAGTCCCATCCGGCGATATCTGAGCATTAGATTTAACCGGATTTCCAAAAAGAACCTCTCTGGGAATCAGCTTGTGCTCCGGAGTAGCGCAGGACGAAAGGATTAAAGCTATTACCACAAAAACTAACAGCAGAGCAAATGCTCTTATTGACTTATAGTATCCCACCGGATTCTCTCCTTTCAGTTTGTTGTTTTTTTTTGAGGTATTTTATACACTTTGCCTTAAAAACTTATCCGCCTATAATTTATCAATCCGTCTGTTTAAATCAAGAGAAATTTTATTAGCAGTTAACAAAAAAATAATTAAAAAGAATATACCTGCTATTTTTCCTCCTTTAGCTTAAATTCCAGCCAGTCTTTCATCTCCTGCAGATTTTTGGACATGTACCATCGCCCGCTGGCAAAAACACCATAATCAGCACCAGCCATGGCAGAAGCGAAGCGTGTGGAATTGGCAAAGAAAAGCCACTGCTCCACCCATTTTTTCTCAATGGCTTCATCAAAGATGTCAGCATTCTGAGGCAAGCCCTGTGCTGCTCCTTTCTCCCATGCGGTGATTAAAACCTTGGTGGCAGTCAAAGTCATCTCGTCGGTTGTCCTGATGGTATTCTCAAAACGTTCGAATTGCTGGTCCGCCCACTGGGTGCTGTGACAGGAAAGGCACACCCTCCGCATTCTCCTTTGCCTTTGGCTTTGTTCCTGTTCATCGATCAGAAATTCTGCTACCGGTTCACCGGTAAGCTCGGTGGGTAAATTCAATCCGGCTTTATTCTTTATGATAGAAGTGTTAGGAGATCTGGGATGAGGGTGGGAATATATCACCCCGAAAATCCGCCTCCACAGCCGATCATTCATCTGGTGGGTCCTCTCAGCCATAACCTCTCCATCAGCGGTGACGATCAGGCTTGCATGGCAGGTGGCACAGGTGGGAGCGGTGAAATCGCCTCCCACAGTCCAGGGGACGTTCTCAAAATTCCAATCTTTCTCCACAGAGGAGAAGATGTTTCCGTGCTTGCTGACCATATAAACTTTGTAAGCTGGGACATCGGGTCCCTTGTGGCATTCCGAGCAGGTATAGGGCTTTCTGGCCATCCGGATGGAAAAATGGTGACGGGTATGACAGGAGGTGCAGGAGCCTAAACTCCCGTCAGGATTTTTTCGTCCCACTCCCTGATTGGGCCATCCGGAAAGAACCGGAAATTCCAACTCACCGAAATCCGTTTCCCGGGATTTCATCTCCTTTACCTTAACATCGGTTCCGTGGCAGTACAAACAGGATTCGAAACCGGTTTTTTCGTCCGGAGATGTGTAGGATAACTTCATCTCATCAAATTTCTGAATTCCATTAACCGAATTGATCAAACCCTGATAAACCGGATTGCCGGTTAGGTTAAGGTAAGCAGAAGACATTATGTTTTTCTCATACTCCCCTCTTTCGGTGGGATGGCAGGTTGCACAGTCCTCCGGGGTGACCACGATGTGAACCTCAAAGCCGTTGTGCTCAAAGGAATCTGCGTGTTTTTCTGCATTCATGGTATGGCACTCAGCACACCCCACCACCGTGTTGGAAAGCTCTTCCGGAATGCTCTCATTAGAAATCCTCCGGGATAATTTATCCCTTCTCAAAGCCTCGGAGGGTATGATCTTCGAATGAAGACTATTGCCCCAATCAGCCTTAATCCCCGGGCTAAGCATAGAATGGCAGGAAAGACACATTTCGGTATCCTGGCTTAATTTTGCCGCAAAAGAAATACCTGTGAAGAAAGAAGTCAAAGATACCGAAAGTGTCAAAATTTGAATGCAGATAACTTTCAACGGTTGCCTGACCACCTTGAAATTGATCATCTTATTTAGTTCCTTTTAAAAGGTTCTCACTCTTTTACAACTTTTTGATCCAGAGCCCGTGAACGTTACAGTATTCCCGTGCTTTGAGAATATCATCTGCGATCTTAAACTCGGCTTCCGGGCTTTCACCCGGATTCAGAAACTTTCTGAAAGCGCCTTTCTGGGTCTGGATTTCCACCCATTCTATATAGTGCTTATCCTCCATGGGATGAGGAACCGATCCCACTTTCACCTTTATCCCGGCCTCCGTACTCTCTATCACCGGCACATGCTTTTCCATTCCCTTATCCTCGGTCTTTTCCTCCATGAGTATCATCGGCTTATTGCAGCAAACCAGCTGACCCTGTCCCTGGTGCAGAACCTCGACGATGTTCCCGCAGATCTCACACTTGTACACCTGGTATCTTTCGGTCATTTTTTCTTCTCCTTTTGTTATTTCCTTTCAAGGTCCTCCATAAGGGCTTGAAGATCGTCCTCGTGCTCCACCTCGTCGGCAAGGATTTCCACCACCACAGGATAAGTGATAGGATCTTTGTCCTTGGTGAGCTCAACCAGTTTATTATAGACGTCGATGGCGCACTGTTCCCCCTTGATGTTCTGCTCCAGGATCTTCTTTACGGAAGGGTCTTCCGGAGCATCGTATCCGCAGTTGGTAATCTTATACCAGTCCTCCGGTTTGAGAATCGGGGTTCCGCCCAGCTGCAGAATCCTGGTCACCAGCATCCCGGCATGCCTGAGCTCATCTGCTGCATGCTCCTCCAGCTCGGCAACCACCTGCCCTCTCAACGGACCGCTGACCACCTTTGCTCCAATCCAGTACTGGTAATAGGCAAGCCATTCATCCGCCAGCGCCTTGTTCAACAACTGGATAAGCTGGTCAACATCCAAACCAACTATCTCTCTTCCCTTAGTTCCCATTTTAAATACCTCCTCTCTTTATATATTTTGAATTGTTAACCTAAAAATACTTATCAATTTGATTTTGTAAAGTTCTTTTTAACAAAAATATTCTTTACCTATTCTTGACTTACAGACAAAATATAACAATTTTCTAACTTTTTATGATCCTGTGTTCCTTGTGTTTATTATATATCTTCTCTGCCAAGTTCTCCAGGGATCTGAAATCCTCTTTTCGGGGATGGCCCTTAACCAGAACCGCCTCCAGCATCTCCGCTTTAAGATTGGATAAAAGCTCGCCTATCTTATCCACCATCTTACCTCCCCACCCGTAGGAGCCGATTATTGCGGCGAATCTCGCTTTTGGCCTGAAAGCATTGACCAGATAAGCAGCATGCACCACATCGGGATGGGGACCCCCCAAAACCGTAGGGGATGCGATCACGATTGTGGCGGTATCCACCAATGCCATGGCCAGTTCCCCGATATCGGTTTTGGTCAGATTGAAAGGCTTAACCGTTATCCCCCTTTTGATTAAAGCATCCAAAAGGAAATTGACCATTTTGCCGGTGCTTCCGTACATGGAGACATAGAGCAAAACTACCTCGTTTTTCACCTCACCCGAAGCCCAATCCTGGTAGGCATCAAGGATAAAATCGGGATTATCGTAGACCGGACCATGGCTGGGAGCAACAAGTTCTATATCCAAATCCTCGATCTTTTCCAAATTTTTCCTCACGAAAGATCTGAAGGGCATCATTATCTCCGCATAATACCTCTTGGCCGCCTCATAGGTTTTCGCCTCATCCGTCACGAAAAAATCACTTGTCGCAAGATGGGAGCCTAAAAAATCGCAGGTGAAAAGGATTTTCTCCTCCTCCAGATAGGTGAACATGGTCTCAGGCCAGTGTACCCAGGGGACATATAAAAACCTCAAGGTTTTATCCCCCAAAGAAAGGGTCCCATTATCCTCTACTGTTGTGAATTTCTCATCAGGAATTAAAAGTAAATCCATAAGCATTGTTTTGCATTTGGGATTGGTAATGACTTTTGCATCAGGATAGAGCTCAAGTATCCTTGGGATCGCTCCTGAATGGTCTTGTTCAGCGTGGTTAGCAATCACATAATCGATTCTTTCAACATCAAGTTCCTTGAGGTGTTTTAAAAGCTCACCCTCCTTGGGTGGATAAACCGCATCAATTAAAGCTGTTTTTTCACTTCCCTTTATGAAATAAGAATTGTAACTTGTCCCATCCGGAAGAGGAATGAGCTCGTCAAATAACCTTCTATCCCAGTCAACAGCACCAACCCAGTATATGTTTGGTCTCAACTTCTGCGAAGCCATATCGTCTCTCCTTTCCCCTTTTATTTTTGCCAACCTGATGACGATCTCAGGCTCAAATTGTATTATAGATAAAAACTTAGAACTTGCTATCCATTTTGAACTCAGCAACGTCCAGCCAGAAACCGGAATTATTCACCGAATCGTACTGGGCTTGAAGCAGATCATAGTGGAATCTTTCCTCATCAGCTATCCTATTAAAAATTTCTTTGGCTTTTTGATCTTTGGTTTCTTTAGCTGAATTCTCAAAAAACTCAATGGCTTTTCTTTCCAGCTCCATCCCTATGCTTATCGCCTCAAGCTCCCCAGCTTTTTCCTTTTTCTCTAATCTGGGTTTCATCTCCTCGATCAGAGAGGATTTGTCTTTCTGTTTCTCCTCCTGAACCCACCTCTTCCATTCCTCCCCGCCGATCAGCTCGCTGAACAGTTTGCCAAAAGTATTGAGATGATCCATCTCATCCTTGGCCAGTTTTCTGAAGGTCTTTTTTCCAAGCTCACTGTCGGTCATCTCCACCGCGTGATCGAAAAAGGCTCGTCCGCCAAGCTCGAGCTTAATCGCTTCCCTTATCACCTGGGCAATTTGGCTGTCCATATTATTCATTTCCCACCTCCTAAATTCTTACACTTAAAAATATAAATTCTTTTTCTTTCTATCCTTCCTCCACCGGCTCGAATGCGCTCTTATCCGCTCCGCATACCGGACACAGCCAGTCATCCGGCAGTTTCTCAAAAGGTGTGCCCGGATCTATTCCCGAATCAGGGTCACCCTCTTTCGGATCATAGATATAGTCGCAAACCGTGCATCTGTATTTCTTCATTTGACTCTCCTTTCTTAAATTTACTTATGAACCATTTATGTTTCAGATTTTACTGGTTTTATTTTCTAATTGTTGGCAATATTGAGATTTTTTTGGTTTTCAAGTCCTAATAGTTAAAAGAATTAAATAATTCTTAAAGAATCTTAACCCAAAAACTTCTTTATCCAGGATTTGACCGCACCCTCATATTTCTTCACCACCATAACCGATGAGGGGGAGTGCCTTGCTACTTTTTCCGGAATCTCCCCTAAAAAGATGCTTCTGAAAAGACCTCCCTTGGTTGCGCCAATTATTATAAGATCATAATCTTTACCTTCTCTAATAAGACCATCAGAAATTGAGTTAGATTCAACCATTTTCCTTTTGACCTCAAAGCCAAAACTCTTCTTTCCCAGAGTTTTATCCATACACTCAGAGGCTTTTTGCCTATCCTCATCCTTTGATCTTTTAGGAACCACGTAGCAGGTAACAAGCTCTGATTCGAATTCCCTGGACAAAACCGATGCGTACAGAGCAGCAAGCTGAGCATTGGGACCCCCTGCGCTGGGGAAAAGAATCTTTTTAACCGGATATTGGGTCAGCTTTAAAACCACCAGATCGCAGGGAGCATATCTTATAACCTGATCTGCCACCTCCCCGAAGATCTTTTCCTTGGTATTGGTAAAGCCTTTCCATCCCATAAGTAAAAGGGAGGCTTTCTCCTCCTCCACCGAGGATAGAATACCATCCGCCACCCGGTGAGCAACCTTTATGTCGGACTCTATCTTTATATTCTTAGACCTGGCATATTCGACTGCAGATTTCAAAAGCGGTCTTTTGTTGTGAACAAATCTTAAACCCTCGTGAATGGGCAGCTGAAAAGGAACATACACCACCGCCAGGGCAACTATTTCACCATTGTATTTTTTAGCTAAGGGAATAGCAAAATCTAAAAGCTTGGTTACGTGATCAGGATTGTGCAGGGGAACCAGTATTCTGAACTTCTTTCTCTCAGCCTCTTTTCCCTTATCTCTGCTTTTTTTGTCTGCATCTAAAACCTGTGGCTTTTTTTCAGATGTTTTCTTCTCAAACACAGCAAAGTAAATCAAAAGCCCCAGAAATATCCAGATCAAGCTGATATACCAGGTTAAAGGTCTTATCTTGTACTGGAAAACTGCTAAAAACAAACAAAAGAACACTCCCAATATCGGAGGAACAGGATAAAAGGGAATCTTAAATCCCCTCTTTATATCAGGTCTTTTTCTCCTTAAGGCGATAACTGACAGGTTAACCAAGGAGAAAGTCAAAAGAAACATCAAACTTGCCCCTGAACCCACCACCTCAATGGGAAGAAAAACCGCCATGAACAAAAAAATCGTACCGCTTACCACAACCGATATGTGAGGGGTTCTCTTTTTTGGATGAATGGAGCTTAATTTCTCCGGTAAAAGCCTGTCCCTGGCCATGGCAAAGGAGACCCTGGAGGATGCCCACAGGGTAGCATTCAAAGCGGACATGGTTGAAAGGATTGCTCCGAATCCTATGAGGGCTACTCCCAGATAGGGGATGAACTCCTCCGCAGCTTTTATTATTGCGATCTCCTTGTATTTTCCCAGAAACTGCCAGGATAACATTCCCTCTGGTCTTAAACTGCCAAGGCAAACAAAAAGTATCAAAAGATATAAAGGAATAACCATTATCAAGGCTCTGAAAATTGCCTTGGGAATGTTCTTCTCCGGATCTTTAATCTCCTCGGACACGGTGGTGATTATATCATAACCTTCGAAAGCTATGAAGGTCAACCCCATGGCAGTAATCACCGATCCAAAACCCTTGGGGAAAAAGGGCTTGAAATTGGCTGCCGCCTCTGCTGGGAAATTGAATATTTCCTTCAAACCGAAAAGCACAAATATCAAAAGAACGAACATCTTGGACATAGTGATTATATTCTCTACTCTGGAGCTGGCAGATGCTCCCCGGTAATTCAAGCTGATAAAGAAAATCCCAACCAGAAGGGTCATAAGGCTTAAGGAGAGATGTGGACCTAAATTTCCAACAACCAGTTGGTGCAAAGGGTGGAGATAAATATTTATAAACTCCCAGAAATAAGCGGAAAAACCCATTGCATAGAGGCTGCAGGCAACTATTCGGGCAAACCAGTCCATCCACCCGGCAGTAAAAGCTAAAGGCTCAGGAAACGCTTTTTTTACGAAGGAATAGCCCCCTCCAGCCTCAGGAACAGCCGAGGCTAACTCAGCATAACTTAAGGCGGTGAAAATGGTTACCACTCCATTCAAGGCAAAAGCCAAAAGTGAGGCAGGACCAGCCTCCCCAGCCGCCATTCCGGTCAAAACGAAAATACCCGCTCCGATCAAAGCCCCCACCCCGATCATGGTAGCATCAAAAGTCCCCAGCTCCCTTGCAAAAGTTACCTTTTCCTCTGTTTTATTTCTATCAGCCATAAGATAAAAACAAAAAATCTTTCAGTAAGTATAAGGATTTTAAAAGCAGAAGCAAGACAGAAAAGTCAAGCTTGCGGACGCAACTTTGAGTAAAAAAAGTACCTTATCAACCCAGTAAAAAGCTCAAACAAAAAAGTGCAAAACCTTAACCCAAAAACTTCTTTATCCAGGATTTAACCGCACCCTCATATTTCTTAACCACCATAACCGATGAGGGGGAATGTCTTGCCAGTCTTTCAGGGATCTCCCCTAAGAAGATGCTTTTGAAAAAACCTCCCTTGGTTGCACCAATTATTATAAGATCATAATCTTTACCCTCTCTGATAAGACCAGCAGGTATGGAGTTGGATTCAATCAGTTTCTCTTTAACTCCAAAACTAAATTCTTTACCTTTCAGGGTCTTGGTGATCCATTCCCGGGCTTCGGTTTTATCCTCATCCTTAGCTTTTTTCGGAACAACGTAGCAAGCGGTAAGATCGGCTTCGAATTCCCTGGTCAAAACCGAGGCGTATAAAGCAGCCAGCTGGGCATTAGGACCACCTGCGCTGGGCAGAAGAATTTTTTTAATCGGGAATTCAGTCAGCTTTAAAACTATCAGATCACAAGGTGCATATCTTATTACCTGATCCGCTACCTCCCCGAAGATCTTATCCTTTGTATTGGTAAAACCTTTCCAACCCATAAGCAAAAGGGAAGCCTCTTCCTCTTCAGCAGAGGATAGAATACCATCCGCAATGTGATGGGCAATTTTGATGTCCGACTCGACCTCTATCTGTTTTGAATTGGCGTATTCAACTGCAGATTTTAAAAGTGGTCTTTTGTGGTGAACAAATCTTAAACCCTCGTGAATGGGCAGCTGAAAGGGGACATCCACAACCACCAGAGCCACAATCTCCCCATCATATTTTTTGGCCAAAGGAATGGCAAAATCTAAAAGCTTGGTTACGTGGTCAGGATTGTGCAGGGGAACCAATATTCTGAACTTCTTTCTCTCTCTCTTTTTATCCTCTACCCTGGTTTTTTTATCCGCATCCAGAACCTGGGGCTTTTGATCGGCGGTTTTCTTCTCAAAAATTGCAAAGTAGATTAAGAGCCCCACAAATATCCAGATCAAGCTGATATACCAGGTTAGTGGTTTGAATTTGAATTGAAATAGGGCTAAAAACAAACAGCAGAAAACTCCCAGAATGGGAGGAACTGGATATAAGGGAATTTTAAATCCTCTTTTTATATCAGGTCTTTTTCTTCTCAAGGCGATAACTGATAAATTCACCAGGGAAAAGGTTAAAAGGAACATCAAACTTGCACCCGAACCCACCACCTCAATGGGCAAAAAGACTGCTATGAACAAAAAAATAGCTCCGGATGTAAAAACGGAGATATGAGGAGTTCTTTTTTTAAGATGGATGGCAGAGAGCTTTTCAGGTAAAAGCTTATCCCTGGCCATGGCAAAGGAGACCCTGGAGGATGCCCAAAGCGTGGCATTCAAAGCCGACATGGTTGAGAGGATTGCCCCAAACCCTATCAGCGCTACTCCGAAATAGGGGATGAATCTTTCAGCTGCTTTTATTATGGCGATCTCCTTGTATTCTCCTAAAAGCTGCCAGGAGGGTACCCCTTCTTCTCTTAAGCTTCCCAAGCAAACGAAAAGGATCAAAAGATACATAGGAATAACTATTCCCAGAGCGCTGAAGATCGCTTTTGGAATGTTTTTTTTAGGATTCTTTATCTCCTCGGAGACAGTGGTTATTATATCATAACCCTCAAAGGCGATGAAGGTCAAACCCATTGCAGTTATCACCCCTCCAAAACCCTTGGGGAAAAAGGGCTTGAAATTCGCAAAAGCCTCTTTAGGGAAATTAAATATCTCTTTTAAACCAAACAACACAAAAACAAAAAGGATAAATATCTTTGCTAAGGTTATAACGTTTTCTGTTTTTGCACTGGCAGATGCACCCTTGTAATTAAGATATATAAAGAGAAGCCCCACCAAAACAGTCATAATGTTTAAGCAGATAGGAAGGCCTAAATTCCCAACTCCAAATTCATAAAGGGGGGGAAGATAGACTTTAACGAATTCAAGGAAATATGCGGAAAATCCCAAAGCATAAAGGCTGCAGGCAACTATCCGAGCGAACCAAGCAAGCCACCCGGCAGTAAAAGCTAAAGGCTCAGGGAATGCTTTTTTAACGAAGGAATATCCCCCTCCAGCCTCAGGAACTGCTGAGGCTAACTCAGCGTAGCTTAAGGCGGTAAAAAGGGTTACCACCCCGTTTAAGGCAAAAACCAAAAGCGAGGCAGGACCAGCCACTCCGGCTGCCATTCCGGTCAGAACGAAAATACCCGCTCCGATCAGAGCTCCGACTCCGATCATGGTAGCATCAAAAGTCCTCAGCTCCCGGGCAAAAGTTACCTTTTCCTCTGTTTTGTTTCTATCAGCCATAAGATAAAAGCGAAAAAGCTTTCAATAATTATAATAATTTCGGTATAAGATGCAAAATAGAAAAAGAATTGAATATTCTGAGAAAAATTAGATATTTATGTATAAATTGGTTGGAAACTTAAGTATATTTTAAAGACGCTATTTCAAATTTCTATGATTCTACATAAAGCTCCTTCCTTTTAGCCTCCAGAAACTCAGGCTCCTTCCCCAAAAACTCGGCTGCGGTCAAGACTTTTTTGCCAAGCTTTTGAGCCTTTTCTAAAACCTCTTGGATTTTGTCTTTGTAATTCAAATCCCGAACCAAATGATGGTCTAATATAATGGTATTTACTTTGGTTTGAGTTAGAATCTTCATAAGATTTCTGTTGCTTTTATCCATCGACTCCTTTGAAACTCTGAAACCCAAAAACAGGGTTGGAAAACCGGACAGAATTAAAACATCCGGGTTTTCATCGATTATCCAATCGGTGGAAAAATCAAGCTGAGGTCCTTGAACATCGGATGCGTGAAGTAGTTTTCCCCTTCCATATAAGATAGAACACATAAGAACATATCCCTGTCTTGAATTTATCCCCCCGTGAAAAACAGGGGGTGAAAAAGTGATTTCCGTTTTTTTTAATTTAAAGCTTTTTCCATCAGCAAAAACTTTTTTCTTGGAACTATCACCAATCCAGTTCAAAAGCTCAAATGCCCTTCTTTTCTGGGAGCGGTTGATTTTATCTTTGGGATCCTTTAAGAACAAAAACTTATCTGTATAAAACTCAGCCTGAGGAAAGAAGTGGTCATAATGATAATGGGAGATGGTTAAAAAATCAGCTATCCTGGCATATTCTCCCACAAGCTCTGAAAGCTCCTCCAGCTTTTCGATCTCTTTTACCGAGGGAGGAAGACCGTATCTTGAAGGTCCCAGGGAGGCTCCTGGATCAATTAATATCTTTATGTCGGTTTCAACAAACGTGGCTGTTGATCTGACTCCCAGAGAATCAAAAGCCAGAGGGACTATTTTCATCTTATGTCTTTATTATTCAAGTGGAGACTTATTCCATTTCTCTGATAGCTCTCAAGATCTCGTACTCATCCTCTGCAGAAATTAGCTTTTCTCTTAAGAAATCATACTGAAGGACCTGGGCTAAGCCCTTGAATACCTTTAAATAGAGGTTATCGTCATAGGGCGGTGCCACCATAACGAAGAAAAGATGAACCAAACCATTATCTATGGCATCGAAATCGTAACCCTCCCGGGAACGGGCAAATCCCATCACGAAATCCCTTGCCTGCATGGTCCTTACGTGAGGGACCGCGATCCCCTTTCCGATGCCGGTGGAGGCTTTCTTCTCCCGGTTGAGAAGATCGTTATATAATTTCTTTCTGTTGCAAACATTGCCCGACTTTTCCAGAAGATCAACCAGCTCATCTAAAATAGCATCTTTTACCATCCACAGCTTTCTCTGAGGGGAGAGGTTCTGCTCCGGGTCAAACTCAACTTTGGTTTCCATGTCAAGTTTTATCAGCTCAGGCTTTAGAAATTTTGCAACGTTCATCTTTTTCTTCTCTTTAAAACTCAGGATTCTCTCTTCATATTTATCAAAGGTTAAACCAAATGAGCTGTAAGTTAAACCGTTTTTAACGGGTGACTTTATCAATTTTATTTATCGGCAGTTTAGTCTTTTATTACATTAT
>Ga0111201_1018_pt1 | contig 29666 bp, 32 predicted proteins | sample DeeMarSWOR324_28_FD_80375 | JGI IMG/M metagenome (GOLD analysis project Ga0111201, IMG submission 80375) | candidate division Zixibacteria bacterium SM23_73_2 | reverse complement strand
TTCCTCTTTTATCCATAAAAATAAACTTACCAATCAAGCTTAATTTTTAGTTAACCCTTTTTAAATAAGTCACTTAAAGTCTAAATCCACAAAACAAAATCCTTAAGGCACAGCAATTGCTAAATATATAAAGAAAATTTGTGCTTTAAGGTATGAAAAAGATTTCACACTCAAAAAACCCATATAACCTCGTTTTTGCCTGTCAGAAGAAATTAAATAACTCTTTTCAACAGGAAAGGACACACCGCAATAAATCAAACATTTCACCCCATTTAAAACTTTCTGGAGGAGGAACGCATGAAAGTTGTAAAGGATATGGAGGTTTTCAAAGAGACCCAATCCCCTGAGTTAAGGGAGAAGCTTTTAGTTGAATATCTACCGCTGGTAAAATCGGTTGCCGGAAGGATGGCTTTGGGATTCCCAAAATCAGTGGAGGTTTCCGATTTGATCTCAACCGGATTCATAGGATTAAGCGAGGCGCTGTCCAATTTTGATCCTAACCGGGGAGTAAAATTCGAGACCTATGCTATCCCCCGGATAAAAGGAGCCATATTAGACGAGCTCAGATCTTTGGACTGGGTACCCCGCTCCACCCGGGCTAAATCCAGGGAGATAGAGAAAGCCAAGGTTAAACTTGAGAATAAGTTGGGAAGGGAACCCACCAGAAGAGAGTTAGCTAAGTTACTGGACATCTCCACTGATGAGCTCTTATCCACTCTGGATGACCTCTCGACAAGTTCAATGGTTTCTCTGGATGACCTGATCTACGGAGACGATGATAACCGCCAGATTCCCAGGGTGGAAGCTCTGGAGTCGACCTCCAAGGAAAATATCCTCTCCGAGCTGGAGAAAAAAGAACTGAAGGCTTTTATAGCCTCTTCGGTGAACAACCTGACCGAGCAGGAGAGGCTGGTAATCTCCTTATACTATTACGAGGAGCTGACCTTAAAGGAGATCGGGGAGGTCATGAATATCTCCGAATCAAGGGTGTCCCAGATTCACACCAAAGCGGTCTACAAACTCAGAGGTATGATCAAAGAAAAATTCGCCACCTGAGATACGATGAATAGTCTTTTACAAAAAAAGTATCTGGATAAAAAAGAATTGGATTTTCTGGATTCGGTTCTGAGATTCTGTCAAACCTCCATCAGATGTGTCGATTGCGGGATCTTTGTCTTTGATCCAGAAAAGGAAAAACTTACCCCTTTTTCCGTTTTAAAGGACGTCTCTGTACTTAAGGATAAGATAGAGGAGAATGTTGATCAAAAGATATTAAAAAGACTGTCTAGAACAAACTCTGAGAAAAGGTTAGAAATAGTAAAGGATTTAGGTGTCGTTCCATTATTTATCAAGGATGATTTTTTAGGGATTTTTATCTGCCTTTTGGGTGAATCTGAAAAGAAAAGTATCAAAGACAGAGCCGACTCGATTTTAATCTCTGCTGATATTCTTCTTTCCCTTTTTGAAAAGTTTTATCAGAGTGAGTCTTTAAAGATGCTTGAGCTTTTCAGCCGGAATTCCCTGAATCAAATAAATAAGCTGAATAGATCGGAAACGGTGTTGGAATTAGCGGATATAATAGCCCACGATATAAACAATCCCCTTCAGATAATATTGGGGAAAGCCCAGGTACTTCTTTTGAAAAAGGAATTCGACAAGAATTACCTGGAGAGGGAGCTTAAAACCATCGAGGAATCTGCAGACCGGATATCCTCCCTGGCCAAGGAGCTTTCCTTTTATGTTAAACAGGCAAGAGGGCAGGCTGTACCTGTTGGAGACCTGGGGGATGTGGATGTGGACATTGGCAAAATCCTTGAACACGCATGTTCGCTTTTAAAAGACAGGTTTAAATCCAAGGGAGTGGATTTAGAATTGAAGGTTGAGAAGGACCTGCCAAAGGTCAGGGGAGGCCCTCACCGACTTGAATGTGTATTTTTGAACCTTCTGCTCAATGCTAAGGATTCCATGATCCAGAAAGGGAGATTGAAGGTACGTGCAAAAAAACACCGCAGATGCGTCCAGCTGGATTTCAGCGATACCGGAGAGAGAATTCCTCTGGATGTTCTTCCTAAAGTGTTCGATCCTTTCCTGGTTGCACCCGGGCTCAATCGAAAATTGGGATCTGACCTTTTCTTTGCTTCCCAGGTGGTCGAGGAACACCGGGGAACGATACAGGCGAAAGTTAACCAGGATGTAAACACTTTTACCATAAGGTTGCCGATCAAAGAAGGGGGTGCTTGAGATTAAAAGGGAATTAAAAAACATCGACCTTTTTGATTATAAAAGAATCGAATGCCCGGTGTGCGGGAAGATAAATAGGTTCAAGACCCTGAAACAAAAGGCTTATACCGAGAGGGAAAGGGATACCGATTTTCGCCCCAAAAAACTACTGTGGAGAGATTCCAGATACCAGAATCTAAATCCCCTCCTTCATTTCATGGCCTGTTGCAGATACTGTTTTTACACCCGGGAGTTTGACAGGGATTACCAGGGGTGGAAAAAAAATCAACACTTCAGAGAGGCACTGCTTCCAGCCATAAGAAAAAATCATTTAAAGCTTCTGAGAAAAGAAGACAGCATAATCAAAAAAATTGGAAACACTCTATCACCTGAGCTATACCCTTTTGAGACTGCTGTTTTAAAACTTCTTCTGGGAATAGTTGATGAGGATCTTAACCCGGAGAAGCAAAACTTAAATTTAGCTCGATATTATCTCAGGATCGCATGGCTTTTTAGAGATGAAAAAGAGAGAGCACTACAGCTGAGGAGGAAAACTAAAAAGGATTTAAATGAAGGTTTTAACAGAGCCCTGCTTTCTCAAGAGGAGTATCGGTCCGGAATAAAAAAGTTACAGGACGGAGTTGAGTCTTTTCTCAAACAAATAAAAGTCAGTGCAAAAACTGACATATTAAAATCCTTTAACCGGATGGAGAGAAAAGTCAACTCAACGAAAAAAGCTCTGGAGCATCTCAGGAGTCTAATCCAGAAAGAAAATGAAAAAGTTTTCATGGACTATTCAAACTTTGAGGATTTTCTGTTCTATTTAAAGATCTACTGGCAGGATGTGCCAACCAATGAGAATGAAGCGTTGGAGCTGGCTTTTAAATATTACCAGAAAAACTTAAAGGAGAACCGGTTATTCAACCAGAAAATTCAAGCCTCCTATCTTTTGGGGGACATTTCCAAAAGGATTGGCAATCTGGATAACGCCAAAAGATATTTTGATTTAGCAATGAGATTAGGAGAGGATTTTTTACATAAACATAAAGACGACATGGTGAAAACAGCTTTAGCTCATAAAGTGCTGGAGCTTTCAAAAAGCCAGTATCGATCACTAAAAACTCTTTAAAAAGGAGTTGGTATGAATACCCTCCCAACCCAAAAGCAATATGAAAAGAAACCAAAGAAGAGAAAGTGGGTTCGTTTCGATTTCTCTCCTCAGATCACCTTCAGTTTGCTTTTACCTGAAAACCCAGGGTCCGATCCCCAGAAGGACTTAATACGTAAAGCCGAGCATCGGGCAGAGATGCTCGAGCTGCAAAAGGATGGAGCTTTGATCGCTACAGATTTGTCGCTGGAAGAGGGAAGCTTTATCAGCCTGAATCTTTCTCTTGAAAGCGGGATGCTTTTAAAGGGGATTTTGGGAAAGGTGAAAAGAACGGAGAAGGAAAACCAGGATCAGATCCTTATGGGGATTGAGTTCTGTTCCAAAGAAGACCTGCCCAGCTTTTATGGAGAGAGCTCTGAGGTGAAAAGCCTGGAGAGTAAACTCAAGGAGATAATCTTAGATTACATCCTTAAAAAGAAAAGAGAAAAACAAAAAGCAAAATCCAAATGTTAAATCTGGCCAAAAACAGAGATGTTCCGTATGAACCTATCACAAAGGATAGCATTGTATTTCTGAAGGATATTCCGGTGGGGATATTCATCACCGACTCAGAAGGAAAAATCTGCTACCTCAACCATTTTTTAAATCGGGTATTGAAAAGCGATGTCATCCAAGAATACCTTGGAGTAAATATTTTTGACAATGAGATGATCAGAGCCCTGGGTCTTGATTTTGAGTTTAGAAAAACCTTTGAGTCCCACAAGGGATTTTCAAAAGAGAAAATACCCTACAGAGCTTCAGATGGTTCGTCCCTTTTTCTTTCTCTGAAGGTTAATCCCTTAAAAGACAAGGAGGAAAAGATCTGTGGCATAATCTGCCTGGTGGAGGATCAAACCGAGAAGGTCAATCTGGAGTGCGATTTAAAAGAGAGAGTAAATCAACTCTCGATCATAAATGAGGTGAGTAATGTTCTATCCACGACTTTAAGAACGGAGAAAATTATCAAGATCATTCTTACCGGCGTTACAGCGGGAGAGGGATTGGGATTTAACCGGGCCTTTCTTTTGTTGAAAGATGAGAAGGGGGATGAACTTCAGGGGAAAATGGCAGTTGGACCCTCAAGCCTTGAGGAAGCTAACCATATCTGGAAGATTCTATCGGAGAAAAATCAGAGCTTAAAAGAGATCCTTTCCTATTGCTCAGATGCTGAGGATGAACAAAAGGAAAAGAACAAGGGTGTTAACAGAATTGTAAAAGACTTAAGGATTCCACTGGATGCAAAGGACAATGTAGTTGTGGAGGTGATCAACGGGAGAAAATCTCTGAATCTAAACGATGACTCGGGAAAGAGTTTGGACCCCGGATTAGTTGAGATTTTAGGCACAAAGGATTTAGCTGTTGCTCCTTTGATCTGCGAAGAAAAAGTGTTTGGGGTGATCTTAGCTGATAATTTTATAACCAAAGAGAGGATAAAAGACGAGGATGTTAAATTTCTTCAAGTCTTAGCCAATCAGGCTTCCCGGGCAATAGAGAACTCGAGGCTTTACGGTAGATTGGCTTTTCAGGTGGAGAAGCTGGAGGGAGCTAACAAAAGTCTTGAGGAGAACACAAAAAAGATGCTTAAAATTGAGAGATTCTCTACTATAGGTCAGGTGACTTCACAGGTAGCCCACCAGTTGAGAAATCCACTGACCATAATCGGTGGTTTTGCTAACTCTATTCTGAAAAAAACAGACGGGGAAAATCCTAATTACAAATACCTTAAAATAATAAGCGAGGAAAGCGAGAGGGCAGAAAAGATTTTGGATCAAATTCAGAATTACTCCCCATCTCTTTTGGTCAATCCTAAAAAACAAAATTTGAATAAGACTGTAGAGAATGCCCTGAGAAAGCTTGAGGATCAAATCTGTTTGGAAAAAATAGAAGTTGAAAAAGATTTTCAAAAGGATTTGCCTGACCTGGATTTGGATTCCGAACAATTTGAGCGCGCCCTTCTGAACGTTTTTAAAAATGCAATTCTGGCTATGCCCCAAGGAGGAAAGCTTACCGTTAGGACTTTTTCAGAAAGCCATTGGGTTAAACTCAAGATAGCTGATTCTGGAGTTGGGATTTCTCCGGAGGTTCTTTTAAGGATTTTCGATCCCTTTTTTACCACCAGAGCTAAATCAAATGGATTGGGATTGACTCTGTCCCAGGAGATCATTAAAAGGCATAATGGTGAGATAGAAGCCAAAAGCCAAAAGGACAAAGGCTCGGTTTTCACCATTCAGTTGCCTTTGAGAAAGGAGGAAAAAAATGCATAAGATTTTGGTAGTGGATGATGAGCCGAATATGCTGGAACTTTATTTAAAGGAGTTAGGAGAGGAGGGATATGAGGTTAAAACGGTCTGTTGTGGTGAGGAAGCCTTGAAGGTTGCTCAAACCGAAAAGTTCGATTTGGTGATCCTGGATATCAAGATGGATAAAATGGATGGGCTTTCAACTCTCTCTGAATTAAAAAAACTGAAGAAAGGAATTCCCGTGATTTTAAATTCGGCTTACACCACATATAAAAGCGACTTTCATTCATGGCTGGCTGACTCGTATATGGTTAAGTCCTCTAATTTGTCTGAACTTAAAAACAAAATCGGGGATCTGATAAAAGTATGAAGGATGATAAAAAAATTGAGAATGTAGAAGAGCTTTTAAATTCAGTTGAGGAATTCTCGGAGAGAGCCAAAAAAATAGCATTTAATTTAGCCTCCACCGCAAGTCGGGCCAGGGATTCGCTTCCCCTGAGGATCTCGGATGATATCCTTGATCTGGTAACCGAGACGATAAAAGCCTCCGAGGAGATCACCAAGATGACCCGGATAGTTAGAATGGAGATCGGAGGCCTTTATACTTTCAGCCCCTCGGGTGAAATACAGTTTGAAAAGGATAGGGTGATTCAACAGAAGATTGAAAAATACCTTCAAAATATACTTACCGATACTCAAAGAGTGCTTCTAATGATGAAGAAATTGAAGTCTATATCCGTAGATTAAATAAAGGCTGAGGATAAAGGAAGTTGTGAATATGACGAAATCAGTTAAAAAGGAAAAAGGTTCTTTCAGAAAAGATGCCCTTCTTCTTTTAACCACGATAAGAGAAGAGATAAGGGCGCTGGAGAGTTTTTTACTTTTCCTGGAGAATGAAAAAACTATTCTTCTGAAATCTGAGGTACAATCCTTTCGGGAAATCGAGAAGGAAAGATCAAAGAAGCTTTGTCTGGCAAAAAATTTAGAGCAAAAAAGGAAAAACTTGATCGCTTCGATTTCAAAGAAAATGAAGCTTGGCTCAAATAAAAAGGACACCGAAGGTATTTTGAATCTCCTTTCATATTTTAAAGAGGTTAATTTATCACAGCTTCAATCCACCCTGTGGGAACTTTCCCGTAAGGTGGATTTACAGAGAAAAAAGAATGACGATTTGATTAAGCGATCTTTTGGTTTAATCGATAATAATATAGAAAAAAAGCAAACAAGTTTGGTCTCTGAAACTTAATAATATAGTAAAAAAGATAATTATCTGATTTAAAAAACCTCATCCTGGAGGAAAGATGTTAATATTGACAAGGAAAATCGGTGAAAGCATAACCATAGGTGAGGATACAAAAATCACCGTTTTAGGCATCCACGGAAGACAGGTGCGGCTGGGGGTAATAGCTCCGCCCAATGTGGTTGTTCATCGAGAGGAGATATTCAAGAAAATTCAGGAGGAAAATAAAAAAGCATCCGAAACTCAAACATCTGATGTAAAGCAGGTAGTCAAACAGATCAGTCAAACCAAAAAAAAGAGAGAAAAAAAGACCTGAAGAGGAGAGTTCATGCTTTTCAAATCGAAAGATAAAAGACCCCATCCCATTGGCTTCTTTACCACGAAAGGAAACAGGTTAGGTTCAAAAAGGAAAAAAAATAATATATCTTTTGATTCAAAAGATAAGTCCCGAAAAGCAAATTTAGGGAAGCTTTTGGATACAAGTTTCGTATATTATGATGAGGATTGAGAGAGAACTCGGGGGGCAAAATTAACGGATAACTTTAAGACTTCAAGGCATGGAGAAGTGAGCTATAAGATGTCTGATAGAATAAAGGTAACCAAAGGGATTTTAGGATTCAACAAATATAGAAACTATGTTATTGTGAAAAAGGAGGAAGATCAGCCCTTTTTGTGGCTCCAGTCGGTTGAGAATCCCGACTTGGCATTTGTGATAGTTGATCCTTTAGTCTTTTTCCCTAATTACATGATTATTCCGGAGAAAAGTGATTTGGACGAGATGAAGGTTTCCGATGCCAAGGAACTTGAGATCTATGTGATCGTTAATTTTCCAGCGGAGAATCCCCAGCTTTGTTCCGCTAATTTGATAGCGCCTCTGGTTGTAAATCCAAAGCTTAACTTAGGGAAACAGATCGTGTTGCCGAAATCCCCCTATACTTCTAAACACTATATTTTTGAAGCATTGAAGAAGAAGGATTCACAAAAGTCAGAATCTCAGAAACCAAAAGAGTAGATAAATCCGACCCTAACCAGCTCTTAAGTAGGTTATCTCACCGGTTTAACTTAATCCTTCTTGCCGATCACAATTCTTTGTCTCAATTGTTTTCATTGGCAAACAGTTGTGCTTTTTCTTCGGTAAAAGGTTAAGTATTTCATGTTATTGTCATTCAAATATGTTTTTGACTGACGATAATAAAAAGAAAAGAAACCAAAGGTTGTAATCTGGTTTTTGATGTGAATATAGGGCAAACTGATGTTTTTGTTGTGGTTTTGAGAACCGGGCAGAAAAAAGAAGGTCAGATAGAATTCAGGGAAAGCAAAAAAGATTTTCTTGACAAAAAAGGGAAGAGAGCGTATATTTTCAAAAAATGTAGATCTTGAAAACAATTTTGGGCGATTAGCTCAGTCGGTTAGAGTGCTTGCTTGACATGCAAGAGGTCACTGGTTCGATTCCAGTATCGCCCAAGAATAAATATGTTAAGGACATTTTAAAAGTATTTTTTAGCAAGTGATTTATACCTCCGAGCGGTGGTGTATTTTTTATAGTCCGAGATGAAAATGGAGAAGATCAAGGTGAAGTTTTCGAATGGCTCTGAAATACTGTACGATAAGGGAATAACCTTCTCTGAGATATTGGATAGAAGTTTTTCTGATCTTAAAGACAAAGCCATAGCAGCTAAGATCAACGGCGAGTTGGTTGACTTAGATGAGAAACTTCTTTATGAATGTCTTTTGGAGTTTATAACCCCGGATTCCCCGGAGGGGGAGAAAATATTCTGGCACAGTACTTCTCACATTATGGCTGGAGCGGTTAAGGATCTTTTCCCGGAGGTGAAGTTAGGTATCGGTCCTGCTATTGAGGAGGGTTTCTATTACGATTTCGATAGGGATACACCCTTTTCTTTGGAGGATCTTGAAAAAATTGAGAAAAGGATGAACGAGATAGTAAAAAATGATTTTCCTTTCCAGAGAAGAAAACTTCCTAAATCTGAAGCTCTAATGCTTTTCAAAAAAGAAAACGAGACCTATAAGATCGAGATTATATCTGAACTGGAGGAGGATACGGTTACCCTTTATGAACATGACCGGTTCATAGATCTGTGCAGAGGACCTCATCTTCTATCGACCGGAATGATAAAATCGTTCAAGCTTATCAAGGTAGCCGGTGCCTATTGGAGGGGTTCTGAGAAGAACAGAATGCTTCAGCGGATATACGGAATCTCCTATCCCACAGAACAGAAGTTGAAGCTGTATCTTGAGAAGATAGAAAAGGCTAAAGAAAGGGATCACCGAAAATTAGGTAAGGAGTTGGAGCTTTATTCTTTCTACGAGGAAGCCGGAGCGGGTTTGGTTTTCTGGCATCCCAAAGGTGCTGTTATCAGGAAAACAATAGAGGATTTCTGGATAAAAGAGCATCAAATGGCCGGATACGAGCTGGTATATACTCCCCATATAGCAAAGCTTGAACTATGGAAAAAGTCAGGCCATACCGATTTTTATGCCGAGTATATGTATCAGAGTATAAGAGCAGAGGATGAGGAATACCAGCTGAAACCCATGAACTGCCCTTTTCACATGCTTATCTACCAATCCAAGATAAGAAGCTACCGGGATCTACCATTCAAATTAGCTGAATTGGGAACAGTTTATCGTTATGAGCGTTCAGGAGTTTTACATGGTCTGATGAGAGTCAGAAGCATTACTCAGGATGATGCACACATTTTCTGCAGTCCAGAACAACTTGAGGATGAGGTGATAAAGCTTTTGGATTTCACCTTACATCTTCTGAAGTCATTTGGCTTTTCCGACTACCAGATTTATTTAGCTACCAGGCCAGAGAAATTCATAGGTGAAACCAAAGATTGGGATAAGGCAACCGATACCTTGAAGATTGCTTTAAAGAAGCACCAGCTGGAATATAATATGGATGAAGCTGGGGGTGCTTTCTACGGCCCAAAAATCGATCTGCATATAAAGGATGCTCTGGGACGGCCCTGGCAGTGCACCACCATTCAATTCGATTTCAACTTACCGGAGAGGTTTGATTTAACCTATGTGGGTGAGGATGGCAAACCCCATCGCCCCTTTATCATCCATCGGGCTTTATTGGGTGCTCTGGAGAGGTTTTTTGGAGTTCTGATCGAACATTATGCCGGGGCTTTTCCCTTGTGGCTGTCTCCGGTTCAGGTGGTGGTCATGCCCATTACCTCAGAGATTAAGAATTATGCTCGGAAAGTTGCGGATTTGCTTTTGAAAAAAGGTCTCAGGGTGAAATTGGATGACCGTTCTGAAAAGATCAACTACCGGATCAGAGAAGCGGAGATCCAGAAGATCCCTTACATGTTTATTGTTGGAAAAAGGGAGGAAAAGGAAAATAAGGTCTCGGTTAGAAAACACCGAAAAGGGGATTTGGGTACTTTTGAATTGGATGAAATCGTATCTCAACTAACAAAAGAGATAGAGGATAAAACCACTGGATTATAATCGGTGATTTTGAATAAGTGGAGATAGATCAACCTTTAACTTAACTCGGAGGAGATAGAGAAATAAAAAAGATAAGGAGAAAAAGAGAGCCGAGGGCAAACAGAAGAATTCGGGTGCCTGAGGTGAGGGTGATAGATTTTGACGGCGGTCAAATTGGGATATTACCGACCAGAGAGGCTTTGAGAATGGCTCAGGAGAAAGGATATGATTTAGTTGAGGTCTCGCCTAATTCCAGACCTCCGGTTTGCAAGATCATGGATTATGGCAAATATAAATACCAGTTGAGCAAAAAAGAGAGAAGCTCAAGAAAGAAACAACATACCATCCAGCTGAAGGAGATGAAACTGAGGCCCAAAATCGAGGAACATGATTATCAGTTCAAGTCCAAGCATATCCGAGAGTTTTTAAGTGAGGGTAACAATGTTAAGGTATTCGTTGTCTTCCGGGGGAGGGAGATGACTCGTCGTGAATTCGGAGCAAAAATATTAGAGAGGCTCCAAGACGATCTTTCCGATATAGGAGCAGTTCAGCAACCTCCGAAAATGGAGGGTCGTAATTTAACCATGATTTTAGTTCCCACTCAAAGTAAAGGAGCGAAGGATGCCTAAACTAAAAAGCTCCAGAAGCGCGTCCAAGAGATTTAAAATAACCAAAACGGGTAAGATAAGAAGAAATAAGGCATACAAAAGCCACCTTTTGAGCAGCAAGAACGCTAAGAGAAAAAGGAGGTTAAGGAAATCTACCTTGGTGGTTAAGGCTGACCAGAAGAGGATAAAAAGAATGCTTTCAAAATAAGCTAAAGGAGGAAAAATTGCCCCACTCACAAAATAAAGTTGCTTCGAGAAGAAGAAAAAAAAAGATACTGAAAAGCGCAAGGGGATACTATGGTGGCAGAAGCAGATTATACCGGACCGCGAAGGAGGCAGTTAATCGGGGACTGGCGTATGCATATCGGGACAGAAGGAGGAGAAAAAGGGATTTCAGGAAGCTGTGGATTACAAGAATCGGGGCTTGCGCAAGACTTTTCGGTCTGTCCTACAGCCTTTTCATTAATGGGTTGAAGAAAAAGGGGATTGGTCTCGATCGCAAGTCCTTAGCTCAGATAGCGGTAAGCGATCACAAAACTTTTGCCAAGCTGGTTGAAATGGCTAAAGAGGGAAAATCCAATGGGTGAGCTTCTCAAGTCTCTTGAGGGTTTAAGAAAAGAAGTGAAAGAAAAGATCGATAAAGCTTTCTCTTCATCCCAGTTGGAGAAGATAAAATCCGTGTATCTGGGAAGAAAGGGAGTTTTGGCTTCTTCGTTTAAAGATTTATCTGCCCTTCCCGAAGAAAAAAGAAGGGAAGCTGGAAGGATTGCTAATGAGATTAAGTCCGAGCTACACAAGCTTTTTTCTCAGAAACAGGAATACTTGAAAATTTCGGACAGAGGGGGAAAAGAGGAAATTTTCGATTATACTTTACCAGGCAAAAAAAACTTAAGCGGAAGATTTCATCCCTTAACTCAATTATCCTCCCAGATAGTTGAGATATTCTATGGAATGGGATTCGAGGTTGTTTATGGTCCCGATGTTGAAACTAATTACTACAACTTCGATGCTTTGAATTTTCCACAGGATCATCCTGCCAGGGATATGATGGATACTTTTTATATCGACGAGAAGAGGCTTTTAAGAACCCATACCTCCCCCGTTCAGATAAGGGTGTTTGAAAAAAGAAAACCTCCGGCACGGATTTTAGCTCCGGGGAGGGTTTACCGAAATGAGGCGATAAATGCACGTTCCTATTGCGTTTTCTATCAGGTTGAGGGTTTTTACGTTGATCGCGATGTAACCATGGCTGATCTTAAAGGAGTACTTTTAGCTTTTTTCCAGAAGCTTTTCGGAAAGGATGTGAGATTGAGGTTCAGGGCCAGCTTTTTCCCCTTCACCGAGCCTTCGGCTGAAGTTGATATTTCCTGCGTGATCTGTGGAGGGAAAGGTTGTAGCGTATGCAAGCACCGGGGATGGCTTGAAGTAGTGGGGGCCGGGATGATCGATCCCGAGGTTTTCAGAGCTGTGGGATACGATCCTGAAGTTTACTCCGGTTACGCATTTGGGATGGGAATAGACCGGATGGCTCTTTTAAAATATAGAATAGATGATATAAGGCTTTTTTGGGAGAACGATTTAAGGTTTTTACGTCAGTTTTAAAATGAAAGCAAGTTACACCTGGCTTAAAGATTTCGTCGATATAAATTCTACTCCGGAGGAGATTGCTTCCAAACTTACCCTTGCCGGAAGCGAGGTGGAGACTATTGATGTAATGGGCTCGGATTTGGATAGGGTGGTTGTGGGGGAGATCGAAAGCGCAGAGAAACACTCGAAATCAGACAAGCTTTCCGTTTGTCAGGTGAATGTCAGAGACAAGACCCTTCAGATCGTCTGCGGTGCCCCTAACGTAAAAGAGAAAGCCAAAGTTCCGGTTGCTTTAATTGGTTCAATACTTCCCGATAGTACTAAAATAGAAAAAGCTAATTTAAAAGGGATAGACTCGTTTGGAATGATCTGTTCGGAATCAGAACTTGGAATTGGTGAGGATTCACAGGGAATCATGATCTTGGACGGTAAGTTTTCGGTTGGCGAGAACTTAAGCAAAGCTTTGGATTTGGAGGATTTTGTTTTCAATCTGGATCTCACTCCCAATCGACCTGATTGTCTATCCATTTTAGGCGTTGCCCGGGAGCTCTCCGCCCTTTTGGGAGCAAAACTTAAAAAACCAAAACCAAAGGTGAGGGAAGGTGAAACACTTGCTTCTACCCAAGTGAAAGTCAAAATCGAAGAGCCCTCTTTTTGCCCTCGTTACACCTGCAGGATAATCAGAGGGGTAAGAATCGGATCCTCACCTTTCTGGCTAAGAAGGAGGCTTCAGGCCTGTGGAGTTCGCTCCATAAATAACATTGTGGATGTAACCAATTATGTGATGCTGGAGCTAGGTCACCCGCTTCACGCTTTCGATTATGACCTTTTCTCCCAACCTGAGGTTGTGGTTCGGAAGGCAAAACAAAAGGAGAAGTTCGTAACTCTGGATGGAGTGAAAAGAGAACTTGACTCCGATATCCTTTTGATTACCGACGGTAAGAGGTCAGTTGCGGTTGCCGGAATTATGGGAGGCTTGGAATCGGAGGTTAAAGAGAAAACCAAAAATATACTTTTGGAGAGCGCTTATTTTAACCCGGGAATGATCAGAAGAGGCCGGCTCAAATTGGGGATTAGCTCTGAGTCCTCCCATCGATTTGAACGAGGCGTCGATCCCAATAACGTCGATTTCGCATGCGACAGGGCAGCGGAGCTGATAAATGATTTGGCAGGAGGGGAGGTTTTGAAAGGAATAGTTGATAACTATCCTAAGAAAATTCGTGCCCAAAAAATCGATCTGAGGACCAGAAGGGTAAACCAAATCTTAGGTACAAAACTATCCACCTCGGAGATATCGAAAATCCTCAAGAGCCTGGAATTCAAAATAAAAAAAGATAAAAACTTGAAAGTGGAGGTTCCAACTTTCAGGCCGGATGTAACCCGGGAGATTGATCTTATTGAGGAAGTTGCTCGAATTTACGGATATGATCGCATAGAGACACGAATGCAAGCCTCTGGAAATTTAGTCACTCCCATGCCCGAGGAGGAAAAACTTACTATGAAGGTGAGGGGAATTTTGGGGGGATTGGGACTTTACGAAGTTGTAACCAACGATTTGGTCGACCCCAAGAAGATGGGTCAGGTTTTTCCTGAAAAAAGGTTAGTTAAGATAAAAAATCCCTTAAGCGAGGAGCTTTCGGTTTTAAGAACTTCCCTTTTATTAAATCTGCTTTCGGTTTTGAGTCATAATAAGAAAAGAAAAGAGGAGCAGGTTAGAATTTTCGAAATTGGAAAGGTGTTTTCGGAGAGAGGTAAAAAACTTCCAGTGGAGAGAAATAAAATAGGTATCGCTCTATCTGGAAACAATGAACCGATTTTTTGGAACAAGAAAAGTCAAATAGATTTTTTCTATATCAAGGGCCTCTTGGAATCGTTTTTTGAAAGTTTATCTGTGGATTCTTATATATTAATCCCTAATTCGTATCCTTATTTTTCCAAGGATAGAAGTTATGATATCAAGGTTAGGTCAGAAAAATTAGGATTTTTGGGGGAGGTTAATGAAAAGATTTTGGATTTTTTGGATATAAAAGATAAAGTCTTTTTCACTGAGATGGATTTCGATAAACTTCTACCCCTGTTTTCGGAAGATAAGTTTTACAAGGCTTTACCAAAATATCCTCCAGTGGATCGGGACATAGCTGTTGTTTTAGACGATGGGATCTTAGCTGGAGAGGTTGAGAAATTTATTAAAGAAACCGGAGGGGAAATTCTGGAAAAGATAATCCTTTTCGATCTTTATAAAGGTGACCAGATTCCCTCCGGAAAAAAAAGCCTGGCTTATTCTTTAAGATATAGGTCTAAACAGAAGACCTTAACCGATGAGGACGTGAACAAAGTTCACGTCAAAATAATTGAGGTTTTGAAAAAGGAACTGGGAGCTGATTTGAGAGGTTAAATACCCAAAAAGGTGTTTTTTTATGGAAATGGAGAAATTCGATCAACTGGAGCAGAGGATAAAAATCCTGATGGATTTAATAGATAAAATCAAGCAGGAGAACATCCAGGTGACCAATTCATACAACGGGCTTGCTTCCAAGGTCTTTGATTACGAGAAAAAGATAAAAATCTTAACAGAGGAAAACGAACAGCTTAAAAAAGATGTCAAGGATGTCGAAAATAGATTTAAGGAAAAGGAGAGAAAAATCAAAGAAAGGATGGATAATCTTTTAAGCCGTTTGGAAACGGTGAAAGATTTAGGTTAATTTAGGACTTGACAAAACAAATAATAACTTTTTATTAATAGTATAATTTTACAGTGGGGTTAAAGCAAAAGTTTGTCTATGGAAGATAAAAAGCAGACAGTGAGAGTGAACATAATGGGAGAAGAGTATCCAATAAAGGCAGACGCTGATAGAAGTTACATTTTGCAGGTTGCAAGCTATGTTGATTCCAAGATGCAAGATGTTTCAAATAGAATCTCAGTTCATTCCCCTGTCAAAGTGGCAGTTTTGACAGCGATGAATATTGCAGATGAACTTTTCAGAGAAAGACAAGATAAAGATAAGAAATTATCAGATATAGAAGAAAGAGCTCAATCTCTTTTACATTGGCTGGATAGAAAATTAGTAGAGGAAGAGTTAGAATAGGATTGTAAAAGGGATTTTTGCTATAAACCCCACTTTGACTTTTTGAGGCTTCTGTCTCAAAAAGTAAAATGAAGTGGGGTTTTCTTTTGGAGGTGGAAAGATGAGCAACTTATTATTAATTCTTGTAATCGGGGGTGCGGTTTTTGTCGCATTTTTTGTGGGATGGTTTATCAGCAGGAGAATTGGAGAATCCAGGTTGGCGAGAGCTGAGGAGTTGGCAAAAAAGATAATAGAGGAGGCTGAAAAAGAAGCCGGGATGAAGAAAAAAGAGGCTGCTTTAGAAGCCAGGGACGAATGGTATAAAGCTAAGGCAAATTTCGAAAAGGAGCTTCAGCATAAAAAAGCGGAATTCTCCCGGCTCGAAAAAAAGCTTTCCGATAGGGAATCCTCTCTTGACCGAAAGGTTGATATTTTGAACAAAAAGGAAAGGGAGGTTCAAAACAAAGAAAGAATTCTATATGCCAGGGATAAAGCTATCAGCTCCCAGGAGAAGGAACTACAGAGATTGATAGCTACTCAGAACAAGCAGCTTGAGAGGATAGCTCAGATGACTCAAGAGGAGGCTAAGAAGCTGTTAATGCAGAATCTGGAGGCTCAAGCCCGGCAGGAAGCTGCTCAGCTTATCAAGGATATAAAGGAAAAGGCAGAACAGACCGCAGAGAAGGAGGCCAAAAATATAATAATCTCGGCTATTCAGAGATGTGCAGCCGATTATACGGTGGAGTCCACTGTTTCGGTGGTGAACCTTCCCAATGAGGAGATGAAGGGAAGGATAATCGGCAGGGAGGGGAGGAACATAAGATCTTTTGAGACCGAGACCGGGATTGACGTCATAGTGGACGATACCCCGGAAGCGGTGATTCTCTCCGGTTATGATCCCATCAGAAGGGAAACAGCTAAGATGGCTCTGGAAAGGTTGGTGATGGACGGGAGGATTCATCCTGCCCGAATCGAGGAGGTGGTTGACAAGGCTAAAAAGGAGATGGAGGTTTTGATAAGGGAGATCGGTGAACAGTCCTGTTTCGATGTGGGAATTCATGGTCTTCATCCTGAGTTGATCAAGCTTTTGGGCAAGCTCCATTTCCGAACCAGCTATGGTCAGAATGTCCTGCAGCATTCCAAGGAGGTGGCTTTTTTAGCAGGACTTATGGCAGCTGAGCTGGATATGGATGCTAATCTGGCGAAAAGGGCTGGGATTTTACACGACATCGGGAAAACCGTGGATAAGGAGACCGAGGGAACCCATTCCCAGATCGGATATAATTTAGCTTTAAAATACGGGGAACACCCCTTGGTTTTGAATGCCATTGCCGCCCACCATGAGGATGTGCCCCATGAATCTCCTTATTCCATATTAGTTCAGGCTGCGGATTCGATATCCGGAGCCCGACCGGGTGCCCGCAGGGAAACTCTGGAAGGCTATATCAAAAGACTTCAGAAACTGGAGGAGTTGGCTGACTCCTTTAAGGGAGTGGCTAAAGCTTATGCGATTCAGGCTGGCAGGGAGGTAAGGATTATAGTAGAACATAACTTGGTTGATGATACTAAGTCATCCGAACTTGCTTCTGAGATTGCCAAGAAAATCGAGGCTGAGATGGAATATCCCGGGCAGATTAAAGTAACGGTGATTCGGGAGACCAGATCGGTTGAGTATGCCAAATAGCAGGTCAACCGAGGAGAGGATTTGAAGATACTGTTCATAGCTGATATCGTGGGAAGACCTGGAAGATGGGCTTGTTCCCAGCTTTTGCCGGATCTGAGGAGAAATCTGGATATCGATTTTGTGATAGCCAATGTGGAGAATGCTGCGGGGGGATTCGGACTTACCAAAGAAATTGCCCAGAAGATATTCGCTTATGGGGTTGACTGCCAGACCTCCGGTAACCACATCTGGGATAGAAAAGACATATTTCCCTATCTTGAAGAGGAATCACGTCTGTTAAGACCGTCTAACTATCCTGATGAGGCTCCGGGAAAAGGCTGGGGAGTTTATCAGACCAAAAAGATGGAAAAAGTAGGGGTATTAAATGTCCAGGGCAGAACTTTTATGTGGGAGATAGATTGCCCCTTCAGAACCTCAAAAAGTCTTATCCAGAGAATGAAGCTCCATACCAAGGTGATAATCGTCGATATCCATGCTGAAGCCACCTCGGAGAAAATGGCTTTGGGATGGCATCTGGATGGGGAAGTCTCCGCAGTTTTGGGTTCACACACCCATGTCCAGACAGCTGATGAATTGGTTCTCCCCGGGGGAACAGCTTACATAACTGACGCTGGCATGACCGGATCTCATAATTCGGTTATAGGAATAAGAAAAGAGGATGCGATTCAGAGGTTTTTGACTCAGATCCCCAATCGGTTCAGGCTGGGGATTTCCGATATCAAGTTCTCTGGTGTTTTGATCGAGCTGGACTCCCAAACAGGAAAGGCAAAAAAAATCGAGAGGTTGAAAATAGACGTGCCAAAAGAAAATGATGAGGATGAAAGTAATGGGTGAGATAATCGACGGGAAGAAAATATCTTCCCAGATAAAGGAGGAAGTTAAATCCAAAATCGATGAGCTAAAATCCAGAGGGATAACTGCTGGTTTGACGGCAGTTCTGGTTGGAGACCATCCGCCTTCACAGGTTTATGTGGGGATGAAATCCAAGGCATGCCAGCAGGTGGGCATAAATTCTGAGGTTTTAAAATTTCCTCAGGATACATCCGAGGAGAAGCTTTTGTCTCTGATAGATGATTTAAATAAAAGGTCCGAGGTTCATGGGATTTTAGTCCAGTTGCCTTTGCCTCCTCAAATAGCGGAGGATAAGGTCATCCAGAGGATAGATCCCCGAAAGGATGTGGATGGGTTTCATCCTTTTAATGTTGGTATGATGATAGCAGGAGAAGCTGTTTTTCTACCCTGTACTCCTTTTGGCATTCAAGAACTTCTACTCAGAAGTGGCAATGATCCCTCGGGACAGCATGTGGTTATCTTAGGTCGGGGTAACCTGGTGGGAAGACCGCTGTCGGTTATTCTTTCACAGAAGGCACCGGGGGGTAATGCCACAGTTACCCTCTGCCACAGCAGAACCAAAAACATCGGCGAGCTGGCAAAAGAGGCGGATATTCTGGTCGCTGCGATGGGAAAGCCTTTATTCGTTAAAAGGGATATGGTTAAAGAGGGTGCGGTGGTGATCGATGTGGGTGTGAATAGAATTGATGATCCCCAAGCAAAAAAGGGGTACAGATTGGTAGGTGATGTGGATTTTGAAGGGGTTAAGGATATTACCAAAGCGATTACTCCTGTTCCAGGAGGGGTTGGCCCTATGACCGTGGCGATGCTTCTTTTTAATACTTTAAAGGCAGCTAAGCTCCAGAAAGAGATTTAAGTGATTTAAAAAATAAATAAAAAATATCTTGACTTTAAAATCATAGAGGAATATACTGTTTATAGATTTGATCAATCTCGGGCTTGAAGGTGGACCGGGAAAAATTAACCATAGAATCGAGGCCATATAGATTTCTTCAGAGAAATTAAAATCCTAAAAAGCTTAAACAAAAGTAAGGTTCAGGATTTTATCTCTATTCGGAGCTTTACTTTATCAGAAAAGGAGAGAAGATGAAAAGTAGTAAATTATATGTTGGGAATTTGAGTTACTCCATTGGAGAAAACGAATTAAGGGATCTGTTCTCTGAGTTCGGAAATGTCGTTTCGGTTAATATTCTCACCGGGAGGGGATTTGGTTTTGTGGAATTGGATTCCGCGGAAGCAGCTAAGAATGCTAAAGAGGCTTTAGATGGAACTGAGCTGGACGGTAGAAATTTAAGAATCGATGAGGCCAAGCCTCAGAAACAGAAAAGAGGAGGATTCAAAGAAAAAAGGGATTTCGGAAGAGGAAAAAGACGACCCAATTGGTAAAATCTCGGTTTTTCCTTTTTAAGTTAAATATTCAAAAACACTTATTTATTTCGATTTTGAAATATTTGGGAACCTCTGATAGAGCAGGGCAATTTGCCCTGCTTTTTTAATAAAGAAGTTTATTAATAATTGCTCGATTCATCAATCTTTACCTGATGAATCAGGTAACTGCCAATGTGAGGTTAAGGGTACTTCTGACAACCACAACTGAAAACTTATTAAATTGGTTTTTTAGATATTCAAGAAAAGACAGGTAATGCCAAAGGCAGATCCACCTTTAGCGGAAATGTCTATCCTACTTATTTTCTGAGAAGTAGAGGAGTCCCTTGCCTGACCGGTCAGGGTGGGCTCCCGAAGGACGGGAGGGGATGAATCCCTGCCCTAATTGTTTTACAGGCAACAACGAGTTGTTGCATTCCAAAAATCATTAAGAGTGAGGACATTCTTAATCCACAAGATGTTTTCATTGGCGTTGGGAATTTTCTATCGATGTTATTTTATTTAGGTATTTTCCAACTAAATTTCGGATTGCCTTAATTTTGGGATAAAAATATTCATTTTGAAGTTTTAGCCAAAGTTTTTTATGTTTGGAAAAGTAAGAGTTTGTGTCGATATTTAGTTTAAAGAAAAGGGCAGGTTTTTAAACCTGCCAAGAACAGACTTAACATTTGACCAGAAAAAGGAGCAAGTGAGATGAAATTCAAATTTGCATTAATTGGATTTTTCATTGTGTTGACATTATTCTCTTCAGCTTCGGCTGAAATTCCCAGGATGATTAATTATCAGGGGAAATTAACCGATTCTTTGGGAGCTTTGATCGATACTTCTGTTTCAATAAGATTTTTCATATACCAGGATAGTATCGGGGGAATTCCTTTGTGGATTGAGACTCAAGATCCTGTGAGAGTAGATCAGGGGATTTTCAGTGTATTGTTAGGGAGTTTGAATGGCATTCCTGATTCTGTTTTCAATGGTGGTATAAGATACCTGGGAATCAAGGTTGGAGATGATCCCCAGATGACCCCCAGAAAGCCTATTGTGAGCGTAGCTTATGCTTACAAATCGATAAAGACCGATACAGCCGATTATGCTGTTAGAGGGCCCGGGGTAGGTGACAATGATTGGGATTTGCGGATAACCGATACTGCCGATACTGCGTTGATCACAGTTGGTAAGTGGGGGATAGCAAGAAGTGGGAATGTGCTTTATGGCAATGCTGATTCCACGCACGTAAATCTTGGGGTGTCTTGTACTACCGGCTCTGATGGAAATGATTACAAGTACTGCACCGTGACGGGCGGGGCTGAGAACACAGCTTCTGGCAACTCCGCTACGGTTGGAGGTGGATATAAAAATACTGCCAGTGGCTGGAGAGCAACTGTGGGGGGTGGATATACCAATGCTGCCAGCGGGGATTTTGCAACCGTAGCAGGCGGGGACGACAATACTGCAAGTGGAAATCGAGCATGCGTAGGTGGGGGGGTGATAAATACCGCCAGCGGTTTTCGGGCGACAGTTGGAGGAGGATATTCCAATACAGCCAGCGGATCCCGAACAGTCATTGGAGGAGGGCATGGCAATACTGCTGGTGGTGATTATGCTGCCGTGGGAGGGGGGCGTTATAATAATGCCTCCGGTTATATTGCCACAATACCAGGAGGTTTCGGGGACACCGTTTCCGGTGATTACTCGTTTGCATCCGGAAGCCTGGTAAGGATTAATCCAACTGCTGACTACACTTTTGCTTTCGGAAACGATTTTTCAACCTCGACTCCCCATGCTGTTGTTTTCTTCGATGCAATAACAGAGACAAGAGTCGGTATTCAAATTACCGATCCTACCAATATCTTGACTGTACAACAGAATTCGATAACCGATCCCATTGCTGATTCCTGGACCATATACTCGTCCAAAGAATGCAAAAGGGATATTCGTGAACTGGGCTCGGAGGAGTATCGGGAAGCTCTTAAGAGATTGGTCTCAGTTCCTCTGGTCAGATTTCATTATAAGGGGGAAGATATAAAAGAGAAGATCGGAATATTAGCTGAACAGGCCCCAGAGGAGATTCTGGCAGAGGGGGACAATGGAGCCATAAGCTTAAACGAGTATGTGAGTTTACTCCATGCTGCCTTGAAAGCCCAGCAGCAGGAAATTGAGATTATCAGAGCCAAACTTAACCGGTTAGAATCTAATCTCAATAAGAAGAAAAGGTAAAAAGACCCCCCCATTTATTTAGACATTCAGGTTATGCCAGATGCAGATCCGCTTCAGCGGAAATATCTATTCTATCTGGTTTCTTAATTAGGTAGGGGATCCCTTATGGGTTGCAGAAGCCCAGGAGGTGTTTTAAGATTAACAACAGACAGAAATGTCTGTTCTACCCTGATTTATTCAAAAGAAGACCAGCTGTCCTACTTTTAAAAAACTGCAAAAATCAATTGACAGAGAAGTATTTTTTCGTAAATTAAATAAAAGTTGTTTTTATATGGTTATGCTTAGCAAAGCTGTTTTGGTTTTGAATCAGAATTATGAGCCCTTGTCGGTATGCACGGTAAAAAGGGCTGTGGTGATGCTTTTTTTGGGCAAAGCCGAGATGGTGGAGAAATACAACGGTTATAAACTCCATTCGGTTTCCTGGGTGGTGCCGGTTCCCAGCGTGGTGAGATTGGGATTTTATGTGAAGGTACCCCAGAAAAAGATCCTTTTAACCAGGAAGAACATCATCAAAAGGGACCGGCATACCTGTCAGTATTGTGGTGAGGTCCATGCTCAGATGACCGTTGATCATGTGGTGCCCAAGATATACGGAGGGACCGATTCGTGGGAGAATTTGGTTTGCGCCTGTGTGAGATGTAATAACCTTAAAGGGGACCATACTCCGGATCAGGCCAAGATGAAGCTTTTGAGGAAACCCAAAAGACCCAATAACATCACCTTCATACGTCAGTTCGTAGGAATAGCTGATAATAAATGGAGAAGATATCTATTCCTTGATTAAAACCGAACCGGATTTTTTACTTTAATGTAAAAAGAAAAGAAAAGATGGAAAAGAAGATTATACTTTCAGGAATGCAGCCTACTGGAAAATTGCATCTGGGTAATTTAGAGGGGGCTTTGAAAAATTGGGTTAGTTTGCAGGACGATTACCTGATGCACTGTTGTATTGTGGACTGGCATTCCCTGACCTCGGAGTATACCAATACCGGGGACTTGAAGGAGAAGGTTTTCCAGATGGCTGTGGATTATTTAGCCGCGGGTTTAGATCCTAAAAAATGTGCGATCTTCGTTCAATCCCAGGTGAAAGAACACGCCGAACTACATCTGTTATTCTCTATGCTGGTTCCCATACCCCGATTGGCACGGGTCCCCTCCTATAAAGAGAAAAGAAAAGAGCTGGGTCTTGACAGTTACGGGTTTTTAGGATATCCGGTGCTTCAGGCTGCCGATATCCTGATCTACAGAGCCAACTACGTTCCGGTGGGACAGGACCAGCTACCCCATATCGAGTTAACCAGAGAAATCGCAAGGAAATTCAATAGTCTCTATGGAGAAATTTTCCCCGAGCCCGAAGCCAAGTTGACCAAGTTTCCGGTCATTCCAGGAATCGATGGAAGGAAGATGAGCAAGTCATACAACAATGACATAACCATGGGTGAATCGTCAGAACAGACCACTTCGAAGATTATGAGGATGTACACTGATCCCAAGAAGATATATAAAGGCGATTCAGGTCATCCCGAGGAATGTCCGGTCTACCTTTTACATCAGATTTACACTCCCGATTATAAAAATCTCTATCCGGTCTGTCACTCGGGTGAGCTTGGTTGTGTGGAGTGCAAAAAGCTCTTGGCGAAAAACTTAAACAAAGCTTTGGAGCCGATCAGGGCAAAAAGAAAAAAACTGGAAGCGAACCCGGAGAGGGTTTGGGATGTCCTGGAATCCGGTGCAAAAAGGGCTCGTAAAAGAGCCAGGGAGACTATGGGAGACGTTAGAAATGCCATGGGGATTTTTTGAGCAAAAATATGGTATACGATTTTAAAGCCAATGAAAAACTTAAGATCTATCCGGTAAGACTTCCCTGTTTCGAGGGTTCTTTGGATCTTTTGCTCTATTTGATCAAGGAAAACCAGATCGGTATCTATGATATTCCCATCTCTTTGATAACCGAACAATATTTGGCATATCTCGAATTAATGAGGATTTTAGATCTGGAGATAGCGGGTGAGTTTTTGGTTTTGGCTTCCACCCTTATGCGGATAAAGGCTAAGATGCTTCTGCCCCCTTCTGAGGTAGAGGAGGAGGATCCTCGGGAGGAATTGGTTGAGGCTTTACTCGATTATCAGAGGTATAGGGAGACCGCAGATTTTTTAAGAGATAAAGAAGCTGAACAGTCCTTATTTTATCCCCGGTCCTTTTTCTCTCTTCCTGAGAATCCCAATCCAGAAGAAGAAAAATCCTCGCAGGTTAGTCTGTACAATCTTTTGGAAGCGTTTAAGAGGATTTTGGACAAAGCCTCGGAGGAGCCGGTCCATACAGTTACGGTGCTGAAGGTAACCATAGAGCAAAGGATAAATCACATTTTATCCTGTTTGAATAATAAAAGGAAGGTGAGCTTTACAGATCTTTTTATGGACGATCCCAAAAGGTTAGTGATGATCGTTACCTTCATTGCCGTTTTGGAGTTGATAAGGTTAGAAAAAATAAAGGTACTTCAGAGAAAAAATTTCTCCGAGATATGGGTTTATGCGAACCATTCATCCGCCAGAAGAAAAGAACTTAAATCGGAGGGGAAAATTGAACAATAATTATCATGCTATGGTCGAGGCAATGCTTTTTGCATCCAGCTCACCTTTGAGTCTGGTAAAACTAAGTTCAACTATAAAAGATCTTGGTCCAGCTCAGGTGAAGAGTATTATCGAGGAGTTAAATCAAAGGTATCGAGAGGGAAACCACAGCTTTACCATAAGAAAAATAGCCTCGGGTTATCAGATGTTCTCCTTACCAGAGTATTCAGAACTGATTTACCAGATCTCTGCAGACAGAAGATCCTCCCGCCTTTCGGTTCAAGCCCTGGAAACCGCAGCCATTGTTGCTTATCATCAGCCCATAACCAAGACTAAAATAAACAGAATCAGGGGGGTGAATTCCGAAGGGGTTTTGAGTACTCTTTTGGAAAGGGAACTTATCTGTGTGGTGGGTAGAGGGGATTCGGTTGGTAGACCCCTTTTATATGGAACCACCAAAAAGTTCTTGTGTTATTTTGGGCTTTACTCTGTAGAGCAGCTTCCAAAAATCGAGGAGTTGGAAGCGTTTCTGAAGGGAAAAGAAGATTTACTCTCCACCAGAGAAAAAATTCAACAAAAAACAAAAGAGGAAATCGCGGTTTCTGAGAAGGAAAGCCTTGAGCTACGGGACAACCTGTGATGATGAACACTCTTCTGATTTCATCAAAAACACGCCTGAAGAGATTCTAAAAAGTATTGGTTTTATATAAATACCCAGATCTTATTTTAAAGAGTTAGCTTTTGAAAGGATGAGAAATCAATAAAGCTAAAATGAGAAGGATTATAGCCATAGATGGCCCAGCAGGTTCGGGTAAAAGCACTACTGCCAGGCTGGTTGCTGAGAGATTAAGATTTCTATACCTTGATACCGGGGCGATGTACCGTGCCATAACCTTAAAGGCATTGGAAGAGGGTATCGACTTAAAAAACGAGGAAGAGCTGGAAGAATTGGCCTTGGATTCTAAGATCGAATTCCGTAAACAAAACTCAAATACTCAGGTGTTTATCGATGGGGAGGATGTGACCTCAAAAATCAGAGATCCACTGATAGACAGAAATGTCTCTCTGGCATCAAAACACAGGAAGTTGAGAGAGGTTTTGGTCGGATGGCAGAGACAGATGGGTGAAAAAAACGATCTGGTGGCTGAGGGAAGGGATACCACTACGGTTGTTTTCCCCGATGCTTTGGTTAAAGTATACTTGGATTGTGATCTCAAAGAGAGAGCCAAACGCAGGCTTCTGGAGTTCAAACAGAAGGGCATCCCTTCCACCCTAAAGGAGCAGTCAAGGGAGTTAAGTACCAGGGATAAGTTTGACTCTGGAAGGAAAGTGAGTCCGCTACTTCAGGATAGGGATGCTGTGGTTGTGGATACCACCGATCTAACCATCGAACAGCAGGTTCAGAAAGTGATCGAGGTCTACCAGAAGATATTGAAAGCCTATGAAAAAGCATTATAGATTTATCTGGATTCTGATTAATCTCTTACTCGATTCGATATGGAAATTAAAGAGAGAAGGTGAGAATTATATTCCAAGCTCGGGTGGGGTTATTATCGCCTCCAACCACAAAGCTTATTTTGATCCGCCTCTTCTGGGTTCGGCATCGAAAAGGGAGTTTTTTTTTCTGGCTAAAAAGGAGCTTTTTAAAATCGGGTTTTTGGGATGGTTTTTTAAAAAGTGCAATACCATACCCATATACCGGGGAACTTTTGACCGGGAAGGGCTGGTAAAGGCGGTGGATGTTTTAAAAAGGGGTAAGGCATTGGTTTTGTTTCCAGAGGGCACCAGGATAAAAAACAAAGGTTGGGGTAAGCCCAGACTGGGTGTGGGGAAAATTGCCCTGGAGGCAGAGGTTCCGGTTGTGCCCGCATATATTTATGGCTCGGATGCTTTTTTCAGATCGATCTTTAAAAGCAGACGGATAAAGGTCAGCTTTGGTCCTGCCATAGAGCGAGAATGGCTGAAAAAGCTCCCCAAGGACAAACAGGGTTATAAGATTTTGGTCGAGGAGATAATGAGAAGAATAAAGAGTTTAGCTTTTAAGACAAAACTTGGTTGATTTTTTCGTATATTTTTTATGGCAAAAATTTTCGTGGTAAAAAACTCAGGCTTCTGTTTCGGGGTAAAAAGGGCGATAAGGATGGCTTTTTATGCGGTGAAGAATAACCAAAGAAAGGTATTTACCCTGGGACCCTTAATCCACAATCCACAGGTGGTTGAGGATCTGGAAAAGAAGGGGGTGAATGTGGTGGAGGATTTAAAAGAGATCGATCGGGGTTGTCTGATCATCCGTTCCCATGGGGTTCATCCCCGGATACTAGAGTCTGCCAAAAAGAGGAGATTGAAGATCATCGATGCCACCTGCCCGTTCGTTAAAAAAGCACAGAACAATGCCAGGCTTCTCTTTGACCAGGGCTATCAGGTGATCGTGGTGGGAGAGGCTAATCACCCCGAGGTCAAAAGCATTGTGGGATATGCTAAGGATAAAGCACTGGTTTTAAACAACACCAAAAATCATCTCAATCTGAAGAGATTTAAAAAAATCGGAGTCATCGCCCAGACTACCCTGAATTTCGATCTGTTCAAGCAAGCGATCGATAAACTGGTGGAGAGCACCAAAGAGATAAAAATCTACAATACCATGTGCAATGCTACCAGCCTGATGCAGGAGAAAACCGCAAAACTGGCTGGTAAAGTTGATTTGATGATCGTGGTGGGTGGGCACAACTCAGCTAACACCACCAGGCTGGCAAAGCTATGCCGGGGAATAGGAACAAAAACCTATCACGTTGAGACCTCCAGGGGGCTTAAAAGAAGCTGGTTTAAAGACGTAAAAAGAATTGGGATTACCGCAGGAACATCCACCCCTCCCTGGATTATCCAGGGGGTGGTGAAAAAGATCAAAAGCTTGGAGAAGATATATACCCCGCAAAGTTCGGGGTAAATTCAATATAAAGGAGGAATGGTTTAATGCCAGAGAAGAAAAAAGAAAAAAAAGAAAGTGCAAAAGGAGGTGATAAGAAAACAAGAACTACCGTAAGGTCAGCTGTCAAAAGGAAAAAAGAGCCTTTCCCCAGAAAAGCTGCACCCCCAAAAAGGACGAAAACGCCCCCAAGAATCAGACCGGCTCCCAGTCCAAAGGAGGAATCCCAAAAGGTATTTGAGCCCGTTACCAAAATGAGTCTGGCTGAGCTGGAGGATAAGGAATATACCCAAGAGGAGTATCAGGAACTGCTTCAGTTGTATGAGGATACCATGCCCCAGATAAAAGAAGGGGAGCTGGTTAAGGGAAAGGTGATGGGAATAACCAAAGAGGACGTGATCGTGGATGTGGGCTTTAAATCTGAGGGGATAATACCAATCTCCGAGTTTACCGGACCTCTTAACATTAAGGTGGGGGATGAGATCGATGTCTATCTCGAAGCCATCGAGGATCAGGATGGCCAGTTGGTTCTGTCCAAGCAAAAGGCTGATTTCATGATGGTCTGGGATAAGATCAGGGAGGCTTATGATAGGGGGGATTTGGTGGAGGGTTTTCTGGAGCGAAGGATAAAGGGAGGAATGGTGGTCAGTCTGATGGGGGTGGACGCTTTTCTTCCCGGTTCCCAGATCGCTTTGCGCCAGATACCGGATTTCGATGCCCTGGTCGGGAAGAAGATGATGCTTAAGATAATCAAGCTGAACAAGCCCCGAAGAAACATCGTGGTGTCCAGAAGGGCCGTTCTGGAACAGGAGAGGGAAACTCAGAGAACTCAGCTTCTGGCTGAGATTGAACCGGGCCAGACAAAGGAAGGAGTGGTTAAAAACATCACCGATTTTGGCGTGTTTATTGACCTGGGTGGGGTGGATGGTCTTTTGCATATCACCGACATGTCCTGGGGAAGAATCTCCCATCCCTCGGAGCTGGTTGCCTTGGGTGACACGATCAAAGTCAAGATACTGGATTTCGACAAAAAAGCTGGCAGGGTGTCCCTGGGATTGAAACAGCTAACCCCTTATCCCTGGGAGGACATAGAGAAAAGGTATCCTTTGGACAAGAAGGTCAGAGGTAAGGTGGTCTCCATAACCGATTATGGTGCTTTCGTGGAGCTGGAAAAGGGGATCGAGGGTTTGATACATATTTCCGAGATGTCCTGGACCAAGCACATCAGACACCCCTCCAAGGTGGTGGCCATCGGTGACATGGTGGATGCTGTGGTTTTGTCGGTGGATAAGCAGAACGAGAAGATCTCTTTGGGTCTAAAGCAGATCGAGCCTGATCCCTGGGAGAACATAGAGAATAAATATCCCAGAAACTCGAAAATTGTCGGCAAGGTGAGAAATCTTACCGCCTTCGGGGTGTTCGTGGAGCTGGAGGAGGGAATCGATGGGTTGATTCACATATCCGATCTTTCCTGGACCAAAAGGGTTCAGCACCCGGCTGAGGTGGTGAGAAGAGGGGAGAAGATCGAGGCTGTGGTGCTCTCCATCGACAAGGATAACCGCAGGATCTCCCTTGGCCATAAACAGGTTAAATCGGATCCCTGGCCCCAGTATTCCAGAAAATTCAGCGAGGGACAGGAGGTTACCGGGCAGATCACCAAGCTTACCGATAGAGGGGTGGTGATTAAGCTGGAGGATGAACTGGAGGGCTTCGTTCCCACCAGTCAGCTGGGCAAGGATGATATCACCAAGCCGATCGAGGCTTTCTCAGAGGGGGATGTGCTTCCCATGAGGGTTATCGAATTCGATCGACCCACAAGGAAGATCGTCCTTTCGGTTACCGAATATTACAAGGGGAGGGAGAAAACCGAGCTGGAAGCTTTCTTAGCCAAGCACCCCACCAAGACCCAAAAAGTTGAGGAGGTTGTCGAGGAGGTCCCTAAAATAGATTTCGAAAAGGAGAAAAAACAGGCTGAGGCTGAGACCGAAGTAAAAGAAGAGGAGAAAAAAGCTGTACCCGAAACCGAAGAGAAAAAGCCTGAGCCTGAGTCACCTGAGACTGAACAGGAAAAACCAGAAGAGGTTCCTCCTGAGGAGTCTGAGGATAAATCCAAATAAAAAAGGGGGAAATACCACTGTAAAGCGGTAGCCCATTTTTGGGTTATCGCTTTTTTGTTTACAAATTCCGGGATTGGTTTTATATTACACTGTACAATTTCTGAATATGAATGAAAACTTTGGGTTACAAGTTAATGATATTTTTTGAATGAACAAGCATGGCAAAAAGAAGGTCGCTCTTTTCACCGTGGGGTGCAAGCTTAATCAGTACGAGACCCAGGCTATGGGGGAGATGCTGGAGGGGGGCGGGTTCGAAAGGGTGGATTTCAAAACTCCTGCTGATCTGTACGTTATCAACACCTGCACGGTTACCTCCCAGAGCGATTACAGCTCCAGGCAGGCGGTTTTCCG
>Ga0111201_1019_pt1 | contig 29908 bp, 27 predicted proteins | sample DeeMarSWOR324_28_FD_80375 | JGI IMG/M metagenome (GOLD analysis project Ga0111201, IMG submission 80375) | candidate division Zixibacteria bacterium SM23_73_2 | reverse complement strand
TATGTTCGGCTTCTGGCAGAGAATAATGAAATGGCCAAGGCTGAAGTGGCGGCTGAGGCTTTGAAGAAAGACATTGAAGAAAAGGACAAGAGCTTGATGTATTTGAACTATTATGCCCTTGGATTTATTGAGTGGTCAAAGGGTAACCTGGAAGTTTCGCTGAGTGAGTTTGAGAAATTGGGCCAAGCCACCCCAGAATTCTGGGCTCACTTCACCCTCGCTGAAGCTTATCTCAATTCAGGCAGACTAGGCGAGGCAGTAGCCGAGTTTGAGAAGGTACTTTCAAGATATGATCTTAACCGGGCACTTAATGCGATTCGGGCAGTGAAAGCTTATTATCTGTTGGGATTGGCTTATGAAAAATCGGGCTGGAACAAGAAGGCGATTGAGAAATATGAGGAGTTTCTCGAAATCTGGGAGAATGCTGATCCGGGGATACCTGAGGTGGAGGATGCGAAGGAGAGGCTTAAGAAATTCAATATGAGATAAAAACGGAGATGATTATTACTTAAAGAATTAATTTCATTCCATCGTGCCTTGTGTTACACAGTATATTAAACAAGCGAGGTTTTATGATTAAAAACTTATTTTTTTCTTTTCTGATCTTTTTGGTTGCCTTTCTTTTTTGCGCCAAGCAAAGCCCGGAGGATCACTTTAAAATGGGTAATTCGTTTTACGCTGAAGGGAAATATGACCAGGCGATAACGGAGTATAAAAAGGCGATTGAGATCGACTCCACCCATCTGGAAGCGCATGTGAATCTGGGAGCCACCTACTTCAAGCAGGGGAATTATGAGGATGCATCCACTCAGTTTGAAACAGTCCTGAGATACCAGCCTTATCACATCAAAGCTCATTATAATCTGGGTTTGATAAGGGTGGAACAGGGGGAGATGGTAAAGGCAAAAGTTCACTATCAATATCTGAAAAGCATAGGTTCTGGCTTAGCAGAAAAGCTTAAAGCTAAGATTCCGGATTAACAAAGACGGGGGCGGTTGTGGAGAGAGCTTACAAAAAGAGAAATCTGGGCTTTATTTTCCCTCTTTTAATCTTGGCTTTTGTTCTTTTTCTAATTTTATTCAGATTACCCTCCGAGAAATATCCTGATAAAAAAAAGTTCATACATCTCTCTTTTGAGGATTTCAATACCTTGATAGGTTCGAATGACAATCTCACTTTATCCCAGGTGCGGGGGATTTTCGAATCTTATAAAGGAAAGTATGTTAATTGGGTGGGGGAGATTAAAAATGTCAAGATGGACGCTTCTGGAGATGTGGTTATCTATTTCAAACACTTGCCAGGTACAAAAGAATATGACGTCAAGCTGGTTTTGGCAGATTCCAATAAAGAAAAAATCGAAAAGATCAAAGTTGGTGATTTACTCTCATATTCAGGAAGGCTGGAAAGCTTCGATCCTTTTTCCGGATATCTTTTAGTAGACGGGGATGTGGTTAAATAGATTAGTCTAATATGCTGTTTTCTTTCAACCTATGTTTCATCCTCTCCACATGAGTTGCTGACCAGAATATCTTGTTGCATCTTTTACAAAAAACAAAATTCAACTGTGTTTTATAAACATAGGTGGGGACTTTGTCTTTGACCTTTTCCTTTTCAATTTTTACCAGCGGGGTATTACAAACAGGGCATCTGGTGAAAAGTTTCTCCTCTGAGGTCTCTAAGTTAAATTTTTCTTTTACCTGCTTTAACTGCTTTAGAGGTATGTCCGATTGAATTAAAAGATATTTTGAGACAACCTTAAGCTCCACTAATTTTGTATCCCGAGTTAGTATAATCCTGTCCTCTTTTAAAGCTTTTGACACAAGCTCCTTATCAGAGATTTCATCAAAGAACAGTGTATCAAATCCCAGGGTTCTTAGCCATTTGGCTAATCTGCCCAGATTATCGTCGCAGAAAAATTTCATACCCTAAAAGGTTTTTTGTAAAATAGAATATTTTGTTGATTTAAACAAACAAAAAATCTATATTCAAAGGAATATGAAACTGGAAAAACAAATAAAAGATACAGCAATTCACGCAGCTTTGAGGGGTGGGGAGATTCTTCTTAAAAACAGGGGCAAAGCAAAAAAGGTCAGTTATAAGGGGAGGGTGAATCTGGTTACTGAGATCGATTTACGCTCGGAGAAAGCAATTTTAAAGATATTGAAAAGGAAATTCCCTGATTTCGATATATTGACCGAGGAATCGGAACTTGAAAAAAAAGATTCCGAATACAAATGGATTATAGATCCCCTGGATGGAACCACCAACTATGCTCACGATTTTCCATCCTTTTGCGTTTCGGTGGCATTGGAGAAAAAGGGTGAGGTGATCTTGGGGGTGGTTTATAATCCTCTTTTGGATGAACTCTTCACAGCAGAGGAGGGTAAAGGTGCATTTTTAAACCGCAAAAAAATTCGGGTCTCAAAAACAAAAAAGCTCTCCCAGAGCCTGATTGCCACCGGGTTCCCTTACGATATAAGGGAAAGCGAGATAAATAATCTGGACCACTTTACCAATTTTGCCCAAAAAGCTCAAGCCATAAGAAGGGCTGGCTCTGCTGCTTTGGATTTGTGTTATTTAGCTGTGGGGAGGTTCGATGGTTTCTGGGAGCTAAAACTTTCGCCCTGGGATACAGCAGCAGCATCTCTTTTGGTTGTCGAAGCTGGGGGATGTGTAACCGATTTTAGAGGGAGTAAATTCTCCATATACAAAAAGGAGATTTTGGCTACAAATGGGAAAATACATTCACAGATGTTAAAGGTTTTAAAGCTGGGGAGATTTTAACAGTTTGTTTTTTTTGATTTATCTAAAATCCCATCGAAAATAACATCATTTTCTAACTTATATATCCTTCTGGATGAAAACAAAAAAGGCTTAAAAGCTCTTTTTATTTCTCTTTGATCTATATTATTTTTCCCTTTTCCAAAGACTTTTGGAGCAATAACGATTATAATTCTGTTAAAAAGCATCTTTTTTAAGAATGATGTAATCACCTCAGCTCCCCCTTCTACCAAAATTGAGTTAATTTTCTGTTTTTTCAATTTTTTCAAAAGATCATAAAGATCAACTCCCCTTTTAGCTCTTTTAACCACCAGAACTTTTGCTCCCAATTTCTCCAATTTCTTTATCTTTTTTAAGGGAGCCTGATTGGTTGTTGCGATAATTGTTTTTTGCGGGTATTTTTTTAATACCTTAAAGTTCAGCCCAATGGATAGCTTCGAATCCAGAATTATTTTTTGGGGATTTTCCCCCTTTACCATTCTTATCGTAAGATGAGGATCGTCTTTTCTTATGGTGCCTATTCCAACCAAAATGGCTTGATTTTGACTTCTCAATTTGTGAGCAAAGACAAGGGATTTTTTACCGGAGATCCATCTGGATTCGTTTTTTATAGTTGCGATCTTGCCATCCAGGGTTTGAGCAAATTTTATGGTTACTTTTGGAAGTTGGGACAAATTAACCATTTTCAGACCGGGTTTTTTATCCTTTGCAATAAAAAGTTTTTCTTAATTTAGTCTCTAAAGCCGAATTTGGCAAGCTAAAATTCCCAAAACAACTAAAGGGCTAAAAAACAGATACGATAATAGATAACAAAGCCTCCAATTAGGAGAGGATAAATAAAGTAAGGATGCTTTACCTCAATCTATCTGGTAAGCGAGAACGTTAAAAAAGTTGTTAAAAGCATAAAAAATAAAGGAATCTAAAAAATTACCAAAATTGAAATTTTTTATTGACAAGTTTTTTTAATGTTATATATTAGCCCAAACGTTTTTAAGGATTTGGCGTTTTTAGATTTTTTTTAAGCAGGAGATGGCTGGGTTTTTTGGTGGAAAGAAAAAAATTAGAAATTTAAACCTTTAAAGGAGGTGCATCTATGCGGAAGTTGTGGGTTAGTGCAATAGTAGTATCCTTGATTCTATTTTCCACCCAGATTGCTCTGCCGGACGGGATGCATAATAAGGTGGGATTTGGAGTTAAGGGTGGATTCGGCAAGCATATGATGGCGGACACAGACGTTTGGGAGATGGGTCCTTTTGGCAATGCGGAGGTGAAGTTCGGACTGCACAAGAACATCATGGTGGGACTGATCGGAACTTATGGCGCGGTTCCCAGGAATACTGATGAGAAGTGGTGGAACGGAGCTGAATCAGCAGATGAGCAGCATAATTTTTTGGCTGAGTTGGGCATGTGGATCTATCTCATGCCGGAGAATAAGTTCAACCCATACCTTGACTTAGGAACCGGGATTTACTCCTGGTACGTTCAGGACGAGCACAACAAAAATGTTTTTATCCAGGATCTCAATGGTAACCCTTTCAGACTGAGTGATCAGCAGATGACAATTATGTTCGGTGCGGGGTTCGAATACGTGATCAGTGAGTACTTCTCTCTGGATTTCGGTGGAAGGTTCCATTACCTGACAGAATATTTCAGCCAGATGACAAACGAAAAGGATTTAAGGGATACCTTGGGTCTGCCCGACGGATTGCTTGAGGGTTATGCTGGATTGACCCTTTATTACCCGGTTTCCAAGGATTCGGACAAAGACGGCGTGGTTGATAAGGATGATGACTGTCCCAATACTCCTCTGGGATGTTTGGTGGATGAACGTGGCTGCCCACTCGATTCGGATGGGGATGGAGTATGTGATGGGCTGGATCAGTGTCCCAACACTCCCCGAGGATGTGAAGTTGATATGAATGGATGTAAGACCGACTCTGACGGAGACGGTGTTTGTGATGGCCTGGACAAGTGTCCCAAGACCCCGCGGGGAATGAAGGTGAACTCCAAAGGTTGTCCGGATACCGACGGTGACGGAGTCTACGACGATGAGGATAGATGTCCCAACACTCCCAAAGGATGCCAGGTGGACCAAAGAGGCTGTCCCATCGATTCGGATGGAGACGGAGTTTGCGATGGGCTGGACAAGTGTCCCAACACCCCCAAAGGGGTACCGGTGGATGCCTCCGGATGCGGAGTTGTTGAGGAGATCAAAATCCATGTTACTTTCCCTCTGAATTTGGCTACTCTGGATAAAGAGGATATGATAAAATTAGATGAGGTCTATGATATCCTTGCTGCTTACATGGATATGAGACTGGAGATTGCTGGTCATGCAGATAGCACCGGAAACGATGCGATCAACGATCCCCTGTCTCAGAGGAGAGCAGATGCGGTTAAGAAATATCTGGTGAAAAAAGGTGTTGATTCCAAGAGGTTAGTGTCTAAGGGTTACGGCTCCAGGAGACCCATCGCTACCAACAAGACCAAGGAAGGAAGAAGACAGAACAGAAGAGTGCAATTCGAGATAATCAGGTAAGAGTGAAACCAATAAAAAAAGAAGGGTGCCTTAACCTTGGGGCACCCTTTTTTTATTTGGTGGTAAAAAAAGTTTGATTTTGTATCTGCATATGGTTATTATTAGAGAAATTGAGAATGTCAGGAAATTTAAACAAGAATTGATTTGCTATGAAAAGAAGTTTGAAGCTTTTCACCATTGCGGGTATTGAGATCTCAGTTCATTACACCTGGATTTTCATATTCATTCTGATCGCTTACACTTTAGCAATGGGATATTTCCCGACGAAGGTCAAGGGTCTTGATTTTTCCATTTATTTGATGATGAGCATAATATCTGCCTTTTTGCTTTTTGCATCGGTTCTTTTTCACGAGCTATCCCATTCCCTGGTGGCAAAAAAAGAGAAGCTCAAGGTGGATAAAATAGTTCTGTTCTTGTTCGGAGGGGTATCCCAGATTGAGGAGGAGCCTAAATCCGCAAAGGATGAGTTCAGGATGGCAGTTGTCGGTCCCTTGTCCAGCCTCTTTTTGGCTTTTGTTTTTGGCATTTTATGGTATTTCGTCCTGAGAACTTCAGGAGTCGAGGTCATAAGTGCCGTGTTCGAGTATCTGGCATTGATTAATTTTATGCTTTTTGCTTTTAATCTTCTGCCCGGTTTCCCCCTGGATGGGGGGAGGATACTGAGAGCCTACTTTTGGAACAGAACAAAAAATATGGCTAAAGCCACTTCGATCGCTTCGACCACAGGAAAGGGATTGGGGCTTTTTCTGATTCTTTTAGGAGCTTTTGAGGCTATAAGCGGATACATAATCGGCGGAGTATGGATGATATTTATAGGCCTTTTTTTAAGGCAGGCAGCTCAATCCAGCTACCAGAAGGTTTTGATAATGGATGTTCTTTCGGGAATTAAGGTCAAAGAACTTATGACCCCAAATGTGGTCTGCGTAAATCCTGATGTTTCAATTTCCGATATGGTGGATCAGTTCTTTTTCAAACACCGGTTCAGCAGTTTTCCGGTTTGTCAAAAAGATAGGTTTTTAGGAATCGTGACCTTGAACTCGATCAGGCAGATTCCAAAAGAGAGCTGGAGAGAAAAAAGGGTGGGGAGTGCAGTAAAAGAAGTTCCAGGGGAGTTTGTTTTGGATCCTGATAGTGATGCGGTCGATGCTTTAAAAAAGATCATCCAGAGCGACCTGGGAAGGCTCCCGGTAGTTGAGGAGGGGAGACTTGTGGGGATTTTAACCCGCAAGGATATCATGGACCTTCTGCGAATAAAGATCGATCTGGGAAGGTCAAAATAGAGGTTTGAGGTTTACCAGAATAAAGGATTTTTCGATTTAAACAGTAAAACCTTCGCTTACCTTTAGATAATCAGGGGAAATGGGGAAAATACTTTTTGAGGACAGATTTGATGCCGGAAGGAAACTGGCTGAGCTTTTGAAGAGAGAAAATCACAAATTCAAAGATCCGATTGTATTGGGTATTCCCAGAGGAGGGGTCCCGGTTGGAGTAGTTGTGGCGGGTGAGTTGGGCTGTGAACTCGAAGTTATCGTTCTGAGGAAAATACCCATTCCCCAGGATCCGGAAGCAGGATTCGGGGCGGTTACCCTGGATAAAACCGTTATTTTAAACCAGGAACTTCTTGAATATGTTAAAATTACAAAAGAACAGATGGAGAAGGAAATCGAGGAGGTATATCAGGAGGTTTTAAGGAGAGACGTTGTCTATCGGGGGAAAAGACCATTTCCCGATTTGAAAAACAGATCGGTTATTTTGATTGACGATGGTTTAGCTTCTGGCTATACCATGCTTGCTGCAGTTAAGTTCTGTATAAACAAAAATCCGGAGAGAATAGTCGCAGCCATTCCAGTGGCATCGGATTCTGCAGCGGAGCTGATCGGGAAGGAGGTTGACGAATTTGTTGTTTTGCATACCAGCCATTCCTTTTATTTCGCGGTGGCGAGTTTCTATGAGAACTTCGAGGATATGGAGGATGAGGAGGTGATCGAAATTATAGAAAGATCAAATAAGAAAAATGACTCAGAGATAAAATGAATTCGTAACCTGAAAGACAAAAGGGAGGTCAAATTGAAGATATTAGTTCTTTATTACAGCATGTACGGTAATGTCTTCAAGTTAGCTCAGGCTGTGGCTGAGGGTGCTAAAAAGGTAGAAGGATCTGAGGTAAGTTTGAAGACGGTTCCTGAATTGGTTGCTGAGGATATCATCGAAAAGAGCCCCGGTGCCAAAAAGGCGAAGGAACAACAAGAGGATATACCAGTTGCCACTTTAGATGATCTGGGTGATGCTGATGGGGTGATCTTTGGATCTCCCACCAGATTCGGTAATATGTGTGCCCAGCTCAGACAGTTTTTGGATCAAACCGGTGAGCTCTGGCAGAAAGGAGCTTTGATCGGAAAGCCAGCAGGCTTTTTCTGCAGCACCTCCACCGTACACGGGGGACAGGAGACCACCTTGGTCTCTATGATGTTAACCGCAATTCACCATGGTATGCTGGTTGTGGGAATTCCCTATTCTGAACAGAGGCTTTTGACTACCAAAGGAGGCGGTTCTCCCTATGGAGCCAGTTCGGTTTCAGGAATGATGTCGGACCAGTTACCTACCGAGGATGATCTTGAATTGGCTTTTGCGTTGGGTAAAAGGGTGGCTGAGATTGCTAAAAAACTTAAATCCTGAGATGACTGTAAGAATCGACGGAAGTTACGGTGAGGGCGGGGGGCAGATCCTTCGCACCACCCTTGCTTTGTCCTCCCTATTGAGAGAGGAAGTTCAAATTTATAATATCAGAAAGGGAAGAAAAATCCCCGGGCTTCAGCCCCAACACTTGACCTGCGTGGAGGCTTGCAGAGAGATAACCAATGCATTGCTTGAGGGCGCGAATCTTAGATCTTTGAGTTTGAAGTTCTCTCCAAAAAATTTAGAGGGAGGGGATTTATCATTCGATGTGGCAAGGATAAAGGGGAGCGCAGGCTCTGTCTCTCTGGTTCTGCAAGCTGTTCTTCCTGCTCTGGTCTTGGCTCAAAGAAGATCAAAGGTGGTTGTTTTTGGCGGCACCCATGTTCTCTGGAGTCCACCTTTTGATTATTTGAGGGATGTCTTTTTTCCGATGGTGGGGAAAATCGGCTGTTATTTCAAAGGGGATATAAAGAAATGGGGATGGTATCCAAAAGGAAAAGGAGAAGTTTTATGTGAGGTTTCTCCAACGGAAAACTTGTCACCTTTGAATCTAACAGAAAGGGGGAAATTGAAAAATCTAAAGGGGATCTCAGCAGTATCCAATTTACCCCTGGAGATCGCCCAAAGACAAAAAAATCAGGCTATGAAAATATTAAAAGAAAAAAAGATTTTTCCACAAATCGATATTAAAGATGCACCCTCTTTGGGCAAGGGCACTTTCTTTTTCCTTTTTGCTGAATTTGAGAATTCATTTGCTGGTTTTTCCTCCCTGGGCGAGATCGGGAAAAGGGCAGAAAAAGTCGCAGAGGAGGCTTGTTTTGAATTTCTTAAATTCATGAAAACCAAAGCTGCACTTGATCCCCATTTAGCTGATCAGTTGATACCTTATCTGTCTTTGGCAGAAGGAAATTCAACTTTTACCGTATCCGAAATCACCGGGCATCTTCTTACCAACCTTTGGGTGGTGGAACAGTTTTTACCTGTAAAAACTGAGGTGGAAGGCAAAGAGGGTCAGGAGGGGAAAATCGTCCTGGAATCATCGGGGATAAAACAAAAGCTCGGAATTTAGAAAAATCCCTTGATTTTGATTTTGGAATAGTTATTATTCAAAACGTAAGCTAAATGACTTTAAATCTTTTTTTGTTAATTAAAATAATGAGAATTTTAGATGATTTCACAAGAATTTGCAAATTATAGTGAAGTTTTAATTGTTTTTTCTAAAATCTATGAGCTAAATACTATTGACTCAAACGGGGCAGTAGCTCAGTTGGGAGAGCATCTCGTTCGCAACGAGAAGGTCGGCGGTTCGAGCCCGCTCTGCTCCAATAAATTTGCTTGACGCAAATTTTTTAGTTAACAGAAAACAGTAAACGGAAAACGGTAATATGTTTGCTTTTGAGGATTTAAGAATTTATAATGACGCTTTGAGTTTTAGCAAGGATATTTATAAGCTTACTAAATATTTTCCCAGAGAGGAGACATTTGGAATCACCTCCCAATTAAGAAGAGCAGCATCTTCAGTTGCCCTAAACATAGCAGAAGGAAGCGGATTGAGCAAAAAGGAATTTAAAAATTTTCTTAGAAGAGCAAGGGGATCGGTTTATGAATGCGTACCCATTTTGAACATAGCCTTAGACATTAAATATATTTCTGAGGAGGACTATAAAAGGATTTATAATGGCTGTAACACTTTGGCAAAATCGATTAGTGCTTTGATGAAATCGATGTAACAAGTAACTGTTTTCTGTGAACAGATAACTATGAACTAAAATTGTGATGCAATTTTCATCTCTCGTGCTAGACGGGGAGCTAGCGGTGCCCTGTAGCCCGGAATCCGCTATACCGGGGTCGAATGCCTGCCCGAGGTTTCGGGTTTTTCGGATTTGGTCTTTGGCAAGCGATGTTGATGGTCAGGTCCTGCGCAACTTCAATGCTGCCCAATCCCGTCAGGACCGGAAGGTAGCAGCGGTAAGCGGTTATTGGGTGTGATGCGGGTCAGCCTGGCAGGAGTTGGCTACCTCAGGCCCTCCGCAAGGCAGGAATCGAGGGTGGGTGCACGAGAGAAAAATCAAGTCAAGCTTGATTTTGGTTCACGGTAAACAGTTGACGGATAACTGAGAAAGGTAAAGATAAGATGAGTTATGTGGTGATGGCTTTGAAATACAGGCCTCAGGTTTTTGAAGAGATGGTGGGGCAGGATCACATAACCACTACCCTGGTCAACGCTATAAAATCCAAAAGGATAGCTCATTCCTATCTTTTCGCAGGACCCCGGGGAACGGGAAAGACCACCACCGCTCGAATCTTAGCCAAGGCTCTAAACTGTGAAAAAGGAATAATACCGGTTCCCTGCAACGTTTGCGACTTCTGCAAAGAGATCAATCTGGGGAAAAGCATCGACGTTTTCGAGATGGATGCTGCCTCCAAAAGCAAGGTGGAAGACATAAGGGAGCTTATCATCGAGGGGGTCAAATACTCGCCGGTTCGGGGAAGGTATAAGATCTACATTATAGATGAGGTTCAGATGCTCTCCACCTCGGCTTTCGATGCGCTTCTTAAGACCATCGAGGAACCTCCCAAAAACGTGGTTTTTGTCTTCGCCACCACTGAACCGCACGACATTCCACCCACCATCCTATCCAGGTGCCAGAGATTTGATTTCAGAAGGGTTCCTTTTTCCGATCTGGTTTCCACCATAAAGAATATAGCTGAAAAGGAGAAGATAAAAATAAAAGATGATGCTGTCTTTATTTTAGCCCGCAAAGCCGATGGAAGCGTGAGGGATGCCCTCTCCCTTCTGGATCAGGTGATTGCCTATGGAGGGGAGGAGATTGAAAAGGAGGTTGTGGAGAGGATCCTGGGTTTGGTAGATCAGGAAGTACTGTTTGAGCTTACCGATATAATTGCGAAAAAAGAAGCTTCAGAAGGGTTAAAGCTCCTGTCACAGTTAATCGACTCCGGGATTGACATTCAGGATTTCGTATCCGGGATGTTGGAGCATTTGAGAAACCTCCTGATAGCCAAAGCCCAGAAAAGCCCTCTGGAAGCTCAGGTAGAACAAAGTCTTTTTGACCTTTCCAAGGAATATATAGACCGATACAAAAAGGAAGCGGAGAAGTTCTCGGATACGGATATTCTGAGGATGATAAGTACAGTTGCTGATTTGGCTTACATATTGAAAAGAACCTCAGAACCCAGGGTTCATCTGGAGATAGCTTTGATGAAGATGATCAAGATGGAGAAGAGCGTCTTGCTGGAAGAGGTAATTGGTAAATTGGATCACTTCTTATCAGGTGGATTAAAAGAGAAATCTGGAAATAAAACTGAAATTAAAAATAAAGAGAAATCCGATGAAAATCTTTTTACTGAGAAAAAAGTTTCCAGAGAATCAGTCAGAGAATCAGGCAAGGAACAGACTTCGAGTTTGAATTGGGATGAGATAAAATCTGGCTGGGAAAAAGTATTAGGATGTGTAAAGAGATCCAAGGTCTCTTTATGGCCCTGTTTGATCGAGGGGAAATTGGTCTCCTATGAGGATGGCTTTATCAACCTTGAGTTCTACAACGGGAGGCAGTTTCACAAACAGCAGCTGGAGAAAAGAGATAATTTCAAGCTGGTGCAGGAGGCTTTGGAGAAAGTGTACGGAGAAGCCATTCCGATCAGATTTGCCCTGAATACGACTAAAGATGCTTCTCCCGGTAATCAGGGGATGAAAACCAATTTGAACAAGGACAAATTAGTTCAAAATGATCCTCTGATACAAAGCCTTCTGGAGAATTTCGAGGGAGAGATAACCGAGGAATAAACAATTTTAGGAGGAAGGTATGCCTAAAGGATTCGGAGATCTAATGAAACAGATGCAAAAGGTTCAGAAGAAAATCGAGGAGATCCAAAAGGAGCTTGAGGAGAAAAGGGTAGAGGGAACTGCTGGTGGAGGAATGATCACGGTGGTTGCCAATGGCAAGCAGGAGATACTGGAGATAAAGATCGATCCCGAGGTGGTTAATCCCGACGACGTGGAAATGCTTGAGGATTTGATCGTTGCTGCGGTTAACCAGGCCAGGGAAAAAGCTCAGCAGCTTCAGATGGAGGATATGTCCAGACTTACCGGAGGATTGAAGATACCGGGATTTCCTTTTTAGCCTTTCAAAAAATCTGAGCTAAACATCATCTGGCAGAATCTAAACTGTACTTAGTAATTTTAATTTATTCAATACCAATGGCTGATTCAATAGATAGATTAATCGAGGAGTTCTCCAAGCTTCCGGGGATTGGCAAAAAAACCGCACAGCGGATGGCTTTTTACGTCTTGAGAATTAAAAAGGATGAGGCTAAAATTTTGGCCCAGGCGATAATAGATGTTAAGGAGAAGATAAGATATTGTTCAGTATGTTTTAACATTACTGAGAAGGACCCCTGCCGAATATGTTCCGATAAAAAAAGGGAAAGATCTTTGATCTGTGTAGTAGAGGAATCCAAGGATATGGTGGCAATAGAGAAAACCGGTCAGTATAAGGGGCTCTATCACGTTCTTGGCGGGGTATTGTCCCCTCTGGATAACATAGGTCCCGAGGATTTAAAGATAAAAGAGCTTCTGAACCGGTTAAAACAGGATGGGGTAAAAGAGGTGATATTAGCCACCAATCCTTCAGCAGAAGGTGAGGCAACTGCAATTTATCTGTCGAAGTTAATAAAACCTTTAGGCATAAAAGTCACCCGCATTGCCAGGGGGATACCCTCTGGCGGAGCATTGGAATATGCGGACGTGAATACCCTGGCTAATGCGATTGAGGGTAGGATGGAGTTTTAAAGACAGAAGATTTGAGAAAAGAGATTTGAGGAAAAACTTTTTTACAGGTACACAACAAAGATTATATTCTCCCTAAAATATCTACAAATATTTTGCCTTATTCTGATGATTCCATTTTAATAATATAAAAAGTCATTGTCATCGTATATTAAAGTGAATGTAAAAATAATTTGAGGTGGTGTTAGATTGGCGAATATTTTAACCAGGATGTTTGGCACCAAGCACGAGCGGGATATTAAAAAGATAATTCCCATAGTGGAAGAGATTAACCGGATCTATGAGAGCCTTTCCGATCTTTCCGATGAGGAATTGAAATCCAAAACAGATGAATTCAAAAAGAGGATCAAAGAGAAAACTCAAGAGATCGAAGGACAATTAGGGGAATTAAAGGGGACTTTATCCAATACTCCGGAAGGGGAACTTTCATTGGAAGAGAAAAAATCGCTGGAGGATGAGATCTCAGAGGTGGAGGTTAAGATCAAGGAGCTTGAAAAGGAAGTGCTGGATGAGATTCTGCCCGAGGCTTTTGCTGTGGTAAAAGAGGTCTGCAGAAGGCTTTGCGGTAAGAAATGGGAGATATGCGGTATCGAGATCCAGTGGGAAATGATACCCTACGATGTTCAGCTTATCGGGGGGGTGGTTTTGCACCAGGGTAAGATAGCTGAGATGGCAACCGGAGAGGGGAAAACTCTGGTTGCAACGATGCCTTTGTATCTTAACGCTTTGAGTGGTAGAGGGGCTCATCTGGTTACGGTTAACGATTACTTAGCCAGAAGGGATGCCCAGTGGATGGGAGAGATCTATAAATTTTTGGGGCTTACTGTGGGATGCATTCAAAATGAGATGAACTCCGAACAAAGAAGAGCAGAATACAACTGCGATATAACCTACGGGACTAACAACGAGTTCGGATTCGACTACTTAAGGGATAATATGGCAGTAAGGATTGAGGATAGGGTTCAGAGGAGGTTCAATTACGCTATAGTTGACGAGGTGGATTCGGTTCTGATCGATGAAGCCAGAACCCCTTTGATCATCTCCGGTCCGGTGGAGATGAAATCTCAGCCCTATGCGGAGATGAGACCTTTGGTCGATCAGCTGGTGAAAAGACAAAACGCTCTGGTCAACAAGATAATCGCAGAGGGAGAAAGACTTCTGAAAGCCGGGGATGAATATGAAACCGGTTTGAAGCTTTTAACTGCCCAGCGGGGTGCTCCCAAAAACAGAAAGCTTTTAAAGCTTTTAAAAGAGCCCGGGGTCAAAAAGCTGATCTTCAGGGTAGAAGCCGATTTTATGAGGGATAAAAGACTTCACGAGATCGACGAGCTTTTATACTACTCAATAGATGAGAGAGAAAACACCACAAATCTAAGCGAGATGGGGAGATCTTTGCTTTCCCCGGAGGAGCAGAAGCTTTTCGTTCTTCCGGATATAACTGAGGGGATACATGAGATAGATTCGGATGAGAGCTTGTCTGAAAAGGAGAAAAGGGAGAAAAAGGAAGAGCTCTACCAGCTTCACGCTGAAAGAAGCGAGAAGGTGCACTCAGTTTCCCAGCTTTTAAAGGCATATTCCCTTTTCGAAAAGGACGTGGAGTACGTTATCCAGGAGGGAAAGGTTATGATCGTGGACGAGTTCACCGGAAGGTTGATGCCGGGAAGAAGGTATTCGGATGGACTGCACCAGGCTATAGAGGCTAAGGAAGGGGTTAAGGTTGAGGGAGAAACTCAAACTCTGGCAACCATTACTTTGCAGAACTTTTTCAGGATGTACGATAAACTTGCGGGAATGACCGGAACTGCGGAGACCGAGGCTGGGGAGTTCTGGGAAATCTACAAACTTGACGTGGTGGTGATTCCCACCAACGAGCCGGTCAGGAGAATTGATTTCGATGACGTTATCTTCAGAACCAAAAGGGAGAAATACAACGCCATAATCGAAGAGATTATCAGATATTATCAGCAGGGTCATCCGGTTCTGGTGGGAACCGTTTCAGTTGACGTTTCGGAGACCCTTTCGAGGATGCTTAAGCGTCACGGGATAAGACATTCGGTTTTGAATGCCAAATATCACCAGCAGGAAGCGGAGATTGTGGCTGGTGCGGGAAGGTCCAAGGCGGTTACCATAGCTACCAATATGGCTGGCAGGGGAACCGATATAAAGTTGGATCCCCAGGTGGTTAAAAGCCGGAATTGCAGATTGGTAAAGCCCCCTGGAACGGATAATGACTGCCCCCACATAGAGGAGCTGAACTGCTATGAGGATGTGCCCTGCGGTCTTCACATAGTCGGGACTGAGCGCCACGAGGCCAGAAGGATCGACCGCCAGCTCAGAGGTAGATCAGGAAGGCAGGGAGATCCGGGATCCTCAAGATTTTTCCTTGCCTTGGAGGACGATCTGATGAGGCTTTTCGGCTCTGATCGCATTGCCGGAGTTATGGACAAATTAGGTGTGGGGGAGGGGGAGGTGATCCAGCATTCCATGGTGACCAAAGCTATCCAGAGATCCCAGAAAAGGGTGGAGATGCAGAATTTCGCTATAAGAAAACACCTTCTGGAATATGACGATGTGATGAACAAGCAGAGGGAGACCATTTACAACAGGAGATTAGCTGCACTGGAGGGTGAGAATCTCAAAGACGAGATTTTGGGATTGATTGAAGAGGTGGTATCGAAGAAACTGGATCAGTTCATTGATCCCAAAACTTATCCAGAGAACTGGAACCTGGATGGTTTGTGTGAGGATATAAGGCAGAGTTTTCTTTTGGAAATCAAATTTAAAAAAGAGGATATTACCAAGCTTAAGTATGAGGAGCTTAAAGAGAAGCTGATCAAGGGGATTGTTGAACTCTACCAGTACAAGGAGAATGCTGTCGGCTCTGAGCTGATGAGAAAACTGGAGCGGTTCGCCATGCTTCAGGTGATCGACCAGAAATGGAAAGAGCATCTCTACGAGATGGATCAGCTCAAGGAGGGGATCGGTTTGAGAGCTTACGGACAGAGGGACCCTTTGATCGAGTATAAAAAGGAATCTTTCTTTTTGTTCTCAGAGTTTCTGGACAAAATAGATGAGGAGATTTTGTCTCTGATATTCAAGCTTCAGATTCCTGAAAGGGAGGTGGCGAAAAGGAGGGGTGCTCCACCAAAAGCTAAGGCGGTTCATCAGGAGACCACCGGAATGGGGATGCAGGTGATGGAGCATCAGCCCTCGGAAGCGGCCAGGAGAGGAAAAAGAACGCCGGTTAAAATTGGGAAAAAAATCGGGAGGAACGATCCCTGTCCCTGCGGATCGGGGAAGAAGTATAAGAAGTGCTGCGGGAAGTAGAGTAGTTTGTGAAAATAAAGACCAATTATTATTTAGATAAAGATAAAGTATTAAAGAATCTATCAAGTTTTCCAACTCTAAAAAATCACTTTCCTGAAAATCTATTCAAGAAGAAAAACAAAATATCTCGATTTTCAAGTCCTGTTTTATGGAAATGGCTTAATGACTTTGATAAAGTGTTCCGAAGAGAATGCTCTATTTTAAATAATCAATTAAATATTTTAGAAAAAGAAAACATCATAGGATTTAAGGATTTCGTAAAATCTCTTTTTTCAGTTAAAAAAGAAAATGACTTTTTTGGAAAGCTGTCTGAGCTAGATGTCATAGATTTTTTCTTGCTACATCCTAAGCAATTTAAAATAGAACACATTGAACCAGAAATGGGCAACAAGAAAGTTGATTTACTAATTACGGATACACGAAACGAGAAAATTTATATCGAAGTAACCTTTGTTTATTCTCCTGATAATGTGCATAAATTTGAGGATAATATCCATTATTTTTTTGAAAAACTTGAATTTTTAAGAACCGACCTGATAATGCAAGTAAAAGGACTCAGTCTTTTTGATGAACAATGGACAGAGCAAGGCACACTTACTTTCACGCCTACAAAATTTTCAAAACGTATCGCTGACAAGATTGTAAAAAATCTAAAAAACAGATTAGAAAAGATAGATATGACAAAAAAACATCCTTATATTTTGAATAACCTATCAGGAGAATATCCAAATATTGAAGTAAAAATAAACGGGCAAGATCCGAAAATTGATGGAACTTATGTTAACTTCATATATTCTGAAAGCGGAAGGGGTGTTGATCCTGCGAGAGTTGCAAGAAGAATACTAGAAGAGAAAGATCATTTTAAAGAAGAAAGCAATAATGTAATAATTGTAGATTTTTCCCTCCACAAAGATTTTAAATTAGCTACTCTTAAAGATTATTATTTCAATGAAATGTTAAGACATTTAAATAGGAGAAAGTCAAGTCGGATTAATACCATACTGAGTTTTTCACGTAATAATGAAGATGCAAAATTGATAAATAGACAAGTGTTGTATCTTAATGAAAGTAAAGTTGTACCGATTGTAAACCTCTTGAAAGTATGGATGGAAAGATAACAATTCAGTGCAATGAAATCATTTTCGCCCATTTGAAATCCAAATTGATGAAAAAGTACAAAGAACAATCGTTAAGTTTTTATTGTAACAACAAGTTGTTACACTCCAAAGAGTTCAACCTAAAGGTTGACACTCAAGAGATCATTGGGCTAAGAAGTGCTTTCGGGCTAAAAGACCTGCTCCGAAGCCAATGAATACTACCACAAAATAAATCAACCAGCCAAAGACTGGTATCCAGGTCAAAACCGACAGTATGATGACGCCAACTATCAGAGACCAGCCCAAGGGCGCTTCTTTACCCTTTTTAAAACCGGTTAATATCCTTTCCCCCAAAGCAGTCCCGACGAAAATCTTGGACACATAGAACAGAATCAAAAAGACAAACAATGCGACTATGCTTATGGGAATTCCGATAACCGTAAAGAATAAAATAATTATTGCTATGGGAATGCAGATCATGCAGATGAAGCCCAGACCCAGGGATTTAAGAAAGGATTGGGTGACCGCATTCTTGGCTCCCCTTACAAAATCCTTTGATACCAGAAGCATGATCAAGCCGGTAACCAGAGTGGCAAAAAGAAGGAGTATTTGAATTACCAGTATGGTTGTGCCGGTGATCAGTTTCTTCCTTTTTCCCTCGGGCTTAATTTTTATCCAATCAGTTTGACCTGCTATATATGCGCCCTCTTCGATCTGCGCTTCCCGCTTGCTCTGGTAGTTGAAATCCCCCAATATCCTGGCGGAGGGGAGAAGGGAGATCTCGCCAGCTGAGATTTCAACGTCTCCCTTAATCGTTCCGGAGATTATCAAAGTTCCAGCAGCGCCTTTTAAGTTTCTTCCCACCTCACCATCTATGATTATTTCGTCACAGTATGAGGTAACATCGCTTCTGACTTTTCCATCGTTTCTGATATGCAAAGTGCTGCCGAAATTAATCAGATTCCTTCCGATGGAGCCATTCATATTGTTATCCATACAGAACGCTATGACGCTCCCGTCTACCTCACCTGTTATACGCAGGTATTGACAAGCACCATTTAAACTTCCGATGATCTTTCCATTATGGGTCAGGGTACGGCAGCCAACGATCACATCACCTTCCACCACTCCTTCTATTTTTATTCTGTTTGCCCCACCTAAAAGATCGTCTTTGATGGTTTCATCCTGGGGAACATATATGTTTCTTTCGGCTTGGAATTCAGTGGCAAAGGAAAGGTTAAACGCAAGTAAAATGGTAAAGAAGCTTAAGGCAAAATAAAAGCTTTTCTTCTTCTTCATATGATTGCTCCTTTTCAAGTTTTATATACGTAAAAATTTTTACTTGGTTTCTGAATATATTTTTATTAATATAAATGCTATAAAGAACTTGGCAACAGAAATTTTCTATGAATCAGGTCGAAAAGGAAAAAGATTTTTTTTACTATAAGGATTACCCCTGGGTGGTAATTACCTTACGCTGGTTTTTTCTTCTTTTAGTCTTTGTACTTGGTCTGTACATATTCCTGGATTTCAAACAGGTATTAGCTTACCTTTATGTGTTTTATGCTATTTTCTGTTTGAGTTTGATTTTACCCTTGTCCCGATGCGTTTACTGTTTCTACTTTGGGAGATTTTGCAATACCGGCTGGGGGAAGGTTTCTGCATTTCTTTTCGAGAAAAAGGATGAGGAGGAATACTTAAGGAGATCATCTTTTTACGTTTTGACTTATCCTTTGTGGTTTTTGCCCGGGCTTTTGGCTTTATTTGAGCTGGTGTTAAAAAGAAATCTGAAGTATCTGATTTTGTTTTGTGGTTTTGTTTTGCTGTGGCTTTCGGGCAAGTTTTTTCTGAAATGGGTCTGTTGCAAAAGATGTAATAAAAAGGATTTCTGCCCGGAGGTCCCATTCAAACGATAGAATAAGTGTGGAATGAACATTTTATTTTATTTTCTTTCAGCTTTGGTGGTTTTTGCTTTAGGGATCCGCTTTTATTCCAAATACATAGCAAAACAATTAGGTGAAGATCCAGGTAGGGCTACACCAGCTGTGGAGAAAAGCGACGGGAGGGATTACGTTCCAGCCAAGCTCCACGTTTTGTTCGGGCATCATTTCTCCAGCATCTCCGGAGCAGGCCCGATTATAGGCCCCACTATGGGAATCCTTTATGGTTTTATTCCCGGATGGCTCTGGGTTGTTATCGGCGGAGTTTTCATCGGAGCGGTTCACGATTTCACCTCACTTTTTGTCAGTATAAGGGAGGGCGGAAAATCCATGGCTGAGATAGCCAGAAAGACTTTGGGGAAATGGGGATTTGTTCTTTTCATTCTTTTCACCATCGTGATGATAGTGCTGGTCACCTCATCCTTTCTTCGAGCCACCGCCACATCCCTGACCTCCAAATGGCCTCTGGATAAACTGGGGCTCCTCCCAGGCCAGACCCTTTTAAAAACTGAGATGGGAGCAAACGGCGAGGTTTTGGGGATCATCGGCGGAATCGCCTCGATGTCAGTGGTTATCATAACTTTGTTTTCACCTCTTTTGGGATACCTTTTATATAAAAGAAAGGTAAAAACTTACAAAGCTTATATGCTTGCCTCCATACTATGTTTTTCCTCAATTTATATCGGGATTCATCATCCCATAAACCTTTCACCTGATACCTGGATGATAATATTAACCATCTACGTTTTATTTGCATCCGGTGCACCGATATGGATGATTCTTCAGCCCCGGGATTTCGTCAACGTTCAGATACTCTATCTGGGCATTCTGGTGTTGTTCTTTTCTCTTTTCTTAGGTGGATTCGGTGGTCTAACTTTGAAAATGCCGGCTTTCAATTTGGCGGAGGGGATAAAAAATTTAGGATTCGTATGGCCCATGCTTTTTATCACCATAGCCTGCGGAGCGATTTCCGGATTTCATGCATTGGTAACAACCGGAACCGACTGTAAGCAGCTTTCCAAAGAGACCGATGCAAAAAAGGTCGGATATAACGGGATGATACTGGAGTCGGTGCTGGCACTTTCGGTTCTTTTAGCCCTGGGGAGCGTTTTGAGTTTTTCCGAATATAAATCCATTGTCTGGCCCCAGACCGGTCTTTCCAATCCCATCCTGGCATTCTCCTTGGCTGTGGGAAAACTTCTGGAGAGGTCCTTGTCTGTTCCCATGGCCTTGGGTTGCGTTTTCGGAATACTTATGGTGGAGGGATTTGTAATCACTACCCTTGACACCGCGGTAAGGTTAAACCGCTATCTTTTTGAGGAGCTGTGGAACATAATCTTTAAAAAGGTTCCCGGGATTTTGAAATGGTACTGGGTGAACTCTGGATTGGCTTGCATCCTGATGTGGCTTTTAGCATACTTTAACACCTTCGTGGCCTTGTGGCCGATATTCGGGACAGCTAATCAGCTCCTTTCCGCATTGACTCTGATAGCTGTATCCACCTGGCTTTTCTTGAAAGGTAAAAAGAACTGGTTTACCCTTATACCTGCAGTTTTCATGCTTTTGACCACCACCGCTTCTTTAGTCCTTCTCCTGTTGAAAAAATACCTCCCTCAGAAAAACTTTACTTTAATAGCCACGGATTTTTTGCTTTTAGTTTTGTCCTTGGGGGTAACCTATCTGGCAATTAAAACAGCATCGGACCTTTTTCGGAGAGAGAAGAGAACTGCTTCTGGATTTAGTTCTTCTGCCGATAAAAAATAAAAGGTGGTGAACAAAGTGGAATCAGAGAATTTCGAGCTTAAATATCGATCCTGGTCCCCAAACCTTTTGTTTTTAGGCAGGTTTTTTGCCTTTGTGGGGATTTGCATATGGCTGGGATTTTCTCCCCAGGGATATACTGTGGTTTATGTTTGGATTTTGAATCTTGCCTTTCTCTTGAACCTCTCTTATTCTTTCCACCTGTTCACAAAAAAGAAGATCCTGCCAGAGAAACTCCATACCTACAACTTTGTCTTTGATACAGCCTTTATAACAGCTTTGATAATATTTACCGGAATTTATCAGAGCAACTTCTATCTGCTCTACTATTTAAGTGTTACCGTAGGCTCCTACTATTTGGGCTTCAGAAAAGGTCTTTTTTTAGCTTTTCTTGCCTCGGTTTTTTATCTGGGGCTCTTTTTACCTTTCGATCAAAAGATCTTCTTGGGGGACTTGATAGTCAGGGTTGGTTTTCTCTGGCTTTTCACCATAATCTTTGGAATGGTTTCGAGGTTCATCAAAGAATCGGAATCAAAACTTTTTAAAACCCTGGATGTTTTAAACCAGAGAACAGTGGAGTTGGAAAGAACTCAGGTTCAGATCGAGACAATTTACGAAGCTTCCAGAACCCTGGGTGAAATCCATAATTTAGAGGAGGTCGTAGATGAGATTCTGAAGATAGCTAAGGATGTTTTGGGGTTTGAGGCCTGTTCGGTTCTTATCTATGATAAGGAGAATGAGTGCCTGCTACTTAAAGCTAAGTTTGAGATGGGCAAGAAATTGAAATTCGATCCTCCCCAAAAGATTCCCCTCGGTGGAGTAGCCGGCTCAGTGGTTAAGAGCAGAAAGGGGGTAAGGATTTTCGATGTGAAAACCGATCCCAGATATATTCCAGGTTTGAAGGATTCGAGATCGGAGATGGCTGTTCCCATGATATCCAGAGGCAAGGTTACCGGGGTTCTGGATGCTGAATCGAGGAAGGTTGGTGATTTCAAGGAGGCCGATCAAAAGGTTTTCTCCATTTTGTCCTCCTCAGCTGCTATGGCCATCGAGAATGCGATGCTTCACCAGCAGATGGAGGAACTGACCATTCAGGACGAGCTCACCGGCATTTACAATTTCCGTTATTTCGCCAGAAAGCTAATCGCTGAGCTGAAGAGAGCTAAGAGGTACCATTTGCCCCTTTCACTTTTGATGATTGACATCGACTGGTTCAAAAGATGTAACGATTCCTATGGACATCTTTTCGGTAACCTGGTTTTAAAAACTCTAACCAGGGTCATCAGATCCTGCATCAGGGAGGTAGATATTTTAGCTCGGTATGGGGGGGAGGAATTCGTGGTCATCTTGCCCCAGACTACCAAGATCGATGCAAAATCAATCGGCGAAAGGATACGTTATCAGGTTGAATCCACCTCTTTTAAAGACAATACCAATAGATCTTTTACCTCATTAACTGTGAGCCTTGGGGTTGCCAGTTATCCCGTTGATGCGGAAAGCGAGGAGGAGCTAATAAAAAAAGTTGATCAGGCGCTCTATATGGCTAAGGGAAAAGGAAAGAATCTGGTGTGTGCTTTGTAGAAAACTCTTCTTTTCAGTATTTTATCAATGATAAAGGCAAATTTTGATTTTTTAGGACAGCTCTTTGTTTTCGGATTCGAGGGGAAAACCCTCCCTTACGATTTTAAGAGATTCTTAAAAGATAAGGATCTTGGTGGGGTAATTCTTTTTTCGAAAAACATAGAGACTTTGGCTCAAACAAAGGAGCTGTGCTCTGAAATCAAATCCCTTTCTAAGCACTCCCCATTGGTTATGATAGATCAGGAAGGGGGAGAGGTAAATCGAATTACGGATAACTTTCCGGTTTTCCCTTCAAATCTTTCTTATGGGGAAAACGAGGATAAAAAGGGAGTTGCTTTTGCTTATAGAACAACTGCTCAAAACTTGAGAAAGCTGGGAATAAACGTGAATTTAGCTCCGGTGGTTGATGTTTTGACCAATCCTAAAAACGAAGTTATCGGCCAAAGATCCTTTGGCTCCGATCCGATTAAAGTGGCTTCCTTTTCTGAGATTGCGATAGATGCAATCCACTCGGAGAGGGTATTAGCCTGTGCCAAGCATTTTCCGGGATTGGGGGATGTTGACAGAGATCCTCATCATGAACTTCCGAGAAATGACAATTCCAAAAAGAGATTTGAGAAAGTCGATTTTCCTCCATTTCTTGAAGCGATAAAAAGCGGGGTGAAACTCATTATGACCTCTCATGTTTTCTGCCCTGGATTGGATTCCGAGGAGATCTCCACCTTCTCTCCGAAGATCTGTTCGGATATTTTAAGAGCTGAACTGAATTACCAGGGACTTGTAATCACCGATGATATGGGCATGGGTGCTATTGTGAAAAACCACGATTTAAATCAGGCGTGCTGGAAAGCCTTTTTAGCAGGGCATGATCTGATTTTGTTATGTGAGGATTTCGAGAAACAAAATTCTTTGTTTGAATATTTTAAAAAATCTGTAGTGGATAAAAGAATTAATCAAACGGATTTTTCTAAAAGAATAGCCAAGATATTCTCAGACAAGAAAAGTTTGGCTGGTTTTTTAGAATAAACATAGATAAAGATGAATAAATTAATTTTGCTTATAAAAAAGAAAAGACTCAAAATTATTGGGCTTTTGTCTGGAACCTCCGCTGATGGTGTGGATGCCTGCCTGGCCGAGATTATGGAGATTAAAGGGAGAATGAGGATAAGACAGCTGGCTTTCAAAACCTATCCTTTTTCAGAGGATGTTGGTAATTTGATATTTAAATTATCAGATCCCACTTACCAGAACTTAGATGAGCTATTAAGGCTGGATGTGGTTTTGGGTAAATTTTTTGCCCGCAAAGCAGTTAAGCTGATAAAGGATTTCGGCTACGAAAAAAAAGAAATTGACCTTATCGGCTCCCATGGTCAGACCATCAGGCATCTTCCCCGGCCCTTTTTATGTTTAGGTCAAAAGGTAAAAGCCCCCTGCCACATCGGTGATCCCTCGGTCATTGCCGGTACAACAGGTATTACTACCGTAGGGGATGTCAGGAGAGCGGATATGGCATCCGGAGGTGAGGGGGCACCACTTTCACCTCTTGCTCATTTTATGTTATTTAACAGTCCCGGTACCCCCCAGGTTGTCTTGAACTTAGGCGGTATTGCCAATTTGACCATTCTTCCAGGAACAGAAATAATCGATGATGTCTGGGGTTTCGATACCGGCCCGGCAAATATGATAGTCGACTCTCTGACCAAAAAGTATTTTGGAAAGAAATTCGACAGAGATGGGAGAATCGCATTTTCAGGGAAGGTGAACCTGAGACTTCTGACTTTTTTAAAAAAAGACGGGTATTTTAAAAGAAAACCACCCAAATCAACCGGAAGGGAGAGATTCGGGAAAGGGTTTTTGAAAAAGATTGCTGAATACAAAAAAATGCATAGATTAAAATCTGAGGATTTGGTGACCACTGTATCGGAGCTATCGGTTCAAACCATAGGGGAAAGTTTTTTTGGATTGGTCAAGACCAAAAAACAGATACAGAGGTTGATTCTGGCCGGTGGTGGTGTGCATAACCAATATTTTACCTTAAGGCTAAAAGAGCTTTTCAGTCCCATTGAGGTAGTTACCTCGGAGAGTTTTGGATATAACCCTGACTCGATCGAGGCTTTGACCTTTGCTCTTTTTGCCTATCTAACGATAAAGGGAAGGACTGGAAACATTAAGAAGGTAACTGGTGCAAAGAAAGAAGCTGTCTTGGGGAAAATATGTCTGGGATGATTTTTAATTTTCGATCGATATCATTAATAATTCTTTTGTTTTTTTGTTTTCTTTACTTTTGCCGAGAGTTTATAAGAAAACAGGAGCCGATTTCATCTCTTGATCTGAGGGAACCGCATCTCAGGGTAAAAATCCTCGAGACCGAAGATGATGTTTTGATAAGTCCTGAGGGCTCTTTTTCCATCAAGTGTGTTTCAGAGGACACAGAGGATGCTTTTTACTATTCCTCAGCTTCTTTGCTTGTGAAAAGCTCAGGGGGGGGATTGGTTCTTTGTCAGAAGAGGGGTGAGATTGTTGAAGATAATTTGAGCAAAGTTCTTTTCATTCCAAAGGAAAGAAGATTCTGGCTTTATCTGAACAGGAGGGGATATCGCGGGATACTGGAGGTTAGGCCAAATCAGAGCGAAGGATTTATATCGGTGTTGAACTTGGTTTATATCGAGGATTATCTAAAGGGGGTTGTGCCGGCTGAGATGGGGAATCAGGGACTGGTGGAGCTGGAGGCGTTGAAAGCTCAGGCGATAGCTTCCCGGAGTTATGCCCTTTTTAAGACAGCGAGAAATTCTGAAAATGAATACCATCTGGAATCGACGATCCTGGACCAGCTATACGGTGGAATGGAGATAGAGGATCCGGTGGTGAACCTTGCTGTGGAGAAAACCTCAGGAGAGGTGATAACCAAAGACGGGGATATTATCAAAGCTTACTACCACGCCTGCTGCGGGGGGAACACCGAAAACGTTGAGGAGGTCTGGAATAATTGGGAGGAAGGCTATCTGAAAGGAGTGGACGATATGGATTATTGCAGCTGGTATAAAAGATTCAGGTGGGAAAGGGTATGGAGAAGAGAGGAGCTGGAAAGGGTGCTTTCTTTTTCACTGAAGGATTTTTTCGATGTTTCAAAAGATGGTACAGACAAACTCATCGATCTGCAGATAATGGATAAAACTGCCTCGGGCAGGGTAAGGAAGTTGTGCATAGGAACTGAATCGGAAACTTATCACGTTTTAAAGGATAACATAAGGTGGGTTTTAAGGGATCCTTCCGATTCCACCAGGATTCTGCCCAGCACCTTTTTTGAACTGGAACTTGTAAAGAACGAAAAGGGGGAGATAGAGCAGATTAAAATGATAGGGAAGGGGAATGGTCACGGGGTGGGGATGTGCCAGACCGGAGCTATAGGAATGGCAAGAAAGGGATTCTCTTACCAGGAAATTTTAAAGCACTATTATACCGGGGTAGAGATAAAAAAGATCTATTGATAATAAAGCAGAATTTCTCTTTGCTACTTGTGAAAATATTTCTGAAATATTTTGGAAGGATGAATAAAGAATCGTAACACTCCCTTCGATTCAACTTTCAAATTTGAATTCATTACTTTTTTTAATGGGAATATTATTTTTGACTTCGAACTTTGTAGATATTATGCTGTACTTTTGTTTGCCGGGATTAAGAAGTAGGTTTATAAATGAGCTTGCTTGAACTTCAGAAGAAGATTATCTACGGACCCATTAATTCGAGGAGATTGGGAAAATCCCTGGGTATAAATCTTATGCCCACCACCTATAAGCTCTGTTCCTTTAACTGCATCTATTGTCAATATGGATGGACTAAAGCTCACACCCTGGATGTAGGAGATCACCTTTCCGATCTCCCCACAAAAGATGAGGTAAAAAATGCGTTGGAGGATTGGCTTAAAGACAAAAAAAGGGTGGATTATATAACCTTCTCGGGTAACGGCGAACCATCCCTTCATCCTGAATTTGATAAGATCGTAATTGAGGTTAAAAAGCTTCGGGATAAGTATTTGCCTCAGGCAAAAGTTGCCATTCTTTCCAATTCCTCCTCCTTGAACTTGCCTGAGGTGAAAAAAGCACTAAGGAAGCTGGATGTCAGAATTATGAAATTGGATTGTGGTACATCAGAGCTATTTAGGAAAATGAGTCAACCAGCCCCCAAAATTACCTATCAGGATGTTGTTGAAAACCTGAGAGATTTAAAAAGCGTGATCGTACAATCGGTTTTCGTGGGCGGGGATATTACCAATACCGTAATTGATGAGGTGGAGGAATGGGCAGAAAAGATAAGATATATCTTACCTGAAAAGGTGCAGATCTATTCTTTGGACCGACCCTCAGCATATAAAAATCTGGCTAAGGTGGACCATAAAATTCTCTCCAAAATTGCGGAATTGGCGCAAAATGCCTCCGGTGTTAAAATAGAGGTTTTTTGAATTCTTTTTTCTGTACAAAGGAAGCCTCAAATTTCTGTATTAGTATATCCTACAAGGCATTATGATTGCGGTTTGATCCCCCGGTAAGTTAAGAAAAAATTTCAAGAAATCTTATAAAAAACTGGATTTTCATCTCTTTTTGTTTTATATTTGATATTTAGAAAGATTTGGGTTAAAAGAAAACCGAATCCAAAGGAGGTGACAGGATGTCGATAACCACGATTTTCGACAATTACTCCCACGATAAAAACCTCAGGACCGGCTGGGGCTTTTCCTGTTTAGTGGAAGTTGGGGAGAAGAAAATCCTTTTTGATACCGGAGCAGATGGTAAAGTCCTTTTAGACAATATGAAAAAGATGGATTTGAATCCGGGTATCATCGATTCCGTATTTCTATCTCACGATCACTGGGATCACACTGGCGGGCTTCCAGTTTTTCTGGACAAAAACGAAAGGGCAAAGGTCTATTTTTTGAAATCTTTTTCTGAGGACTTAAAATCAGACATAAAAAATAGGGAGAACGAGTTGTTAGAACTTGAGAAATTCGGTATGATCGATGAGAGAGTATATACCACCGGGGAGATAGAACATACGGTTCCGGAGCAGGCAATGGTAATTGATACCAGCAAAGGTCTGATAGTGATCACCGGATGTGCTCATCCCGGGGTAGTGGAGATAACTGAGAAGGTTAAGGAGAATCTCCCCAAAGAGATTTTCTTGGTTTTGGGAGGATTTCATCTTCTGGATAAGAAGAACCCTCAGATAGATTCGGTGATTTCAGCTTTGGAAGACCTTGGAGTTCAGAAGGTGGCGCCCTGCCATTGCTCCGGGGTGGGAGCGTTGGAGCTGTTCAAAAAAAGATATGGGGAGAACTTCATTGAAAACGGGGTTGGTAAGGTTATCTCTTTTTAGTGATATCAAGTTGAAAACAAATCTCAGGAAAACCCACCGGTATTTATTTATTCAGCTTCTTCTATAAACCCTCACTTTTTTTGTATCAGGATAAAAAGGGAATTTTCTTGGTTTGGTGGTTTGATCTTTTCCGTATATGATAGAAAGTCTGATTTTAAAAAAAAGGTGAGATATGAAAAAGTGTGATAACAAAAAAGATAATTTATCAAATTGCAATTGCACTTACGAGCCCTGTTCAAAAAAAGGGATATGCTGCGAATGTATCCAGTACCACTGGAGAATGAGGGAGCTTCCAGCCTGCCTGTTCCCCGATGATGTTGAGAGGACCTATGACAGGTCTTTGAGGAAGTTTGTTGAGATTTATGGAAAGAGCGTGTGATATATAAATTAGAGATTTCAGTAGACAGTATGCAGTAGGCAGAGAAAGAATTATGCTTTTTTGAACCAGGAGGTTTATTTCGCAATAAATAATTTGTGTTTAATAGGATAGTTTCCTTTTGATATAAAACATTATGAAATACAAGAAATATATTGAGATGGCGAGAAAATCCGGTGCTTTCTGGATGAAGATCATCGATCCTGAAAATATAGTAACCTCCCGGTGGGTAAGGATCAAGTGTCAATATGGATGCGGGAGGTATGGGAGATGTTTGACCTGCCCGCCTTATTCCCCAACCCCGGAGTATACTGAAAAGATGATGAAAGAATACCTTTCTGCTTTGATCATGATCTATGATATCCAGAGTTCAGAGAAGGAGAGGCCTTTAAGGAAAAGATTTAGAAAGGATGTAGCGAAAATTGAAAGGGAGATGTTTTTGGATGGGTATTATAAAGCCTTTGGAATGGCCTGCGGACCCTGTAATCTATGCAGGGAGTGCACCCTGTCCTACCCCTGCAAATACGAGGATTTTGCCCGCCCCTCGATGGAAGCATGCGGTATCGATGTTTATCAGACATTGTCCAATGTGGGTTATCAATTAAAAGTTGTCAGAGATTATGAGGACGGGTGCAAATTTTGCTCGATGATACTGATAGAATAAAAAGATATTTAAAAGTGTATTAATATTCTAAAAGTATTTTCACTGCGAAGCTGAATAACCTCTTTCATGAGATTACCTTGCTACACTTGCCACGACATTTCACTCTTGAGCGTTCTCTCAGAGTGGTCATTTTGGGGAAGGGATTTTAAAATTGCAAATCACTTATAAAAACTCTCTAAATTTTTCTTGACAAAGGTACTTATAACTTTAAATTAATTCCTGTTTAAAAGTTATCGTTCTTAGACGATATAAGAGTAAGTTGCCGCCCTAGCTCAGTAGGTAGAGCAACGGACTGAAAATCCGTGTGTCTCCTGTTCGATTCAGGAGGGCGGCACTTTTATTTTATGGTTTTGGTGGATATTCGATGGTAAAAATAAAAAAAGACGGGCGAATGCCCGTCTTTTAGTTTTTATTATTTTTTCTTGGTTTTATGGACAGCCCGGTTCCGGTCCACTTTTGAGAAGATAGTTAGCCAGATAGATGATGTCGTTGACCTCAACTAAACCATCGCAGTTAACGTCCCCGAGAAGCATCGGATCAGGTGGGGTTCCGCTTTTAAACTTGTAAATGGCCAAAAGCATAACGTCTCCTAACCCGATGATGCCATCCTTGTCAAAATCACCGCGCTGGATGATTTTAAAGGGGTTATCGCTTATATCGTAGGGATCCTCATCAGCTGCATCGGAGATTTTTATATAACAGTTGCTGGACAGTTCATTAGGCGGATACCAGCTGTAATCACCATCATTGTAAGTGCTGGGGGTGATGTTATACCAGTTTGATCCACCGTCAGTGGAGTAATCGAGTCTAACGTTGGTGCTGAAGTAAGGCGATTTCCACTTGATGTCTTCTCTCTCCTGAGCTATGTAGGTCTCTCCTCCATTGGGTTTGGTTACGAAGAATTCGTGAATAGTAGAGGTATCCACAGTCATATACCATATCTCATCATCAATGGTGGTTCCGGAGGTTTTCATCGCTATCCTGAACCA